>Ga0335085_10001103_pt1 | contig 62405 bp, 53 predicted proteins | sample Lox_Sample_45_FD_206712 | JGI IMG/M metagenome (GOLD analysis project Ga0335085, IMG submission 206712) | Soil microbial communities from Loxahatchee National Wildlife Refuge, Florida, United States - Lox_Sample_4.5 | ecosystem: Environmental > Terrestrial > Soil > Wetlands | place: USA...
GAATCCGCTCGCGCGCCGCGGTCCAGAGCCGGCTCGCTGTTCTCGACCCGCCGGACTTCATCCTCGCTCATGTCGCTTTCATACACGAGCTTGCGTACCTTCTTCTTCCGCAGGTAGTCGAAGCACTCGTTGACCGTGATTTTGTAAATCCAGGTAATCAGCGAACTACGGAAATCGAAATTGCGGATGGAGAAGTAGACCTTCGCGAAGACCTGCTGGGCGATATCCTCGACATCGTTGCGCTGGCGGACAATACCGTGAATGATGGAGAACACCTTGGACTGGTAGCGCTCCACGATGTCGGCGAACGCGGACTCGTCGCCGGCCTGGGCGCGCCGCACCAGGGCGCCTTCTGGGGTGTTCTCGTAGTCCACTCTGGCTCGGATAACAGCCTTTTTTCCAAACGCCGGGAGGGGGAGAGCGCCGCTCAGGGTTCCCATACAGTCGGTCGGACGTGGTTCCCCGCCCCGTGGTTTCCGCAACCTGACGATAGCAGATCGGGGGCCAACACGATTCTCAGACGAATCCCCGGCGTGCCGGCTGCGTCTAACCAATTGCCGGGCAGATCACAACATCCCTCTCTTTCTAATGACGTTGAACTTGGTATACTGTTTGCGAAACTCCCGCAGGAGCATAAAAGCATGGTTAATTTAACGGAGACAGCGGTTTCGAAGGTAAAGGAGATTCTGTCGACCCAGGAGCCGACGCCGGCGGGCCTTCGGATTTCGGTCGTGGGCGGTGGCTGCTCCGGGTTCAGCTACTCGATGGCGTTCGAAAACGCACCGAACATGCTGGACAAAACCTATAACTACGACGGGCTCAAGGTCTTCATCGACCAGGCCAGCATGCTCTATCTCGAGGGCGCGTCGGTAGACTACGTGGAAACTCTCGAAGGCTCGGGGTTTAAATTTAATAACCCCCAGGTCAAATCGACCTGCGGCTGCGGCAGTTCCTTCAGCGTCTAGCAAACCTCATATTTTCAGCTGGTTGCACCCGGAATCAGGACGCCAGTCCCGGGAATCCGGCGCAGGGGTCTGTTTACCGAAGTCAGACTGGCCGAACGATTCATAACTTCTTAGATCCACAGTGCTTACAAACCCTCAAAAACACCTCCAGGCAACGTCGCAGACAGCCGCTTAAAAACTACATTCCGGTGACAGCCGGACGGCCCCTTCAGACCGCCTTTTCTCTTGAATTTCATCAAGATACCGTACCAGTACTAATTTGGCCGGGTGGGCTCTTCACAGGCCGAAATTCTATTGCTATCGACGGTTAGCTCCTGTTAGGATTCAGGTGAGCCACCAGACCGGGCAGGAGGAGTGCTATAGAGCCCGCTGGTAATCCTTCGAAAGAGGGAGAAAGGTTTAAGAAAAATACTAAAATGAGATCACTTCGGAGAATGCTCACCGCAGCAGCGCTGGTCGTGGCGGCTGCAGGTTTTGCCAGTGCAAACGACATTGAGCTGTTTCAGACTGCGGCTGGCGGTGCGCTTGCCCCGGTCACGGCGCCGCCCGGAGTTGCAAGCCCGGACGCTACTGTCACTGGTTATAGCCAGGCAGTAGCCGCGACTGCAGCGGCAGCTTGGGTAACGGCCCAATGCCCTGCAACTTGGGTCTGCAACGTAAACAGCGTTACGTTCGAGGAAGTCGACATCGGCTACAACATCAACCTCACCCAATCGTTTACCCTGAATAACAGTAATTCAACCACCGTTCAAATGCCCTGTCTTGCTGTTGCAGGCAGTGTCTGCACGGGCAACAACAACCCGACGAACGTCGCCAAAGGAATCGCGATCCAGGGTACTTCACAGCTGCAGATCGACGATGGCATCTTAGGCGGCTATAGCGCAGGCCCCCCGGTGACGGACCCCAGCCAGGGCGACATCATTAACGCAACAGGTCTCCCTACCGACAATGTGGCCACGAATACAGCTACCGGTGCCAGCTGCAGCAGTATTGGTAACGGATGTACCTACAGTTACGCGCTTGCCACGGGAGACACGACTTTCACTTCCGCCGCAGCATACGTACTAAGTGCGGGCTTGAGCGAGTACTACAAGATCAGCGACGCGCAGTGGTCCTCGGGGATCAATGAGAGCGGTTACTACTCTCAGGCTACTGTGCCGTTCACCGTGTACTCTCTGCTCGGTGCGATCACCGCCACTTCGCAAACCGGGGTTACCACCGTGTCCAACAATGCTTTTCTGAACACTGGCAGCACAATCAGCGTTCAATACGGCTATGTCGTGGACTACACCAACTACAACCCGGGCGGGACTCCCGAACCGGGAACGTTGATGCTCATGGGTGGCGCTTTGGTCGGACTTGGTCTGTTTGGCCGCCAGCGAATCCGGAAGCAGTAGCTCCCCTTTTAATACCGATTTGCATTCTCCAAAGGGCTGGCTTGATGCCAGCCCTTTTTTTTGCTGCGCGCACAAAACGTAGCTGGCTGTCGTTGACCCCTTCGCGATAGCCTGTTTCTTCCGCATACAAATGCCCGCGAAGTCGCCGCGCAAACCTGCCGCTGTCGTCCCGACCTCTTCTGAAGTACCGTGGTGGAGCGTAGCCGCTCTCTGCGCCATAACGCTTGCAGCATACGCCAATTCATTCGATTCCGGCTTCGTTCTCGACAACCGGACGCTGGTGCTTGCCGACGCGCGCGTCCACCAGGTGACCCTCGAAAACCTCGGCCACATCTTCACTCAGAGCTATTGGGGAGCCGCGGCCGCCGCAGGACTATACCGGCCTCTCACCACGCTGACGTATCTCCTGAATTACGCCGTTCTGGGGAACACCGATCATCCCGCCGGCTACCACTGGATCAATCTCGTCCTTCACGCCGGCAACGTTCTTCTGCTGTTCGCGGTGGCGCGGCGGTTACTCGGCAGGATGCGGCCGGCGCTTCTGGCTGCGGCGCTGTGGGCTGTGCATCCCGTGCTTACCGAATCGGTGACGAATATTGTGGGCAGGGCCGATTTGCTGGCGGGAATGACGACTCTGGGTGGCCTGCTGATCTACCTTAAAGCTGCCGACGCGCGGGGCCGTCCACGCGCATGGTTGTTCGTTGCGCTCGGGGCAGTCATGGCGGCAGGCGTTTTTTCGAAAGAAAGCGCGGTGGCTTTGGCGGGCGCGATCGTGCTTTACGAACTGACTTGGTGGAAACGGGAACGGCTGGCGACGCTGGCATGGGGATGCGTGGCCATGACGCCCGCGATTCTTGTCATGCTTCTGACGCGGCTGCGAGTTCTGGAGCCTGAAGGACCGGCGCATTTTCCGATGGTGGACAACCCGATCGTTGCCGCTGGTTTCCTGGAGGGGCGTCTGACCGCGGTAACTGTGATGGCGAAATATTTGGGACTGCTGGTGTGGCCTGCCAATCTGTCTTTCGATTATTCGTATGCGCAGATTCCGCTCGCCGACGTGCACCGGGTTTCAGACCTGATCGCATGGGCGTTGGCAGCCGCGGCTGCTATCGCCGTGTTGTGGCTGTATCGAAGGAACAAGGTCGCGTTCTTCGCCGCGGGATTTGCGTTCCTGACGATTCTGCCCGCGTCCAATCTTGTGATACCGATCGGCACGATCATGGCAGAGCGTTTCCTCTATCTGCCCGCGGCGGGATTTTCCATCTGCCTGACGCTCGCGCTCTACCGGGCAGCGCAGCGGCTGCGAATGAAAACGGGCGCCGCGCTGGTAGCGGGACTTCTGATTGTGACGGCATTTGCGGCGCGCACGTGGACGCGTAACGCCGACTGGAAGGACGACATTACAGTCGGCGCCGCAGCCGTGCGCGCCGCGCCCCTAAGCTTCAAGACCCATATGTGGGCCGGAGCCGCCGCGGCATTGCAGCAGCCGGGTGCGGCGGGCGTCGCGGACGCATTGGCCGAGATGGAAGAAGGGATCGCGATCGTCAATCAGGTGCCGGATGGCGAAAACGATGCGGCTGTTTTCTTCCGCACCGGAGTGGTGAATCTGATCGCGGGGCAGATGTTGGCGCGCGGCGATCCGGCACAATCGCGCGCGAGATACGTCGAAGCGCGCGCGATGCTGGACCGCGCGAAGAACATTCTGCGGCTGCAGGACGAAGATAACGCCGCGAAGACTCCGTGGCTGGCCAATCTGAATCAGGCTCTGGTCCAGACAAATCTGCAGCTGTCGAAGCCCTGAAAATCATTTGGCATCGCGCCAGTTGGCGCCGATGCCGACCTCAACCAGCAGCGGCACGTCGAGCGCCGAAACTCCCTCCATTTCGCGCTTCACCAGGCTCCTGACCTCGGCAATCTCATCTGCCGGCGCTTCGAGCACCAGTTCATCGTGCACCTGCAGCAGCAGCCGGCTTTGCATCCCGACGAGGGCTTTGTCGATGCGGATCATCGCGACTTTGATCAGATCGGCCGCGGTGCCCTGGATCGGTGAGTTGATGGCGGTGCGTTCGGCGAATCCGCGCGCGTTGGGGTTGCGGGCGTTGATATCGGGGATCGGACGTTCGCGTCCGAACAGCGTACGCGCCACGCCGGTTTCGCGTGTCCTGGCGATCGTCTCATCGATGAAGCGTTTCACGCCGGCATAGCGCTCAAAGTAAGCCTTGATGTAAACCTCAGCTTCTTTGCGCGAGATGCCGAGGTTCGCGGACAGACCGAACGCGCTGATGCCGTAGACGATGCCGAAGTTGACCGCTTTGGCGTTGTTGCGTGCTTCGCGCGTGACCAGCATTGGCGGCACGCCCATCACTTCGGCTGCGGTGCGGGTATGGATGTCCTCGCCCTGGCGGAAAGCTTCGATCAGCACCGGGTCCTGCGACATGTGAGCCAGCAGGCGCAGCTCGATCTGCGAATAATCCGCCACCACCAGCTTCCAGCCTTCGCGCGGAATGAACGCAGCCCGGATCTCGCGTCCCAGTTCGGTTTTGATGGGGATGTTCTGCAGATTCGGATCGAAGGAGGAGAGACGCCCGGTGGCGGCGCCGGTCTGATTGAAACTGGTGTGAATGCGGCCGGTCTCGGGATCGATCAGCTCCGGCAGCGCGTCCACGTAGGTGCCTTTCAGCTTCGTGAGCTGCCGGAATTCGAGCACCTGGCGCACGATCTCGTGCGCCGGAGCGAGCGATTCCAGCACGTCGGCCGCAGTGGAAATCGTTTTACCTTTTCCGTAGCGGACCGGCGCGGGCAGGCCCATCTCCTCGAAAAGAACCTTCCCAAGCTGCTGCGGCGAGGCGATGTTGAACTCGCGTCCGGCGTGCGCGTGAATGTCGCTGGTGAGCCGGGCGATGCCGGATTCCATCATCTGAGACAGGCGCGCCAGCTCGCCGGTGTCGATCCGGATGCCGGTAAGTTCCATGCGCGCGAGCACGCCCGCCAGTGGCAGGTCTATTTCGTTGTAGAGCTTGGTGAATCCGCGACGGTCGATTTCCGGGCGAAGTTTTTCATTCAGTTCGTGGACGAAGCTGGCGCGCTCGTCAGCGCGGGGACCGGCCCTGAGGTCGAGCCGCCGCTCGACCATGGCTTCGAGCGAACAGCTGGCCGGGTCGGAGTCCAGAAGAAATGCATAGAGGGAGACGTCGTCCCAGGGGCCTCGCGGCTCAACACCCTGCCTGAGCAGGCTCAGTGTCAGGGATTTCAAATCGCTCGTGGCTTTGCGAAGTCCGGGCTCCCCGATCGCCGGTTTCAGCTCGCTCAGGCGCGACGCCGGCAGGCTGCGCGCTTCCCCGGCGCGGCAGGCGAGGCCGATCTCGGTGCGATTCGTGGCGAAAGCGAGCGCCAGCGCCGCGTCGCCCGGCACGCCGGCAACAAACGCGGCTGTCGCCTCCGCGGTTTCGAGCGGGGCGAAATCCCGCGGCCGGACATCTTCCGATGGCCCCAGCTCTTTCAGGTGTGAGAAGAATTCGAGTTCTTTATACAGCGGCTTGAGTGCTTCGAGGTCCGGCTCCTGCACGTGCAGCGCATCCAGTTCAAACGGGATCGGCACGTCGCAGTGAATGGTCGCCAGCTGCAGGCTCATCAGGATGCGATCGCGGTTGTTCTGCAGGCTCTCGCGCGACATGCGCTTCTTCACTTCATCGGCATGATCGAGCGCGCCGACGACGGAGCCGAACTGCTCGATCAGATCCTTCGCACCCTTCTCGCCGATGCCGGGCGCGCCGGGAATGTTGTCGACGGCGTCCCCTTTGAGTGCAAGCAGATCGGCCACCTGCTGCGGCTCGACGCCCATGAACTCTTTCACTTTCGCCGGATCGTACCAGGTGTCGTCTTTGGCCGGATTCAGCATGGAGACGTGGTCGTTCACCAGCTGCAGCATGTCCTTGTCGCTGGAGACGATGACGACATCGCAGCCGGCTTCGGTCGCCCGGCGGCTCAAAGTGCCAATTACGTCGTCCGCTTCGTAGCGTTCGTACTGCAGGATGGGGATGCGGAGGGCGTGCAGGAGCCGCTCAATGTAAGGAATCTGCGCGATCAGGTCAGGCGGCGTTTCGGCGCGATTGGCCTTGTATTCGGCAAAAACTTCATCGCGATGGGTCTTGCCCGCGCTCTCGAAAATAGCGGCCATATACTGCGGCGCGAAGGTCTTCGCCAGCTTGCGCAGCATGTTGTTGAAGATCAGGACGGCTTCGGTGGGCAGGCCGGTGGTGGTGCGCATGGGCGGCGCCTGCATGCGCGCGCGGGCATGGAAGGCCCGGAAGATGAATCCGTAGCTGTCGATCAGGAAAATGCGGGGCGCTGGCACTCGGGCTTATTGTACGAGGTGGGCTGCCCCGCCGAGACCGGGGATGAATCAACAGACGGCTCTGGGTGGCATTTTGTGTCGCGCAATCGCTACAAAGTGTGGTTTCTTGGACACACTCATCGTGACGATTACCCTTTTCATGTCAAATGTTTGCGCAACCCGTACTAACCCGGCGGGTAGGATAGTTATACATGCGATTCGAGACTACCGTCCGCGACTCCTTCGAAGTGTCGGGAGTCGGGCTGCACACCGGCGTCTCTGTAAATCTTCGGATGACTCCGGCGCCCGCGGGAACGGGTATTGTGTTCCGCCGCACAGACCTGGAATACTTCGCCATCCCGGCGAGCTGGAAGAATGTGGCGCGCGTCAGCTACGCCACCAGTCTGATGCGCCAGGGCGTCCTGATCCAGACCACCGAACACCTGCTGAGCACGCTCTACAGTTTCGCCATCGACAATGCCTATATCGAAATCGACAATCTTGAAGTGCCCATCCTCGATGGCAGCGGTAAGCCCTTCGTCGATCTGCTGCGGTCGGTCGGCGTGAGGCAGCTTCGCCGTCGGCGGAAGTATCTGCGGATTCGCAGGCCGGTGACGGTGGAAGACGGTAAGAAGCGAATCACCATCCTGCCGGACGACGTTTTCCGGCTGACGTGCGATATCGATTTTCCCGCGCCGATCGGAAAGCAGTCGATCGAGATGGAAGTGACGCCGGAGCGATATGCGGCGGAGCTCTCGCCCGCCCGCACCTTCGGATTCGAGCGTGAGCTGGATCAGCTGCGCCAGATGGGATTGATCCGCGGCGCCTCGCTCGATTCCGCGCTCTGTTTTACCGATAAGGGCGTGATGAATCCCGGCGGCCTGCGCTTCGCCGACGAATGCTGCCGTCATAAGGCGCTCGATCTGATCGGGGATCTGGCTCTCATCGGACGTCCGCTGCTCGGCCATGTGATCGCGGAACGGGCGGGTCATGCCATGCACACGGCGCTGGTGGCAAAGGTCATGTCCGACTCATCGCTCTACGACACCGTGACTTTCGATCAGCTGGCCGACCGCGTTGCCGAGCAGCTGGTTTCCTGATGGCGAAGAAAAAGCCGCGGCCATTCGATCCCAGGAAAGAAGTCCGCGCGATTGCGCGGGAGCGCGTCGGGCCGGTTAAAGCCGGCAAGGTCATTCCGCCGAAAAGCGAGCGCAAACCGAAATACAAACGCGACCCGCTGGAAGAGCAGACCTGATTACACCCGGAAGGCTGAAGGGGAATAAGGAGAACCCGGATCGGGCGCTATACTGAACCTTCCGCGAATCCACACAAAAATCGGAAAGGATCAGTCGAATTGCGAAATAAGCTTACAGTTGTCGGCGCAGGTAACGTCGGAGCCAACTGCGCGGTCTGGGCGGCGAAGAAGGAATTGGGCAACATCGTCCTGGTGGACGTCGCCGAGGGCATTCCCCAGGGCAAAGGGCTCGATCTCAGCCAGGCCGGCCCGGTCGAAGGTTATGACGTTACGATAAGCGGCGCCAATGACTACGGCCCGACGGCGAATTCTGACGTTGTCATCATCACCGCGGGGTTCCCGCGCCAGCCCGGCATGAGCCGCGACGATCTGCTGCTCAAGAACTACGAAGTCATCAAATCCGCCACTGAGAAGGCGGTTGCCGCTTCGCCCGACTGCGTCATTATCGTCGTAACCAATCCACTCGACGCCATGGCGCAGGTGGCATACATGGTTTCGAAGTTTCCGCGCAATCGCGTGATCGGAATGGCGGGCGTACTCGATTCGGCGCGCTTCCGTACTTTCATCGCCATGGAGCTGCAGGTTTCGGTGGAGAACGTAACCGCGGTGGTTCTCGGCGGACATGGCGACACCATGGTGCCTCTGGTGCGGCTTTCGAGCGTCTCCGGCATTCCTCTGACCGAGCTGATCCCGGCGGACCGGCTGAAAGCAATCGTTGAGCGCACTGCCAATGGCGGCGCGGAGATCGTGAAATATCTCAAAACCGGCAGCGCTTATTATGCGCCCGCGGCCTCGGCGGTTGAAATGGCGGAATCGATTCTGCGCGACAGGAAAAAGGTGCTGCCCTGCTCCGCTTATCTGGAAGGCGAGTACGGGATCAGTGGCCTGTACGTCGGGGTGCCGTGCAAAATCGGCGCGGGCGGCATCGAGAAGATATACGAAATCAGACTCACGGATGAGGAAACGGCAGCGCTGCACAAGAGCTCGGGCGCGGTTAAAGAACTGGTGGACGTCATCAAGGCGAAGATGTAGGAAAGCGCGGAGGCCGCACGGCGCTGATTGCGTCCGGCCTCTCTGCCTGCTAAAACAGAACGAAGGAGAATTGTTCCCGGCCGGATGGTAAGGTTCTGCGTACTCGCGAGCGGCAGTTCCGGAAACTCGGCGTTCCTTGCCACTTCGAAAACGCGCATTCTGATCGATGCCGGACTGAGCGTACGCGATCTGACGCGGCGGCTGGCGGAGATTGGCGAAAAGCCCGAAGACCTGGATGCCGTTGTAGTCACTCACGAGCATTCCGATCACGTCTCAGGCCTCGCGCGCTTATTGCGCGCCCGCATCAAACGCAAGAAACCGCTGCCGGTGTTTGTGTCGCGTCTGACTGCGCCCGTGATCGACTGGGAAGAACTTGAGGCGCCCCCCATCGAGCGCTTTCAGGCGGGTTCGGGCTGGATGATCGGCAACATTGCGGTGCAGAGCTTCACTATTCCGCACGATGCAATCGACCCGGTGGGGTTCTGTTTTCACGCCGAAGGCATTAAGGTCGGCGTCGCCACTGATCTCGGCTATATGCCGGATTCGATCAGGGTGCACCTGCGCCGCGTGCAGATTCTGCTGCTCGAATCGAATCACGACCTGGAGATGCTGAAGGTCGGGCCTTATCCGTGGAGCGTCAAGCAGCGCGTAATGGGCCGCAACGGCCATCTGTCAAATTCCCACACCTGCGATTACCTCGAAGCCGATCTCGATTCCGGCGTGCAGACGCTGATCCTCGGCCATCTGAGTGAACACAACAACCATCCCGAGATCGTGCGTATGGGCGCGGAGCAGTCGCTGCAGCTTCGCGGCGTTTCGCCGCGCCTGGTGATTGCCGAGCAGAAAAGACAAACCGAGGTCTTCGCGTATTGATCCCGCGTTATACGCGCCCCGAGATGGGCGCGGTCTGGAGCGACCGCAACAAATTTCAGCAATGGCTTGAAGTCGAACTGGCAGCCAGCGAAACGCTGGCCGAACTCGGCGTCGTCCCGCCGCAGGACGCCCGGCTGCTTCGTCAGCACGCCTCATTTGATGTCCCTCGCATTTTCGAAATCGAAAAGCAGACGCGCCACGACGTAATCGCTTTCACGACGGCTGTCGCGGAGTCAATGGCCGCTGCCGGACATTCCGGCGCTTCGCGCTGGTTTCACTACGGTATGACGTCGAACGACGTCGTCGATACGGCGCAGGCGCTGCAGATTCGCCAGGCTTCCGCCATTCTGCTCGCCGACCTGGCGAAGCTGCGTGAGGTGCTCAGACGCCGCGCTTTCGAATTCAAACATGCGGTCCAGATCGGCCGCACGCACGGCATCCACGCCGAGCCGATCACCTTCGGACTCAAACTCGCCATCTGGTACGCCGAAGCCGGCCGCAATCAGAAACGCCTCGAAGCTGCTGCCGAAGATCTGCGCGTCGGCAAGATTTCGGGCGCCGTCGGCACTTTCGCTCATATCGGGCCCGATGTCGAAGAGAAAATCTGCGCCCGTCTGGGGCTCAATCCGGCGCCGGTAGCGTCGCAGGTGATTCAGCGCGACCGGCACGCGCATTTTGTCGCTACCCTGGCCACGCTGACCGCCGGTCTCGAGAAAATCGCGCTGGAGATTCGCCATCTGCAGCGCACCGAAGTGCGGGAAGCCGCCGAGTACTTCGCCAAAGGCCAGAAGGGTTCCTCGGCGATGCCCCACAAGAAAAATCCGATCACGAGCGAGCAGATCTGCGGACTCGCGCGGGTGGTTCGGGCCAATGCCCAGGCGGCTTTTGAGAACATCGCGCTGTGGCATGAGCGGGACATCTCGCACTCCTCCGTGGAGCGCATCATTCTGCCCGATTCGACGATCCTGACGGACTATCTGATCGAGAAAACCATCGGCCTGGTCGATAAAATGTTCGTCTATCCCGAGCGCATGCGGCGCAATCTCGATCTCACCCGCGGCCTGGTATTTTCCGGGCAGCTGCTGCTCGACCTGGCCGCGGCCGGCATGCTGCGCGAACAGGCCTACGCCATCGTGCAGCGGCACGCGATGGAAGCCTGGGAAAGCGACGGCGATTTCCGCGCCGCTATTGAAGCCGACCCGGAGATCGCACGCCTGCTCGGTCCCGGTGAGATTACTCACACTTTTTCGCTCGAAAGACAGCTGAAACACATCGACGAAATATTCGCGCGCGTTTTCGGCCGGTAAAACAAACCTTTACCATTTTTTCTGCGCAATTCGGGTAGCATTAGGGGATATGCGCATCGCGGCGATGTTCCTTTTTGCCTGCGCGCTTCCCGCCCTCGGCGCCGAGCAGTGGATCAGGCTTACGACCCCTCACTTCGAGCTCTACACCACCGAAGGCGAAAAAAGAGGCCGGGAGACCATCCTTTATTTCGAAACCATTCGCAGCTTTTTCACGCAGGCCGCCCCGAGCGGAAACGGCATCACCGATTTTCCGGTGCGCATCATTGCTTTCAAATCGGAAAAGCAGTATCAGCCCTATCGCCCCAACGGCGCGGCTTTTGCCTATTACACATCGAGCCGCACGCGCGACTACATCGTCATGCAGGATTCCGAATCCGAGCATCTGCCGGTCGCGATACACGAATATATGCATCTGATGGTGCATCACCTCGGGCTGAATCTTCCGGCATGGCTCAACGAAGGCTGGGCCGACCTGTATTCCACCCTCAAGCCCACAGGCAAACAAACTCAGGTGGGCGCGCTGATTCCCGGACATATTTTTCGCCTGCAGACCGATAAGTGGCTGGACTTCCACACGCTGACGACGGTTGATCACAAGTCACCCTATTACAACGAAGCGAATCGCGCCGGAGTCTTCTATGCCGAAAGCTGGGCTTTGGTTCACATGCTGTACCTGACTCCGGAGTACCGGCCGAAATTCACACCGTTCGTAAAGGCCATTCTGCAGGGCAAAACGGCGGAGGATGCCTGTCAGAGCGCTCTCGGCGTGCCTGCAAAGCAGGTTTTTGAGGACCTCCGGCAGTATTTCAGTCGCAATCAGTTCTACGGCGTTAATTTCGCCGTGAAACTCAGTAAGTCGGAGGAAGAAGCCGAGCTCTCACCGCTCGCCGAATCAGATTCCGATCTGGTTCTCGCCGATCTGCTCGCGACAACCGGCAAAAGCGAGCAGGCCAAAGCCTCGTACGAGCGTCTGGCGAAGGCGAACCCGGACAAGCCCGAGATTCCCCAGTCCCTCGGTTACCTCGCATGGCAGAAGAACGACCGCGAAGCGGCGCGGCAGTATTTCGAAAAGGCATTCGCGGCCGGCGATGCGGATCCGCAGATGTGTTATCACCTTGCGATGCTCGAGCGCGAAGTCCGCGCTCCCGATGACAAAGTGATTCCGCCGCTTTTGCGCGCCCTCAAAGTGCGCCCCGACTACTTCGATGCGCGGCTGCAGCTGGCAGCAGTTGAACTGAATTCCCACAATTATGAAGCGGCGCTTGCGGCTTTCATTCAGCTAAGTAATGTCCCGGCGGAACACGCGGCGACGGTCTTCAACGGTATGGCTTACGCCGACGCACAGCTTGGCAATCTGGAGGAAGCGCGCAGGCAGGCGGAGAATGCCCGGAAATGGGATCGCACCGACGCGGACAAACGCCAGACCGATGATCTCATCAAATATCTCGACTACCGGGAGAACGCTGCCAAACCGCCGGCTGCTCCCGAACAGGCCGTTGTGCGCCCGTCAGCGGAAGCACCGCAATCGGAGGCGCCGGTGTTACGCCGGACCGCACCTCAGCAGGAAACATCGAACCGCAATCCGCTGGCGAAGCCCGGCGAGAAAATCGAGCGCATCGAAGGCACCGCGAAGAGCCTCGATTGCGGCAATACCGGTGCGCGCCTTACCGTGCTCGCCGGCGGGAAGACGATCTCCTTCGATCTGGGTGATCCGGAGAAAATTCAGCTGGTCCATAACGGGCAGGCTACGTTTGATTTCAACTGCGGCCCCCAAAAGCCATTCCCGATAGCTATTGAATATGTACCGGCCAAAGACGCCGGGCAGGGCGTCGCGGGATCTGTCCGCAGGATGGAATTCTGATCCGGAACCCAAACTCATCGTATGATCGAAATTGATCATGCGCCGGGCGCTTGCCATCCTGCTTTTGACTGTCGTTCCCGCGATGGCGGCAGATCGCTGGATGCGGCTCACCACTCCGGAGTTTGATCTCTATACAACATCCGGCCAGAAGCGCGCCGCAGACACGGCGCGGCTCTTCGAGGAAGTACGCGAGTTCTTCCTGAAGGCATCCCCGCTGCGCAGCCGGGGGGATGCGCCGCTTCGGATTTTTCTGTTCGACGACGCGGTCGAGTATCGGATGTTTCGGCCGAACGGCTATGCCGCGGCTTACTATGTCGCAACTCCTGCCAGCGATTACATCGTGATCGGCGACCGGGCGCAGAACAATTTCGGGCCCGCGATCCACGAATATATGCACCTCATCATCCGGCACAGCGGCCTGAAGCTCCCAACGTGGCTCAACGAGGGCTGGTCGGATGTTTTCTCAACATTGCGCCCCATGGGCAAAGATGCCGCCGTCGGCGATCTGCTGCCCGATCGCATGAAGACGCTCATGAGCGAGGAATGGCTCGACTTCAACACTCTGGTTTCTGTCGATCAGAAGTCACCCGTCTTCAATGAAGGCGCGCGCGTCGGAATCTTCTACGCCGAAAGCTGGGCTTTGGCGCACATGCTTTTCCTTTCTCCGGAGTACAAAGACAATTTCGGCGGGTTTGTGACCGCTCTCAGCAGCGGCCAGAATACTGCCGAGGCCATCCAGAAAGCCTGGGGCAAAACTCCCGATCAGGTTTTCAAAGACCTCCGCGGCTATTTCGATCGGAAGCGTCTTACCGGAGTCGTGTTCGAAACAAGGCTCGCCGGCAGCGATGAGAAGTTTACAACGACACCTCTGGCCGATTTCGATTCGCGCCTCGCGCTGGCGGATCTTCTGGTTGCGATCTCAAAGCGCACGGAAGCCGAGAGCGAGTACGCACGCCTCGAGGCCGAAAGGCCGGACCGAGCGGACCTCAATCAGTCCATTGGTAATCTGGCGCTCTGGAAAAAAGACCTGCAGCAGGCGCGTCAGTATTTCGCGAAGGCTTTTGACGAAGGGGACGCCGACCCCCGGCTGTGCTTCGACCTGGCGGTCCTGGAACGTGAGGCTAAAGCGCCGCCGGCTAAAGTCATTCCGATGCTCGAACGCGCCCTGAAGTCGAAGCCGGAGTTCACCGAAGCCCGAGTGCAGCTGGGACTGGAGCAGATCGACGCGCGCGATTTTTCCGCTGCGATCGAAACGCTGATGTCGATTCCGAAGATCACTCAGCAGGAGGCGCCGCCGGTCTATTGCGGATTGGCCTACGCGCGCACACAGACCGGAGATCTGGAAAAGGCCGCGGACGCCGCCAAAGCCTGCCAAAAATGGGCGAAGACCGAAGCCGAAATCGCGCGGGCGCAGCGCGTGACGAAGTTCGTCGAAGCGCGCTCAAAGCCCTCCGCGGCAGTCCAGGCGGGCGAGAAGATTCAGCGTGTGACCGGTCTGGCGCGCGGCGTGCAGTGCTCTCCTGAAGGAAACCGTCTGCAGATCACCGTGGGTAACCGGATGCTCGCCTTCGATCTGCCGGAGATGGCGGCGGTTGAAATGCCTGCGGTGTCTGCCACTCCATTGACGATCGGATGCGGCCAATTGCCGCCCGTGCGCATCGGCGTGGAATTCGCGCCTCCGCGCAGCGCCATGGAAACCAGCGTCGGCACGGTGCGCCGTCTGGAATACTAAAGCTGTTCTTCCCGAATCCTGACTCTTCGTCCTTCCACTGTGACGCGCCCCTCCACCACGTGGCCAATCGCCTGCGGATAAATCAGATGTTCCTGCGCCAGGATGCGCGCTGAGAGCGACTCCACCGTGTCGCCGTCCAGCACAGGGACCGCCGCCTGAAGAATGATCGGACCGGAATCGAGAAATTCATCGACGAAGTGAACCGTGCAGCCGGTGATTCTGACGCCATATTCGAGCGCCTGACGCTGCGCATCGAGCCCCGAGAACGCGGGCAGCAGCGAAGGATGGATGTTCAGCACGCGGTTGGGGAAAGCACGGATGACGCTCGCGCTCAGCAGCCGCATGAATCCGGCAAGACAAACCAGATCCACCTCATGCGTACGCAGTTCGTCGATGAGCAGCCTGTCGTACGTTTCGCGCTCGACGCCCGCGGAAGCGATCACGCGCATCGGAATTCCGCGCTGTCTGGCGATCTCCAGTCCGGCGGCATTCACGCGATTGCTGATGACGATGGCGATCTCCGCCTCCAGCTTTCCGCGCGCGATCGCATTGGCGATCGCCTCGAAATTGGAACCGCGTCCGGAGATCAGGATGCCCAGGCGCATTCAGACGTATTGGATGCGCCCTGCGCCGCGCCGCTGTTTTGTGACTTCGCCGATGACGGAGGGCATCTCGCCGGCGCGGTTGAGCAGGCGCAGCGCCGCATCGAGGCTTCGCTTCGGGATCACCAGAATCATCCCCACGCCGAGATTGAAAGTTCGGCGCCAGTCGTCTTCCGGGACCTGGCCGAGCGAACGGATCATTTCGAAGATCGGCGGCACCGACCAACCCCTGGTTTCAATCGCCGCGCCAAGACCCCTGGGAAGCACGCGCGGCAGATTATCGGTGATCCCCCCGCCGGTGATGTGCGCGGCCGCGGCAATCAGCTTCTTACTGATCAGACTCTGAATCGCTTTTAGGTAGCTGCGGTGGATCTGGAGCAACTCGTCCGCCAGACGCGTCCCCGATCCCGGGAGTATCGAATCGGGTGACAGTTTTCCCACCTCAAACAGCACTTTTCTCGCAAGCGAGTAACCGTTGGTATGTAATCCCGTTGAAGGCAGAGCGACCAGGACATCGCCGGCGCGCACCTTCGCTCCGGTCAGCATGCGCGATTTTTCCACGATCCCCACGATCGTTCCGGCCAGGTCGTATTCGCCGTCGAGATACATGCCGGGCATCTCGGCTGTTTCGCCGCCGATCAGCGCGCACCCGTTGGCCGCGCAGCCGCGGGCGATTCCCGAAATCACCTGCGCCGCAACGCCGGCCTGCAGTTTGCCGACCGCGAGGTAGTCAAGAAAAAACAGCGGCCGCGCGCCCTGCACGGCTATATCGTTGACGCAGTGATTCACCAGGTCTTCACCGATGGTGTCGTGCCGCCCCGTCGCGAAGGCAATCTTCAGCTTTGTGCCCACCCCGTCAACCGAACTCACCAGCACCGGCATCTTCATCTTCGGCAGCGCAAAACAGCCGCCGAACGAGCCGATGTCCGTCAGAACTCCTTTCGTGAATGTGGCCCGCGCCATACGGCGGATTTCGTGTACAGCGCGATCGGCTTCGTCGATGTTGACGCCGGCGTCTTTATACGAAATGGGGCGAGCCATCAGGGGAAACGAACCAGTATAGCGTTCGGTTCAACTTTCGAGCAGCAGCGTAACCGGACCGTCGTTCACCAGTTCCACATGCATGTGCGCCTGGAAAATGCCGGTCCGGGTCACCAGTCCTTTTTCGGCGACCTTCTTCACCAGATATTCGTACAGATCGCGCGCCAGCGCAGGCGGCGCAGCGGCGTCGAAACTCGGACGCCTGCCTTTCCGGCAATCGCCATAGAGCGTGAACTGCGAAACCAGCAGAATCGCGCCATTCACGTCGAGCGCGCTGCGATTCATGCGGCCTTCCTCGTCGGAGAAGATCCGCAGATTGACCAGCTTCTCCGCTAAATAATCGGCATTGGCAGCGGTGTCGCCGCCGGCAATTCCCACCAACACCAGAAGCCCGACGCCGATCTCTGCCTGGAGTCCCCCGTCAACAGTCACCGAAGCCCGGGAAACGCGCTGAATCAACAGTCTCATCTACCACCCAAAGCGCTCCGCAATTTCCTGCACGCATCCTCGCGCGACGATTCTGCCCTCCTCGAAAAAAGCGGCGTGCTGCGCGACGTCTGCCGCGAATTTCGCGTCATGCGTAATCAGAATAGCCGCCTGCGGAAGGCCGGCCAGCAGGTTCGCCAGCGCTCTCTGCGTGGGAGGGTCCAGCCATGTTGTCGGTTCATCGAGAACCAACAGCTTCGGCTCAGTCGCCAGAATTCCCGCGATCGCCGCGCGTTTCTTCTCGCCCGCGCTCAGGTGCCATGGCGCGTGACCGGCCTTGCTCAGCAGACCCACCCGATCGAGCGCCGCACATGCTTTTTCGGACGCTTCCGCCGCCGCGAGACCCGATGCCAGCGGCCCAAACGCGACGTCTTCCAGAACCGTCGGCATGAAAAGCTGATTGTCAGATTCCTGAAATACCAGACCGACGCGCCGGCGAATCTCGGGCAGATTTTTTTCGGTGACCGGCAGCCCGTCGATCGCGATCGATCCCGATCCGCGCAGAATCCCGTTGAGATGATGCGCGAAAGTGGTTTTTCCGCTGCCGTTGGGGCCGAAAAGCGCCACGCGTGCGCCGTGATCCAGATCGAAGTCGATTCCGCGCAGCGCCGCCGTTCCGTCTTCGTATGAGAAATGAAGATTTCTGACTTCGACGATTTTGCTCATCGCAGCAAAATGCGCACACCCGCGCTCAGAACGATGGCCGTCGCGAGGAGCCCTGCGTCCGCCCATTGAAAATGCGCCTTCGCGGACGTCGGCAGATGACCATCGAATCCGCGCGCCACCATCGCGCGATGAATCGCCTGGGCGCGCGCGTACGCCCTCGCGAACAGGCTGCCGGCGGCGGCGGCGGCCTGACGAAACCGCAGCGCCGGCGCCGATCCGGCCCGCAGCATCATAGCCTGCCGCGTGGCGCTGGCTTCCGCGATCAGCACGATCAGATAACGGTAAAGAAACTGCATCACCTGCGCCAAGAATCTCGGTGTCCGCAGCCATTCGAGTCCTGCAATGAGCTCCGGCATTGGCGTTGTCGCCACCAGCAGCAACGCTGTGACTGATGAGAGATAGGCGCGGATAATCAGCCAGACGCCTCGCGCCGGATCGCCGGCGAGCGCAATCATAACCGCGAAACAAAGCGCGAACGGCAGAACCGCGGCTGCGGCCCCGAGCAATCCGAGCGCAGGCAGCCGCGCGATTGCGGCCATTGTCACCAGAATGATCGCGTACGCGGGCCATCCGAACGAATAGGCCGGCGGCAGCGTTGCCATTGAGATCAGCAGGGCCAGCGCGGCCAGAATCTTTGCCGCGGCGTGACGCCGATGCAGCACGCTGGATCCGCCGCTCCATTTCTCCAGACGCCGTTCAATCCGTGCGGGGCGCAATGATCGGCCTTCCCAGAGCCCGGCTGATGCCTGTGCACAGAGCGTAAATAGCCAGCAGCGCGGCAAGCCCCGCGAAGTATTTTGCAGGAGGCGAAGCCAGCAGGGTTCGCACGGGCAGAACAAGCCCGTTCTGCCCCGCCAGTTTTTCAACCCAGTCGGGCCGCTCGGATGCGATCAGAACGCCCACGGCAGCCAGAGTCCCGGCAACTGCAGCCAGCGTCACCACTGCGCCGCGCGCACCGATTTCCCGCGGCCTCCGCACGAATCCGGGCTCAATGCCCTCGAGCGCCTGCATGACTGCCAGTGTGATCGCGCCCTCCGCAATGGCGGACAGAAGAAACACACCCATCGAAACGGCAAGGCCCGCAGGCGGCATGCGCACGTCCGATAGCCACAACTCAGACAGCGCCAGTGTTGCGCTGGTGAGCACGGAGACAAAGCCGCCAATAAATAGTCCGCTCCTGCGTCCGCGCAGCAAAACATAGGGCAGCCAGCCCGCCAGCACCCCCGCGATCGCCATATTGAACACATTCGTTCCCAGGGCGAGCAGTCCCCCGTCCTGAAAAATCAGCGCCTGCATCGCCAGAATCGCTGTCATCACAATCGAAGCTGCCGCGGGGCCCAGTGTGAAGGACAGCAGCGCGCCTCCCACCAGATGGCTGCTGGTCCCGGCGCCCACCGGAAAGTTGATCATCTGCGCCGCAAAGATGAACGCGCCCATAACTCCCATCAGCGGCACTTTGTTGTGATCGAACTGCCGCTGCGCGCGCCGCGCGAGGTACGCGATCGATGGCGCAGCGACGGCATCCATCGTGGCCCATACCGGCATACTCAGAAATCCGTCGGGTATGTGCATGGCGGGATTCGCTTTCACGGTAGCACGTTTGTTGGGATCGTGCGAAGCGATATTTCCGGGTGCGCACAATGCACCCGTCGGCCTGTGCGCTAATAGAACGCATGAGCGATCTCGCGCGGATCGGCGTGGCGATTGATTCGTCGCTGCTGGAAAAATTCGACCGGTTGATTGAGGAACGCGGCTACGCCAACCGCTCCGAAGCTTTCCGCGACCTGATCCGCGATGAGTTGATTCAGAAGTCCTGGGAATCTCCCGATGCTGATGTGGTCGGCACGGTCACCCTGGTTTATGACCACCACGTGCGCATGCTCAGCGAACGCCTGACGGACATGCAGCACGATCACCACCGCAATATCCTGTCAACCATGCACGTTCATCTCGATCACCACAACTGCCTCGAAGTGATCGTGGTGAAGGGGAAAGCCAAGAGCGTGCAGAAAATCGCCGACGGCCTGATCAGCACAAAGGGGGTCAAGCACGGCCGCCTGACTCTGACAACCACCGGCGCGGAGCTTTAGGGCCGCGCTTTCAGCTCTTTCGCTTCCGTTTCCGGAACCGCACGCAGTTGCGCGTTCTCGAGACGCTTTGTCTCCTGCCATGTGTAATACAGGCGGCTCATAACGGTCCAGTTGGAGAGCACGGCGATGATCCAGAGCACATGCGCTATGCGGTTGAAGAGCGCTCCGATGATGATCAGCACCACTCGCTCGGGCCGTTCAAGAAAACCAACCTTGCAGCGCGGAATGGTGTTTTCCGCCCGGGCGCGTGTATAGCTCACCATCACCGTGCCGGTCATGACAACCGCCGTCAGAACAACATAGAAATAGCGGTTGATCGAAGCGTAATAAACCAGCAGTCCGACCAGCACGGCCAGATCGGAATAACGGTCGATTACGGAATCGAAGAAGCCGCCGAAGCGCGTAACGCGATTCGTTTCGCGCGCCACACGGCCGTCCACCATATCGAAAAGTCCGGCGCCGATGAGCACGATTCCGGCCCACACGAACCGGCCTCCGGCAAAAAGGAATGCCGCCCAGATGTTGATGACCAGGCCCATGAACGTGAGCACGTTCGGATGAACTCTGGAAAGCGCCAGCGCGGTGACCAGTCCGTTGATAATCGGCTTGAAGATGCGGCCAACGACGCCGGTGAATGTCATTTGGGACTACTTATCGAGCTCATGAATCGTGACAAGTTCCAGAATCTCGAGTTCTTTGACGCCGCCCGGCGTCTGCATTCTGGCTGTATCTCCGACTTCTTTGTTGAGCAGGGCTTTGCCGATCGGAGAGGCCGTGGAAATTTTGCCGTTCGCGGCATCGGCTTCTTCGCTGACAACCAGCTCGTATTTGATCTCGGCGTTGGTCTTGACGTCGAGGACAACGACTTTCGACCCGAGCCCGACGCGGTCGTGCGGAATCCTGTCCATGTCGATCATCGCGTAATCGGCCAGCCGCTTCTGCAACTGTCCAAGACGGGCATTAACGAGCCCCTGGCGCTCCTTGGCGGCGTGATATTCGGCGTTTTCGCTCAGGTCGCCATGCGCCCGCGCCTTCAGAATTTCACGCGGCAGCTCATTGCGCAGTTCATATTCCAGCGCGGCGATCTCTTCCTGCAGTTTCTTCTTAATATCCAGCATGAATCGAACAGAGGAATCGCAGGCAGGCCGGACCCCTCTGCGGCTTATTATAGCGACAATACAAGGATTTCCTTAGCTCCGCATCCGCACCATCAGATACAGACCGGCGACCGAAAACAGAGCGTCCGGAGCCCATGCCGCGACAGCAGCCGGGAGTAAGTTCACGTTTCCGAACTGATCGAAGAGAACACCGGTGGCGAGATAGGCCATCGCGACAGCCATCCCCACGCCGATACCGGTCATCGCGCCGCGGTTACCGACCAGAAATCCGAAGGGTATCGAAATCAGCGCCATAATCAGGGCGAACACCGGCACGGCGAATTTCTTGTAATACTGCACGTGCAGCTTGATGGTGTCGAACCCGCTCTCCTGCAGGCTGTGGATGTACTTCGCCAGTTCGACATAGTTCATCTGCTTGTCCTGCTTCACGTACTTGAGGAAGTCGTCGGGCGTCTCGGTAATTTCGGGCAAAGTGGTGGCGGTGAAGTTCTGCACTTCGCATTCATGCACGCCGCAGATGTTTCTGGCTTCGCCCTGCTCCCATACCCATGCGTTGAGGTTCTGCTGCCAGCGCGCGCGATTTGCGCTGATCTCGCGCACCAGGTGGAACGTCCTTGGATCGAGTTCGAACACGTACGGCTCGACCATCACCTTTTCCGTCGAGTCGAAATATTTGATGTAGAAAATCCGGTAGTCATGGTAGATCCATTTGCGTTCCGGATGTAAGTAGGTCTGCACCGGCCGGCCTTTGATCTCATTGAGGAGCGCGTCCTGAATCTGATTCGCCTGCGGAATCCACGAATAATCGAAGACAAACAGCAGTGAACTGAGTACGCCGCTGATCAGCAGCACCGGGAACCCGAGCCGGCGCACGCTGATGCCGCAGGCCTTGAATGCGGTGACTTCATTATTCTTTGTCATCACGCCGAAAGTGGCGAGAATCGACACCAGAACGGCGATGGGCAGCGTAGTGTAAACAAGGCTCGGCGTGAGATAGAGATGATAGGTGATCACGTGCGACATCGGAATGTGATTCTTTACGATGTCTCCCAGCAGATCGAAAAATGTGAAGACCTGAACCATCGCCACCAGACAGAACAGCGTCACGGCGAAGTAGAACAGAAAGCTTGAAAGCACATAGCTGTCGAGTATCTGGAAAAGCCCCAGCTTGACGCTGCCGGTGGCGAGGGATTCGCGGCGAATGGCGAGTTTGCCGGCGATGCCGGTTCCAAACCGAGTCAGCGCCTGGCGGATCCGGCCGAGAAGATCCTTGTCGCCGGGTTTTTCCATGCGCGCGATCATGACAATGCCTGCGACAAAGAATGCCGCGTTCGGCAGCCAGGACGCGACGTCAACCCGCATCGAGTGCGAGCGCGCCAGACTGGTGAGCGTGATGTACGACAGGTAATAGCAGAAGAACGCCAGGAAAATCGCCCAGACATAACCTGCCGAGCGGCCGCCTTTGCGCGAAGAAGCGCCCAGCGGTATTCCGACCATGGCGAGCATCAGGCATGCCAGCGGCAGCGCGAAGCGGCGGTGCAGCTCGATGCGCGCGTCGGTGCCCTCCTGCGTGCGCGCCGGCGTTTTGCGGATGAACGCCTGCAACTCTCGTGTGAACATTTCCTGGTATGGCTTCGACTGCTGCTGTTTGTTGGGCTCCGGCTGCAGCACATAACCCGAGGACGGCGCAATCGAGTGGTACGGCGATTCGTGCAGGCCGTAGTCTTTCAGGTTCAGCTGCAGGCGATTGTTTTTGACATCCGGAACCACATCGGCTTCCTGCGCCACCACCACCTTAGGGCCTGGCTGCGCCACTTTCACGCCCGTTTTGCGATCGGCGGGCGCGGTGAGATCGGCTATGAAGACGCCCTTCCAGACCGCTACCGGCCCGTTTTCGGCCTGCACGTCCTGAACGTAGAGAACTGTGGTGTCATTGGTGAACTGATCTTCGAATACGCGCGGCTCCACGTCCGCGGTGAGCTGCGCGGCCGCAACCCGATTCAGTATGCGGTACTCGGTCCGGATTGCCAGCGGGTTCAGCCACAAAGCGAAGACGCCGGAAACGATCATGGCGAAGAATGCGAACGTCAGCACCGGCGTCACTACAATGCGGCTGGATACGCCCGCCGAGCGCATAGCGATCACTTCGTTGTCGCTCGAAAGGCGGCCGAGTCCGACCAGAATCCCCACCAGCACGCCGAACGGCATGCTCAGCAGCAGAATCGGCGGCAGCAGCAGAGCGAACAGCTCGAAGACGGTCGGGCCTCTGGCCGAACGCACCAGCAGTTCGAACAACCGGCCCATCTCCTGCAGGAAGATCACGAATGTCGCGAGCGCTGTCGCGAGGAATGAGCTCGCCAGTATCTCGCGAAAGACGTAACGGCTGAGGATTTTCACGGCCGTCGGGCGGTTACTTCTGCGACAACGTCAGCGGCGCGGGGACTAAGGGGAGCTTCGGCATCTCATCGTCGATCTTCGCCATCTCCAGATCGTCGATCAGCACCGAAGGCGCCACCACGCTCACCTGCGCGGCGCCGGAGCCATAACCAAGCAGGGCAAAGGGCGCGCCGTTGTCGAGATAATTGAAAGTGACGCTGTCGTCGCCGGCGGCGAGAATGTCCTTGAGGGAACGCGCATTGATTCCCTTGAAGCGTTCGCCCCGCACCAGTTCTTCGTGACCGTCCGGATAGAGCCGATAAACATACAGCGGCAGACTGACGGGACGGCTGGATCCGCCGGCTGAACCCGCTGAAAGGATTCGCCGCGCCTCTTCAATCGAGGCCGATGACGGAAAATCCATTTTGCGCACCACGATGCCGTACGGCAGGCCGCGCTGATCGATCAGATCGATCAGCTTCTTCTTGAGATCGCTGATGGAGCTGGTTTCGCGCGCTTTGATGAGCAGATTCGTCGGCACCGGAACCTCGGCGCCATAGCTGCCGGTCAGGCGCGCATGGCCGTTTGAATCGTCATACCCGCGCACAGGCTGGCGGGTGCGCAGAAAATCCTTGAGCACGCCTTTTTCGACCAGCGAGAGAGGCTTGTCGGGCACGCCTTCGTCATCCACTTCTTCGTGGCCGAACCCGGGCGCGGTGGGATCGTCGGTGACGTCGAAAATTTCCGGCATGATACGCACGCCGCGGCGGCCTTCCAGTTCCGTGCTGTTGGCCTGGGCGGCAGCGCCGGGCGCGGCGACAGGCTTGCGCGAGATGTGCAGATTGCGTCCCAGAATCTCCGCCATCAGCTGCGGCGAAGCTTCGCCTTCAAACAGCACCGGGCCGGTGTAATTGTCGCCGAGCGGCGCCGTGGCGATTTTCAGAACCTGCTGCCCCAGAGAATGTGCCGCTTTGGTGAGCTCCTCTTCGGAAAACATCTTCTGCGGATCGCGCGTGTAGAAAACGTCCAGATCGCGCACGATCATGCCGTCCGCCGCCTGGGCGGACGCCTGAATCTCGACCGTACCCATGCTTTCCTGCACACGTACCGAGGTTCCTTCGTTGCTGACAAAACGATGCAGCGAATCGACGGCGCTGTATGCCACGTCGGAATTGCGCAGACTGGGAAATTCGCTGAAGACGGCGGAAATGCGGCGCGTGCGGTCTTCCCAGGTCTTCGCGTCGAACTTCACCGGATGGTAGTCCTCAATCGAGACGAACGGCATCACGGGCGCCAGATCGGGCAGCTCATCGCTCACCGTCACGTTGCGCAGCGCCGCGCGCTTGCGGGCGATTGACTGCAGTGAGCCTTTGAACGCCGAGTCGGTGGCCAGCCAGAGGTATTGCCGCAATACCAGCGGGTTCTCGTCTTCGATGGGGAAGCTGCGCAGGTTGTAGCGCGGCCCGGAGGCGTTGGCCCCAGTCCAGTTGCTGTTGTCGAATTTGTAATCGCCCACGCGCAGCCGCAGGTGAGGCACGCGGAAATCGCTGCTGTTGGAACTGATCAGGCCGCCGAACGAAGCCGCCGCCGACCAGGTGTGTTCGTCGTCCACCGTGTAGCTGAGGAAGTAGGGTTTATCCAGCTGATTCAGCGTGAGGGTCATCGAGCGTTTCAGCTCGGCCTGCATCGCATTCAGCACGGCATCGTTCTGTGCCGCCTTCAAAGAGAATCCCGCGCCGAGTACCAGTATCGCGGCGCCCGATACAACCCTGCCGAACTTCATTCGAGACCTGCAGTTAAAGGAGATGGAAGCAAAGGAAGAAGGTCCTGGGAGGCATCCTTCTTTTCAATTTCGATTTCCGAGATCAGAATTGCCGGCGAAACCGCCGAGACCGGCACGCTTCCCGATTCCGCGCCGCAGTAGCCATTGAAGACAGACTGTTTGTCGGAGGTCGCGATGATCTTGGCGAAGCTCGCCAGCGGCGTGCCCACGATGTCGGCGCCGCGAATCAGTTCATCCGGCCGCCCGTCGGCGTAAACGCGATAAACGATCACCGGCACGACTTTGAAAGCCTGCACGCCGGCGCGTGAGGTCGTGGTCACTCCCGAGGTGATGTCTTCGAAGTAGAGGCCGTAGGGCTTGTTCTGCTTTTTGATTTCGTCGATGAGCATCTGGCGCAGTTTCTGATCGCTCACCGTGCGGGTGCTGCTGACGATCAGGTTCGACTGGCGCGAAACCACTTCCAGTCCAGGCTGGCGGCGTCCGTGGCCGTTCGAATGATCGAAACCTTCTATCGGCGAGCGCGACATCAGGAAGTTGCGCAGCACGCCGTTCTCGACGGCGATGACAGGCCGCGCAAGCTGGCCTTCATCGTCATATTCATAAGAGCCATTGAGGTCCACACCCGCCAGACGCTTAATCGTCGGATCGAACGTCACGGAAAGGAAATCCGGCAGGATTTTTTCGCCGACGCTCCTGGTGAAAGTCTGGCCTTCCGATTCATCCTTTTGCCTGTGGCCTTCGATGCGGTGCCCGAAGATCTCGTGGAAAAAGACGCCCGAAGCCCGGCCGGAAAGGATCGCCGGGCCGACAAACGGCTCGGCCGTCGGCGCGGTGATCAGAGCTTCCACATTGTCGCCGACCTTCTTCACCGCGGCTTTAATGACGTCGGCCGACGGCAGATTCTTCGCATCGGCGGCTTCGAAGGATTCGAAGTCCGAAACGTCCATCCCGTCCTTCGCTTTGGCGCTGGCCGTGATGATGACCCGCGCGTAATCGCGGCCATGCTGCACCTTAGTGCCTTCGGTGTTCACGAAGTACCGGGTGTCGGACTGAAACGAAACCTGCACATCGGACGACAGCAGATCCGGATACTTCACGAATTCCTTCGACAGATCGCGCACGCTCGCAGTCCAGCGGTCTGAGTTGAAGCTGAGCGTGGCGGGCTTTTCCCAGTGCTGATAGCTTTCCTCGGAGGAAAAATCGGCCGACTTGTCGCGGTCCTCGGCTTTGACCTGCTGGTTGGTTTTGATTTTGATGAGGCGTTCGGCCGAGGCGCGATACACGCGGTCGGTTTCGAGCCAGAGATCCTGGCGCAGGGGCCCGGCGGCATCGTCGATCGGAACCGAAGCGCCGCCGGTGAACTGGATGCGTTCACCGCGCACGCGCCTGAAATTGTCCAGCCTGGGATCGCCCACCCGGACCGTGACGTCGAGGTAGCGATTGCGCCCGGCCTCCGATTCGTTGAGAACCCCGAGGGTGCCACTGATGGTGTGCGTGTCCTGGTCGGTAATCTCGTACGAGAGGAAATAAGGGGCGGGATCGGCTTTCTTCTTCAGCGCGTCGAAATTGCGCTGAAGCTCGTCCGCCATGGTATTCAGAACGAGGCGGGAATCATTGGTTGCAGGGGCGTTTCCGGACTGGCCGAAGGCAAGGGCGCAGGCCGCGAACAGACCTGCGAATTTCAATACTTTCACAATGTTTGACGATAACACGAAACCGGTCTGGTCTCCTGGAAGTGGGGTGGGGGCGTATGGTAGATGCCCCGGAAGACAATCCGGTTCCCGGAAGATTGAGCGGCATTGTGAAATACGTTCGATTCCACCGGGGAGGCGCTGAGGCCGCAGAGAAACTTGCAATGTTATCGATCAGGCGCCGCGTAACCCTGAGCTCGTCGCGTCAGCCCGGCCCGGAGAGGGCCCGATTTTCCATGCGCGTCGCCGAAGTGAATCCGCTTGTACGGCGTCCTTCTTACATATCTCCATCCACTCCCCGATTCGTGGGAGCGTGCGGAGCAGCACGTTTGGGGCTTGGCTGCGGTAACCCCCGGCATTAACGTGGAGACTAGTGAGTGAGAACATCCGCTATGTTTGACCAACGGGTTTTCAGCGCACTCAAAGACGAGCTTGAGCGCGCCAAGCAACGTCACGAAGAAACCAAAGAACAGTTCTGGAGAATAGGCGGCAGTCCCCGCGAGGTCCCTCGTTTCACTCCCGGTGTTCCGGAACCCGACGGAAGCCTGGTTCTTCGCAGAGCCGTAGCTGCGGAAATTCAGGCCCGCTCGGCACACCTCGAAGCTCTGAAACGGGTTAACGAATACCTGCTCCACGGAACTGTGCCGGAAGATATCCGGCAGAAGCTGGCGCAGGACGCCAGCGCGCAGGACGACAGTAGTCACGCCGGCTGAAACCGCCTGCCTCAACCTTCCCATCAGCGCGATCCGGCGCCCTCATCCTGTAATACCGATCCTGTAATCCCAATCCTGTAATCCCAATCCTGTAATCTTAAGAGGGGCAAGTTGCGGAAAGCATAGAGCCGGATCCGCATTTCCGATGAAAAAAAAGTCGGCCGCGAAGGCAGCGAAGAAAACCCCCTCCAAAGCATTCGGCGCGGCTCCGCCGGGCGAACCGCCACAGACTCCGGTAGTGGGCGTCGGTGCTTCCGCCGGCGGCCTGGAAGCGTTCACGCAGCTGCTGGGCGCGCTGCCCACAGATACAGGCATGGCCTTTGTGCTGGTGCAGCATCTGGAACCGAAGCACGAAAGCGTGCTGCCGAAGCTGCTGCAGAAGTCGACCAAAATGCCGGTGCTGGAAGTGCGCGAAGGCATCCACGTGGAGCCGGACAAGGTCTACGTGATTCCGGCCAACGCGGATATGAGCCTGCTGGACGGGCTGCTGCATATTGTCGGGCGCAAAGCTACGGCGGGGCACCATCTGCCGATCGATTCCTTTTTCATTTCGCTCGCGGAGGCGCGGGGGGCGCAGGCTGTGGGGGTAATTCTGTCGGGCGCCGCATCGGACGGCACGGTGGGTTTCAGGGCCATCAAAAAAGCCGGCGGCATTACGATCGCGCAGGCTCCCGAATCGGCGAAGTTCGATGGCATGCCGCGCAGCGCGATCGCATCGGGATGTGTGGACTTGGTGCTGCCGCCGGACCGCATCGCGCACGAGCTGGGGCGTATGACAGGCCATTTGTTTCCCGGACTCCGGCACGGCGAGGAGACTCCGGAGATTCCCGGCATCGATGAAGATTGGGCGCGGCTGTTCCGGACGCTGCGGCGGGCGACGGGAATCGATTTCGGCCTGTACAAACCGTCGACCATCAAGCGGCGTGTAGCGCGGCGGATGGCGGTCTGCAAGCTCGACAACTTCGCCGATTATGTAAAGCTTCTGCGGCAGAACCCGCGCGAAGTCAGCGCATTGTTCGGGGAACTGCTCATCCTTGTCACAGAATTCTTCCGCGACCCCGAGGTCTACGAAATACTGCGTCTGCGGGTTTTTCCGAAAATTCTGGCGGAGCGGGTCGCCGGCGAGCCGATTCGAATCTGGGTGGCAGGCTGCTCGACGGGTGAGGAGCCTTACTCGGTGGCCATCACGCTGCTGGAAGCCCTGGGAGAAAGAGCGGCGGGCGTGCAGGTGCAGATATTCGCTACGGATGTGAGCGAGGAAGCCATCGATAAGGCGCGCACGGGAGTCTACACGGCGGCCGAGCTGAAGGGAGTGACGCCGGAGAAGCTGCGCCGGTTCTTCACGCCGGTGAACGGCCATTATCAGGTGAATCAGCCGATCCGGGAGATGTGCCTGTTCGCGCGGCACGATCTGACGCGCGATCCGCCGTTCTCGAAGCTGGACCTGATCACCTGCCGGAACGTGCTGATTTACATGGAAGCGGCGCTGCAGAAAAGAATCCTCGCCGGGTTTCACTGGGCGCTGAAACCCAGCGGCTACCTGATGCTCGGCAAGAGCGAGAGCCTGGGCGCGAATTCGGACCTGTTTACGGCAACGAACCGGGCGAATAGATTCTTCCGGAAGAGCGTCGGCGCGCATGTGCCGGTCAGCATTGCGCAGCCGATCCATGAGCAGATTCTGGCGGCCAAAATACCGCTCAAAGAAGGCGCCCCGCGCGCGGACGTGGAGCGGGAGGTCGATCAGGCGCTTTGGGAGCGGGCGGGATTTGCGGGTCTGGTAGTCAATAACGATCTGCAGATTCTGCATGTGCGCGGCGACACCAGCCCTTATGTACGGCTGCTGCCGGGTAAAGCGTCGCTGCAGCTGATGCGGGCGCTGCGCGAGGAAATCGTGCTCGAAGTGCGGGCGGCGCTGCAGAAAGCGCGGCAGGGTGAGCGCGCGGTGCGCAGCGAAGGCATCGAGTTCCCGCAGAACGGGCACAAGGGCATCGTGAACATTGAGGTGCGGCCTCTGATCCGCAGCGGACGGGAGAAGTCGTTCCTCATTCTGTTTGAACAGGCGGGCGTGCGCGAAGCCGGGGCGCCGCCGCGGCAGGCGAAGAGCGGTCAGAGGGAGAGCGTTCGCGCCGATCGCGAAGCCAGCCGGCTGCGGGACGAGTTGGCGCGCACGCGCGATTATGTGAAGTCCATCATCCGCGATCAGGAAGCCACCAATGAAGAGCTGAAGACCGCCAACGAAGAAGCCCTTTCCAGCATGGAGGAGCTGCAGAGCACCAACGAGGAGCTGGAAACCGCCAAGGAAGAGCTGCAGTCGAGCAACGAAGAGCTGGTGACGCTGAATGAGCAGCTGCAGAATCGCAACGCGGAACTCTCGCAGACTTCGAGCGATCTGGGAAACATTCTGAGCGGGATCGACATTCCCGTGGTGATTCTGGACACCGAGCGGCGCATCCGGCGGTTTACGCCGCCGGCGGAGAAACTACTCGGGCTGATTGCGGGCGATATCGGCAGGCCGATCGGCAAGCTGCGCATCGGCATCAATATCCCACCGCTGGACGATCTGATCTCAGCGGCTTTCGAAAAGGGCGCCACAGGGACGCAGCAGGTGCAGTCGGAGACGGGGCGGTGGTATGCGCTGCGCATCCATCCGGACATCAGCGGCGATGGCAAAGTCCGGGGCGTGCTGATGACGTTCGTGGATATCGACGAGCCGAAGAAAATCGAGGAGCGGGAAGCGGCGCGCGCCAACGTCAGCGAAGCCACGGTCCAGGCGGTGATGGAGAGCGCCGGGCAGGCCATTCTGGCGGTCGACCGGATGAGTCGCATTGTGCTCGCGAACGCCACGGCCGAGACGATGTTCGGCTATGCGCGCGACGTGCTGCTGGGCAAGCCGGTCGACATGCTGCTTCCCCAACATCTGCGCGGGGTTTACACGAAGCTCAGCGCGGACTGGTTCCGCAGACCGGGCAACATCTCCGGGCTGGAGCTGACCGCGCTGCGCAAAGACGGCACGCAGTTTCCGGTGCAGGTGAATTTGAGCTCGCTGGTGGCCGAGGGAGAGACCCGTGGCGTCGCCTTTGTCTCCGATATTTCGGACCGCAGGAAGGCGGAGCAGACGCTCTCGGAATACCGGGAGCGGCTGACGTCGGAAGTGGCGGCTCTGGGACGGCTGCGCACCACCGCTGCCAGCCTGTGGCAGCTGCACAACCTGCAGCAGGGTCTGGAGCAGATGATCGACGCGGGAAGAATTCTGCTCGCGGCCGATTTCGGCAACATCCAGCTTCTGAACCAGGGGAAACAGGTGCTGGAGATCGTGGCGCAGCGGGGATTCCAGCCGGAATTTCTGGAACATTTTCGTGAAGTCTCGGCCGCCGAAGCTTCCGCCTGCGGCCGCAGCCTGCGGGCGCGCGAGCGAACCGTTATTGAAGATGTGAATACCGACCCCGATTATGCGCCACACCGGATGATTGCCGCCGCGGCCGGATATCGCGCGGTGCAGTCCACGCCGCTTTTCGGTTCCGACGGCCAGCCGATCGGGATGTTTTCCACGCATTTCCGCAATCCGCACCGGCCGCCGGAAGAGGATCTGGCGCGCTTCGATCTGTATGCGAATCAGGCGGCGCAGTTCATCGAGCGCATGAGGGCGGATGAGCAGATGCGGCGGCTGAGCGGCGCGCTGCTCTCGATGCAGGAGACCGGGAATCGTGAAATCGCGCGTGAGCTGCACGATGTTTTCAGCCAGGAACTGGCGGCAGTGGGAATGGATGTCTCTGCGCTGCAGGACATTGTGAAATCGGACGGCGAGGCCACGCAGCGGCTGGCTGACGTCGCGGTGAAGATCGGCAATCTGTCGAATGACATTCACCGCACGGCGCGCGAACTGCATCCCGCGATTCTGGAAGACCTCGGGCTGGAGCCGGCGCTGCGGCAGGAATGCGATTCCTTTCAGCAGCGCACCGGCATCCGCACCGAGTTCCGGGCGTCGAAAATTCGAGCGAAAATTGCGCAGGATGCGGCTCTGTGCCTGTATCGTCTTACCCAGGAGGCGCTGCGCAATGTCCACAAGCATTCGAAGAGTCCCACGGCGAAAGTGCGGCTGGAAGAGGCGCCGGGCGGAATCAGCCTGCGGGTGGAGGACGCCGGGAAGGGCTTCGATGTCGGTTCAGCGCCGCGCAAAGCCGGGCTCGGCCTGGTCAGCATGGAGGAGCGGACCCGTCTGGTGAACGGGACATTGACGATTGAATCGCGCCCCGGCAGCGGCACGACAGTTGCGGCGTTTGTCCCCCTCAGACAGTCATGAGCGAGGCTCCGACCAGGTATCGTTTGCTTCTCGCCGACGATCATGTCGTCGTGCTGGAAGGCCTGCAGCGCTTGCTTACGCGGCCGGAGCTGGAGATCGTGAGCGCCGTTCACGATGGGCAGGCGCTGGTGGATCTGGCGTCTGCCCTCAAGCCCGATCTGATCGTGGCCGACATCAGTATGCCCGTGCTGAGCGGAGTCGAGGCGGCGCAGCGTATCCGGGAAAGCGACAAACGGGTCAAAATCATTTTCCTGACCATGCATGCCGAACTCGGTTATGCTGTACAGGCGATGCGCGCGGGTGCGTCCGGATATGTTCTGAAGCACGCAGCCGGCAGCGAACTGTTCCGGGCGATTCGCGAAGTGATGGATGGCGGAACCTACCTCCCCGAGCAGCTGCGCGAGCCGGTGCGCCGCGCTCTGGAATCAACGCATCGGGTGGACCTCGGAGGCGGGGGAGAGGATTGATGGCCAGGTATAACTTTCGCGATGCAGCCGAGAAAACCGAGGCTATGCGCGAGTTCGGGAGATTGCGGGCGGCCGGCCTGCCGATTCCGGCGGAGGTGCGCGAGCGCCATGTACAGGCCACCAACGACGGCTATGCCACCGGGCCGGAGCCAGGAGAACGCGTGCCCGATTTCGCGCTGCCCGATCAGCACGGCGCGCTGCGCAGTCTCAAAGACCTGTGCGGCCCGAACGGTCTGCTCCTGGTTTTCCACCGCAGCGCCGACTGGTGACAATACTGCCGCTCGCAGCTCGTGGAGCTGGAACAATCGCGCGCGTTGTTCGCAAAGAACGGCGTCAGCATGGCGGCGATCAGCTATGACTCCGGGGAAATCCTGGCCGCGTTCGCGCAGAAGTATGCGATCGGGTATCCGCTGCTTTCGGACAAGGGCAGCGACGTCATCCGGCGATTCGGGATTTTCAACGCGAATATGACGCCGGAGCTGCGTTCGTACGGAGTGCCGCATCCGGTGGAATATTTGATTTCGCCGGGCGGCGTGGTGGTGGAGAAGTATTTCGTCGAAAATTATCAGCACCGCGTGGCGGGCTCCGCCGTAGCGCTCGACCGGTTCGGCGAGGTAGCGGCCGATGCGTCGGCGGTAACGCTGGAGAGCGGAGCTTTGCAGGTGCAGATCGGCTTCCCGTCGCGGCGCGCGTTTGCGGGACAGGAGTTGAGCTTCTTCGCGCGCTTCACGCTGCAGCCCGGCTGGCACGTTTACGCAGCATCGTCGATCGAATTCGAAACCGAGGCGGTGGAACGGCAGGAAGTCGCGTGGCCGGAGCCGGAGACGATGGAGGTTCCGGCGCTGAACGAATCGCAGAAAGTGTACACGGGCGCTTTCGAGGTACACGGCAAACTACTGCTGAGATTTCCGCTGCCGGAGGGCGAGTTGGTTCTGCGCGGGCGGCTGAGTTTGCAGCAGTGCAGTGAGAGTATCTGCGAACCGCCGCAGACGATTGCCTTCGAACTGCCGCTGGTGCTGGAGCCGTTTGTCATTTCAGACCGCGACCGGGAGATGAAGAAGAAGGTCACCGGCTGAAGCTTCAGTCTGTATAACGCGACGCCGGTCGCGTTCGTTCAAGCACCGGAATATTTATCCATGAAGGCGAATTAACCGAACGCTCAGCAACTTCCCTCCGCGCGCCGGGATTAACCGGGTGTGAAGGGAGGACAAATGAAGACGTTAATTGTAACTGCGATCGCAGCTTCAGTAGCTTTGACGGGGGCTTTCGCACAGAACAGCGAAGTGGGGCAGCGCGCGGAAAATCAGCAGGACCGCATCGCGCAGGGCGTCAATTCAGGCCAGCTCACCGCGGGCGAAACGTCGCGGCTGGAAAGCAAAGAATCGGCCATTCATCAGGAAGTGCACGCGGACCGCTCGCTCAACGGCGGCAAGCTGACCAGTCAGGAACGCAACATCGTCAATCAGCAGCAGAACAGAGTGAGCAATCAGATCTACAACGACAAGCACAACGCCGCGGCGCAGCACTACGGCAAAAGCGAAGTGGGGCAGCGCCAGGAGAACCAGCAGGACCGCATCGCGCAGGGCGTCAAAAGCGGCAGCCTGAACGCCCGCCAGACGGCGCGTCTGGAAAAAGGCGAAGCGGGCATCAATCAGGAAGTGCGCACCGACCGGAAAATCAATGGCGGCAGGCTCACGTCCGGAGAGAAGGCGCAGGTCAACCGGCAGCAGAACCGGATGAGCGGAAAGATCTACCGGGCGAAACATTAGCCCGGGAGATTCGGCAGGCGAAACCGCCTGCCCCAGCGGCTGAGGATGAACCAGATCAGCACACTCGCGGCAGTCACCGAGACGAGCCCGAGAATCTCCGCCCGGGTGGCGAGCGCGATCATCATCGTCATGCTGGCGATCGCGATCGCCCTGGCCGCGGTTAGATATCTGAAATTCAGGGGCGGGCCGGCTTCAGCGAAGTTGCGGCGCCGCAGACGCCAGGCCGCCACACTGCCGAGCATGTACACGATTGCCACCGCGAGTGTCGAGAGCACCGCCAGCTCGGCGAAGGTGCCCGAGATGGAGAGCGCGGCGATAAGAGCGGCATAGCAGGTGATGGCGATGTGGGGCGCGTGCGTACGCGGACTGACACGCCCGAGCGCCCGCGGCATCAGGCCTTCGCGGGCGAATGCGAACAGCATGCGCGGCGTGCCCAGAATGTCGCTGCTCAGATATCCGAACATCGATGCAATGCTTCCGGCCACAATGAACAGCCGCAGCGAGGGATGCACGGCCGCCATCGCGTCCGCGAGCGGCGTATCGGAGTGCGCCAGCGACGCGCCCAGGACTCCCTGTGAGACGAGCTGAATCGCGACGTAGAGAGCAATGACAGGAAGCAGCGCCATGGCGAGCGCACGTGGAATCGATTTCGCCGGCTGCGTGACCTCTCCGCTGGCGCTGAGCGGCGCCTCCATGCCTGTGAACGCGAACAAAGCCAGGATGAGCGCGCGTCCGAAGCCCGCCGTGGAAACCGGCTGCGTCTGAACGAAATTCGAAGCGTGCAGCGCGGTCAGGCCGGCGGCCAGAAAAACACCGAGGGCGATCAGCTTGAAAATCGTGGTGGCTTCGTTCAGCTGGACGCCACGGGCGGCGCCGCCAAAATTGATCCACGCGATCACGCCGACTACCAGAACGATCACGGCGGCGTGCGCAGGCGCCATCCACTGGCGCGGAATCATGCTGACGGTTGCATCGGCCAGCGCGGCGGCCACCGCGCCCGAACCCAGCGAATTTCCCGACCACAGCAGAGTGCCGGCGACGAAGGCCGCCATCGGGCCCAGCCCCCTTTCGATATAGCCATAAGCTCCGCCGCTGGTTGGAATGCGGCTGCCGCCTTCGGCCCAGCAGATCGCCACCGAGCCGATGCCGATGGCACAGACGATAAATGCCAGAGGCGCGTAAAGACCGACCGACGCCGCGAGCGCTGCGGGCACGGCAAAAATTCCGGCCCCGACGACGGTGTTGATGATGCTCGCCGCGAGTCCCCAGGAGCTAACGGCGCGCACTAACCCCCGGTCGCGCTGGCCGTCGTGCATTTCCGCACCAGGGTATCACGCGGATGGTATCGTTTTGTTGATGCAGGCGGAGACGAACCGGAACGGCCTCGCGGGCGTGGGATTTCTGATGTCGTGGATCGCTCTGTACCTCTGTGCCGCGATTATGCAGCACACCACGGCGGGCCTTGCGATCGTCGCTGCCGGCGCGGCGGTATGGGCGGCGTTTGCGATCCGTTTTCTGATTCGTAAAATCCGCGCCGGCGCGCTGAAATCGCCGGAATTCGATCTGGACTTCGTACTGTGCGCCGTCTTCCTCGGCCTGACGCTGCTCTTTGTCATGATGCGCCTGCCGATTCATCCGAGCCAGCCCGGCATTTTCCTGCTCATGGTGCCCCTTATCGTTGCCCTGCTGCGCAGCCTCATTCGCGCGCATCCCAGGGCTTAGCGTGTGGGTCCTCCGATTCGGCGACACCACCGGCAGCTTGTGTTGAGCCCGGCAATTCAATAATATTGATGGTCGATCCTATGCGAAACACTCTCATTGCACTGATCGCTCTGGCGAGTCCGCTTTTCGCCCACCATTCCTTCACCATGTTCGATATGACGAAAAAGGTGACGCTGGTCGGCACTGTCACGGATTTCCAGTGGACGAATCCGCATTCGTACATTGAAATCGATGTGCCGGACGACAAGGGCGTCAAACACTGGTCGATTGAAATGGGCAGCCCCAGCATCCTGCAGCAAAGCGGCTGGAAGTTCAGCAGCCTCAAAAAAGGCGACAAAACCACGCTGATCATCAGTCCGCTGAAAGACGGCAAGCTGGGCGGATTCCTCAATGTCGCCACGCTGCCCGATGGACGCATGCTCGGAAACGGGCCAGGACAGGGACCGGGCCGATGAAATCGATGATTCCCGGCGCCTGTCTGATCGCGCTGCTGGCGCCGCTCGCGGTTCATGCGCAGAACAATCCTCCGGACCTGACCGGCGTGTGGGGAGTTTACCGCGGCGGACGCGGCGGCGATCCCAAAGTGGCGCCTCCGCCGGCGACTCCGCTGCTGCTGAAACCGGAATATAAGAAGCCCTACGACGAGCACCAGAAACTGGTCGCGGAGGCCAACGCCCGCGGCGAGCAGCTGGCAACCCAGGGCGCGCAGTGCATTCCATACGGCATGCCGACCATGATGTCTGTCGCGATTTATCCGGTCGAGTTCATTCAGACGCCGAAGCAGATCACGATCATCACCGAAGCCTTCAGCGAAGTGCGCCGCGTTTATATGGGCGAGCCGCAGAAGGGCTTCGACGACGTCGCGCCCGGCTATTACGGACGGTCGGTGGGCAAGTGGGACGGCGACACGCTGGTGGTGGATACGATCGGCCTGAAGCCGTCCATCGCGGGTTACCGCAACATGCCGCACAGCGAAAAAATGCACATCACCGAGCGCATCCGCCTGGTTGCGCCGGATTACCTGCACGATCAGATCACCATCGACGACCCCGTGGTGCTGGAAAAACCCGTGACCTACACGCTCGGCTACAAGCGCATGCCGAAGGATTACGAGATGGTGGAGTTCGTCTGCGACAATAACCGCGAGTACGTCGATAAGTCCGGCGTGGTGCGGCTGCAACTCAAGGACAAGTAGAAAAATGCCAAAACGATTTCTGATGATTTCCTGCGCCCTGCTGACCGCGCCACTGGTGTTCGCGCAGGGGCCCGCGGCGGCTCCCACGGCGCCGCCGGAGCAATTGGGCGCCCTGTCGAAGGCGGATCTCGCGAAGCCCCATCCAAAGCCGGCGTTCGATCTGACCGGAACGTGGCAGCACAGCGGCGGCCGCGACAATCCTTTCCGCTTCCAGCCGCCGGCGAATCTGAAACTGACGCCGCGTGCTCAGAAGGAAATGGATGCCTATAAGGCGGCGCAGAAAATCGGCAAGGTTTATCACGACGACATCGGCGCCTGCTGGCCCGCCGGGCTGCCCGTCATCATGACGCGCGTCTGGCCGATCGCCATGATTCAGGGGCCTACGGCGATCTACATGATCAGCGGCTTCATGAACAGCGTGCGCACGATTTTCCTCGACGGCCGCCCGCACACCGATCCGGATCTGGTGGTGCGCAGCTTTAACGGCGAATCCATCGGACACTGGGACGGCGACACGCTGGTTGTCGACACCACGGGGTTCGTCGATGACCATCACTGGCTCGATAACGGCCTGATCGCGACCGACGCGCTGCATGTCATCGAGCGCATCAGGCTGCTCAACAACGCCGACACGCTCGAAATCGAATACACGTTTGAGGACCCGAAGGCCTTCGAGGGCCAATACAAAAGCACGAAACGCTTCCGGCGCATGGAAGACACCGACATCACCGAAGCATCCTGTCTTCCCGATCTCAATGCGCATCTGCCGAGCACGCATTCAGACGTCAACGTGCGGTAAATCCCGGCGTCAATTACAAGGACTGATTATGAAAAAATTCTTTTTCGCTTTTGCGCTGGCGGCGGTTGTTCCGCTCTGGGCGCATCACTCGATGGCGGGCTTCGATCGCACGAAGACGGTCAGCGTGACTGGTACCGTGAAAGAGTTTAAATGGGCAAACCCGCATTCGTGGATCGACCTCGACGTGCCGGACGGCAAGGGCGGCTCGGTCGACTGGAACGTCGAGATGACGGCGCCGGCGCAGCTCATCCGCGCGGGCTGGAAGTCGAATGTGATGAAGCCCGGCGATAAAGTGACCGTGTCGTGCCACCCGCAGGTGAACGGCGAGCCGGGCTGCATCTTCGTGTCGGTGACGCTCTCCGACGGACGGACGCTCACGGACCGGCCGGTCGGCGCTCCCGCGGGTCCGCCACCGGGAGCCCCCGCTCCAGGTCCTGGTCGATAGCAGAAGTTGGTAGACGCGGCGCGAGTCGCGTTCCCTGAAGGCAAAAACGCGGCTGGCGCCCGCGTGTACCTAATTTCCGGCTTTAAGCTCCGCCTTCGCCTGCGTTGTCCACAACTCCCAGGCGCGACGATAATCGTCCGCGACAGTCTGCCTGCCTTCTTCCGGCGTGACGTAGGTGACGTTCTTCGCGCCGAGCGCAATTGTCTGCTGCTGCACGCGAGCGTTGAGGTCGAGATAAATGCACCGGCCGACTGTGAGCTGCAACGATGAACCCGTGATCACGGCTCCATGACCGCGCATCAGCGCTACGGGTTTGAGCCCGAGCGTTTGCGCCAGCGCACGTCCGCGCGCCGGATCGCGCACCAGTAAATCGGTTGCGCCGAACGACCGCCGGATTTCAAACACCGGCACGCCGCCAGCCAGAAAGCCTGACAGCCCGAACATCGGCCGTACAGGCACGTCGCTGTCGCCGAACGGAATCACGGATGGCGTGTGGCAATGCACCACTGACTTAACGTCGGCCCGCGCTTTATAAATTTCGCCATGAATGAAGCGCTCGAGAAACAGGTTCTGTTTCGTGCCGCCGATCACGTTGCTGTCGAGGTCGTATTCCAGAATGTCCGCGCGCGTGACCAGCGCCGGCGCGAGGGAGCGCGCCATGAAATAGTGCTGCGCATCGCGGTCGCTGCGCACACTGACATGTCCGTACGCGTCGAAGATTTCATGATCGGCGAGAATCCGGTTCGCAAGGACGAGATCATCGATCTGATCGGATGACGACGGCTCGGCGGCAAGTTGCGCAATCTGTGAACCGGCGAGCGTCAGCGCGATGGAGCGGACGAATTCGCGACGGCCCGAAATCATGCCCCACAGTCTATCCTGTCAGTGGACGCGATGTATAAGGCGATCCCTAGTCTGATGGCCGCCGCCGCGGTGTTGTGCGCGCAAACCCCGCCTGCCCCGACCTACAGCAAAGACATCGCGCCCATCCTGCGCCGGAACTGCGTGTCGTGCCACCGCGCGGGTGAATCGGGTCCGTTTCCCCTGCTCACTTATGACGACGCAAAGAAGCGCGCGCGCCTGATCGCCGATGTCACTGCTCGCCGATTCATGCCGCCGTGGCTGCCCCAGCCCGGTTACGGCGACTTCGCCGACGCGCGCCGCCTGACGGATTCCGAAATAAAGGTGATCGCCGCGTGGGCGAACGCGGGCGCGCCCGAAGGCGATCCGTCGCAATCCGTCGCCGCTCCGCCGTCCCCCGGCGACTGGCAACTCGGACAACCCGACCTCATCCTGACAGCGGCGCGTGCATATTCCCTTGCGGCCGACGGCCCGGACGTTTTCCGCAATTTCATCTTTCGAACCGATCTGAAAACGCCGCGCTTCGTGCGCGCAGTTGAGATCCGGGCAGGCGGAAAGCGGCTCGTCCATCACGCCAATCTGATCCTCGATCGCCTGCACTCCGCGCGCCGGCTGGAGCCGCAGCCAGGCGCCGGATTTCCGGGCATGGACATCAATATTCAGTACAATGCGTTCGATCCGCCCGGCCATTTCCTCTTCTGGAAGCCCGGAAGCGCACCATACACAGAACCGGATGGTTTCGCATGGCGGCTGCAGCCCGGCGACGACCTCGTGCTCAACGCGCATCTGCAGCCTTCGGGAAAGCCGGAAACAGTCGAGCCCTCGATTGGTCTCTACTTCACCGACAAACCGCCCACACAATTCCCCGTGCTGGTTCAGCTCGAACACGACAGCGCGATCGACATTCCGCCGGGCAGGCACGATTTTCTTGTCTCCGACGATTTTCGTGTTCCCATCGACGTGGACGTTCTCGCGGCTTATCCGCATGCTCATTATCTGGGCAGGCTGCTGGAAGCGTACGCCACGCTCCCGAACGGCACGCGCACGTGGCTGATCCGCATTCCCGACTGGGACCAGAACTCGCAGGCCGTCTACCGTTATCAGAAGCCTGTATTCCTGCCGGAGGGGACAGTCATCTCGATGCGCTATCACTACGACAACTCGTCGGCCAACCCGCGCAATCCAAACAGTCCGCCGAAGCGGGTGCGCGCGGGCAACAATTCGACCGATGAAATGGGCCATCTCTGGCTGCAGGTGATTGCGCACGATCATGCGGACCGCCGGCGTCAGATCGAAGAGGCCGCGATGGAACATCGTTTGCAGAAATATCCGGACGATTACGCATCCTGGCTGGATCTGGGGGAGCTGAAGCTTTCGCGGCTCGAGCTGCAGGGCGCGGTGTCGTCGCTGGAATCGGCGGTGCGCGCGGATCCGAAGCAGTCGCAGGGACACAACCTGCTGGGCGCGGCATTGACGCGTGTCGGGCGCGGGCAGGAGGCGATTCAGCAGTTCGAGCGCGCAATCGAAATCGACCCGGCGAATGTGAATGCGCGCTACAACCTGGTGTTCGCGCTGGTAAAGGCGGGCCGTCTCGGCGAAGCGGCGGGGCAAATGGAGAAAGTGGTCGAGGCGTTTCCGAAGGATGCGGGGCTCCACAATCTGTGGGGCGAAATACTCACGCAGCAGGGAAAAAATGCGGAGGCAATTGCCCAGTTCGATCAGGCTCTGGCGCTCGATCCGAAGCTGGACGCAGCGCGGGAAAATCGCGCCACCGCGGTCTCGCGGCAGCAGCAGCGCAATTAGGGAATTGCTGTATTCAGTGTTCTTCGAACCAGCCCAGCACTCGGCTGCGGAATTCCTCCGGCGCGACTGACGATGCGTCGGTGTGATCGCCGTCCGCAACAAGCCACCGCTTTGTACACACAGAAGCTACGTCACGCCGCGCGAAGAAGTTCCTCACGCCACCGCGGCTCGCATGTAATCCATGCATTTGCCGACTTCTTCGACCGGCGTTCCGGCGCCGCGATACTCGTATTCGATCAGGGCCGGCAGATCGTACTTCTTCTCTTTGAGAAGCAGCAGCACCGGTTTGATCGGCGTGTCGCCTTCGCCCCACGGCATGTTCGGCCCGTCGTTTTTCTTCCGGTCTTTCAGGTGCAGGTGCGTGATGGACTGGTGATGCTCGCGGATGTATGCGACAGGGTCGTATCCGGCGGCGAAGAAGTGGCCGATGTCGAGATTGATGCGGAAATATTTCGACTGCGCCACCGCCGACTGAAAGCTCTCCGGAGTCGCGAATTCGTTCGGGTCTTTCGTATTCGAATGGCCGTGGAACGCGACGTAGATTTTATGCTTCTCGGCGAAAGGCACGAGCCGCTTTGCCAGGGAAACCTGCGTCGATGCGGCAATCACGTTCGTGCCGAGCGCCTTCGCGCATTCAAACGTGTGATCGACGTCATCGTCGGTCAGGACATCGCGATAGTTGAACGTAACCGCGTGCGTGGTTATGCCCGCGGCTTCGAGCTTCTTCCGCGCCGACGTGAAATGTTCCAGCTTCGTGGCGGCGCGCCATTTATCCAGGCCATCCGCTTTCCCCGGCGGCTGCACTTCCATTTCGAAAAATTCGATATCGCGCGCGCCGTTTGTCTTCAGCGCTTCGATCTGCCCATCCACGCGTTCCGCGCCGGGCGGCACCGGCAGCGCTCGATAACTGTACGTCATCACGCCGAGAATCACGCCGTTGGTTTTCGCCGCCGGCAGCAGCGAGGCGCCTGCCATCGAGAGCAACGCCGTTTTGGAAAAGTCGCGTCTTGAGTAAGTCATATTGACCTCGCTTACTGCGCCAGAGTGAATGCGTACAAAGAGTCGCCCGCACCCACCACAATGTACTGCTGGCCATCCAGCGAGTACGTCTCCGGACCATTCGCCACATTTCCGGCCAGCCCGGCGTGCCACAGAATTTTTCCGTTAGCCGGATCGAACGCAATGAAATTCTGCGAGCCATCACCGGTGAAGAGCAGGTGCCCGGCCGTCGTCAGAATTCCCGCCGACCCGCCGCCCCCCGGATATTTGTGCTTCCACACCGTCCTGCCGCTGCGGTAATCGAGAGCACGCAGTGTGTTGCCCATGCCGCCCGCGTTGCGCTCCGCCGCCGCGTATCCTTCCGGCTGCGGATCGGTGTCAGTGAGATAGAACTCGCTGAACGTTTCGTTCGAATCGACGTAGAAGAGCCCCGTTTCCGGATCGAAGCTGGGCGCGGGCCAGTTGCTTGCACCGGTCGAGTTGGGCGATACCAGCACACCGTCGATTGTCGACTCTTTTGCCGGATTCGGAATCGGCTGCCCCTTCGCGTTCACACCGTTCGACCAGTTCATCGTCTCGATAAATTTCTCGGTCACCAGATGCTCGCCGTTCGTGCGGTCAAGCAGGAAGTAGTAACCGTTGCGGCTCGCCTGCGCCAGCATTTTGCGCGGCTTTCCGTTGAATGTGCCATCGATCAGGATCGGCGTCTGCGTGGCGTCCCAGTCGTGCGTGTCGTGCGGCGAAACCTGGTAATACCAGACGATCCTGCCGGTATCGATATTCAGCGCCACGATTGAACACGTCCAGAGATTGTCGCCTTCGCGCCCATGGCCGGTTTCGACCGGCTGCGGATTCCCGGTACCTATGTAATAAAGCTTCAGAGTGGGATCGTACGTGCCAGGCATCCATGTCATGCCGCCGCCGTGGCGCATCGAAGCTTCGTTCGGCCAGGTTTCGGAACCCGGATCGCCTTTCTTCAGCGGCTCAGTCCACCACTTCCACTGCAGATTACCGGTCTCGGGATCGCGCGCTTCGAGGAAACCGGGCACATCGAGGGTGTCGCCGCCGGTCCCGACCATAACGTGGTTACCGATGATGACCGGCGCGGGCGTCGAAAAATATTCCTGCTTCACATCGGCGATCTGCACATGCCAGCGCTCTTTGCCGGTGCGCGCGTCGAGCGAGACCAGGTAGTCGTCAGGCGTTTCGAAAAACAGCCAGTTGCCGTAGATCCCCACGCCGCGATTGCCAATATGGATGCCGCCGGTAGTGCGCCAGAAATAATGCCAGAGCTCTTTGCCCGAGCGCGCATCGACGGCCCACGCATTATCGGGCGAGGCGAAATACAAAATGCCGTTCAGCATCAGCGGCGTCGCTTTGATCTGCAGACCGCCGAAGCTGTTCTCGCGCCCCGCAACCGGAGGCGCATCCGGACCCGTGCCGCCGACAATGGTGTTGAAACCCGGCCCCGCCTGCGCGCGATAAATCCATGCCAGCGTCATCTGTTTAACGTTGAGCTGATTGATCTGCTGCAGCGAGCTGAATCGTTTGCCCGAGTAATCGCCGTTGTATGTCGGCCAGGAATCGGTTGCAGGCTTCAGTAACTGCGCCGGATCGAGAATCAGATTTTCACCGCCCGTCGTCACAGCGGAACTGAGCGCGGCGGCCTTCGGGCCGACCTGAGCCGACACCATCACAGGAACGAGCAGCAACAGGAGCTTTTTCATTTGAGCGTCACCAGGTAAGCCGTGAGATTGTGAATGTCCGCATCGGTGTACTTCGGAAGCATGTCGAAATGCGCCTGCACCGGATCTTTCAGAACCACCTTCGGCGTTTCACCATGACGCGCGAACGAACGAAATTCGCCCGCAGCGTCGGTCAGCGCCACAGTGAAATCGTCGATGCGTTCCAGCGTCCCTGTCACGACTTTGCCTGCGGATAACGTGACGGTCACTTCGATCGGCGATGAATTACGCCGCCCCGGCCTGCCGCCGACCGGCATGACGATCCTTCCCTGCAGCGCTACGGGATCGTACTTCGCCCCGATACCTTTCAGGTCGCCGGTCACCGAGTGGCAGGTGGCGCATTTCCCCGCGCCGATGAAATAAGCCTCGCCGGCCTTGGCGTTGCCCGTGACAATGTTGAGCACTTTATAAGTTCCGCGCTCCGCCGCGGCGCGTACGCCTTCGTGCAGGAAGGCAACAATGTCGGCGAGCTGCTTCTCGCTTACATCAACCTTCGGCATGCCCTGCGTCTGACGCCCGCCGTGCACGATCGGCATGATCAGGTTCCCGTTTTCGTCGTCGATAACTACGGCAGACCGGACGAGGTCGGGGCCGCTTTCCCCGCCACGCGCATTCGCGCCGTGGCAGAAACCGCAGTTCGCGACAAACGCGCTTTTCCCGCGCTCGATCGTGGCGGCATCGTAATCGCGGTAGTCCATGCCGGCGCCCCCGCCAGGACGACGCATTTTGGGCTGGTCCTGTGCCGCCAGCGCTGTCGAGAGCAGCATTGCCGTCATGATGACTCGGTGTTGCCGAAACATCGGTGTCCTCCCTGACCGAAAGTAATTTTGTCACATCCGATGACGGCTGCATTGTGATACCTTGACAAAACGCAATTATGTGGGCACAGAGCTACACTCCCGTCGCGGATAACCTGGCGCTTTCAGCGATCATTGCCGCGCTTCCGATTTTCACGCTGCTGTACCTGCTGGCCTTCGCGCGGAAGCCCGCGTGGATTTCGTCGCTGACAGGGCTGGTCATTGCCGGCCTGGTCGCGCTGTTCGCATATGGAATGCCGGTTGGCCTCGTGGTGAGCTCGGCTTCGTTCGGCGCGGCCTACGGACTGTTGCCCATCGGCTGGATCGTTTACACCGCGATCTTTCTTTACCGGCTCACCGTCGACACCGGCAAATTCGAAATCATCAAGGACTCGATTGCCGGCATGACGTCGGACCGCCGGCTGCAGGCGCTGCTGATTGCCTTCGCGTTCGGCGCATTTATCGAAGGCGCTGCCGGATTCGGGACGCCCGTGGCGGTTGCCTCGGCCATGCTGGCCGGTCTCGGATTCGAGCCGTTTTTCGCCGCCGCCATCTGCCTGCTGGCCAACACGTCGCCGGTGGCTTTCGGCTCGATCGGAATTCCCATCAAGACCCTGGCCGGCGTTACCGGATTGCCGGTGATGTCGCTTTCTGCCGACGTCGGCCGCATCTGCGCGCCACTGGCTTTTATCGTGCCCGGCTACCTGATGCTCGTGATGGGCGGCGTGCGCGCCCTGGTTGCGGTCTGGCCTGCCGCTTTGCTGTCGGGGCTGAGTTTCGCTCTGACCACGTTTTACATTTCGAATTACAAAGGCCCCGACCTGGCGGCGATTCTGGCCGCAATCGTTTCGCTCGTCGTTCTGGCGTTGTTGCTGAAAGTATGGAAACCCAAAGGCGCAGAGGCCGCGACACAGCACAAACACTCCTTCGGCAGTCTTCTTCTGGCTTGGTCGCCTTATCTCACGCTGGTTGTGTTCGTCCTGCTCTGGGGCAACGCGGATGTGAAGGCGTTTCTCGATAAAGGAACGAAAATTTTCCCGTGGCCCGCGCTGCACAATATGGTTCAGCGGCAGCCACCGGTGGTGACGAAGCCGGGCCCGTATGCGGCGATGTTCACCTTCAATGCGTTTTCGGCTGCAGGAACCTCGTGCCTGTTTGCGACGCTGCTATCGGCTCTGATTCTGCGGGCCTCGCCGCGCATCGTCCTGAAATCTCTTGCAGACACTTCAAGACAACTCGCTCTTCCCCTGTTGACGATCTCCAGCGTGCTGGGCTTAGCCTATGTGATGAACTATTCCGGCGCGACCACAACACTGGCGCTGGTGGTTGCGGGCACCGGCGCCGCATTCCCCTTCTTCAGCCCGCTGCTCGGCTGGATCGGCGTCTTCCTGACCGGCAGCGACACGGCAGCCAACGCGCTCTTCGGACCGCTGCAGGACCTGACGTCCGTTAAGCTCGGTCTCAATCAGATACTCATGGCTTCGGCGAACTCCGGCGGCGGCGTTGTGGGCAAGATGATCAGCGTGCAGAGTATCGCCGTCGCGGCCGCGGCAACCGGAATGAAGCGCAAGGATGAAGGACTGCTCTTCCGCTTCACCCTGCGTCACAGCATTTTCCTGGCGATCGTGATCGGCCTGATGACCGTGTGCTACGCCTACGTCGTGCCTGGCTGGGTCAAGTAGAGCTTACTTACCCGCCAGACCCTGGGTCAGTTCAATCGACGTGCCGTTCGGATCGGTGACGAACGCGATCTTCAGGCCGATTGTGCTGGTCGCATCGCGCAGCGGCACATCGATCGTCACACCGTCCGCCTGCAGCCGCTTCAGCGTGCCTTCGAGATCTTTCACTTCGAAGCCGATGTGATCCAGCGAGCGCCCTTTCGTGGGCGCGGGAGGCATATTCGCTTTCAGGAAATCGACTTCGGTTGCGCCGGGGAACATCGCCGCCGGGAGATTACGCCGCGTGCCTTCGCCCGCGCCGAATTCCTTCATGTACCAGGCGCGTGCGGCCACCGGATCCGGTACCGACTCATGAACGTGATGCAGCGCGACCGGCGTAGCCTGGTCCTTCACTTCCATCACTTCAACTGTCACTCCCTCAGGGAAAGTGGCGAACGCCTGCACGTCTTTCGTGAGTTCACGCCACGCAATACCCGCGGCATCGGCTTTAGCCTTAGTCTCCGCATAGCTCTTCACCGAGATGCCGATGTGATGCACCGACGAGCCCTGCGTGCCGCCGGAGGGAGGCATCTGCGCCTTCGAAACGAAAATCAGCACGCCCGGGATCTTCAGAAATTCGGCCGTGCCGGTCTTGCCTGGCGTCGCACCGAAGACGTCAACCCATGCCTTCTTCGTCGCGTCGGGATCGTTCACCCGGAAATGGAGGTGGCCGAAGGCGTAGCCGGCATCGTTCAGCGGAGTCACCTGAGCGAAAACAGGCGCGATTGAAGCCGCAAGAAGAAAAGCAATCGAGAATGCGCGCATGGGGGTTAAGCTATCACACGCCGGATGCGCCGTTGTAGCTCGCGCCCTACCTACTTCCTGTCGGGAAGTGAAAAGACGACGATCGAGTTCGATCCCTTCGGCGGCTTCAGCTCCGGTGTCTCACCCAGCAGACTGCCGTCGAGCATGCCGTCGCCTGTCAGGATCGCGATGTACTGCTTCCCGCCGGCCGCATAAGTGATCGTACTGACAGAGACGTGTCCGCCGACGATGCCCTCCCACAGCTGCTTTCCTGTGTAGACGTCGTAAGCGTGCAGGCGGCGATTCATGTCGCCATGAAAGATCAGGTCGCCGGCGGTCGTCAGCACTGAACCGTCGCTCGGCGTGCGTCCTTCGGCGAAATGCGTGATCTCGCCGGTCGAGAGATTGATTTTCCCAATGCCGGTCAGTTTGTTCGGATCGGACCCGGGCTGCGGAACCGGAACGCGGCGCTCCGGACCGGCGGCTGAGCGCGAGGTCATGTCGAGGCAGTTGTCAATATATGGAACGTAGAGCGAATTCGCGCCGGGGTGATAGGCTGTCGGCCAGAAGCTGCGCGTGTTGTAGAAGCAGATGGTGTGGCGCTCGCCCAGCTTCTTGTTGACAAGGTCCCAGTTGATCGTCGTTCTGCCGGTTTTGCCGTCGATATTCGAAATCAGGAACGCCGGATCGTCATACGGGAACGGCGTGGCCCACAGAAACTGGCCGTTGTTACGGTCGAGCGCGAAGACTCCGCCGCCTTCACCCACCATCACGGCCATGTCACGTTCCTCCCCGCGCTTCACGTCGGGATTGATCCACTTTACAAACTTCGGATCGGGATTGAACTTCGCCCGCACCAGCGTACGCTCGTGCGTGTAGTCCTGATCCCAGTCATCGCCCGGCAGATGCTGGTAATACCAGTTGAGCTTGCCGTTATCGGGATTGAGTGAAATCGTGGAATTGCTGTAGAGGTCGGCGGGCGCGGTCCGCGGAATAGCGTCGGGATCGCCGTGGCGCTCGATGCGCGTGTTCGGCATGGCGTTTGCAATTCCCCAGTAAAGCTGCTTCTTTACCGGATCGTACGTACCCGGCAGCCCCCAGGTGGATGCGAGATTGGTGTCTTTGAAGTTCGGGCCCCAGCTTTCCGAACCCGGCTCGCCCGGCGCGGGCACGTTGTAGAACTTCCAGATTTCCTTTCCGGTGAGCGCATCGTACGCTCCGATGTAACAGGTGTCGCGCGTCTTGCCGCAGCCTTTGCCCGTGATGGCTTTGCCTTCCACGATGATGGGCCCCGAACTGTTGTTGCCATCGCCGGTCGCGGTCTGCCAGCGCTGCTCGCCTGTGCGCGCATCGAGCCCGACGATATAGTTGTCCGGCGCGCTGTAAACGACAATGTCCTCGAAAATCGCCAGATCCTTGGTCCGCGCCGATGAAGCCTGACCTGCGGGCACTTTGCGCTTGTATTCCCACAGCAGGTCGCCGTTCGTTCCGTCGAGCGCCTGCACGACCGCGCCCGGCGTGACGACATAGATCACGCCGTTGTGCACAACCGGAATCGTTTCCGAAGTGCCGGGGCCGAATCCGCGCGTCCAGGCCATCCGCAGCTGGCTGACATTCGCGCGGTTGATTTCTTTGAGCGGACTGTAGCGCTGCGCGTCGTACGTACGGCTGTACATCAGCCAGTCCTCAGGCGCCGGATGCAGCAGCATCTCCTGCGTGACGGGGACAAAGTTTTTGACCTGCGCGAAGGCGGGCAGCGCCAGAGCGAATACGGAGGCGATGGCGATCCTGATCATCGTGAACACCTTTATATAACAACGCCCGCCTGCAGCGCCGTGACATACAATCGGTGATTGCCCGAAGGAGTCCCCGCATGAAACCAATCGCACTCGCGGCGCTGGCCGTCACGCTGACCGCATCGCTCTGCGCCGAGCCGCCGAAGCCCCCCAAAACCCCGCGGCTCTATGTCATCGATTGCGGCCTGCTCACCATGAGCGCGCCCGAGTTATTTGGCTTCACCAAAGAGGAAGTCGGCGAGAAGCAGCCGTTCGCGGTTCCGTGCTACCTGGTGGTCCATCCGAAGGGGACGCTGATGTGGGACGTCGGCGTGATCCCCGACGCGCAGGTTGGCAAGGGCCCGTCGCGCGGCTCAACTGTCACGAAAACGCTGCGCTCGGAGCTGGCCGAAATCGGCTACAAGCCGGAAGACATCAAGTACCTCGCGCTATCGCATCTGCATTCCGACCATACAGCGAATGCCAACGATTTCGCCGGCTCGACCTGGCTCGTGCATCAGACCGAGCGCGATGCCATGTTTGCTCCGCCTCCGCCGCCCGGTGCAGGCCGGGGACGCGGCGGTCCCCAGGCCAGCGCCACTTACGACAAGCTCAGGGATGCGAAGACCATCATCCTGCCTGAATCCGACTACGATGTTTTCGGCGACGGCACCGTCGTAATCAAATATGCGCCTGGTCATACTCCGGGACACCAGGTGCTCTTCCTGCGCCTGCCGCAGTCCGGACCGATTCTGATCGCCGGCGATCTATATCACCTTCCGCAGGAAATCACGATGCACCGCTTCCCCACGTTCGACTACGACAAGGACGTGACGGCGGTCTCGCGGCAGAAAATCGAGGAGTTTGTGAGGGAGTCCGGCGCGCGGCTCTGGATCGAGCACGATCTCGCCACATTTATGCTGCTGAAGAAGTCGCCCGCTTATTACGAATAGCGGCCGATTGAAAGAGTTTCGTACCAGTACGGAACTGCTTTCCAAAGACCGGCCGGCTGCGCATAATGGCGGTTGGGTGCGGCGATTTGGCTCAGGCGATATCGCCGGGAGGCCCCATCAGGCGGACGGCGCATTCCTCCAAGTGCGTCGTCTGGGTCACTTTTTCAGTCACGCTCATTCAGACTGCGGCGGCACGGGCCGCCGTTTTTTTTGTGTCGCGCTGAAATTATTTCTTAGACGGCTGGACCACGGATGCACGCGCTGGCGGCCCTTCGCTGCCACGAATCTGCGCCAGTTTCGCCGCGGCTTTTTCCTTCGCCGCTTCCGAGATCTGAATATTGTTACGGACCGCCAAAGCACCGCCCGACTTCGCCAGCCGGGTTGCCACGCCTTTGTGCTGGATGATGTTCGTCCGGCCTTCGATGGTCGCGACTCCATTCTGCACGCTGACCGTGAAGTGCTCGGAGTTGATCTTCGATTTCGCGAATTTCGCCCGGATGGTGCGCTCAACCTGCGCGTCGGGAACAAGCTTTGGTGCAGCCGGCGCCGATTTCGTGGCCACCGTTGCGGTCTGCCCCGGCCCCGCAAGAGCGACGGCAAGGGTCAGGATCGAAAGAATGCTTTTCATGTCGCTGTAAGCCAGTTAGTGGCGCAACGACCGAAAATTCTCAGGGGGATTTAGCTGTCAGATTTGCTGCGGCTGCCGCCGTAGCCTGAGGCACGGCGTACACACCGGGTTTAGCGGAAAGCGGAGAGCCGAAAGGGCAAACGGATAGCGCTCTTCACACGTGATCCACTTCCCTCAGCCAGTCCGGCCGCTTCAGCACTTCCCGCGGCTTGCTGCCGTCGGGCGGTCCGATGATTCCGTCCCGGTACATCATGTCCAGAATCCGCGCCGCCCGGCCGTAGCCGAGCCGCAGCCGCCGCTGCAGCGTTGAAGTGGACGCCTTGCCCATCTCGAGCACGACGCGCAGCGCTTCCTCGTACATCGGATCCTGATCGCCGGGCTCGATGTCGTCCGGCTCGCCCTCGCTGTCTTCGCTGGGCGGCGCAATCAGATAGGACTGGTCATACTCCGGCTTAGCCTGATCCTTCCAGAAATCGACCACCTTATTGATCTCTGTTTCGGTGACGAACGCGCCGTGCACGCGCGTGAAGCGGCTCGAACCCGGCGGCAGGAAAAGCATGTCGCCTTTGCCCAGCAGATGTTCGGCGCCCATTCCGTCAAGAATGGTGCGGCTGTCGACGCGCGTCGCCACGCGGAAACTGATGCGCGCCGGGAAATTAGCCTTGATAATGCCGGTGATCACGTCGACGCTCGGACGCTGCGTCGCGAGCACCAGGTGCATGCCGACCGCGCGCGCCATCTGCGCCAGACGCGTCACCGATTCTTCCACGTTGCGGCCTTCGAGCATCATCAGGTCGGCCAATTCGTCGATGAGAATCAGCACGTAAGGCAGCGGCTTGAGTTCTTCCTGCGGCTGCGCGTCCTCGCGTTCAAACAGGCTGCGCGGCTCGGCCTGCATCTTCCGCACTTTTTTGTTGAACTGATCGATGTTGCGCGCGCCCTGCTCGGCCAGCAGGCGCAGCCGGCGCTCCATTTCGAGCACGGCGTTGCGCAGCGCGTTCGTGGCTTTGCGCGGATCGGTGATCACCGGCGTCAGCAGGTGCGGAATCCCTTCGTACATGCCGAGTTCGACGCGCTTGGGATCGACCATGATCATGCGCACTTCGTCGGGCGTCGACTTGTAAAGGATCGACATGATGAGCGAATTGATCATCACCGACTTGCCGGAGCCGGTCGATCCGGCGATCAGCACGTGCGGCATCGTGTCGAGCGTTGCCACTTTGATGCGGCCGTTGATGTCCTTGCCCATCGAGATCGTGAGGAACGATGTCGATTCCTGGAATTCATCCGACTCGATCACGGCGCGCAGGCTGATGAGTTCGCGCCGCGTGTTGGGCACTTCGATGCCGACGGTCGGCTTGCCGGGAATGCGTTCGATCAGAATCGATTCCGCCTGCAGCCCGAGGCACAGATCCTCGCTGAGCGTCGTGATGCGGCTGTATTTGATGCCGGCTTCGGGTTTGAATTCGAACGTTGTGACGACCGGGCCCGGATTGATCTGGACCACCGAGCCGAAGACGTTGAACTCTTCGAACTTCGCTTTGATGGCCGCGGCCGTGTTCTTGAGTTCCTGCTCGTCGAAAGCGGACCGGATCGGGACTTCGTTCAGCAGATCGGTCAGCGGCAGCCGGTAAATCGTGTGTTGCTTAGGGGCAGGTTCTTTCTTCACCGGCTTATTGAAAGGAAACTCCACCAGATTGGCAGTGGGTAGCGGTGTTTCGGCGAGCTGGCAGATGGGAATTTCATCCAGCGTCGTGTTCGCCTCTGCCGCCGGCGCTTTTGTTTGCGGCGTCGGCGCTGCCGGCTCTTCCCATGGCAGCGTTTCCGTGACAGTGCCGGCCGCTCGCCGCCGCGTGCGTTGCGTAACCGCCGGATCGGCCGCAGGCATCGCTGCCGTAGCTTCTTCGTACTGGAGACGCTGCGCCTCAATGGCGCGCGCTTCTGCTTCCTGCTGCCGAACCATCATCTTCTGCAGAGCTTTTTCGCGGCGGCGCTCATTTGCGCGATGCCATTTATCCGCGATGCGGCCAAAGACATTCATCAGCGGCAGGAACCAGGCGTGCAGTTTGGCGAGCGTGAACGTCGACACCAGATAGATCGATATCACCAGGGCGGTGGCGAGCACAACCGCTGCGCCGGCCGGATTGAGCGCGTGTTTCAACGAGTCCGCAATCAGGAATCCCGCCGTTCCACCCGGCAGAATCGTGTGTTCAAAGAGGCGCCATTCGGGAAGCAGGCCCGCGGCGCCGCAGGCCGAGGCCACCATCGCGGCGCTGCCCAGCAGGCGGATTCCGGGCGCTTCGATCGCCTCTGAACGGATCCATTTCCATCCCAGCGCGAACACCAGCACCGGAAAGAGGTACGCTGCCAGGCCAAACGCCTGCAGAAAAACATCCGCGACAAACGAGCCCACCGGACCGATCAGGTTCTGCGTACGCACTGCGCCCGCAACCGTGTCCCACGAAGGGTCTGTGCGATGGAACGACGCCATGCTCAGCAGGAACAGGAGTCCGGCGGCAAGAAAGACAAATCCTGTCACCTCGTTGAGGCGTCTTGATTGACCAGGTGTGAAAAGCCTCATCCGACTGGCGGCCGGAAGAAGCCGGAGCATTTTTAGTATCGCAGATTCGGGGCCGGACCGCTTATCGGCGGCGATAATAGTGTGACGCACGCCGACCCGCCGGCTCTCAACCGAAGGGCAACTCACGATTCCGAAAGCGGTCCGTGAGGCGCGGCGCTGGCGGCCCAGGGCTGCTGAAATGGAGCGGAAAAACCGCGACAATCAGACAGCTGGCCGATCGCCAGAGCGGTGAACGCGCGTCACCGCGGCGGACGGTATTAGAGGTCTCGGCGTCTCACGCAGCCGATTCAATCCACCGCCGCATTTCCGCGCGCGGCGCCAGTCCGGCGCGCTGCAGTACCACCTGCCCGTTGCGCAGCACGACAAAGTTCGGGATCGACTGGACGCCGAACTGCGCCGCCACCTGCGGATACTGGTCGGAATTGACTTTCAGGACGATCGCCTTCCCTGCCATCTCGCGCGCCAGTTCTTTGACCTCGGGCGCGGCCATGCGGCACGGACCGCACCACTCAGCCCAGAAATCGGTCAGCACCGGGACCTTCGCATCCGCGATGACGGCGGCGAATTCCTCCGCATCGACATCGAGCGGTGCACTGGCCGGCGGCAACGGCGATTTGCACGATCCGCAACGTCCCGCATCGGAAAGATGCCGCGCCGGAATGCGATTCGGTTTCCCGCAGGACGGGCAGTTACTGATGAAAGAGGTGCCCACTCACTGCTGCCCGCTGTATGCTTCACGGAGCATGCCTTCGGCCAGCTCGTGCATCTGTTCGGGCGAGCCCGTGAAAACGCCCCGCGGGTTGGAATCGCGGTAGCGCATCATTCTGCGGTAAAGCACATCTTCAAGCACCGAATTTATTCCCCAGCCGGCCAGGTATGACAGGCGCAGGTTCGCGTCTGTGTTAATCTGCGCGCCCTTCGTCCAGCGGCCCAGATCCTTCGCCCCGCCCGCGTACGTCGAAAACAGGTCTATCGCCGAATTCACGCCGATCCCGCGGAGCGATTCGCGCACCGGCGCATAATCCGGCCGCGCCAGCCGCGCCTCCACTTCATCCACATCGATCTTCAGCGGGTCGACCTGTCCCATGAAAACCATGTCGTAGCCCTGCCCGTCGCGCGTATTGCTCCAGATGGTCGCGTTGGGAAATGCCTGGAAGAATGTCTCCAGTTCGCTGCGGATCGTCGGCTCGTCGGTCTCATACAGCGGCACATAAAGCGAGAACATTCCGCCCGGATTCAGATGCGCCTTCACCGACTCGAAATATTCCTTCGAATAGAGCGCCGCTGTCCCCTTCACAAAAACATCGAGCGGATCGGAAGCGATGATGTCGAACTTGTCGTTCGTGGTCAGCAGGTAGTGCCGTGCGTCGTCATAAACGATATGCGTGCGCGGATTGTGCAATACGTCGTAATCCGCGTCCGCGAAGTAGCGCGTTGACGCCGGTGGAATCACCGGCTCGATTTCGCACACGGTGATCTTCTGAATGCCGGGATAGCGGGTGAACGTTCCCGCCGAAACTCCCGCACCGAACCCGATCCCGAGAACCGATTTCGGATTTGGATGAATCACGCCCGGCAGGTGCCCTACCATTCGCTGCAGCTTCATGTCGAACGGCTCCGTGGTGGCCTCGACGTGCCCGTTCACGTTGACGTAGGTTGTCCCGTTGCCCCAGCGCGAAATGGCCACCGACGAATTCCGTCCCTCGGCCACATAGAGGATCTGCGATTGGCTCTTGTACAATCCCATCCGGCGGCCATACGCGATCAGGTCGCCCGGAACGCCCGGCACGCCCCATGCGAGCAGCCCGGAGATCGCGAGCGCCGCCAGCACACCCGCTGTCGCCAGCCCCCGCGCGCTGCGCTTCATGATTGCCGGCGTCAGCACGATGACGCCGCTGAGCGCCGAAAGGACGAGAATCAGCCGCGTCGATTGCTGCGTGCCGATCCAGGGAATCAACACCAGACTCACCAGCAGCGCTCCGGCGATTCCGCCCAGCGTATTCGCCGCATACACGCCGCCCGCCACGCGCCCCGGGTCTTCATCCGGCGATTTGATCGCCGCCGCGCAGGCCAGCGGAAAACTCGCGCCCCAGAGCAGCGTTGGCGGCAGAATGGCAAACGCGACGCGCTTCAGATCGAGCCCGAACATCAGCCACGCGTTCTGTGTCGTCAGAATGTCATCCGACCAGAACGGCAGAATTCCGATAATCACGCCCGCCGTCCATGCAATCCCGGCGGTCAAAAGCAACTGGCAGATGCCGAGCGAGACATCGGCGCGTGTTTTGCGGATCAGCCATGAAGCCGCCGCGCCGCCCACGGCGAGCCCCACCAGAAATACGGCCAGAATGATCGAGAACGCATAGACCGTTCCGAGCAGCAGCATTCCCAGCAGCCGCGTCCACACCACTTCCGCGCCCAGCGCGCATGCGCCCGAAAGCCCGATAGCGAAGTAAACAGTCCGGCGTCCCGAGATCGACCCTGCCGGAGCCGGCGCTCTTTCTTCCTGCGTCAGACTTCCGGCCAGCGCGAAGCTCAACACAGCGACCAGCAGATTGATCGCCGCGGCCACCAGCGCCGCCGTGGCCATGTTGTAAAGGCGAAGCAGATAGAACCCCGCCAGCAGGCATCCGAGCACAGCGCCCGCTGTGTTGCCGCCGTAAAGCAGCGCCCACCACGACACGCCGCGCGGCGTGGCTTCAATCCCGCGCACGATCGCCGGCAGCGAGGCGCCCATCAGAATCGTCGACGGCAGCATGCATACTGCCGCCACGATGCCACGCAGCAGCATGCCTTCCAGTCCGTGCTCCGCGCCGATGACGTAAACATGGCTCACAGAAGGCAGCGCCAGCGTCACGATGACGCCCAGCACACCGATTCCGAGCTCCAGCCCCGCGTAGACTTTGAGCGGATGATTTTTCCTGAAATTCATGCGCGGCAGAACGATGCTGCCGATGCACAATCCGCCCATGAATGTCGCCAGCAGAATGCCCAGCGAGACGGCGGTTGATCCCAGCGCCAGTTGCAGCACCTGATACCACGCGACCTCGTAGATCAGCGCGGCGCAGCCGCTTCCGGCAAACAGAAAAAGAAGGATAGGGAGAAAGCGCGCCATCGACTTCGGCGTCGCTTCAACGGGTATTGCAGTGGTTTCCAAATCGTTACTCCGACCCGTGTAGCGTATCACGCGGGTGCGTATACGTGGCTCCGGCCGCGTCGCCGGACTAAGCAGGAAACGCGGCTGGAGCCGCGTGTACTATCGCAGGCCCGCCATCGGCAGATCGCTCTTCTCCGGATGCTGGTCCAGAAGCTCTTTCACCACGCGGTGAGCTTCCTGCACGTCGCGAAACTGCCGCGACACGATGGCCTCGATATCGGCCGGCAGACGCTTTCGGAGCGCCGAGATGTAGTTCTTCACCGCCGCATCTTCTCCACGCTCCGCCTCGACCAGAATTTCGTGATCGCTGTCGGCAGCCAGCGCTGTCATCAGCCCCATCCAGCCACGGTGAATCGCGCCCGCCGCTGAACCGGACTCCGCGGGATCGCCGCCATCGCGCGTGACCTCCGCCTGCAGTTCCCCGGCGAATTCGGAGCGCTGCAGATAATAGCGAAGAAACACCGAGTGGATTTTCGGATCTTTGAGCTTTTCCGCGGCAGCGTGAAATCCCTTTTGCGAATCCTTCAGCGTTTCAATCAGGTCGTTGAGCGTGGAACGAACTTCGCTGATCTCGTTCGACATGGCGCTTCCCTCTGATCTGACGTTATCAGATCAGGTCGGCGAACGATTTTCGCAGTTTGTAAAACCACGCATGTCCGGCGAGAAACACCAGGATCGAAAACGCCGTCACCCAACCGAGCGCGCCCCAGTCCGGCGCCTTCGACTCAAGCAGCACCGCCCGATACGCCCGCACCAGCACGTAAAGCGGATTCTTCGTCAGCACACGCAGTGCGGCGGAGGGAAGCGTCTGCAGACTTTTTTCGTCGTAGCAGATGGGGGTGATGAAAAACCAGATCGTGAGCAGATAGCCCATGATCTGAGTGAGGTCGCGGACAAACACACCCAGTGCGGCGATGAACCAGCAGATTCCCGCTGTGAGCAGAATCTGCGGAATGACCAGCAAAGGCAGCCAGAACACGGTGGGCGCAATGCCGCCACGCGTCGGCAGCAGCGCCAGCAGAAAAAGAATGGCGCCGAAAAACTCCGTCACCAGACCTGAAACCACCAGATTCACCGGCAATGTCTCAACCGGGAAGACCAGTTTCTTGATGAAGCTGCGGTGTTCGTTCATCAGAAACGGCGAACGCCCCACCGCCTCGCTGAAAGCCAGCCAGGGGAGCATGCCCGCCAGAAAGTAAAGCGCAAATCCGGAGCGGCTCGGATCGTTCCCAAAGCGCGACCGCAGCACCAGACCGAACACAAAGAAATATGTCAGCATCAGCAGCAGCGGATTCAGCACCGCCCAGAATGCCCCGCCGAACGATCCGCGATAACGGCTCAGCACGTCGCGCCGCACCATCGTCCGGATGAGGCTGCGATTTCGCAGGATCGACTGCACCGGCAGCGTGACTGCCCGGCCCAGACTGCGCAGCGCTCGCCGTCGTGCAACGGCGCGCCTGTCCGTAATCCGCGATCCGATGATTTTCGCCTCGCCGGCGTCATTCACCGCAACATCGATGAACAGAAACGGCCAGCCCTGCTCATAAAACCAGGCAACGTGTTCGCGCATGACCGAGACATAAACGTTGTACTCACCCGGTTCCGCCGGCATTTCGATCTGCAGCGCAACCGTGCAGCTCTCGCCTGGCGCCAGATCGACTGGCGTCCGTGCGCCGTCGACGACCAGCGTGCCGGTCGGCTCATCGAAGAGGTGATATCCGATTGCCCAGCCGTCCACGGCACGCCACGCCTCGCGCGTACGATTGACGACTTCGTACGGCAGCGTAAGCCTGCGGCCATGCAGCGCCGGCGCTTGTTCTTCTACGAGTACAGCCATGACGGCCAGCGTTCCTTCACCGGACCCGCCTTCCGGCCCAGTGCGTAAATCCCGTCGCCGCGCCAGTAGCGGTGAATCCGATACCTCTCCATCAGATGATCGATCCACCCGTATTCCGGATGGGGTTCATCCAGAAACTCCCCGGTTTCCAGCCGCACCACTTCAAAACCCGAGTCGGTCAGCAGATGCTGCACTTCCATCGGTACATATTCGCGATTATGCCGCGCCTCGGTCTCCTCGCCTTCGGCGCGCGGCCGGATGTAGGCGGGGAAAAACGATGGATGATATCCCTGCAGAATAGCGGAAATGGCCCGCATCGAGCCCAGGTTCGGAGTGGTCAGCAGCAGGTGCCCGCCGGGTTTCAGAATCCGGTTGATCTCCCACATCATGTGCATCGGATCGGCGAACAGATGCTCGATCAGCTCGCAGCACAGCACCGTATCGAATGAAGCGTCGGCGTAGGGAAATAAGTCGCGCTCGGCGTCGAAGTGGTCAACTTCGCACTCGAACTTCCGGCCATCGGCCGACACAACCGATTTATGATCCGTCACGCCGAGCTTCCCGTAATAGCATCCGCGCACACAGCCATAACCCAGCTGAAATTTCAGCGCCGGCGTGATCTGCATATACGCGCCCATTTCAAGAATCGACTTCGACGCGTCGCCGGGAGGTGTCATCTCCAGCGTTTGCACGAATCGCGATTTATGGTGTCCCGCGTATTCGCGCGCATCCGGGGCGACCCACTGCTCAACCGTTTCGATCTTCACCTCTGATTTTTGCGGGGCAGGGCTTCCGCCCTGCAGGACGGGCTTCTGCTCGTCCCGCGGCGCTCCATATTCTCCCTCTCCCGCCGTCCCCTCACTGGCGGCACGCAGAAACTCCACATATCGCTCCGCGACCGATCCCCAGTTACACTCTCGCTCCACCCAATCCTTCGCGCGTTCCCCCATCTCGCGCGCCAGATCCGGCCGCGACGTCAGCAGGCTCAGATACTCAAAAATGAAATCCTCTTCTTCGTGTTTCTTTTCGGGCGAAACCGGCACTTTCAGGCAGACATCCTGCGGCAGCTCCGCGAACGCGCCTACGTCACTCACGATCACCGCTTTGCCCAGCCCCAGCGCGCGCTGCAGGCTTCCCGACGTTTCCCCGACTGTCGGATACCGCAGATTCAGCACGATGTCACATGCTCCGATGTACTCGACGAATTTCTCGATGGGCGTGAATCCGAGCACACGCACATGCGCAGTGAGTCCGAGCGTGCGAATCAGCTGATCGACATGAAAATCCGGATGCGGTTCCCCCACCAGAATCATGCGCACGCGCGGATCGACCTTCACCAGCCTTCGCAGCGCACGCAACGATTCCGCGATGCGCTTGTAGGGCTTGAGATACCCGAAAATCCCGATGAGCGGCGCGTCGTCGTGCACGCCCAGCGCCTCCCGCGTGCCGTTGCGATCCGTTTGCGGGACCCATGCGCCATGCGGGATCACTGCAATCGGACCGGCGAACCCCTGCTCCCGCATTTGCCGTGCCACGAAGCGGCTGTGGACGACGAGCCCGCGCGCGTTCTCAATAAGACGCCGCGTCATCGGCAGCCCGTCATAATCCGGTCCGACTTCAAGCTTCCGCACACGCTCCGCATACTCCCGCGCGGCCGCCCCGCCGTTGTACTCGCACTCCCCAAGATAAGCGTCCCAATCGCCGCGCCGGATTGTTATATCGGCGATCAGATGATGCAGATTGGCTTCATGCATCACGACAACGCCCGGATGCTTCAGCGCGGTCTCATACGCAAATGCGTGCCAGGGATTGTTGCCGATGTGATAGAGCGCAATGTCGAACGCTGCGGGGTTGAATGCTTTCGCAGCGCCATCGAAAATTTCCAGACACGCGCGCTTCGCCATTTCGGCCGCCAGCGCTTCTGAGTAATCGGCGATACCGCTTTTCGACGGCGGCATCGGCGAGAAGAACGCAATCCGAAGGCGTTCGTCGGGACCTGTCAACGAGCCGGCGACCCCACGCGTCAGCGAACCAAATCCATGGAGAACGTACCCACGGCGAACGGCGCCGTGATCCGCAGCGGCGTACGCGCCGCGTCGCGCGCGAAGTAAACCTCAAAGGAATACGCCGTATCGCCGTTCCGCCACGTGCAGGTGACCTTGTCGCTCTGCACCTGTTTGCCGTTCATCGTGATCACCGGGCCGCCATCGTAATCGACCCGAATCGGATGCAATGCGCCCAACAGCACGTCCTGCGCCGAAGGCACGCGCCCCTGTCCCATCTCCTGCCGCGCGTAAAAGAGATAAGCCAGAGCGTCTTTCACGCAGGACTGAACCGGTATTTCAACCTTCGCGCCGTCCTTGCCGGGCCGGATGGCGACACCGCGAGCGCGATCGACAGTCTCTTTTTCGTTCATAACGCGGGCGCCGTGCGTTGAAGAGCGGTCAAACGCAGTCGTGCAGTAGTCCGAGCCCGGTCCGGGATCGACATCCGACCGATACGAATCCTTCACCGTGTAACCGGGGATGCCCGCGTCGAGCGTGAAGGAAAAATTCCATTTCTGCCCCGCGCGTCTTGCGTGCAGATGGGCATCGCCCAGACTGATTCCGGTGGGCCACACAATCGTGTAGTTCAGGTCTTCGTCGGTAAACGGAAATCCTGTCAGTCTGGGCTGATTCGTTTCCGGAGCAGCCTGCGCCGCAACGGGCGCCGCCACGGGGGCTGTGACAACGCACGCCATCGCCGCGATGAGAAGTGCAGTCTTCATTCTTTTCGCTGATTCCCCGCTGCCGCTGCCGTGTGCGCTCGCCTCCGCGCGGACACGCGGCCTTTCCGGCTGGTTTCCTCCACTACTTCCCGGTAAACATCCAGCGTGGCGCGTGCGCTCTGCTTCCAGCTGAACCCGGCGGCGCGCTGCAGCCCCAGCCGCTCCATTCTTGCGCGCAGCTCCGAGTCCAGCAGAATGTCCTTCATCGCGCGTGTTATTTCGCCGGTCTGACGCGGATCGAACAGCAGTCCGGCCCCGTCGGCTACCTCCGGCATGGAGGATGTGTTGGAACACGCCACAGCTCGGCCGCAGGCCATCGCCTCCAGAATCGGCAGACCGAAGCCTTCGTAGAACGACGGAAATACGAAGCAGTCGCACGCGTTATAAAGTTCCAGCAGTTCCGCGTCGCTGACAAATCCGGTGAAGTGAATGCGCGACGCGAAGCCGCACGAGCGCGCCGCTTCAATCACTTTCGGCGTAAACCACGTCTCTTTGCCCGTAAGCACCAGATGGTGCCTGAGATGAGGATAATCGGTGAGCAGTTTCGAAAACCCCTCAATGAGTCCGATCTGATTCTTGCGCGGCTGCAGGTCCCCCACCGACAGCACAAACGGCGCTTCGAACCGCAGTTTCGCCTGCACGTGTTTGTGCGCGCGTTCCCTCCCTACTACGCGAAATTCCGGATTCGCCGCGTTGGGAATCACCCGCACTTTGTCGGGCGGCACGTCGTATGCCCGCAGGATTGCATCGCGCGAAAATTCGCTCACCGTCAGGATGCGCGCAGCTAGTTTTACTGTCCGTCTCACGGTCAGCCACAGCTGTGACCGCCGCGCCACAGTGAAATACTCCGGGTACTCGAGGAAACTGACGTCATGGACGGTAACCACGGTCGGCACGTCCGTCTGCAGGGGGGCCGTGTACTGGACGTGAACCAGATCCGGCCGGTCGGCCCGGATCAGCCGCCCCAGCCCCCAGCCCAGGCGCGAATAAGGATTGGCACTTACGTGCCGCACCTGGAACCGCTCCGGGATCCACCGCTCCGCCCCAAGCTCGGAGATGTAGGTTATAAACTCGGATCGTTTATCGATCTCGGCGAAACCGCCGAGGAGGCTGCGAATATAAACTTCATTGCCGGTCAGGTGCCGGCCGATTGCGTGAGCGTCCACGGCAAAGCGCATCAGAAGTAGTTTCCAGTATAGCGGCTAAGTCCGGAATTCCCCGTAAGTTGCAACTGGGGCTGCAGGTGTTTCCATACCGCTTCCCACGAGTAACCGTGCTCAAACGTACGCCGTCCCTCGACGCCTAAACGTTGTCGGGCGTCTTTGTCCCCGGCAAGAGAGACAACCCGCCCGGCGAATTGCTCCGCATCAGCTTCCAGCGCGATATTGGTTCCGTCCTGCGCCGCAAGTCCTTCAGCGCCCAGGGGCGTAGCCACCACGCACCGGGCTGCCGCCCACGCCTCCAGAATCTTGATCCGGGTTCCGCTCCCGGCCCGCAGCGGCGCCACCACAATCTGTGCCTGCGCGATCTCGGCCATAGCGTCGGCCACCGGCCCCGTCACCTCGATGCCCGTCTCTTCCGGCGTACCCTTGGGCAAAATATGACGAATGAATGAATCGCCCCGCCCTACCAGGCGCAGCCGCAGTTCCGGCCGCTGCTTCCGGATTTTCGGCCAGATTTCTGCGGCCAGGAATTCTACGGCGTCGATATTCGGGTGATACTCGAAATTTGCCGAAAAAACGACCCGGGGCAGTTCCGTCAGCCGTGGAATTTCAACCCACGGAATAGCATTTGGATACACATGCACGTGCGCTGCGGGCGCTATCGCCCGAGCCCGTTCCGCGTCCTGATCCGACGCCGCCAGCACAGCCGAGAAGCGCGGCAGCAGCGCCGATTCGAGCTCTCGTGAAGCCGCGCCGAAACGGCCGTGCCCCGCCCTGACAAGCCCCGAACTGACTGCTGCGCATCGTTCGTGAAGCACAGACTCCACGTTATGCAGGTCAAGTACCGTTTTCGTGCATAATC
>Ga0335085_10001104_pt1 | contig 62369 bp, 50 predicted proteins | sample Lox_Sample_45_FD_206712 | JGI IMG/M metagenome (GOLD analysis project Ga0335085, IMG submission 206712) | Soil microbial communities from Loxahatchee National Wildlife Refuge, Florida, United States - Lox_Sample_4.5 | ecosystem: Environmental > Terrestrial > Soil > Wetlands | place: USA...
TCTTGGGATTGTGCTTCTGCAAGACCTTGGTGATGGCCGCGGTGAGCGTGGTCTTGCCATGATCGATGTGCCCGATCGTACCCACATTCACATGCGGCTTGCTGCGATCAAATTTCTCTTTCGCCATGATTTCTGTGCCTTCTTTGAAATACGTCCAAACTCTGGAGCTGATGATCGGGATTGAACCGATGACCTCTCCCTTACCAAGGGAGTGCTCTACCAACTGAGCTACATCAGCCCGTTCTCTTCAACAACAGATCCCTCACGTACGTTCGGGATTTCGCCTGCGGGCTCACGCCCGCCAAAGCGGCTCAACTCTGGAGCGGGAGACGGGAATCGAACCCGCGACCAACAGCTTGGAAGGCTGTGACTCTACCACTGAGTTACTCCCGCTTAACTCGCAATCACAAACCTGTTAGTCGTCGCGATGCTCGCGCTCTTCGCTCTCGACTCGCTTGCTCCACGACCAGGTGCGCAACGCGAACATGCCCAGGATCGCCAGCGTACCCAGCCTGAATTTTGGATCGCTCAGGGTTGTCCACGCCAGCAGCGCCAGTACTGCGTACGCGCCAATCGCCACAAAAAACTTATTCATGATGCAAACTTCTGGTGCACAGGGGAGGATTCGAACCTCCGTAGCTCGCAAGGAGCGGCAGATTTACAGTCTGCTGCCATTAACCACTCGGCCACCTGTGCACATTCGACCGAGCAACGCCGCGCCCGGACAGCCACTCTCCCGTATCCCAGACCGCCGCACGCCGCGCCACAAGACTCCGCAACAGCCGCGCTCACGCTTCCGCGCGTCACAGTATGGTTAGCTGCTGCTGGAATCAGTTCTCTAGGAGAGCTGCGCGTCTCGTTTGGCTTGCTCCTGCTACCCGCCGCGGCGGGCGGCGCGCTCAAAACAACTTGAGGTCCCTCGCTACGCTCGGGATTTCGGCTGCGGACTCCCGCTTCGCTCACGCCCGCAAATCGCCTCAAGTTACGATTCTGGAGCTGGCGAAGGGACTTGAACCCCCGACCCTCTGATTACAAATCAGATGCTCTACCAGCTGAGCTACGCCAGCCTGCGTGGTTCGACACTTCCGCGCCGGACCAGGCACAATTCTTCACGCCAGCCGGGACAATCATTGAGCTTAACACAACGGCAACCCGCGTGCAAGCAAACGGCTGGATATCCAACAACTTCGACAAAACGCCGGAGACTTCGACTCGCTAACTCCCACCGGCAAATTGGCTGGGATTCTGCGGAGCGCGCCCGAACTCGAACGCATTACTGCGGCGTCTCCATTGTAGCGCATAGATCGACCGGCGAGCCAGACCGTCTCAGCCGATTTTCCTGCCGGAAACGTAAGGATTATGCGCGATGCTGAAACGCAGCGGCCGCTCAACAGCTTTGGTAATGCCGATACGCGGCGTGGCCACGATCGCAACTGGACGGAAGCCATCGTCGGCCAACCACAGGTCCGAGGCGCGTGCGGTCAGGTCTTTATTATTGTCGCGCTCGCGGGTGATGCCCAGCGCTTGCGACATTCGGCCCGGCCCGGAAGAGATCATTCTCAGTTCCGTGGGCGAGGACGACGACGAGAGCCTGAAGCCGCGCGCTCGCGCCATCGCCTCCATTCCGACCACCGGTTGCATGGCGCGGAAGAGAACGCCTTCGCCCTCGGCCTCCGGCATGCACGAGACATTCAGGCAATAATGGTTGCCGTAAATGAAGTACACATATGCGTGCCCCGGCGGCCCGAAGAGCACAAAGTTGCGCGGCGTTCGCCCTGCGTAGGCATGGGCTGCGGGATCGATCGGCCCGAGGTAGGCTTCGGTTTCGACGATGCGCCCGGCGAGCAGTTTGCGCGCCTCGCGACGGATGAGCAGCTTGCCCAGCAGCTCTCGAGCGACGGTTACGGCGTCGCGATTGAAGAATTCGCGGGAGAGCCGCGGCGCTTGACGCAGCTTCGCGGGCGTCAGACCGGGCAACACGTTCATGGCTTTGCTGCGATCATTCGCAGCCGCTTATAGTCGACGGTCCACACCCTATCGTGAAACAACGTCGGGCCGGCGAACTGCTCAGTCCATCGGATGAACTCGTCGCGCTGCTCCGGCGCCACCGCCTTGATCGCGAAAGCCCCGAACATCTCCAGCCACAACCTGAGCCCTTGCTCACCGCCTTCCAACCGAGTCGGACGATCGAACAGCACCGCGAAGTGCACTTGCAATCCATTTGCTTCGAGCAGGCATGCATACTCACCGATCGTTGGAAATGACCATGGCGACAACTTCTCGGGATTCGAAACGTCCAGCCGGCCCAGTGCGCGATAGACGGCATCCAGCAAATCGTGGAGATTGCCGTGCCCGCCCATCTCGAAGACAAAGCGGCCGCGCGGTTTCATCGCGCGAGCAATGGAAGCGATGGCAGCCTGCCGATCACGTACCCAATGCAGCGCTGCATTCGAGACCACCGCGTCGAACTCGCTGTCGAAGCTCAGCCCGGTCACATCGGCCACTTCAAAGCGCAGCTGAGAAAAATTCTGGCGCGCGGTCGCGACCATCTCGGGCGAGGCATCGATGCCCATTACCTCCGCTCCCAAGTGCGCGATTTCGGCCGTAAGCTGTCCGGTACCGCAACCTACGTCGAGAATGCGCTCGCCCGGCTTGGCATCCAGCAGCGCCAGCAGGTCGCGTCCGTACTGCCAGACGTAGGAGTGGCTGGACTGATAGAGTTCGGGATTCCAGACGGCGGGTGGTGGCTGGGCGGAGGCGCTTCTTCGGGTCATGGTTTGTCAGTAATCCCGGCTTCGTGGGCGCGGAACTTCCAATAGTCGCCGGCGGTTTCGCTGAGGTCGCCCGCGGGCTTCTCGCCGCGGAAGACGCGCGACACCCCACGAACCACTCGCCGCATCGGCAGCTCGTGGTTGCCCTCGTCGAGGAATAGCTCGCCGACTTTGGAGCTGCGATAGTACCAGCGCTTCAGCAGCGCGAGGTGCTCCATCCACTCCAGGGCGCTGTGTGGCTTCGGCTGCTCGACGGCAGCGAGTGCATCGGTGATTCGCGACTCCATCGATTGCGGCCGCGAAGTGAGCGACGCCTCGGCCTGCTTGCCGACATTCAGCGCCACCGGATCGCAAATCTGCCCGGCGACGATCTTGGAAAGCGCTACCGAGTCAGGCGCTGCGGAAGGCTGAATCATCACACCATTAATCTCGCCGAGCCGGCGTGCGAGCTCCGGCCACTGTGAGGCAATCGGCCTTACCTTCTCGATTCGGGCATGCAGGGTAGCCGCTGCTTCGAAGTCGAGGTTCGCCGAAGCCTCGTCGCGCTGGCGCTCGAGTTCGCGCAACAGCGACTGCCCGCCGCTCTGGAAGAACTGCTGCACGCGCTCCACCTCGGCGGCGTACTCCTCATCGGTGCAACCTTTGAAGCACGGCGCCAGACACATCTTCATCTCCGAGTAAATACAGCCGGGAAACGCGGGATCGGGATGAAGGTCGTCCACGCAGCGGCGCATCTTGAACAGGTCCAGTGCATCGTTGGCGAGCTTTTCGGCGACGACGCGCGAGGGAAACGGACCGTAATACTGCGCATTCGGCCGCAAGCCGCCGATGCGAGTCGTGACCGTTGCGCGCGGATATTGGTTATCGAGAATCAGCTTGATGAGCGGAGCAAAGCGCAGCCGCAGACGCTTATCGTAGGTCTTGGGAAACTCGCGGCGCAAAGTCTTGTACAGCAGGAACGACGCTTCGAAGTCGGAGCCAACCGAAGTCCACTCCACCATGCGCACGCGATCGCGCAAATTGAGCTTGCGGTTTTGTCCCTCAACCGCGCCCAGCAGGCGCTGCATTCGCCGCCGCAGGTTCGAGGTCTTGCTGACATACGGCTCGGAGCCTTCCACGCCGCGAAGCACAAACACCGCCGCACTCGCCGGAGCAGCGGTGAACAGCTCGGAATCGCGGTCAGCAGTGAATTCGAATGACTGCGCAGGCACGAGGCAATTATTTCACCACGACAACGCCGAGACTAGGTGGCTAGTCTCTCGACCCTGCTTTGCGGTTACGCAGCGATAGCCGGCTGGACGCGGCGATGCGCTGGAACTGCGCCTGCTTGGATTGCTGGCGATAATCCGGGCCTTCGATCTCGATCTTCTTGCACATTTCATGTAAGCGTGAACGCATGCGCTCGCCAATGCGGTCGCCCAGGGTTTCGCGCCGTGCCGCCCGCTCCACTGCGGTCGGGCTGCGCAGGTTGTCGGTCTCGAGCTCGGTATCTTCCGGCCCGTCGGGGAAGTTGGTCGTGATGATCGTGGTCTTATTGTCGTTATACCGGCTGTTGAGGATGTAGTTGACCGTATCGAAGACCCATTCGGTGCTCCGCACGGCGCCCAGTTCATCCAGCACCAGCACCTCGGCGTCGAACACCGGACGCAGGATTTCCATCTCGGTCGCCTGCACCGACGAGTTGTAGGAATTCTGGATCTGCTTCAGCAGCTCGCGGTAGTCGCAGAACAAGCAATGAATGCCCTTGTCGCGAATCAGGGCCTTGATGATGCTGACGGCCAGATGGGTTTTGCCGACGCCGACGGAGCCGACCAACAGCAAGCCGGTTTTCTCTACCGGATATTCCTCGACAAATCGTCCGGCAAAGTTGCGCGCGCGCACGATGCTCGCCTGGCGCTTGTCATCGGGATCGTACTGGAAGGTCGTGAGCTCGCAATGCTCGTAGCGCACGGGGATGTGCGCGGCCGCGAGCAGGCGTTCCCCGCGGCTGTGCACGCGGCAGTCGCAGCGCACCGCTTCACGCTCAGCGCCGCGCTCGACCGTCCGCCAGCCTGTGTCGCCGCACAGCTCGCAGTTGTCGTTTGGAGTGGTCATTCAGGTCCGAAGTCAATCTACTTTGGTTCCGGATCGCCGCGCAATGTCTGCGGCCTTCGTGCGCTGGGAGAACTGTTGGATCGCGGTGAAAATCCGCCGATCTCTGTGGATTTATGGGCCGGATTCAGCTCAACTCAATCGCCAGCATAACGGTCTGATGGCGCAGCAATCGGCTGAACAGGTCGCCCAGCATCTTCTGCCAGCCGTACTTGCGCCGCAGCAGTTGTTGGCCGTGGGCCACCTCGTTCCCATCGCAGATGCGCGCGCGGCTGTCGACCCACTCGCCCCGCACTTCCCCGCGAAAGCTGCACGGAGCAACCCGCACCCGCGGATTGTTGCGAATACGTTTCACCTTGCCCGCGTCCGCTTCGGAGTATATATAGAGGATCGAACGGCCCGGCTCCTGCGCAAACCACACGGGCGTCCGCACGCCCACTCCCGTCTTGCGAAAAGTTTCCAGGCTCAGATACTTGGCGTCCGCCAATTGCGCAAGTGCATCTTGCGTCATCAAGCCTCCTGCGAAAAGCCAATCGCGAACAGCGAACCGCGGCTACTCATACACCGAGCAGCCACATCCCGGCGAAGGCACATGCACCTTCAGGAAATCGGAGACGCGCTGATACGCGTCAATCTGATTCGGCACCCGCGCGAAGCCGTGTCCCTCATCCTGATAGATCTTCACCTGCACCGTGCCGCCGCGTTTCTTCACGGCGTCGGCGACCTGCTGCGACTCCTCCGCGGGGCAGCGCGGATCGTTGCCGCCGGCCAGCAGCAGCAGCGGCGCCTTGATCTGGTTAACGAAGTTGATGGGCGAGCGGTCTTCATACAGCGCCTTGTTCTTCACCGGGTCACCCATGGTCGCCAGGTCGTACTCACGCAGGCTGGGATCTTCGTTGGCGATCTCCGTAAACCAGTTCACGAACGGCACAATCGGGACGCCCGCGGCCCACATCTCCGGCGCTTTGGTCACTGCCATCATGCTGAGATAGCCACCGTAGCTGCCGCCCATCACGATGAGCTTCTTGGGATCGACGAAGCCGCTCTTCTTGATCCACTCGGCGGCGTCGAGCACGTCGTTCAGCTCCTGGCCGCCGGCATCGCCCAGGTTGGCGTCGGTGAACGCCTTGCCGTATCCCGTCGAGCCGCGATAGTTGGGCGCGATCACCACGTAGCCCTGGTTGACGATGTACTGGATGAAGCGATTGAACGAGTCGACCGTCTGCGCCGCCGGGCCGCCGTGGATGTAGACGATCGCCGGGAACTTGCCGTTGCGCTGGATATTGTTAGGCACGTAGGCGAACGCCGAGATCGTCCACTTGCCGTCGCGGCTGGGGTAGTGCACCAGATACGGCTCAACCATGTCGGCACTGCGCAGGCCGCCGACCAGCGAGTGCGTGATCTGCTGCGATTGCCGCGAGCCGATGTCGTACACCCAGAGATCATTCGGCGCGGCAGCGCCGTTGTGGTGGTAGAGCAGCCGCGAGCCATCGCGCGTGTAAGGCGCGGGATTGCCGCCGGGAAAGTTCATCCCGCGAGTGATGGACAGCGCCTCGGCGCGACGCTCAGCGATGTCGTAGGAATAAATCTGACTGGTGCCGTCGATGTTGGCGGTCCAGTTCAGCGACTTGCCATCGGGCGCAAAGCTGCCGGCGCTGAGCTCCCACTTCTCGTCGGTCAGCCAATCGATCTTCCTGGAGGCAATGTCCACCAGTCCCACATTGTCGTACCCGTTGTGCGCGTCGGAGGTGATGAGCACGCTCTTGCCGTCGGGCGAGATGTCGGCCGCGAGATAGTTTTGCCGGCCTTCGTGCGGCGTCAGGTTTGTGCTCTGCCCGCTCGCCAGATCGACAACGAAAACATTCGAGTCCTTGCCGGTGGCGTGCGACTGCGTATAGACGATGAATTTGCCGTCGCGCGAGAACAGCGGATTGCTATTGCTCAGCTCCTTCGGCGTGTTCTTCGTCAGGTGACGGACGTGGTGGGTATCGATGTCAATGAGCTCGATCTCGTAGCTCGAGCCCGTCTTCGGTTTGGTTGCGTAGGCGAGCTGCTTGCTGTCGGGCGACCACGCGGGATCGATCTCGGCCGACTCGGGCGAGAGCGTCAGGTTGGTCACTTCGCCGGTCTTCGGCGAGACAAGAAAGATGTCCCACTGTTCGTCGCCGTCATGGTCGGAGGAGTATGCGATCCAGTTACCGTCGGGCGACCACGTGGGCTGCGACTGCCGCTGGTCGCTGATGGTCAACTGCGTGGGCCAGCCGCCCGTCGCCGGCACAATCCAAAGATTGTTGCGCCCGCTGATGTTCGAGATGAACGCCACCTGCTTGCCGTCGGGCGACCACGTCGAGCCGCCGATGGCTCGCGTCATATACAGCTTCTCGATGGAGAAGGTCTGCATGTCGGGCATGGTCTTGCTTTCGAGCTTGGTGGGATCGGTGATCGCTTGGTTTGAGGCTGGCGGCTGCTGGGCGAATACGGTCAGGGTCATGGAAAAAAGGATTGCAAGTATAGATTTCAAGTTTCGCGTTCCAGTTTCAGGTTGGAAGGAGCCAATCGTTAGACGGCGGTTTCATTCTAATCGACTGGTATTCCTGTGCTGGTAGGGAATCCAGAACCATGTCGAAATTACACGAAGCGATCCGGACATTGACATTTCTATGGGGGTACCCCCACCCAGCTAAGCTGCTTGTTATGACGACTTTGCCGCAAAGTCGTCATAACATTGGAGTTGCGTGTTCAGTTAAGCACAATGCTTTCAGCGGCTTACGGTTACCCCCGCAAAGTCGTTTCAACAAAGGACTTGCACGAGACAGCCAAGCCTTTGTTTTCAATGGCTTAGAATCGGATGGCAAAGTCCTGCAAACAAAGCGGTTATATTAAGCCATTGTAGAATAAAGCACTTGCTGAGCTGACGCCACTCTGCCCCAACGGTGATGGTGAATTGTCAAAGATCCATTCGCCGGCGGGTTTTCCGCGGCACCGAAGACTAGCTCCGACAATTTGATTCTAGAAGATACGCAGGACTGGACATAACGAAAAGCGTGAACTGGGAAAAGAGATGGGTCGGAATTCCCAAAATGGGACCCCAAGCCAGATCGCCGCGATTATGCGGGTGTCAGCACAATGTTGTCGATCAACCGCGTGCTGCCGAAGTATGCGGCCACGGCAACCAGCACGCCGCCCGCTATGTCACCAACCGGATCAAGGGTCTCGGGGTCGACGACGGCAAAATAATCCAGCCGGGCGCCAGGTTCTTCGGCGATCACGCCCGTACCGATCGCGCGCAACTTCTCTGCGTCGCGCTCCCCATGGTCCGCTTCCATCTGTACCCTCATCAGCGCGCGATGCAGGACAAGCGCCTGCCTCCGCTGCTCGGGCGTGAGATAGACGTTGCGCGAGCTCATGGCCAGGCCGTCGGGCTCGCGTACGATGGGGCAAACCATCACATCGACATCCATGTCGAGGTCGCGCACCATCTTGCGCAGCACCGCAACCTGCACCGCGTCCTTTTGTCCGAAGAAGGCACAGTCGGGCCGCACGATTTCGAAGAGCTTCGTAACCACGGTTGTGACGCCGCGAAAATGACCGGGGCGGGAGGCGCCGTCCAGCTTGCCGCTTAAGCCTTCGACGATAACGTAGGTTTTCGCCTCCTCACTAGGCGCCCCATCGGTGGGTGCCCCACTCATCCGTTCTTTTCGGATGAGTGGGACTCCATACATCTCCTCGACGGTCGGCACGAAGAGCAACTCCACCCCGAGCTTCTCCAACATGTCGGCGTCACGCTCCAGGGTTCGCGGATATTTGTCCAGGTCTTCCGCCGGCCCAAATTGCAGCGGATTCACGAAGATCGAAACCGCAGTCGCATCACATCGCGCCCTGCTGGCCCGCACCAGAGAGAAATGACCTTCGTGCAGCGCGCCCATCGTGGGCACAAGCCCCAGTGTCCTGCCCGAGCGCGTGATCTGCCGGCAGGTCGCCTTCATTGCGGCAATCGTCGGGATTCGCTTCACGGCTCCTCCTGCGATGGCGTGGCGGAGGGGGATGGTTCCGCTGGCGCTTTGTCCGCAGGCTCGTCCGCAGCGGGCGCTTCCGGTTCAGTCACGCTCCAGCTTGCCAGCACCTCTTTCAGCGCAGGTTCCAGTCGCGCCAGATGTTCGGGCGCGCACTTCAAGGCGACAGAGTAGACTTCATCCTCCGGTCCCTGGATGAAGACCAGCTCTTCGATCCACTCGCGGCCGGTGGAATTCTCGCGATAGTGGGCTTTCAACATCTGCGCGGGACTGTGGTCCACCGTGAGCTCGCGGCGCTGAAGCGTCTCGAAATTTTGGCCGGCGTCGCGCATGGCCGTGGCCGCCTGCTCGACGATGCCGTTCAGGCTGGGAACGGCGCCGTCTCCGCTGGGCGTCGCCATGAGTGCCACCGTGATCTCGTCCCATAGCGCGCGGTCCGCTTTCTGTTCCGGCGCGATGACCACGCCGTTGCCTTCGAAGACATCGCCGAGGACCGCCCAGGAACTCGGGCAGCGGAAGCAGAAGCCGGCGGTCGCGTGGCAGTAGCGCTTGGAGGGGAGCGTCCGATGTGGAGTTGGGGTTTGGGCGGTCGAGATGGCAGCGAGGATCGACAGCATTAGCGAGACGAGCAGACAGCAGGTCCCTCCACGCGGGCTGAAGCCCTTGGTCGGGATGACACTCGGATGTGGAGGCACGTTGTCTATGCTAACCGCAATGCGCCTTTGGAAACAGCGTTGTCAATGCTGAGAAGTCCCTCAGCGGCTAAAGCCGCCATCGAAAGGAGCGTGTGCGGACGGTCTGAAGACCGTCCCCTTCAAAACCAGGCTTAATCAGCCCGTCCCTGGCCGCAACCGGAAACAGCGTTGCCTCTACACTTGCACAGCGCGCTTGCGTTCCGCAATTGTTTGCAAGGCAGACAGCGTCTCTTTGGGCAGATGATAAGACTCGGCGTCGGAGGGATACGCACGCGACTTCACATCATCTTTGAACGCCGCCAGGGCGTTGCCGATGACGCCGCCGACGTCCGCATAGCGGCGCACAAACTTTGCGGGCGGCGCGAAGGTCAGCCCCAGCAGATCGTGGAAGACGAGCACCTGGCCGTCGCATTCCGGGCCGGCGCCGATGCCGATGGTGGGGATCTCGAGTTCGCGGGTGATCATCGCGGCGACTTCGCGCGGAATGCCTTCGAGCACCACGCAGCATGCGCCGGCCCGCTCCACGGCAAGCGCGTCGTGCATGAGCTGCTCGATGGCGTCGAGCGTCTTGCCCTGCACCTTGTAGCCGCCCATGGCGTGCACTGATTGCGGCGTCAGGCCGATGTGGCCGACCACGGGGATCTCCGCCTCGACCAAACGCGCAATGAGTCGCGCGCGCTTCTCGCCGCCCTCGATCTTTACCGCCTCGGCGCCGGCGTCCTTGACGAACCGCGCCGCATTGCGGAGCGTCTCGCGCTGGCTGATGTGGAACGATGCGAACGGCATGTCGGCAACCAGGAACGCCCGCTTCACGCCGCGGCGCACGGCGCGTGTGTGGTGCAGCATCTCCTGCATGGTGACGGGCAGGGTGTTCTCGTAGCCGAGCATCACCATGCCCAGCGAGTCGCCGACCAGCACCATGTCGATGCCGGCCTCTTCCACCAGGCGCGCGCTGGCATAGTCGTACGCGGTGAGGCAGGTGATGATTTCGTCGCGCTGTTTTTTGTCGAGAAGAGTGGATGCGGTGATTTTGGCGCGGAAGTCGCCAGTGGTGATGCTCACGATGTCCTCCAGTGCAGCTCCGCGTGGCGGATGCCGCCTGTGTCTCGTCACAAAATGTGGGATTCGTGAGGAGACGATTGGATTATACGCTCTTCGCTTCTCGCTGATGCGCTGGTGCTGGTGCCCCAGGTTCGCCCATCAGTTGGGCTAACCTGGGCCCACATTAGCGTCCAACGAAGGATGCGAACCCTTCGGCAAGCTCAGGGCAGGCTGTGGGGGACGGCCCGTTCCGCTATTTCCCGTACAGCTCCGCTTCCGACAGCACCGCCTTGCCCACTCCTTCATGGTGCGACCGCGCTGCCGCTCCGAACATCGGGCCGCGCGCCTGCACGACAGGCGCAAACTTCAGGAAGCCTATGGGCTCGGGCACGTCGTCATAGATGGCCTCCATGCCCCCTTTCATCAGGTAGGTTTCGTGCCAGAAGCCCGTGCCTTCGGAATTCTTCAAGAAAGCCTTCCACCAGTCGCGGTGGGGTTCGGAGCGCGTCCAGGCCAGCAGCGATGGCATGTCGCGCCAGTATTGCCGCATGCCCGCGTGCGGCGGAAACAGCGAAAAGAGGAAGTTCTCGTGCAGCAGAAGCCCCTCAGGTTGCGCTTCCACCGACGCAGAAATCTTTGGGCCGAAACCAAAAAGCGTCTTCAACCCGGTCAGTCGATTGACCCGCATGCCCAGATAGACAACCACCAGGTTGGGATAGGCCGACAGGTCCGCAGTGCGTCGATCAACTTTGGTCGCCATGTAAATAGCGATTCCGCGCAGGGCGCGCAGGATTCGCGGATCGGGAGTTCCCCGTCTGCCCTCGCGTTCGATCGTGTCGCGTGATCGAAATAAGCAGAGCGCAAAGTTAGCTGCTGGCGGCATAAGAATGCACCTCATAATTGGCCCGCTTGCGACTCGTCCCACATCGCTTGCAGGATGCAAGTGAATTCGGTAATTTTTTCGAAAATGCCTGCGAGGGCGAAGTCGAAGCACCGCTCCGGATGTCCGGTCAGCATCGGGTTGGAGATCTTCGGCGATCGCTGGTCGCTGCTGATTGTTCGCGACATGATGATCCGGGGCTTTCGCAGCTTCAAGGACTTCCAGAACGCGGGCGAGGGCATTGCCTCCAACGTGCTGGCCAGCCGCCTGCGATCGTTGGAAGCGGCCGGCATCATTAGCGCTGAACGCGACGCCAGCGATGGGCGGCGAATTCAATACCGTCTCACGGCAAAAGGCATCGATCTTGCACCGGCCCTGCTGGAGCTGCTGATCTGGGGAGCACGCCACCAGCGAACCGGGGCGCCGTGCGCCGCGATTGAGCAACTGGCGAAGCATCGCGCGCAGATCCTGGCGGAAGTGCGACGGCGCTGGGAGCAACGCGATGCGCGGCCGCTGCAAGCGAAGTCTGGACAGTGGCTATGGCCGTAGTCGATTACCGGAGAAAGGATGGCATGAGACGCATCCTCGCCAAGAACCACATGAGCCTGGACGGCTTGTTCGAAGGGCCGAACCGGGAGATTGACTGGTTCGGCTTCGACCAGGAGCAGTTCGACGATTCGGTCGCTCTGCTGAACTCCGTCGACAGCCTGCTGTTCGGCCGCACCACCTACGAGATGATGAAGGCCTACTGGACGATCGCGCCGCCCGATCCGGTCTCCGACAAGATGAACAGCCTTTCGAAGGTGGTTTTCTCGCGGACGCTCCAGAGCGCCGACTGGAACAACACGCGCGTTGTGCATGGCGACATCGCCGAAGAAGCTTTGCGGCTGAAGCAGCAGCCCGGCGGCGACATGGTCGTGCTCGGCAGCGGCAAGCTGGCATCGTTGCTGCTGGAGCGCGGCTTGGTTGATGAATATCGCCTCTACGTCACGCCAATCGTTCTGGGCGGGGGCCATCCGCTGTTCCAGCAAATCAGCCAAAGAGTCAACCTTGAACTGGTGGGCCAGAAAGTATTCCACTCCGGAATAGTCATGCTCGTATACCGGAAAGCCGGGCTGAAATCCGCGTGACGAAGGAGCCGGAAATGCCAGTCGAACCGCTAACTGAAAGTTAATGTGAAGGAGATGTCAGTGAAGAGCAAAATCGCGATCGTGGGAGCATCAGCCATCCTGATGCTGGTTGCCGGGCTGGCGCCGGCTTATGGAGCGGGAGCGCCGGATGCCAAGGTGAAGTACACCAGCATGGCTCCGCTCGATCAATACCTCATGCCAGATCGTAATGCCGAGATTGCGCTGGCACGAAGCGCGGCCCCCGATTCCATCTCGCGCGATGCGACCGTGCTGGTGCTGGGGCGGCAGGGCTATGAGACCGCAGTTCAAGGCAAGAACGGCTTCGTTTGTGTCGTGGAGCGAGCGTGGATGTCGCCCGAAGATTCTCCGGATTTCTGGAATCCCAAGATGCGTGGACCGCTTTGCTTCAATCCGCCGGCAGCGCGCTCCATCCTGCCGGCGACTCTGGAAAGGACTAAGCTGGCCCTGGCCGGCAAATCGAAGTCCGAAATCATCGCCGCCAACAAGGACGCCTACGATAAGAAAGAGCTGCCCCGACTGGAGCCGGGCGCGATGAGCTACATGATGTCGAAGCATGCCTATCTGACCGCGAACGGGGGGAACCTGGCGCATGTGATGATTTACACGCCGCACGTGGATCCAGCGGCGTGGGGCAACGGTGTGCCTAACTCGCCCATCATGCTGAACCCGCAGTTCAAAGACGCCGAGCCGATTGACGTCTGGGTGATTGGCGTGGGCAAATGGTCCGACGGAACACCGGCGCCGGTAATGTAATTGCATGGCTTGTGTAGTCGAGTGGCGACAGGCGAAACTCATGACAACCCCGACGATGACCAACCCGCAATCGGTTTCCAGCGCGGCGGTGTGGACCGGCCGCATCCTGCAATCGTTGGTAGTCCTGTTCCTGCTCTTTGACGCCGGCATCAAGGTACTGAAGCTCGGCTTCGCGGTGAAGGCGACGGTGGAGGTGGGGTATCCCGAATCCGCCGTCGCTCCCATTGGATGGATCTTGCTCGTGAGTCTGGTCATATATGTGGTTCCGCGAACGGCGGTGCTGGGAGCGATCCTGCTCACCGGCTATTTAGGCGGAGCGGTTGCCACCAACGTTCACCGATCAAGTTCAATAGGATTTGATCTGTTGCCGGCCATTATTGGGATGTTGGCTTGGGCAGCGCTCTATCTGCGCGATGAGCGGTTGCGGGCGATGATTCCTTTCCGTGCTGCGAATCGATGAATAGCGATAATTCTCTGCAATCAACTTAGGAGAACAACGACGATGAGCAAAGTACGCGTGCTGGTGGGCACCAAGAAGGGAGCGTTCATTCTGGAGGCGGACGGCAAGCGCAAAGACTGGAGCGTCAGCGGGCCGCTGTTTGCCGGCTGGGAGGTCTATCACATGAAGGGTTCGCCCGCCGACCCGGACCGCATCTTCGCCTCGCAGACCAGCGGCTGGTTCGGGCAGATCATCCAGCGCTCCAGTGACGGCGGCAAGACGTGGGAGACTCCCGGCGGCGGGCCGGAAAAATCGCCGCAGGGCTGGCCCATGGGCGAGAGCAACAAGTTTGTCTACGACGAGTCGAAGGAAACCGGCGCGCCGCTCACCACGCACCAGTGGTACGACGGGACGCAGAAGCCGTGGGTGTTCAAGCGCGTGTGGCACCTGGAGCCGTCGCTCAGCGATCCCGACACGGTTTATGCCGGCATCGAGGACGCGGCGATCTTCCGCTCGACCGATGGCGCAAGAAGCTGGCAAGAAATGTCGGGCCTGCGCGGTCATGGCACCGGCCCGCAGTGGCAACCGGGCGCGGGCGGCATGTGCCTGCACACTATCATTCTGGACCGCAGCGATCCTGGCCGGATGTATATCGCCATCTCTGCCGCAGGCGCCTTCCGCACCGACGATGGCGGCACGACGTGGAAGCCGATCAATCGCGGCCTGCGCTCGCAGTTCCTGCCCGATCAGGATTCCGAAGTCGGCCATTGCGTGCATCACGTGGCCATGCATCCGTCGCGGCCCGACGTGCTCTTCATGCAAAAGCACTGGGACGTGCTGCGCAGCGACAACGCCGGTGACCAGTGGCACGACGTCAGCGGCAACCTGCCAAGCGACTTCGGCTTCGTCATCGACGTGCACGCGCACGAGCCGGAGACGATTTACGTGGTGCCCATCAAGAGCGATGGCGAGCACTATCCGCCCGAAGGCAAGCTGCGCGTCTATCGCAGCCGCAGCGGCGGCAACGAGTGGGAGGCGCTGACCAATGGCTTGCCGCAAGCCAACTGCTATGTCAACGTGCTGCGCGATGCCATGTCTATCGACTCGCTCGATTCCTGCGGCGTGTACTTCGGCACCACCGGTGGCCAGGTCTACTGCTCGCCTGATGGGGGCGACACGTGGTCGCCGATTGTCCGCGACCTGCCTGCCGTGCTGTCGGTCGAGGTGCAGACGCTGCCATGATTAGGCGCTGCTTTGAAGGGGCGCAGCTTTAGCTGCGCCGAGGTGCAGACGCTGCCATGATTAGGCGCTGCTTTGAAGGGGCGCAGCTTTAGCTGCGCCGAGGTGCAGACGCTGCCATGATTAAGCGCTGCTTTGAAGGGGCGCAGCTTTAGCTGCGCCGTTGCAATTCCTTATTCTCACCCCTGAGCGCGCTTTAGCGCGCGAAAGACCTGGAGCGATGCTCCCATGATTCGCGTAGTTATCCCGCCGCATCTGCGCACGCTGGCGAATATCGATGGCGAAGTGCAGCTCGAAGTGGAGGGCCGGGTGACCACACGCTCGGTCCTCGACGCACTCGAGGCCCGGTATCCCATGCTATGCGGCACCATCCGCGATCATGTCACGCATGAGCGCCGTCCCTTCCTGCGCTTCTTCGCCTGCGCCGAAGACCTGTCGCACGAGTCGCCGGATGGCCCCTTGCCTGAAGCCGTGGCAAATGGCAGCGAGCCGTTTCTGATCATCGGCGCGATCGCCGGCGGGTAGATCCTTGCGCCAATACAGGCTGGTTCAAGCATCGTCAGGATACCTAGACCAAACAACCAGCTACCTAGAAGCCATCGAGGCGCATTCTAAGTAGTCTCTGGATCTACAACCTATCTTTTCCCTTATCCATCTTCTAACAGGCCGCTAAAAAACTGCTGGAAGGACCGGTTCGGGTAGTGCGGCGCTTCAGAGCCGCGTCCAGCAGCAACTATTCGATGGGCCTTTAGGCCCTGAGGTACATCCCAGCAACTGCGAACAGCCGCGATTCTCGCGGGTTGGCGCGAGGTACCTCGGCGGCTAAAGCCGGCTCTGTTAGTCCAAACTACCGCGGGCCTGAAGGCCCGCACTACCCGAGCATGGCATCAAATCGACTTTTTCAGCAGCCTGCCAAGCTCTTTGTTCTCTTAACTATCGTTCTACAAAGCTCATTTCATTGAACTCTGCGGCAAAGAACTAGCCCTGGTACTACGCTGTCGTATGTAGTCCCGAGTAGTGCCAGAAAGCAAAGTTCCTAAGGCGAAAACCTTTTAACAACTAGGCCTAACTGCGGGTTTCTCCAGAGTTGATGCATCCCTAGTCTGACTTCAGTGCAAAGGCACAAAGCATACTTTTGAGGAGAATAAGTTTTGAAAAGCATTCTGGGAATCGCAGCGCTGCTATGCGCACTGAGCACACTCTCGCTGGCCAGCACTACTTATAACCAGATTCAAACGATGTCGGGATGGCAGACCTGCAATAGCTGCGCTGGAAGCGGGCCCACCAATCACTCCATGACTCAGCACATCAGCAGTCCTTCGCTGACCGGCAACTCCACCAAGTACTCATTGGGCGGCAACTCCCCGTACCATAACGCGATCTGGTGGAAGCAGCTGGGCGCCAATTCTCACGCCAGTAACTTTACCTACGACCTGTACTTTTATCTGACGACACCTGGCGCGGCGCAGGCGCTCGAGTTCGACATGAACCAGTCAGTGAACAACCGAAAATTCATCTTCGGCACCGAGTGCAACATCAGGGGCGGCCATCATTGGGATGTGTGGGACACGGCGCATGGCCATTGGGTCAACACCGGCATCGGATGCTCCACGCCGCCGGCTTACCAGTGGAACCACCTGGTCCTGCAGTTCCAGCGCGTCGGCAACCAGACCAAGTTCGTCTCGGTTTCGCTGAATGGCCATTTGAGCTACATCAATCGCACCTTCAATACCTACGGTGTCAATGCCTCGGAGTTGAATGCGGCGGTGCAGCTCGATGGCGATTACAACCAGCAGGACTATTCGGTGTGGGTAGACAAGATGAAGGTCACAGCCTGGTAAGCTCTCCTCGCCGAAAACAGCAAAGGCGTCCCGCACGGGCGCCTTTTGTCTTGCCGAGACTTTCGAGCATTGCGAGTTCCGGGCCGCTCACGCGAACGACTCTGGCCGTGCAACGCGCGGCAGGAACCGACTGGGTAAATGAATCGTGGTGCATGCGCGGGCGGGAATCGCGCTAAACTGCTGGCAGTGAGTTCCTCGATTCGCCTTTCCGTTTCATTGCTGGCACTGACGCTCATGATGCCGGGCGGCCGTGTTGGTGCGCAGTCGACATCTTCTTCGCAGATCGCCAGCCACAAGCCGGCCCACAAGTCGACCAGCGCGACCCATAAGAAAGCCGCCAGCAGCTCGCATCATCGCAAGAAGGTGACCGCGGCGCGCGCGCACAAGATGAAGCGCGTCTTCGTCGCCTCCAGCGATCTGCGGCCGATGGCGCGGCAGCTCGTCGAGATGCGTACCCCCCCGGCCTACACCGGGGTAGAAAACTACGCGCACACGCACGCCGGCACTGAGCCGGGCGCGCTGGCCTGGTTCGCCATCGGTTACGCCCACTATCTCGACACGCACTATCCTGCCGCGATCGCCGCCTTCCAGAAGGCGCAGCCGCAGATCGGCGAGCTGGCCGATTACGTCGCCTTCTTCATCGGCAACTCGTACGTGCTGAGCAACAATCCGGAGGAATCGCTGGCGTATCTGCGCGAGTTTGGGACGCGCTTCCCGGACTCGCTGTACAGCCATGACGCGACGATTGCATATGCCAAGGCGCTGCTGGCGCTGAACCGGCCGACCGATGCGATCAAGCTGCTGGAGGCGCACCGCTCGCCCGCATCGTCGGAAACCGAGTACTACCTTGGCAAAGCTTATATTCAGAACGGCCAGGGTCGCACCGGCGGCGAAATTCTTCAGCGCGTCTATTACGAATACGGAACGAGCTATCTCGCCGACCAGGCCGAAGTCGACCTGCGAAAGCTTCCCGAACTCGCCGCGCTTCCGCCGGTGACCTATGCCGAGCACCTGAGGCGCGCCGACGCGCTCTACAAAGCGCGGCGTTATGCCGCGGCCGCCAACGAGTACGTGTATGTGGCCGACTTTGCGCCCCCGGGACAGCAATCAGCGGGCCTAATCCGGCTCGCCAACTCCTACCTGAAAGACGGCAACACTCGGCTGGCGCGCGAGACCCTGGCGCGTATCCCCGACGACGGCAGCGAAGCCAGCGCGGAGAAGTGGTATCAGCAGGCGGAGATCGCGCGCGAGAGCGGCGACGACGCGTCGTTGAGCAACATCCTGGAGCACATGCGGACGGCGACGCCGAAGTCGCCGTGGCTGGAATCGGCGCTGCTGAGCGCGGGCAACATGTATCTGTTGCGCAAAGACTACGATCGCGCCATCGACTACTACCGCGAACTGCACGAACGATTCCCAGCCGGCAACAAGGCGGCCTACGCGCATTGGAAGTGTGCCTGGCTGACTTATATGCAGCGCCGCAACGAGCAGGCGAAGAAGTACTTCGAGGAACAAGTCGAGTTCTATCCGGGAACGAATGAAGTTCCCAACGCGATGTACTGGCGCGGTCGCATGGCCGAAGATGATCGCCAGTTCGGTCTCGCCCGCGCGTATTACCAGAAGCTTTCGGAGCGCTACCGCAACTACTACTATGGAGTGCTCGCGCGCCGTCGACTGGTGACGATGCCCGCCGCTCCCGCCGTCACGGTCGCATCCCTGCAGCATGTGCAGTCGCTGCCCGCGCTCGATCCGGTCTCGCAGATCACCGATCCGCCGGAAGATGACCTGCACTATGCCCGCGCCAAACTGCTGGAGAACGCCGGCATGACCGACCTCGCAGTGCGCGAGTTGCAGGCGGGCAACTCCAGCGGGCCATCGTGGGAGATGCTGGAAATTGCCAAGATCTACACCAGCGGCGGCGAGTACTATCGCGCATTGCAGGCGCTGAAACGCGCCATCAGCGGCGTCTTCGCCATGGATGTGAGCGCGCTGCCGATGCAGTACTGGCAGGGACTGTTCCCGCGCCCGTGGTGGGATGCGTTGCGCAGCTACTCGCAGGAGAACGGCCTCGACCCGTACCTGGTGGCGTCACTCATTCGCCAGGAGTCGGAGTTCAATCCCAACGCTATCTCGCACGCCAATGCCTACGGCCTGATGCAGCTGCTGCCGCGCACCGGCAAGGGTGAGGCGAAGAAGACTGGCCTGGCCCACTACAACACCGACAAGCTGCTCGATCCGACGACTAACATTGAGCTGGGGACGCACTACTTCCGTCAGATGGTCGATGAGTTCGGCGGGCAGGTGGAGTACGCGCTCGCCGCCTATAACGCGGGCGCGGACCGCGTCGCCGACTGGCGATCTTCCGGCAGCTACCGCGACGTGGAAGAGTTCGTCGAGTCCATCCCCTTCACGGAGACGCGCGAATACGTGCAGGCCATCGTGCGCAATACCGAGGTGTACAAGAAGGTGTACGGCACGCCGTAGAGTTGAAAGCACTGCGGCACTCAGCAACCGGCACCTACGCCCGAGAGAAGAGCTGGGTAGCTCCGGGTAACTTCAGTAACGTGACAGCCTGCCCCTTCGGTTACGAGCCACTGAAATCCAGAAATCTGTTCTTGCGCGGTGGAACGATCCTACCCATAATGGCGTTATGCAGGGCCGGCTCATGAGCGCGGTGCTATTTGCGGCGTTGATTGTGGCTCCCGTTTGGGCGGCGAAAAAGGGCGGCGGCCATGGCGGCGGTCACTCTTCTGGCGCGACCTCGTCCGGCGCAACTCATGCTTCGTCCAGCGCCACCACTGCATCGTCCAGCGGGACTCATGCTTTGTCCGCTGATACCCATGCCTCCTCCAGTAAGCTCACTGGCGGCCCTTCCGGCGGAACACAGCCCGAGACCATGTCGGGCTATCACTCCTCCGCCGGATACGGCAGCGCCTACGGGTGGGGCTACAACGGCTGGACCAAGAACGGCTACCATGACGGCCAATGGCACGGCATTCCCTACAGCGGCGGCAGCTCGCAGACTTCTCAGCCTTCCATGAAACGCGGTGGCTCGTCGGCCAGTTACGCCAGCGAGGATGAAACCAAGCTCATCCAGCAGCGTATAGCCGAACGGCGCGCGCAGCAGGCGCAACAGAACGTGGCCCCGTCCCAGCCGGCAACTCCGGCCGGCTCTCAGCCAAAGCCATAACGAGTTCGTCCCTAGAGCAGCGTCCAGTTTGCGATCCGCAGATTGGGAACGCGTGCAAACTCGTGCGTGTTGTTGGTGACCAGACATTGAGCAGCTTTCGGCAGCAGTTCAGCGGTGTCCATGGACGATTTACGAGGAAACCAGGGAGTTCTCAGAAGGCTGGAAGAAACAGAGAAACTGCTCAAAGAGCTGAGGAAGGCGCTCTCTAAATGATTGCACTTTCCCAGGGCCGCGCCGCCTGCCATTAGCACCAAGAATCTACTTCCAAATTGCGCGGGGTGGGCTTGCGCCCACCCCGCGTTCACATCAACCAGACCTCGGAACCGGGGGCTAAAGCCCCGGACTTGGTTGGTACTCGTCGGCACGGCTGAAGCCGTGCCCTTTCAAAGCGGCCAGCGACGCGGCGCTGAAGCGCCGCTCTACCTGATCGCATTTGGCAGTCGCCGGGCTGAAGCCCGGCGCTTCCACCGAACTACTTACACCGAACTACTTACACCGAACTACCTACACCGAACTACTTACACCAGCCCCTGGTCCAGCATGGCATTGGCGACCTTCAGGAAGCCGCCGATGTTGGCGCCGTTCACCAGATTGCCCGGCGTGCCATACGTCTCGGCCGTTTCGAAGCAGGTCTTGTGAATGGCCTTCATGATGTTGTGCAGCTTGTGGTCGACTTCCTCGCGCGTCCAGGCCAGCCGTGCGCTGTTCTGCGACATCTCGAGGCCGGAGGTGGCCACGCCGCCCGCGTTCGCCGCCTTCGCCGGTCCGTAGAGAATCTTGTGCTCCAGGAACAGCTTGGTGGCGTCCAGCGTGCTCGGCATGTTGGCGCCCTCGGCAACCAGCTTGCACCCGTTGTTGATGAGGTTCTGCGCGTCCTTGGCGTTGATTTCGTTCTGCGTCGCGCTCGGGAAGGCGCAGTCGGCCTTGATGTTCCACAGCGGGTTGTAGCCCAGCTTCAGGTCGGTCGGCATGAAGATGGCCTTCTTGAACTGGTCGGCATACTGACGAATGCGGCCGCGCTTCACGTTCTTCAGGTCCATGATCCAGCTCAGCTTCTCGTGCGTGATGCCTTCGGGATCATAGATGGCGCCGTCAGAATCCGACACGGTGACCGGCTTCGCGCCGAGCTGTAACAGCTTCTCGATGGTGTACTGCGAGACGTTGCCGCTGCCCGAGACCAGGCAGGTCTTGCCTTCGAAGGTCTCGCCGCGGGTCTTCAGCATCTCTTCGGCGAAGTACACGCAGCCGTAGCCGGTGGCTTCGGGACGAATCAGCGAGCCGCCCCAGTGCAGGCCCTTGCCGGTCAGCACGCCGGTGAACTCGTTGCGAATGCGTTTGTACTGGCCGAACATGAAGCCGATCTCGCGTCCGCCCACGCCGATGTCACCGGCGGGGACGTCGGTGTCGGGGCCGATGTGGCGGCACAGCTCGGTCATGAAGCTCTGGCAGAAGCGCATCACTTCGTTGTCGCTCTTGCCCTTGGGATCGAAGTCGCTCCCGCCCTTGCCGCCGCCCATGGGCAGCGTGGTCAGCGAGTTCTTGAAGACCTGTTCGAAGGCGAGGAACTTCAGAATGCCGAGGTTGACCGAGGAGTGGAAGCGCAGGCCGCCCTTGTAGGGACCGATGGCGCTGTTCATCTCGATGCGGAAGCCGCGGTTGACCTGAACGTTGCCATGATCGTCGAACCACGGCACACGGAACATGATGAGGCGCTCGGGCTCGGTGATGCGCTCCAGAATTTTGGCTGAGATAAATTCCGGATGGCGCTCGAGGACGAGACGTAATGAATCGAATACTTCCTGGACTGCCTGATGAAATTCCGGCTCGGCTGGGTTCTTGGCCTTCACCAGCGCCATAACATCGTTAATGTAGGTGCTCGGAGTCTTGATTCCGGGCGTAGTCGTAACTGTACTCATAGATGGTCCTCCTCGAACCGATGAGTCTTTCGTATATATAGCCGATTAGCTTCGTGTGACTTAAGCCGACTTCGATGCTTGCGGTTTATACCGACCTCACTGTTTCGCGGGTCCCGGCCGGCTCATTTCGCGCGACCGGGGCGGAGAGAAAGAAATTCGTTCGCCGGACCTCCACCGTTCGCGCAAGCTGGCGCGAATGGAGCATTCCCGGAGCGGTAGGCGAACTTGTCATCGAAGCCGGTCTTATTTCAGTCCCGCGCCCGCAACTCCGCAGTGACTGCTATCACCCCACGGGGTGACTTGCCCGAACAATGGTAACGCCGAATTTCCCCGGAAATAAGAAAAAATGCCGATCTCAGCTTGGCGGGGAGTCCAGAAACCGAACGCATTCCGGCACCCGGTGGCTGGAGTTTCAGCACGCTTTGGGCATGGTCCGGCAATCCCAAGTCCGGCCCGCATCGGCAGACTGGTGACGGACAGCGCGGCCGAATCTGTGTGGCAGCAAGCCTGACGGCAAACGTCGGTCTCCTCGTGACTTCTGTCACTTTTGCGCGTGATTCGAGTCACGGCTTGTTTGCCCGCCGCAGGCGACACTTGAGAGTAAGAGTGTGAGGGCCGGAGCCGCCGCTGCACCCTGCCTTATGCAGCCTCGGCCACGGAGGAGAGGTGGCAAATGCTGCTCGCATATCGTCTGGTCAAACTAATCGAAAATCATTCCGACGGGCTGGCACGCAGCCTGCACGTGCGATATCGCCAATGCGGTAAATGCTCGGCCTACGCCAACGTTCCTGACAGCGAACTCACCGAGAAGGTCTACGGCGTCTACCACCATCTGGGCGAATGGCTGCTGGGCAAGACTGAAGCCGACATCGAAGCGCGCTACCTCGAAATCGGCGCCGAGCGCGCACGGCAAGGCGTGCCGGTCAGCCAGGTCGTCTGGATGATCTGCCTGGTCCGCGAGAACCTCTGGGAATACTTGCAGAAGCACGCCGAGTTGGAGCGGCCCGCCGAGATCTTCGGCGAGCTCGAGTTGCTGGAGATGCTCGACCGCTTCTTCCACCTGGCCATCTACTACGCGGCTCTGGGACACGAGCGGGCGACGGCAGGATATTCCGTGAAATCGGATGTGGTTCCCGCCTGAGGACGGCGGTGTAAATAGGGAGCTCGTGGATGTCCTGGATCGATGATTACCGCAGCAAACTGAAAAGCGCGCCTGAGGCCCTGGCTTGCGTCGAGTCGGGTATGCGGGTGTATATCCACCCCGGCTGCGCCGAGCCGGAGTCGCTGGTTGAGGCGCTGATGCTCCGGGCGCCCTACGTCAAGAATGTGGAACTGATGCACCTGCTGACCATGGGCACCTCGCCCTACTGCGCGCCCGATATGGCCGAGCACTTCCGCCACAACGCGCTCTTCGTCGGCGGCAATGTGCGGGAGGCGGTCAACGACGGGCGCGCCGATTACACGCCCATCTTTCTCAGCGAGGTGGAAGCGCTGTTCGAGAGCGGCGAGATGCCCATCGACGTCGCGCTGATTCAGGTTTCCCCGCCCGACCCGCACGGTTATTGCAGCTTCGGCGTGGGCGTGGAGTGCACCCTGACCGCGGCCAAGTATGCCCACCACGTGGTGGCGCAGGTGAATGCGCAGATGCCCCGCACCTACGGCGACAGCTTCATTCATGTGAGCGAAATCGACAGCATCGTCGAGCTCACCCGCCCCTTGTGCGAGATGAAGGCGCATCCGACCAACGCGGTGTTCCAGCAGATCGGCGCGCGCGTCGCGACCCTGATTGAAGACGGGTCAGTCCTACAATGTGGGATAGGGGCAATACCCGACGCCATCCTGCCCAACCTGATGGACCGCAAAGACCTGGGCGTCCACACGGAGATGATCTCCGACAACGCCATCCCTCTGATCGACGCGGGAGTGATCAACGGCCGCCGCAAGAACCTGAAGCCGCGCAAGGTCATCGTCAGTTTTGTCCTTGGCACGAGGAAGCTGTTCGACTTCATCGATGAGAACCCGATTTTCGAATTTCATCCGTCGTCGTATGCCAACGATCCTTTCCGTATCGCGATGAACGATCGCATGGTGGCCATCAATGCGGCCATCGAAGTCGATCTGACCGGGCAGGTGTGCGCCGAATCCATCGGCCCGCAGTTCTACAGCGGCTTTGGCGGGCAGCTCGACTTCATCCGCGGCGCCGCGCGGTCCAAGTATGGCAAGCCGATCATCGCGCTGCCTTCGACTGCGAAGGGCGACACGGTCTCGCGCATCGTGCCGCGGCTGGCCTATGGCGCGGGCGTGCTCACCGGGCGCGGCGACGTGCACTACGTGGTCACCGAATACGGCATCGCGTATCTGCATGGGCGCACCATACGGCAGCGTGCCGAGGCGCTCATCCAGATCGCCCATCCCAAGTTCCGCAACCAGTTGTACGAGTATTGCGAGCAACAGCGCTGGTTCCAGCGCAACACGTGTGCAGTAGAAGTGTGAGGGTAGGAACAAAACATGGCATCGCAAGCGCGCGGTAACGTGATCATCGACCAGGAAGAGTGCAAAGGCTGCGGCCTCTGCGTGGACTCGTGTCCGCCGGAGTGCCTGGAGCTGGCGCCCGGGCTGAACCAATACGGCGTGCATCCGGCGCAATACACCGGCGAGGACTGCACCGGCTGTGGCGCCTGTTACTACTGCTGCCCTGAGCCGGGCGCAATCACCGTCGAACGCCTGGCGCCGCCCGCCAAGACCCCAGCTCAACCGATTTCACCGAAGCAGGAGGTGGCCAATGCGGCAGCTCTGTAAAGGCAACGTCGCCATCGTGAAAGGTGCAGTGCTGGCCGGCTGTCGCGCTTTTTACGGCTATCCCATCACGCCTGCCAGCGAGATCGCCGAATACGCCGCGCTGCTCATTCCCGAAGTCGGCGGAACGTTTTTGCAGGCGGAGAGCGAAGTCTCGGCCATCAACATGGTCTACGGCGCAGCGTCGGCGGGACAGCGCGTGATGAGCGCCTCCTCCGGGCCGGGGCTGAGCCTGATGCAGGAAGGCATCTCCTACATGGCCGGCGCCGAGCTGCCGGGCGTCATCGTTGACGTGGTGCGCGGCGGGCCGGGGCTGGGCAACATTGCCCCCGAGCAGAGCGACTACTTCGCCATGGTAAAAGGCGGCGGCCACGGCTGCTACCGCAATCTGGTGCTGGCGCCCGCGTCGGTGCAGGAGATGTTCGATCTCACTGTGCTGGCCTTCGAGCTGGCCGATCGCTATCGCAATCCCGTCGTCATCATGACCGACGGCTATGTCGGGCAGATGATGGAGCCGCTCGAAATCAAACTGCGCGAGGTAGTGCCGCCGGAGAAAACGTGGGCGGTCAAGGGCACCGCCGAAAGCAAGCGCAACCTCATCAGCTCCATCGTGCTGGAGCCGGATGCGCTGGAAGCGCACGTACGCAAGCTGGAAGCCAAGTACGTGCTGGCGCAGGAACTGGAGAGCCGTCACGAGAACTACCTGACCGAAGATGCCGACGTGCTGCTGGTCGGCTTCGGCATCGTTTCCCGCGTTCTGCGTACGGCGGTCGATCACCTGCGCGCGCAGGGGATGAAGGCGGGGCTGTTCCGTCCGATCACCCTGTGGCCGTTCCCGTCGCGCGAGCTGTGCGAGACGGCGAAGAACGTCAAGCAGGTGCTCGCGGTCGAGCTGAGCACAGGAATGATGGTGGAAGACGTGAAGCTGGCGCTCAACGGCAGCGTTCCGGTGGAGTACTACGGGCGGGTGGGCGGCAACGTTCCCACCGTCGATGAAATCACGGCGCAGGTGTTCGCGCGCATGGCAGCGCACGTGTGAGCTTAGCTAGGGGTCTCGAGCTGTATCGGGCTCAATGCCAGCCGGTTTGAAAGGGCACGGCTTCAGCCGTGCAGCGAAGTCAGGTTTGAAAGGGCACGGCGTCAGCCGTGCCGTATGAGCGGAGAGAATTGGGCTTTAGCCCCCAAGGGACTTCGCCTCTCAACTGCGAGTCCCCGCAGCGGCTGAAGCCGTCATCAAGGGGTTGCTAAGCGGCCCGGCTGAAGCCGTGCCCCTTCAAGGCTTGCCGGGTGCTCCATCCTTCTCGCCGCGAGAGGGTGGGCCGGAGGAGAACATCGTGGAAGGCTATCAGGTAATTCACGAAAAATCGCCCGCGTTCTATGACAAGTACGAGCGCAAGGCCGAGCTGCAACATCAGACGCACTACTGCCCGGGTTGCGGACATGGCGTCGTCCACAAGCTGATTGCCGAGTCGCTGGTCGAACTCGGCGTCCAGGACCGCGCTGTGCTGGTGAGCCCGGTGGGCTGCTCGGTATTTGCCTACTATTACTTCGATGTGGGCAATGTGCAGGTGGCGCACGGGCGCGCGCCGGCGGCGGCGACGGCGCTGAAGCGTTCCAATCCCGAGTCGATCGTCATCTCCTATCAGGGCGACGGCGATTTGGCGGCCATCGGCACGGCGGAGATCATCCACGCCGCCAATCGCGGCGAGAACATCTGCGTGTTCTTCGTCAACAATTCGATCTACGGCATGACCGGCGGCCAGATGGCGCCCACCACGCTTGTCGGCCAGAAGAGCACGACCTCGCCCTGGGGACGCCGCTCCCACAATGAGGGACTTCCTATCCACGTCTGCGAGTTGCTTGCCGGCCTGGAGACACCGACCTACCTTGAGCGCGTCGCCCTCAGCGACATGAAGAACATCATGAAGGCGAAGAAGGCGGTCAAGAAGGCGCTGCAAATCCAGAAAGACGGCGGCGGCTTTTCGCTGGTCGAATTCCTCTCGCCCTGCCCGACCATCCTTAAGATGGACCCGGTGGTGGCGCGCAAGTGGGTTGGAGACACGCTCATGAAGGCGTTTCCGCTCGGCGTCTATCGCGACCGCAAGCCCGAGCTTCCGGTCGACGCGAAAGTTCCTCAGAAGACTGTCGCGGAAGCGCTGGAGGTGAACAAGGGAACCCCGAATGAGGACAATGTCGGAAGGCACCATCACGCGCGCGACCTCACGGTGAAGATCGCCGGCTTCGGCGGACAAGGTGTCCTGCTGATGGGGCAGTTGCTGGCGGAGATGGGGCTGCGCGAACGCCTCGAAGTAAGCTGGCTGCCCTCCTACGGTCCGGAGATGCGCAGCGGCAGCGCGCACTGCCACGTCACGCTTTCGCATGACCGCATCGGCACGCCGCTCATCGCGCAGCCGGAAGTACTGGTCGCCATGAACGAATTGTCGCTGCACAAGTTTGCCGCGACCGTCGCCTCCGGCGGGCTGATTTTGTACAACAGTACCAAGCTGCCCGAGGGCTTCAGCGCTCCGCAAGCGCGCGCGGTCTGCGTTCCGGCGTCCGATATCGCCGACAAGATGGGCTCGGCCAAGGTGGCCAACGTCGTGATGCTCGGCGCGCTGCTGGAAGAAACGGAATGCCTGCCGGCGGAATCGGCAGTCTCTGTACTGGAGTCGACGGTGGGCAATCCCAAGCTACTGGAGCTGGACAAGCAGGCGATCGCGGCTGGACGCGATTACGTCGATACCCAGATCGAAGTCGGCTCTGTCGCGCAGCCGGACGGGTATTCGTACTAGCGACTAGCAATTATTAGTTAAAAGCGCTTGCGATTTGTGTCAGGGCACGACTTCAGTCGTGCCGCCCGCGGCTTTCTTAGTCCGGAGCCGGCTTCAGCCGGCGACACTCTGGCGTCGGCTAAACAGACCACTGAAAAAGTCGATTTGACGCCCTGCTCGGGTAGTGCGGGCCTTTAGGCCCGCGATAAGCCGGCGAGGAGGGACGGCTTTAGCACGCCGAGGTACCTCGCGCGAATTCGCTGGAATCGCGCCTGTTCGCAACTGGTGAGGGGTCCCTCAGGGCCTAAAGGCCCATCCCATAGGTACTGCCGGGGACGCGGCGCTGAAGCGCCGCACTACCCGAACCAAACATTCCGGTTAGTTTTTCAGCAGGCTGCTCCGTCGTGCCCTGACTCATGTCCATAGCAAAACTCGCGAGGCTTGTTCTCACGCAGGCACTGAAGCCGTACTTTGTTACAGAATCGATTTATGAGATAGCCTGAGGCATGAGCAGTTGCTCACATCGACTCCGCACTTGACGCGGAGTCGGTTTCCTTTGCGGCGCCGGAGTGCGAATCCGGCAATGAAACTCTCCTTGTGGTCTTGTTTCCACTCTCACACCCTCGCGTGACCCCGCTCACTGCACACGCCGCGGTTCGGAGTTGCAATACAGGCGTTGGATGGAGTTAAGTCCTTATGTCATTCCAAAACGACGAAGTACTCTGCCCGCTCTGCCACGGTCACGGCCGCAGTCGCAAGGAAACCCTGGTCGTGCGCTGGCGGAGCCGGGAATTCGAGCAGCAATTGCAGAACATGTCTGATGAAGCCGCCTTCGGTCCCGGCGGCGGTCTCGATGTCCCCTTCGAAACCGAGGACCCGGTCTACAGCAACGAGTCCGATTAAGCCGACGCAGCGCCGGCCCATTGTTTCAGGCGGGCGTTCCGCTCTTGCTTACTCAACGCCCGCCGTCCCTGCCTTGCGGCCTCGTCGTATCACCGCATAGCAAATTGCAAGGACGACGTACGCCGCAGCCAGCACGATGAAATAAATCTTGAGGCTGAGGGTGACGGCGAAGGCCACCACCGACGCCGCCAGCACCCACATGAAGGCCTCGCCCAGCAGTCCGCCTCTCCAGTTCGGCCTTGCCCCCGACGACGACAGGCGGGGCCGGAGCGCAGGCAGCAGCCGCGGCACCGCCGCGCAATAGGCGCGATACCTCTCTCCCTGGCTGGCTTCGATTGCCGCCTCTTCGCGGAGTATCAGCCGGTAATTGAAGATCAGCATCCCCACCGCCAGAACGAAAAATCCCACACGGCTGGCCATGAATCCGAACCCAATCCCCAACAGCACGTTGCCGAAGTACAGCGGGTTGCGCACATAGCGATAGGGCCCGTCGGCCACCACCCGCGACGTGTGCAGTTGCGCATCCACCATCACCTCGGGATTCAGGTAGGCGGTGCCCCAGGTGCGTATTGCCGCATTGGCGACGCAGAACAGCGCCGCGACTGCGAAGAGGGCGTGGTACTGCCACTCTGCCGAGGGCACGCCACGCAGGCGAGCGGCCCACTCGACCACGGCTTGGCCGGCATTGATGTGGTCGAGGTTGTAGCTGGCGAAAGCGAAGAAGAAGATCGCGCCAAAGATCCAGAAGCGCTGCTTGAATTCAAAATCAGTGGCGCCCATGCGGCCTCCTGGTGCAAATGTCGCATGATAACCCCTCGCTGAAGTTCAGTCCCAATTCGTCGATGAAGTAACTGGAAGCCGAGCCTGATCGGACGGAGCTGCCGGGCGGGCAGGCTGCCCCTGATTGACTTAGAGTTCAGTTACCGAACGTGGTAGCTGACGCTGGGCCGGCGGGCTTAAAGGGGGAGCCCGCTGGCTCTAGTTCCGCCCCCGAGGCGCAATAGGTGCCTCCAGGGCTGTGCTCTGCGGTATTTACCGGAGTTCCTCGCCGTCCGGCCTTTGTTATGGTGCAGGAACTCATGAAAACCCGGCGTCTGCTGGCCTTCGCCATAACCGGTTGTGTGCTCACGGTGTCATTGCCGGCGCAGCAGGCCGCAGTAACCACGGTGGCTGATTCGTATGTAGCCACGCCTGTGGTCCACGAAAAGCCGCAAAATACCGGACCTGACCGGCCGCGGCAACACAAGTTCTTCGACCGCCAGCAACTGCTGGCGCTCTACGTTCACAGTGGAATGCGCGCGGTCGATACCATCAAGACCTGCCGCGAGCTTTCGCACGGTGGCCGGGAGGACTGGATCCCCACACAGTCGTGCGGCGGCATTGCCGCGTGGCAGGTGGGCTCCATCGGCCTGGCCCTGGGAGTGGGCTGGATGTTTCACCGGCACGGCAACCATCGCCTGGAGCGCATTACGCCCTGGGTCGCAACCGGCGCCTCCGCAGCGGGATGGACCAAGAGCGTGTTGAACATTAAGTAGGCAGAGCTCTCACAGCATTGCGCTCCTCGCGAGAAGAGAATGCTTGAGACATAGATCGCGGGCGTGACTTACAACTTCCCCGCATCTTCCTGAATCCGCTTCCACGCACTCTCCACATGTCTCTGCTCGGTGTTGGTCTGGCCGACGCAGAAGCGCAGCGTGAACTTTCCGTCCAGCCGCGTGTGCGTCAGATACAGATCGCCGCTCCGGTTCAGCCGCGTCATCAGTTGCTCATTGGCTTCGTCGCCCCCACGATGGCGGAAGCACACCAGGTTCAGGGGAGCCGGGGCTGCGACCTCGAACCGGGCATCATCTTTTACCCACGCCAGGAACTGCTGCGCCAGCTCCACATGCCGCCGCACGTGAAACTGTAGCCCCTCCACCCCGTAATGGCGGATAACAAACCATAGCTTTAAGGATCGGAATCGGCGTCCGAGCGGGATATGCCAGTCGCGGTAGTCGATGACCGCGCCGGACTCGCTCGCCTGGTTGCGCAGATACTCCGGCAGAATGCTCAGGGTGTCGATGAGCGCTTTGCGATCGGCAACATAAAAGCAATTACAGTCAAAATTCGTGAACATCCATTTGTGGGGATTGAAGGTATAACTGTCGGCATACTCGAGTCCATCGTGGATATAGCGGAATTCGGGGCACAAGGCTGCGGTACCCGACATGGCCGCATCCACGTGGAACCACAGATGGTTCTCGGCGCACACCTTTCCGATTGCCGCGAGAGGATCCAACGCATTCGACGAGGTCGTTCCTACGGTAGCTGAGACAAAGAACGGGCTGAGCCCTCGGCTACGGTCCTGGGCGATCTGGGCCGCCAGCGCCTCCGGCCGCATCGCGAACTGCTCATCCACCGCGACGAGGCGTAGATGTTCGATTCCTATGCCGCAGACCATGGCCGCCTTTTCCAGCGAGGAGTGCGCCTGGTTCGAGGTGTAGGCGACCAATCCTCCGGGGCAGCCCTGGCGATTGCTGGTGTAGTTGGTTGCCCGCTCGCGTGCCGCCAGCATGGCGCATAGCGAGGAACTGGAGGCGGTATCCTGAATCACGCCTCCGCCGGCGCCGCTGGAGAGGAATTTATCCGGCAGCGCCAGCATTGCGACCAGCCAATCCAACACCCGAGTCTCTAATTCCGTGCAGGCCGGGCTGGTAGCCCATAGCATTCCCTGGACGCCGAGGGCCGAGGATATCAGGTCGCCCAGAATAGAAGGCCCTGAGGCATTTGCTGGAAAATATGCGAAGAAATTCGGCGACTGCCAATGAGTTATTCCCGGCAGAATAATGTCTTCGAGATCGCGCAGGATGGCATCGAGACTTTCGGGCTTGGCGGGCGCCTCTCCTGGCAGACCGCGCTGAATGTCCCCGGGCTTGGCGCGCGACAATACCGGGAAGCCCTCTATTCTGTCGTAGTATCCGGCCACCCAATCGATGATCGCCCGCCCGTGCTCCCGAAACTCTTCCGGTGTCATGTGGTAGCTTCTCTCAGGCACGATCGGCTCCTCTTCTCTAGCAGTCTAGCCGAAATGGCGCTCTCACCTTGACTCAATTGGAGCGGCACTCCCTGCCATGTTAGGACTATGTTTCGGGAGGGCAAAAGTGCCATCTAGTAACCAGCCCGCTCTTGTCTGCCAAGAATGATTATGATTATTGGCGAATTATAGGTATGATTACCGTGGCATTCAGTCCTGTGTAGTCACTTCAACACAAAAGGAGCATCATGGACATACAGAACATACTGGCGGACCTCAAGCGAGAGCGCGACCGTCTGAGTTCGGCGATAGCAGCTTTGGAAGGTCCCGGCCCGCGCCGTCGTGGAAGGCCGGCGGGTAGTGGAGCAGCGAGCAGCCCGGCTAAGGCGGGCAAGCGTGCCCGCAGGCATATGAGTGCCGCGGCGCGCAAGCGCATCTCGGAAATGATGAAACAGCGCTGGGCCGAGCGTAAACGCAAAGCAAAATCGTAGTGCCGGTTGTACTCTGTCCCCGGGCCGTCGCTTCGTCTTCTGAAAAATGCCACTTGCTCCCAAGTGGCATTTTTATTTTCAGGTATTCACGATGCCCGCGGCCGGGCATCGCGAATAGCAGCATCTCACTCCATTGCCGCGCTGCTCATGCCTAGAAGTGAAAACCAAGTTGCGCTGTCACCGCCCGCGGCGTCACATAGTGCGTACCGCTGAAGGTGGACAGGAAGTTGTACAACGCGTAGTTGTTCGTCAGGTTGATAAATTGCACCTGAGCGCTCCATCGATATTTGTCACCTCTGAAGATGTTGTCGTCGCCGATGGCGAGGTCGAAGAGGCTACGGTGCGCAATGCGTGGTGGATTCTTGTCGTCATTCTCCGTTCCGGGTGACGGTACCTGGGTCAGGGTAGATCCGAATTCCGAGGCGGGACACACAAAGGGCAATGCCATCGTGGGCGTGGCGTGCACTCCATTACAAGTAAAGCCGGCCTGAAACTCCTGATCGGCAGTTAGCGGTATGCCCGCCGGGTCGGTCATGGTGATTGCCGGCGTGCCGTCAGGCAGGAACGTCGATTGGGGGCAATCGTTGGCGTCTCCGAGTCCGAAACACGGCACAGCTCCGGCTACCAGCCCGCTATCGTAGCGCCAGTTGAACCCGATCCATGGAGCGAAACGCTTCCAGGGTGTCTGGTATTGGATGTGGGTAGTCTGATTAAATGCTTCGTCGTGGTCGATACGGAAGACCCCGCCAGGCGCTGCAGGGGCGGCTCCAGCTCCGCCGACCTGCGGATTAAAGAACCGGGCGGCCACACTGGACATTACCACCAGCGCACTGAATCCGTGATAGACCGGCACGCTGGCGCGAAGCGCAAATCCGGGGATCTTTGAATTGTGCCACTCGATGGGAAACGTGATCGGCGTATTGCCCAGTACGCTGAAGTCATAAGCGTTATGGGTGTACTTCCAGATATATTCCGCGTCGATGACGAGGAAGCGCCCGACGGCTTGCTGCAGGCCGGCGTGGAATTCATTGCGATAGCCGGGAGCTAATCGTGTCAACGAATTCGAGGTGCAGGCCAGGAGGGGATTGAGGACGGCGTTGCCGCATCCCAGGCTGGTAAGGACCAGGTTTTCGTTGAAAGGTGTCTCCAGCGTGCGAGCATACGAGACGCGAAGTACGGTATTGGTTTTTGCCACGTTGTAAGCGATGCCCACGCGCGGTTCAGCCTGGTTTGCGGTGGTAAGGCCGTTGTAGAAGTCGCCGCGAATGCCGAGGTTGAAGGCCCAGTTCTTTACCGTGATGGTGTCCTGCACATACATCGCGAGTTGCTTGACATCGGTGTGTCCGACGTAGGGATAGAGCGTTCCGCCGCGTGTTAGGTCATACGGCAGCAGGTCAGGATCGAACAAGGGATAGAGCGCGGAATTGGGCGCGTTGGGGTTGGAAGCTATGTTTGGTTGAAAGCCTCCGCCCGCGCACTGCCCAGGATCGGTAAAGCCGTTGACCGGAACGCCACCGCCATTCAAACAGGGCGCGTTCAGGGTCGGGTCGACAATCCCGAGCTGATCGTTCTCATTGAGGAATGTCTGCTCGTAAGTCACTCCGGCTTTAACGTTGTGAATGCCCTTCGTATACGTGATATTGGCCAGGGCGCCGCCGTTGAGCAGAGTGCGCTGCTGGGCGACAGTTTCTCTTTGCAGGTTCGCCGGGCCCAGGTCATTGAAAGCATCGTCGCTGGGATAGTAGTTAAACGCGTCTCGCCGCACGAAGCCGGTGAGGTTGAACACGGCATTGTTGCTGATGGTATGGGTCCACGTGGGTGCGATGTCTAAGGTCAGAATCTTCGAACGCTGGTCGGTTGGGCCGAGGGGGAGAGCTGTCAAGGGGTTCAGGTTCGCGATACCGTTGGGCATCTGAAACTGCTGGTCGTAGGAATTTGGAGTCTGGAACCAGGAGCGGGTGAACTGGAAATTCAAGTGCAATGCGTCCGCACTCGAAATCTGATAGTCGACACGGTCGAAGACGTTCTCTTCGTTGCCATGTGCATGAAACACCTGGAATTCCGATGGATCGAGAAAGCGCCCACTATTCAGCCCGTTCACCGCGATGAAGTTTCCCCAGTTCTTGCCGCCATAGGAAAAATCCGCGTCCACATTTGAGGTGCCGAATGTGCCATAGGAAGCTGTGACGTCCGCGTGCGGCGTCGTTACGCCCAATCCGGAGCGGGTAGTCACGTCGATGATCAGGCTGGTTTTGTCGCCGTACTCGGCCGGCGGAGCACCGCCAATCACGGTCATCGACTGCACGGCGTCGAGCGGAATCTGGTTGGAAAAGACCTTGCTTTGCTGGTCGGTGATGGGCTGGCCGTCGAGCGAGAACGAGTTCTCCGCGTGATCGCCCAAACCATGAAACAGCCCGTTGGAATCGGCGGCGATGCCCGGCGAGGCCAGAGTGACCAGCGAGCTAAGCTCCGACGACGTGCTTTCCAACGGTATCTTCGAGAATAGTTGGCGGTCCACGTCGGTATGGAAGGTAGGATCATTCTCCAGCAGGTCGCCGGCTTCACCCTGCACCGTGACATTCTCCGCGCTTGCCGTGATCTGAAGCGTCACCTTGACAGCTATGGGCACGGCGGAGCGAACATCGATGTCCTGCGCGTACGGCGCAAAGCCCTTGACCCTCACCGTCATGTGGTAGGGGTTGATCGGCACATTCGGGAAGGTAAACTTCCCGGCGTCGTCCGTCGTGACGGTCCGGGTATATTCGCTGACCGGGTTGCGAATTTCCACTGTCGCGCCCGGAACGACCGCTCCCGAGGGATCTGCAACCGTTCCACTAATTGACGATGAACCGGTTGTCTGGGCCGAGGTGTACAACGGCCAAAGCGCTAATGCGAAGGTCAATACGAGCGCAATGCGCAGCGATCGCCGCGCGGGAATAGTTGCAAACGAATGCCGAAGCAATTGCAGGTTCCGGAACATTGACTCTCCTCTAATTTTCGCTGGACTCCATTTCGCGGACCTGGGAAAGTGCGCAAAACGAAGTGGATGTAAGTTCGGCCGCAAACACGCGCAAAGCGACGCGTCGCGGACTCTACATCGCGAAATGAACTAGAGGACTGGAGGCGCGCGGGAGGGGAGCCTGAGGTCGGCTTGCAGCGATTCGTAATTCACCGCTTGCAGCGCGATGTGGATCCACCGGGGATTGAGCAGGTGGGTTTTTGGGAGCTGCGGGGCGGCAGTGGCGTTGTGGCCGACCCGGCACAGCTCGCACTGATCGCCGGTCTGCTGACCGTGCGCAGAAGATGAGGCGTGGAAAGTAAGAATATCGGACGCGGACGCGCTGTCCATGTCCATGGCATGCACCAGGGGGTGCAGCATGACATGCAGGAAGAGCAACATCAACAGCCAGCCGCGAAGCTTCAACGAATCCTCACACCTACAGAGTTGCTGCGACTATTTTGACGGACGAAGGGGAAGAATGTAAAGCGGAGGCGCTTTTGGGGTAGGGTCTCAGTTTGCATTCTATTGGGTAAGCGGATCGGGTGGAGCGCGCCTTCAGGCGTGCATTAAGAGGAAAGTCATTTTCGGACGGCTTTACAGAGTGCTGAAAAAAGAACCGGATTCCTCGCGAGCTAAAGCTCGCTCGGAAGAGCAAAAATAAAGAGCTTATGACGGCGCACCTGAAGGTGCGCCCCTTCAAAGCAACTCAAAACGGGTTTTTCAGCAAACTGTTTAGCCGCCTCGACTTCAACCTGAGACACCACCCGCTTTTGATTTGTCATCCCGAGCGGATGCGCCGCCGGCCTTTTGATTTGTCATCCCGAGCGCAGCCGAGTAGCGGCGCAGCCGAGGGATCTGCGGTTCGCGCGGTAGTGGGCTGGATGCGGGGACGAAGCGCTCCTACGTGGCCTTTACCATAGCGGTCGCTGCGCTCAACATCCTCTCAACTCGTGAATTCTCCCCAGCCTGTTCGTCGGCGGCTGAAGCCCGGCGCCCCCACCGCCCTCGAATTACGGCGCGAAATATCCGAAGACATCCAGAAGCAGGTTGGTCCAGCTAAAGGCAAAGCTATCGATTTCGCCATTGGTCGTCGGCACGATCGCCAGGTTCGAAGTGACGGCGCCGTCGGAAGCGTTCAGCGTTGAGACCACCGGCTGCTGCTGGCCGTCAGGCCACAGCGTGAGGTATCCCAGACCTCCGCGCGGCACCACGGTTGCGTTCAGCACGTAGCCGGCGGCGGTGGGCGGCAGCGAACATCCGCTGGCCTCCACGTCCACCGTCAGCTCACCCTCGAAGAGCTGGCCTTGCGCAGGGTTGCGCGTGTCCAGCACGCGGCACGGCTGCACGTTATACAGCGACATGGGATTGGGCGCCGACGACGCGGGCGCGAAGTAGCCGTTGATGTCGATGATGAGGCCGGTCGCATTGCCATAGGCGTAGGCCATGATGTCGCCGTTCGAGCCTGCGGGGACGATGGCCGCGTTCGCGGTCGTGGTTCCGGTCGGCACGTTGAGCGTGGAAACCACCGGCTGCGATTGCCCTGCCGGCCACACGCTGAGATATCCCAGCGGCCGCCCGTTCTTTGGCAGGGCGGTGAAGTTCAGCGAATAGGCCTGCGCCGTGGCCGGAATGTTGCACGCGCCGGCCGCGAGCAGCGGAAAGTCTCTCGCCTGGCCATTCGCCAATAGCGGACCACCCAACGCCCCTACTGGTCCGCGGGTGTCCGCCACACGGCATGGAGTCAAGGGAAAGAAAGCCAGCGCCGCATTGTTGCTCGACGCTACGAAATAGCCGTTGATGTCGAGAATGACGTCGGCGGTGTTGGTGACGTACACGCTCACTGCCTGGTTGCTGCCGGCGGGTACGATTGCGGCATTCGCCTTGGTGCGGCCGTCATACGAGTTCAGTGTCGAGACGACGGGCTGCGAGGCGCCGGCCGGCCAGATCGTCAGGTAGTTCAGCGAGCCATGCGGCACGGCGGTGACGTTCAACGCGTAGGCGGCCGCCGTGGGCGGAATGCCGCAGCTGCCTTGCGGGATAGGAAAGTCGCGCGAGTTCCCGCCGGTAATGGACGGCCCGCCAAACGTTCCCGTTGCGCCGCGCGTATCCGCCACGCGACAGGGCGTCACCGGAACCAGACGCAGGCCGGACGGCCCCTCGACGATGGCGATGTTGTCCAGATACATGTACGTCGGGTTGCCGTAGCCGTCTTCGTGCACGTTGAAGTAGAGCTGCACGGTCTGCCCTTTGTAGGCGGATAGATCGAAGGTGACCGGCGTCCACACCTGCGCATTGGAAGCGGCCTTGAAAACCTGCGACAACATGTTTCCGCCGCTGTTGCGGACCTGCGCTTCCTGCCAGTTGTGGTCGATGGTGTCGCTGCTCCAGGGCCAATACCAGAAGGTCAGCGTCGGCGCCTGCATCGATGACGGAACGGTGATGGTCTGATAGATCCATGAGTCGCCATTCGGCTCGGGCATCGAGGTCGCACCCAGCAGGGTGCTGAAGCTGCCGTCCTCGGCTTGCGCGGTGAACACCTGCGGCACCAGCGCGCCCCCGGCGGTCCAGCATTGCAGCGTACCGCTCTCGAAGCTGCCGTTGGACAGCGTGTTGGGAGTGCAGCTCACCGCGACCGTGCCAAGTCCGCTTAGCGGAACGACGCGCGGGCTCCCCGGTCCGTTGTCGGTCACGGTCAATGCCCCGTTTCGCATGCCGGTCGCAGTCGGTTGAAAGATGACGTTGATGGTGCACTGGGCGTTGCTGGCCAGGCCGCTGCCGCAATTGTTGGTCTGCTGGAAATCGCCGCTCGCGGCTATGCTGCCGATCGTCAGCGGTCCCGGCTCCAGGTTGCTGAGCGTAATGGTCTGGGCTGCGCTCGCGATGCCCACCGGCTGATCGCCGAAGCTTAACTGGCTGGGATACACATCGACGTAGCCGCCGCTGAGGCAGCCGGGGAACTGGAAGTTTGCGATCCGGGTGCGCCAATTGAAGGCGCCATTCGCCGGCAGGTATTGCTGTGTGTACCAGAAGGTGCAATCGTCCACCGGATCGACGGTCATGGCGCTGTAGTCGCCCCAGCGCGACATGTTGGTTTGCGAGCCAGTGCCCGCCACGATGGCGGTCTCGGCCTCCAAAGCGCCCGCCGGATCGGAGGGCATGCGCCCGGCAAACGCGATCGCCGGGTACATTCCCGCGCTGGAGACGCTGTAACCCACGGCAACGTCGCCGATGTGGTCCATGGCGATGCTGCCCATCCAGCGGTAGTTGGAATCCGGCGAGTATGTTCCCTGCTGCGCCACCAGCGGCGTCGCGCCGGGCGCCTGGATTTCGTACCAGCGAATTCCGCTCGAGCCGTTCACCGCGACCGAATGGTTCACTACCAGCGACTCGTGATCGCCGAAGTTGCGATAGGCCAGCCGGTACATCAGCCGGTCGGCCAGCGAGTCCAACTGCTGCGCGGTGCCAAGTTGCGGAACGCAATCGCTGCCGCCGTAACACAGCGGCGTGAAGGCCGCGACCGGAATCTCGGTCGGGCCGGTGAAGGTGGAGTCTGTGGGCGTGCTGAAGTCCACGTGAAACTTGTACAGTTCCAGCGCGTTCGCGCCATAGGTCAGCATGTAGTTGGGCGAGCCGACGGGCGGCGCCGTCATGCCATCGATGTCGGCAGGCAGCAGTCCTCCGACACTGGAATCCTGCTGGAAGCAAATCTGCGTTGCCGCCTGCCCGTTCAGCATCGCCGCGCGATTGTAGGCGCACACGTCGGAGCCGAGGAAGCCGTAGTCGTCGAACATGTTGAAGGTTTCATAGTAGGCGTCGGCCCACACTCCCATCTTCGGATAGTCGTCGAAGTCGCTGTACTGGAAGGCATAGCGATACCACGAGCCGGTGGCGTCGGAGGTGGTGGAAACCGCGATGCATTGCAGGTAGGGAGGCCCCGCGCTGACCGCGAACTGGCTCATCACCCAGCGGCCGGCAAGCTTGTCGTAGACCGCGATGGGATCGCCGTCGTTGTAGACCTGGCACGGTCCGCCGAAGCCGGACCACAGCGTGTTTCCGGGAGTCGGCCCGGAGACCAAAGCGCCTGTCTGCTTGTTGAACACCGCGAAGTAGGTGTTGACCCATTGCACGTACTGCGTGGCGCCCACCGCGCCGTTGGTGTCCGGGGGAATGTATTCGACCCAGAAGTTATATTGCCCGTTGCCCAGGCCCTCAAAGTTCAAACCAAGCTGCGGCGAGAAGCCGGTCGTCGATTGCTGCCACACCGCGTCATGAAATGCCGGCCTCAGTCCCAGCGGCAGCGGGATGCGGCGCGCCGGTTCGGCTTCCTGCTCCTCGTGCGCGCCCGGCACGGCATTGCGGACCATCTCCCGCAATGGCGGCGAGACATCGTGATGCACGTCGCTGCGAATCGTCAGGGGGCGAGCATTCGTCTGCGCGGACAAAGCCGCAGAGCAGATGCACGGCACGATCAATAACAAAACCGTGCCCACGAAAGGGGACCGTCTTGTGGCGGGCATGGGCCTCTCTCCCGAAGAGCAATGCAGATGCGCGGCGGCGCTTGCGCGCGGCCACTGGTATTGCTTCGGCAGAATCGGGAGGCTCGATTAGTTGGCGGCGTGAGGCCCGCATCCAGCGCGACTGCCTTGACGCATCGCGATGCTTTTCCGCGGGCGCGTTGCGGAGTTGCAGAATTACAACGGGGGTTGCGTCAAAAGACGCAAAGGCGTAGCGGCATCACATCGGATGTCGTTTTTTACATAGCAGGCCGTGTAAAAACGCGCCTGCGGTCGATTGGTCCCGATTTGGGAAGATTGAAGCGCTCGGCGGATCCTAGTCCGCGACGGCGAGGTGTTCTTCTGGCCATTGGCTGACTGCGCGCTCGTCCAAAGTGATCTCTTCGGCGTAGCCGCGCTCGCGCAGGATGCGGGAGACCACCGCGGTGTGCAGAGCGTGGCCGGCGCGATCGGCCTTCACGTAGCCGAGAATGCGCTTGCCAAAGAGCGCGAGATCGCCGATCAGGTCGAGGACCTTGTGGCGGACAAACTCGTCGGCGAAGCGCAGCGGCGGGTTGTCGATGCCGTCGCGGGTGAGCACCACGCAGTTTTCGCGCGAGGCGCCGCGAATCAGTCCCATGTTCAGCATGGCGCGCTGCTGCTCCAGAAAGCCGAAGGTGCGCGCGGCGGCAATGTGCTTGACGTAGCTGCCATTCGACAACTCCACCTGGAAACGCTCGCTGCCGATGAGGGGATGCGGGAAATCGATGCTGTAGCTGACCGAGTAGCGCTCGCCGGGATAGATGCCGATGAACTTATCGCCGTCGCGCAGCTCGCAGGGCCGCAGGACTTTCAGGTAGGTCCGCTTGCGGCGCTGCTGCCGGACGCCGGCCTGGGTGATCATCTCGACGAACGGGAGCGCGCTACCATCGAGTATGGGCAGCTCAAGGTTGTCCAACTCCACGATGGCGTTGTCTACGCCCATGCCGATGAACGCCGAAAGCAAGTGCTCGGTGGTGGAGATGAGCACGCCCTTCTTCATCAGGCTGGTGGCGTAGCTGACCTTCGCGACGTTGCGGCCGATGGCTTCCACTTCGAAGCCGTCGAGGTCGACGCGGCGGAAGACAACGCCGCTGCCTGCGGGAGCAGGCAGGATGCGCAGATGAACCGGCGCTCCGCTGTGCAGGCCGACGCCGGAACACTCAACCGGTTGCCGAATTGTTCGTTCGTAGACCAACGCTGGGAGACTAACGATAGCGCATACATCAGATTACAAGCTGGAGCGCAACTTGCGATGTGGTATTTCCGCCACAAATCGTGCCTTATTCCTGACGCGAAAATCTTCCCCCGTGTCGGGCCGGATTCAAGCCGTTTGCGCCAAACGGGTTAGCCGAGCCGGCGTCGATGGGTCAGGGATTCGCCCGAGTAGAAAGAGTTACTCCTTAGGTAACTATTAAGCAGCTCCCCATTAAATTCCTGGCGCAGGATCAAACCCCTGGGCGAGACATTTCTCTCGCTGCACCTCGCCTGCTTCGGCGCTGGACTTTCCTGCCCTTCTGCGTAGAATGCTCCTTTTGAGTTATCGCCATTCCATCCAGCCAGACCGCTTTCAGCTTCGCGGTGGAGTGTGCGACAGGGAGGTCCCGAGATGATTGTCGGTGTTCCCCGCGAAATTTTTCCGGGGGAGCGGCGCGTGGCCGTGGTGCCCGGCGTAGTCCCAACGCTCGCCAAGGCCGGCCTCGAAGTTGTCGTCGAGGCGGGCGCGGGAGTCGAGGCCGGATACTCCGATGCCGACTATGAGAGCAAGGGGGCGAAGATCGTCGCCCGCCGCGGCGACGTTTTCGCCGGCGCCGACATTGTCGTGCAAGTCCTCTGCTACGGCTCCAACGACCGCACCGGACGTGCCGACTTACCGCTGATGAAACGCGGGCAGACGATGATTGGATTCCTGCGTCCGCTGGGCGAGCTTGCGACGCTTGAGGAAATCGCTGCGACTGGCGTGACCTCATTCTCCATCGAGCTCATGCCGCGCATCACGCGTGCGCAGAACATGGACGCGCTTTCCTCCATGGCCACCATCTGCGGTTACAAGGCTGTGCTCATCGGCGCCGACAAGCTGCCCAAGCTCTTTCCCATGCTGACCACCGCTGCCGGGACAATCACGCCATCGCGCGTGCTGATCATCGGAGCAGGCGTCGCCGGCTTGCAGGCCATCGCCACCGCCCGACGCCTGGGCGCGGTTGTCTCCGCTTACGACCTTCGCCCGGTCGTCAAAGAGCAAGTACAGAGCCTGGGCGGTCGCTTTGTCGAGCTGCCGATTGAAGCCGCCGACGCGCAGGACGCCGGCGGGTATGCCAAGGCGCAGGACGAATCGTTCTACCAGAAGCAGCGCGAGTTGCTGGGCAAGGTGGTCGCCGAGAGCGACGTCGTCATCACGACCGCTGTTGTTCCCGGCAAGAAGTCGCCGATACTGGTCACCAAAGAGATGGTTGCGGGCATGACGCTGGGCTCGGTGATCGTCGATCTGGCGGCCGAGCGCGGCGGCAACTGCGAGCTCACCCGTGCGGAAGAGACCATCGTGGCGCACGGCGTGACCATTGTCGGCGCCATCAATCTGGCCAGCTCGGTCCCCTATCACGCCAGCCAGATGTACGGAAAAAACCTGACCAACTTTTTGCTGCACCTGGTGAAAGACGGCAAGCTCCAGCTCAATCTGGAGGACGAGATTACGCGCAGTACCCTGGTCACGCAGGGCGGCGAGATCGTGAACCCGCGCATACGCGAGTTTCACAAGCTGCCGGAGCTCGCAGTGAAGTAATTGTCAAGGTTCGGCGGAGCCGCCGGGAAATGCAGAGGAACCAAAATGCCACCAGATTTCATTTCTAATCTCTACGTCTTCATCCTCGCCGGGTTTGTAGGCTTTGGAGTGATCAGGGCGGTTTCCCCCCTGCTCCACACGCCTCTGATGTCGCTGACCAACGCCCTGGATGCAATCGTTGTGGTTGCCGCCATTATCATCGCCGGCCGGCATGAGACGCAGCTCACCACGGTGCTGGGTGCGATCGCGGTCGCGGCCTCGTTCAGCAACATGGTCGGCGGGTTCCTCATCACCGACCGCATGCTGCGCATGTTCAAGTCTCGCGGGTCGAAACAATCATGACCGGGCTGGAATTGCAGCAGTATCTCGACTTCGCCTACATCGTCGCGGTCATTCTCTTCATTCTTTCTCTCAAGTTCCTGAGTTCGCCGACCACCGCGCGCTGGGGCGTTCTGGCGGGAGAAATTGGCGCAGCGATGGCGGTCGTCGTCACGCTGTTCAATCCCGAGGTGGCCCACTACAAGTGGGTCCTCATCCCGCTGATCATCGGCGCGGGAATCGGCGTCCCTCTGGGCCTGGTGCACATGACCGCGGTGCCGCAACGAACCGCACTGAGCCACGCGTTTGGCGCGCTTTCGGCAGCCATGATCGGCATCGCCGAGTTCTACGTGGGCACCGCTCCAGTCACGCGCTTTGAGATGGGCGAGATCTCGCTGGAAGTCATCATCGGCTCGCTGACCTTTACCGGCAGCCTGATAGCCGCGGGCAAGTTGCAGGAGATCTTGCCGCAGCGGCCGATCGTCTATCGCGGGCAAAACATCGTCAGCCTCTCCGTTCTGGCGGGAGCGCTGGGATTGGCGGCAGCGCTGGTAGTGAATCCCGCACACGCGCTGCTGTTCCCGATCATGGTGGTGGTGGCGCTGATCTTCGGAGTGCTGCTGGTCACTCCCATCGGCGGCGCAGACATGCCGACGGTCATCTCGCTGCTGAATTCCTACGCCGGCATTTCGGCGGCGCTGCTGGGATTCGTTCTGAACAGCAAGGTGCTGGTTGTGGCCGGAGCGCTCGACGGATCTTCCGGCTTCATTCTTTCGGTGATCATGTGCAAGGCCATGAATCGCTCGTTCACCAACGTGATGTTCGGAGCCTTCGGCCAGGTACAGGCCTCCTCGGCGGCGGCGAAAGAAGAACGGGTGGTGCGCAGCGCCAGCCCGGAAGATGCGGCCTCGATTCTTGCGGCAGCCAGCAGCGTTGTGATCGTCCCGGGTTACGGGATGGCCGTCGCGCAGGCGCAGCACAAGGTTCGCGAGTTGTATGACGTGCTCACCAAGAAGGGAGTGGATGTCCGCTTCGCCATCCATCCGGTGGCCGGACGCATGCCCGGCCACATGAACGTGCTGCTGGCTGAAGCCGACATTCCTTACGACCGGCTGATCGAAATGGACGAGATCAACGGCGACTTTCCGCAAACCGACGTGGCACTGGTGATCGGCGCCAATGACGTGACAAATCCTGCGGCGCGCACCGACAAGAGCAGTCCGATCTACGGCATGCCAATCCTCGACGTGGACAAGGCGCGCACAGTGATGGTCATCAAGCGCAGCATGAATCCCGGCTTCGCCGGCATCGACAATCCGCTCTACTATCTGGACAACACCCTGATGCTCTTCGGCGACGCCAAGCAGTTCGTGAACTCGATTGTGCGCGAGTTGAGCGGCGCAAGCGCGTCGCATGGGTAGGGTGAATGATCGGGCAGTTGGCGCAATCGAGATTCGCGAACATCCGGTTGCGGGATGGCTTAAGAGATGGCCTGTTCACAACAACTCTGGAATTCCGTCCACAATCGGATATAAAGTACCTGCGTCAGCACTCCTAACGGGCCGCTTGTAAAGGAGGCCATCATGACGAATCCGGCGAACAATGCCCCGTTTTCTGTCGGCAGCAGGATCATGCCGGCGGTTTTCGCCTTCCTGCTCCCCCTTGCGTTGATGGTCGCGACGAGCCATGTCGCGCAGACGCAGACCTTCCGGGTGCTGCACACCTTCACAGGTACGAACGACGGGTTTGCCCCGATCGGCGGTGTGTCGATCGACCTGTCGGGGAACCTGTACGGTTCCGCGACCTTCGGTGGCGATTCCCCTCCCATATGCGCTCCTTTGGGGTGCGGCATCATATTCAAGCTCACTCATCGCGGCGGAGGATGGATTTTGCAGCCGGTGTACAGCTTTCAGGGAGGAACTGACGGGGCCTATCCCGAAGCGCCTGTAGTGCGTGCTGAAGATGGGAGTTTTTATAGCACCACGGTTGACGGTGGCACCTTCGGGTTCGGGACGGTGTTCCGGCTGCAACCTCCTGCCTCCGCCTGCAAGACCTCGCTTTGTCCATGGACAAAAACCCAGCTTTACTCCTTCAACAATAACGGCCTTGGCAACGCTCCCATAGGCGCCCTCCTTCTTTCGTCCGGTGACGTCTACGGAGTTAGCCTCGGCGGCGGTTCCCCGCCAGCTGAGGGTGCGGTTTACGAGTTGACGCCCGACGGTGGCGGGTGGACTGAGAGTACTCTCAACGGTAGTTTGGACTCGCCTGAAGGCGGCGTTATCTTCGACCGTTCGGGAAACCTGTATGGCACCTGTGCCACTGCTGGCGCGCACAATGATGGCTTCGTCTACCAACTCGTGCCGTCAGGCTCTGGGTGGACGCTGAATACTCTGGTTGCCTTCGACGGGAGCAATGGTTCCAGGCCGTGGGGCGGCCTGGTTATGGACGCGTCAGGGAATCTCTTCGGAACCACTTCGATGAATGGCCCCAATGATGGTGGAACGGTTTTCGAATTGACGCCACAGAATGGCAGCTGGATTTTCACTACCATTTATGCCTTCTCGGCTCAGGAAGGACAACCGCTAGGCACACTGACAATGGACTCGCAAGGCGATCTCTATGGCACGACCAACGCCGGATTCGGTACCGTTTTCGAACTGACTCGCGGTGCCGATGGTTGGACCTATAGCGTCCTACACGGCTTTACTGGCGGACTGGACGGGGCCAATCCTAGCAACGCAGGCGTAACCTTGGACTCGAACGGAAACATCTACGGCACCGCCGCCGGCGGTGGCTCGTCAAATTGCATTGAGGGCTGCGGGGTGGTCTTCGAGATTTCCCCTTAGCTGCGACACTCGCAGCAGATAACTGGCAATGAATCCCCATATCACAACCTGATCTTTGGGCACCGTTCCGCATCGAGTTCTGAACGCGCGAACAAAGTTGCGCTACTTTTCTCGTCGGCAGCCGCTCTTTTTCTGGCATAATGCCCGTCAGATTCTTCGCTTCCTCTGTGGTCACGCTTCGGGCCCTCTTCTGTGTATGTCTACGCCTCGCAAAGGGGATGTCGAGACCGGCGCAAGCCGAACTTGAAAGCTGACTGCTGGGTCGCACCGCAGCCGTAACCGTACGCGCGGGAGGTTTCGATCACCATGAGCGGATATCTGGCCAATCTAAGCGTTCGCGGCAAGATCGTGTTGCTCATTTCGCTGGTGGTTTCGCTGCTGCTTACGGCGGTGTTGACCACGGTATGGATGCAGGGCCGGGCGCAGGTCAAAAGCGTTGTTGAGAATGACTTCAAGGAGCGAGAGAACGCGTTTCTCTCCATTGAGCAATACCGCATCCGCGATCGCGCCCACGTCGCCTACCTGATCGGGGCCAAGAGCGCGCAGCTTCTTAAGCCGTCCGAAAAGGCGCAGCGCTGCCAGTTCCTGCAACATATCCTCGACGTGCAGGGCACCGACCCGAACGACAGTGCGCACATCGACTATGCCGCGTTTCAGGATGTGGAAGGCCGCGTCCTGGCGATCGCCTTCCGTGGCCAGCCGCTTTGCGATCCGCAACTGGAGCGGTGGCCGTTGCCGAACGTGCAGGAGGCGCTCGAAAAACTACCCTTGCTCACGAGCTGGCACGATCCTAGCGGACACATCTACAGCATCTATGCCGCGCGCGTGACCGAGGGCACCTCGACCAAGCCCATCGGCACGATGGCAATCGGCTACCTGCTGGACGATGTCTCGGCCAACCTGGTGCGCAAAAGGGCCGCCGTGGACGTGGTGTTCTGGCGTGAGGAGGATACGCAAGCGGGACTGCAGCCGGTGGTGATTGCCGCCAGCAATCCCAGCTTTGGTCCCGCGCTCATCGGCAAGCTGGCCGATGCGAGAAATGGCATCCGCTTCCAAGTTGGCGGCGAACGGCTCATGCTGCAAGAGCTGGCCATACAAGCGCCCGGTGTTCAGGTTCGCAATCCGGAGCACGTTCACCTGGGCGTGGTGCAATCCATTACAAAGCAGGTCGTACCGTTTATTACTTTGCAGACTTATCTGGCCGTATTGGCCGCGGCGTCACTGCTGCTGGGCGTAGTACTCGGCCTCATCTTCTCCAATCCCATTGTGAAGCCGCTGGTTGGGCTGGCCAACGTGGCGCGCGAGGTGGAAAAAGGCAAGTACGACGGCATCCAGCGATTGCGGGTCGATCACCGCCGCCAGTTCCAGTCAAAGGACGAAATCGGCACCTTGTGCCGGGCGTTCGAGGAGATGCTGGTCGGCCTCGGCCAGCGGCAGACCATGTCGAAGTTCATGTCCCATTCCGCCTACAGCTCCCTGGAAACCTGCGGCACCTGTCATACCGAGCGCAAGTGGATGTGCGTGCTGTTCTCGGACATCCGCAACTTCAGCGGCTTTTCCGACGGCAGGGATCCAGAGTCGGTCGTCCAGCGGCTCAACCAGGTGCTGGGCATCCAGGCCAATATCGTCGCCAAGCACGGCGGCGACATCGACAAGTTCATCGGCGACGCCATGGTCGCATGGTTCACCGGCGACGACCGCTGCCAACGCGCCGCCAACGCCGCGCGCGAGATGCTGGCTGAGCTGGCCAGCCGCGTCGGCGCCTGTGATGGCGGACAGGTGGGAGTCGGCATCCATGTCGGCGAGGTGATCGTGGGCGCTCTCGGCAGTCAGGACCGCCTGGACTATACCGCGATCGGCAGCACCGTGAATCTCTCTGAGCGGCTGTGCGCTGCCGCGCAACGCGGACAGGTACTGGTCTCGCAAGCGGTGGTCACCGAGTTGGGAAGCTCCGTTCCGGCGCTGCCGCTACCTCCCATTCACGTGAAAGGTTTTGCCGAGGAGATCGCGGTGTACGAGATCTATTCGGAAGCAGAATCCGCCAGCGCTGCCGCAGCCTGCGAGAACCTTCCCAACGCGAAGGTGAACTGATCGACCGGCTCAAAGCGCTCCCGGCCTGAGCGAACGCACAGTGGGCGCTAGCGCTAAACTGCTCTCCGAATAGCTCAGCTTTACTCCGGCTTGAATCCCACGCTCTCCCACAGCGGCTTGGGATCGTAGAGAATGCCGTCGGCGACGACCATGCGTACGCTGCGGACATTGTGGATGTCGGTGCCCGGGTTGGCATCGAGCACATCGAGGTCGGCGCGCTTGCCCACCTCGATGCTGCCACTCTCGCCGTCGACCTTCATGGCTCGCGCGGGGACAATCGTCGCCGCCTGTAGCGCCTCCATCGGCGTGAAGCCGGCCTTCTGGTAAAGCTCGATCTCGCGATAGACCGAGAATCCGGGCACCGTCTGGTCGGTTCCGGCGACGATGGGCACGCCGGCGCGATGCAGGGCTTCGATGATCTCCAGCAGGTGCTGGAAGGACTTCTGGCCGTACGGCGCGGCCTCCGGCGGTATTCCGCCATTGACCAGTTGCTCGCGCAGTTCGGGAGCAACCCGCGCTATCCCGGGTTCGATTTGTGTTGCCGGCTCGCTCGCCGGACGAAACTCCATCTCGAACAGCGCGACCGTGGGATCGATCACCGTCTTGTGCTCGGCGAAGAAGGCTACCGCCTGCTTGCCCTGCTCTGAGTTCACATCCACCGCGGCCATGATCTTCAGCCGTTCCAACCCCCTCACCTTCTTCGGGTCGAAGTCTTTGGGCAACAGCAGGTCGGCGATGTAACTGATGTGATTAATCATGTCCATGCCATCGTCAACGCCCTGGTAGGCATTCATGCCGATCGGGATGTGGCCGGTGACGGTCATGCCCAGCTTGTGCGCGTCGGCGCAGATGGCCTTCACGTTCTCTTCCTTCACCGAGCTGTAGATCTTTATCTGCTCGAAGCCGGCATCGTGGTAACGTGTCACCCACTTCTCGGCATCTTCGGGATTGTTGACCCGGGTTACGCCGATGGCATACGGCCCATCGCCGTCAACGATGCCGGCATTCAGCATGTGCGGCCCCAGCGCTTTGCCGCTGTTCACTGCATTGCGCACCTGGCTGATGAAGTCGAACTCATTGCCGACGTCGCGTACTGTAGTGACACCCGCGGCGAGATAAATCGGCCCCCACTCTACCTGCTCATAATGCGCGTGCATGTCCCAGAGCCCGGGGATGATGTATTTGCCTTTCACGTCGATGCGCTGCGCGCCGTCGGGAATTTTGGTCTGACTGCTCGGCCCCACGGCGACGATCTTTCCGCCGCTGGTGACGACCGTGGCATCTGCGATCGGCGGCTTGCCCGTGACATCGATCACTGTCGCCCCTACGAATGCCAACGTGCCGGTGCGGCGTCCCGGCAGCGATTGGCTCATCTCGGTGAGCGCGGCCATCTCGTCGCGCGCGGCGCTGGCAACAAAGCTGGTTAGTGCGGGCTCGTACTCGTCGCGCACCGCTTCGAAGTGGTCGAACTCGGCATCGGTCGAGACCAGTGCAGCGAGATTGTTCGCGCCATCCATCCACAGCGTCTCCATGCCCCAGATCAGGCCCTGAACGGTGTAGCGCTCCACCTGAACATTGCGGCCGTTGATCTGCATGGTCTCGGCGCCACGGTCCTGGATTCTTACCGTTCCCGATGGCAGCGCCGGCAACTGCGCCGGCTGTCCATGCGCGCGCCAGTAACGCATCATCTCCATCTGCACGGCGACTGGCGCATAGCCGGAGATGGTGAAGAACGTCGGCGGGACAGGGACGGTGCGTGAGTCGCTGCCTTGGCGAATGGCTGCTGTACCAGGCGTGCCCGCCTTATCGGGCCCGCTGACGTTCACCTCGGTATCGATGTTGGACATGCGCGAGGTATTGCCCTTGATCGTGAAGCTCTGCGGCACATAGCTGTCGGAAGTGCGCAGGGTGGCCGCGAGCGGGACCGGGCTGCCGCGATCGGTGAACTTGAAATCCGTTTTCAATGTCAGGGTATTGCCTTCGGACGTAAGCGTGTACGTCTCTTCCCCGATAAGCTGCTCGAACTTGTGCAGGCGAAACTTGCCGGATTCGGGCTGAGCGGCGTTTTGGGCAAGAAGTACAACAGGCAGAAGGACCAGCAGCAGGGCAGACAAGCGGCGAAGACTATTCAAGCGAGCAGCTCCTTATCGGGATTGTACGAGCGTGTGCAGGTCGGAGTTCCGGGACGCGAGACAAAGTTTTTTCAGGGGTTACACTCCACGCCGCAAGATTACAACACAACTGGGCACTCATCGGGGTAGCTCCTGCCCCGCAGCTCGCGTCTTCTGCTGCTCGCCTCAGCTCTCAGAAAACCTCCCGCGTTCGCCATACTTCCTACTGATTGCGTTAGGAGGAGGCGCAAACCGCTTATGAGAAAAGTTCTACTCAGCTTCGTAGCAGCTATGTTTGCCCTGGCGAGCTTGACCATCGCGAGCGCGCAGGACAGAGCGACCATTAACAATCAGCTCGACAAGTCAGCGCAGATCGTTCAGGAACTGACCAGCCCGAATACCACCGCCGGAATTCCCCACCAGGTGCTCGAGGGCGCCAAGTGTATTGCCGTGATCCCGGGTATGAAGCAGGCCGGCTTCATCATAGGCGGGAAGCACGGTGACGGCGTGGCCACCTGCAAGCTCAGCAATGGACGCTGGAGTCCACCCGCACCCTTCCAGACGACGGGAGGCAACTTCGGATTGCAGATCGGCGCCGAAAGCGTCGACGTGGTCATGATGGTGATGAACGATCAAGGTATGCAGTCGCTCGAGTCGGGCCACTTCAAAGTGGGCGGTGAGGTTAATGCCGCGGCCGGTCCAGTGGGGCGCGACGCGGATGCCGAGGCCGGTTGGAAAGCGGCCATCCTGACCTATGCGAAAGCCAAGGGCGTCTATGGCGGCATTACCATAAACGGCGTCGAGTTGAACCAGCACAAGAAGAATACCGAGGCGCTCTATGGCCGCGACGTGCCGTTCGCGGAAATCCTGCGCGGGCAGGCGCCCATGACCCATGATCCTGCGGTGAAGCAGTTCCTGACTACCATTCATAGCGCCGAGGAGAACGCGCACGCACAATAAAGGGTGAAAGTCGCGTGTTAGAGCGCGAATGGCGACCGCGCGTTGGCGTTCTTGCGGACGCATAAAATTTATCCGTATTCGGCTGTGCCTTGGGGAGCTATTGCTCCCCGTTTTTTATGTAGGCGGTCTCACTCACGAATTGCGTTTGCAAGCGAATCGCAACTGCGCAGTTGGCGGTCCGCCGGCCCTTTCCCGTATCATCAAGTCTCATCGATGCGAGTCCGCAAGAACTATGTTTGGATCGCGGTAGCGCTGCTTATCGCCGGCGGCATTGTGGTTGCGATCCTGTTGCGCAAGCGCGCCGCTCCCGATGTGGTGCGCCTGCTGCCGGAATGCGATGCCGTAGTCTACGCCAATCTTGCCCCGATTCGTCTGCTCACCGATCTCGGCAAGAACCCGCCGAAAGATCGCGACCCGCAGTATGAAGATTTCGTGCGCCAGACGGGGTTCGAATTCGAGCGCGATCTGGAGAAGGCTGCTCTCGCCATCCATTACGGCACGGGAGGCAAGGGCAACAGAAGCGAGACCCGCTACAGCGAGGTCCTGCAAGGGCACTTCGACAGCACTCGCGTCGCGAAGTACTTGCGCTCGCTGGCGACGAGGGTCGAACTGTATCAGGGCTATGACGTGTATAGCATCCCGGTCGAAGACCGCACCGTGCGAGTGGCGCTGCTGGGCTTCGACATCGCTGCCGCCTCGAACGTCGAAAGCGCCGACGTGATTCGCGGCATGATCGATCGCTACCGGCGCGCGGCACTTCCTTTTAGCGGGCCTGCGCTGGTCAGCCAGTATTACTCGCGGGTGCCGCTGGGCAGCATCGTCTGGACCATCGCGCGGCCGCCGGCGCCCAACGCGACAACTCACGGCGAGTTGCTGCTGCCCGGCGACTGGAGCGGGCTGCTGCCGCCGGATGCAATCGTGATCGCGTCGGCCCGGCCGCTCAACGACGTGCGGCTGCGCGCCGAAGTCATCGCCGGCAGCGACGGCGAAGCGCAGCACTTTACCGAGCAGGTGCAAACCTACCTGGCGCTGTTCAAGTCGCTCGATATATCCATGGACGGCGGCGGTCCCGACAAGGATGTGAAGGCCGCCTTTGACAGCCTGGAGATACACCAGGAGAAGAACAAAGCGGTGCTGACTGCGAAAGTTCCGTTCGCCTTCTTTAAGAAGATGCTGAGCGCGCCGCCGATCGAAATCTCGCCCGAAGCGCCCGCCGGCGAGGTGGGCACTCCGGCTTCGCCCGGGGCCAAGCCGCCCGCATCCAAACCTCGCTAGTTCATTCCCATTCGTTCTCGCGGCTGGTTCTCGCAGAAGAATTTCCTGATCTGTAACTTGCTGGACGAAACCATATGCAACACCTAACTTTGACACCGTTTCTCGGCCACTGTTACGATGAGTATTTGACTCCCGCCTCGCACGCGTCCCCGTCGTCTAGCCCGGCCTAGGACATCGCCCTTTCACGGCGGTAACGCGGGTTCGAATCCCGCCGGGGACGCCAAGAAAACAACCCAGTTACGCTGACTAACGAAACGATTGCAGATTTAAGATCACGATGGGGTCACGATAAAACCGTCTAATTCCCCGCCCAAATTGGCTAACAATGGCTATCCTCTCCCGGCCATCAGTTTCAATTCCGGCCCGAAAACAGCGTCCAAGCGCTTGACCGCGCCCGAAAGGTGCGCCGGTGACAAATGGGAATAGCGCTTGGTCATGCGTAGGTCCCGATGCCCCAGGAGTTCGGCGACGTCCTGGAGATCGGCGCCGTTCATGCGCAGCCAGCTCGCGGCCGTGTGACGGAGATCATGCAGCCGGAAATCGGCAATGCCAACCTTGCGGCAGGTTCGCAGGAACGCGAGTGAGACGTTTTCAGGGGTGACGCGCTCGCTTGCGGGGAATAGCCGGTCGGTCGGCGCCGCGTTCCCGCGGGGGATTGAATCGATCACATCGCAGGCGAGTTGGTTTAGCCACACGATCCGGCCGTCGCCGTTTTTCGTCTGCGGCAGCAGGATCCGCTCGCCCAAGATCCGAGTTTCTACTCCCCCGTGTTCGTTTCGCCAAGAAGTGGCGCATCCACATCTGCGAGCAGGGGTTATACGGCCAGATGAAAGGAGGCCCAGGTGAACACTCGCCTGCTTCAGAGGACGATTCCTTCAGGTTCGCAGCAGTCGATTACAGATTGGGCGTATTAGTGAATTGCTCTCACTAGACCGCGGCCACCGTAGTTTCAGCGCATTGCCGGCCCCGTTCGCGCCCAAAAATGGGCGCGAAACTGGGACAGACACCTCAATGCACCGCGTCGAGAGAGGCAGTTGTTTTGCTGCGATATGGGGTAATCCTCACGCTTCAGTTTTGGCCACGGCAGATTGCCGAGCTGCACGCTGATAGCTCGAACACCACGCCACAGCCGTGCCCGTTATTGCATCCCAGGTCGCCACCGTCGCTGGCTGTACCGTACAGGTTGCCGTTCCTGTCGCGGAAGAGCCCTGAATAGGGATGGCCTCCGTCGGTGCTCCCCTGAAAGGTATACAGAACGGTCAGATGGCCTCCCGGGTACAACTTGTAGATCACTCCGGAATGAGAAAAAGTCGTGCCGTAAAGGTTGCCGTGCGCATCCCGAATCAGGTGGCCATAGGGAGTTCCACTATCCGCTGCCCCTGTGAAGCTGTAAAGCACGGTCTCATTTCCCATCGCATCCACCTTGAAAATCACTCCCCGTCCATTTGTGCCGCCGGAGCTTGTGGGACCATAGACGTTCCCGGCACCGTCGAGAACTACGCCCGAAGGAGGGTCCCCACCATCCGCCCCACCGGTAAAAGGATAGAGATCGGTTTCGTTCCCTTGGGGATCGACCTTCAACACGAATCCCTGAGAACCGTCGGTTGTTGTGACATAGAGATTGCCCTCGTTGTCTCGAGCTGGAGTCCCGAAGCTAGAGGGAAGAGACCATTCGGACGTTTCTTGGAAGCTATGCAGAAACGCTTCGTTACCCTGACGGTCCATCTTGAAGACTACGCCGCAACCGAACCCCCCGCAGCCGTCCCCGCCTCCTTGAAAGGTCGTGTCGTACAAATAGCCGTCGCTGCCTAGAAGCAGACCCTGGTAAGGAGTGAAACCGTCCGCTCCGTTAAAGGTGTGGATGACAGAGTAGGTGCCTTGCGAGTCTATCTTGTAGACAACCCCGCATCCTCCGCCGCCGGGGACCGGGCAATCCGGGTCGCCGCCATAGGGAGCTGTCCCGTACAGGTTGCCGTCTTGGTCGCGTACTACCCCTCCTGAGGAGTCGATAAGTGCCCCTTCCGTTCCCCCCGTAAAGGCGTGCAATGGGGTCTGCACCCCCGCCGAGTTAATCTTGAAGACCACTCCACAGCCAAAACCTCGATTGCATGAGAGGTCGCCCCCTCGCACAGCTGTACCGTAGAGATTGCCGTCGTCGTCGCGGATTACGCCCGCATATGGAGTCGCTCCATCCTGCTGGCCGGTAAACCGGTACAGCACCTTATAGCTGAACCCTTGCAGGGCATTGCTCTGCGCCGTCAGGCTGGCGGAGAGTGCCAACAGCAACCACATCGCCGCTGCGGCCATGAATGCAAAGCTCGTCAATTTAACGTTGCCTCTACTCATACTTGTCTCCTTCGTCTTCTCGGGTGAAGGCGGGAGGCTTTGAACATTCCCCGTCCGCCTCGGAAGGTCCACAGCAACTTCAGTTCTGTCCGCGACAGATCGCCGAGTTGCAGGCCGACAGCTTGAACACAACCCCGCAGCCTATGCCACCGCAAGCCTGTAAATCTGCGCCGCCAAAGCCAGTTGTCCCATACAGGTTGCCGTTCCTGTCGCGGAACACGCCCGCGTAGGGAAGCAGGCCGTCCGTAGCCTTGAAGGCGTAGAGTACCGTTTCATGGCCGTCCGGAGTTACCTTGAAGACCGTTCCGCAACCATAATCACCGCAGAAATCCGTATTCAGATCGCCGCCGCCAAAAGTAGTACCGTACAGGTTGCCATGGTCATCGCGAATGAGCGATGAGTAGACCTGCCCGCCCCCATCGACACCCCCCGTGAAGCTGTACAGCACACTCTCCTGTCCCATGGGATCCAATTTGAAAACCACTCCGCCGTTATTCGCACCGCCTTCGTTGCCTGTTCCATATGCGTTGCGGGCCTCGTCGAGGACAACACCTCCGACCGGCTGTCCACCATCCGCCCCACCGGTAAATGAATAGAGAACACTCTCATGACCCTGCTGATTGACCTTGAACACCACACCCTGGTTGAAATCTCCACCATAGCTCGCGGTGCCGTACAGATTAAGGTCGCTGTCTTGCACTACGCCGGAGGGATACAGTCCATCCGCGCCTCCCGTGAAGTTGTAAAGAACGCTTACATTGCCCTGAGGATCCATCTTGAAGACCACCCCGCAGCCAAAGCCTCCGCATCCGTTTCCGCCCGATCCGGCAGTTCCATAGAAGTTGCCGTCCCTGCCTAGGAGCAGCCCTGCGGTTGGATTGCAGCCGTCTGCTCCGTTGAAGTTGTGGATCGCAGAGTAGTAACCTTGCTGGTCTATCTTAAAGACGAGCCCACACGAAAAATTCGGGTCGCCCCCATAGTCAGCGGTGCCATACAGATTTCCATCGGCGTCTTGCACCAACGTTGGAGCGTTGTCGATAAGAGCCCCGTCCGTCCCGCCCTCAAAGGTGTGCAAAATACTATGCTGCCCGCCAGGATTAATCTTGAAAACCACTCCACAACCAGTGCCTCCATTGCATAGGAGGTCGCCTCCTTGGGCGGCCGCACCGTAGACGTTGCCGGCCTTGTCAACGATCACACTCGCAAAGAACGGCCATGCCCCGTCCTGTTGTCCCGTAAACGTGTGGAGCACCTTGTAGTGGAACGCTTGCAGGGCATTGCCCTGCGCTGCCACATGCGTGGGAATCGCTAACGTCAAGGAGAGCGCTACCGCCGTGATGAGGCCCATGCTCATCGATTTCCTGTCGCGTCGTTGCATACCATTCTCCTTAATTGTCTTCTCGTAAAGGCGGCAGGGAGCGCATCGCCGCCGGGGTGTATTGAAATGCTCGGCAAGCCGGACCAAGTTCGCACCCAAACCAGGGCGCGAACTTGGCGACCAGACAGTTACGGCCGATTTCTTACGGACTGGTACACGAAGCCGTGACCGACACCGTTTGAGTCATAGAAGATTCCCGTGACAACGCCGGCGGGATTGATAGCAAGGGCACCCGAGAATACGGAGCCCGGCGGGTCGAAGCTCGTGATCGTCCCATCAGGGGCCCGCAAGAAGCCGCGGCACCCCACCGCGTCACAGTAGTACCCCGTGATTGTTCCGGCCGGGTTGATGGCGAACGGCGAGGTGTATTCGGAGCCTGGCGGGCTAAACAGGGTGAAAGTACCATCGGGACTCCGCAGATATGCGCTTGCGTCAGGGCCGAACCCTGTGACGGTCCCCGCCGGATTGATGGCTGTTGCGATGCCTGCATTAGCATCAATCTCATTGAAGGTGCCGTCGGGAGTCCGCAGGAAGCCGTGGTAGCAGGTGCTCGGGTTGCAAAAATCCCCTACGATCGCCCCTGCCGGGTTGATGGCGTTCACCTCTGTGAAGTCGGTTGCGCCCGGCACATCGATGGTGGTGAAGACGCCGGCTTTCGTTCGCAAGAAGCCGTGCTCGGCGAGGCTCTGCTCGTAATACGTCCCGACGATGTCTCCGCCCGGGGTAATGCTGGGAGATGGGCCACCGGGGATATATTCAGAACCGAATATGAAGCCGCCCGGCGGCGGACTGAACGTGGTAAAGGTGCCGTCGGGAGCTCGGAGAAAGCCGCCGATGGGGCTGGGGAAGGGGTAACAGTCCGCCGTGCAATACCACCCAGTGATCACTCCACCCGGGGTGATAGCGGTGGGCGTGGTGGATGTGGCACCCGGCACATCGATGTTGGTGAAAGCGCCGCTGGGCGTCCGCAGGAATCCATGCGTCACGCCGCTAGCGTCCGCGTAACTTCCAATGATCGTCCTGTCCGCCGTGATAGCGCTGGGGTTCGTAGATGTGGAGCCCGGCGGGTCGAAGATGGTGTAGCTGTCGGATTGATTACTCTTGCCGAGGTCGCCTGAGGATTGGGGATTCTGCGTGCCGCCTGCCATCGCTTTGCAAAGCCGACTCACGACCGCGGGCGGAAGGCCGGGCCGCGTTAATGGGAAGCCAGGCCGCCCGAAGCAGTCGCCCTGAATCCTGCCAACCGGGAAAGCTGTCTGCTGTGCATACCCCGAGAGACCGCAGACCAAAAGAAACAGAAACGCTATCCATCCACCGAATTTCCGTTGCATGACCTTCTCCTTTCGTCTTTCGGTGAAGGCGGCAGGGAGCAGCGCCGCCGGGATTGAAATCGGGACCTCTGTTTCATGAAGGGTGGCGGACTCGGCATGCGCTCGTCGCCGGAAAGTTGCGCTGAGTGTGCCCCAGCCTCGCCTCCCCGTCGATGGTCTGGCGGTAACGGCTCGATAACGCGTCGGTCACGCACTGTAAGTCACACAATCCAAAGATTCATGCCGTGAAACCGCAACATGGGCTTCGGTGGTAGTGGCTCGAAGACAATCTGGCGCACAACGGCGTGCGATTTCCGGAGTGCGTGTAGTAAACTCTCCTGAATCGCTCCTATCAAATTCCTGCTCCATGAAAGACACGCTGCCAAATCGCGTGCGTCTCGGTACCTTCGAAGTCGATCTTCGGGCCGGTGAGCTGAGCGATGGACAATGCACCCTCTATTTGCAGGAACAGCCCTTATCCGTGCTGCGGATGCTAGTGGAGCGCGCTGGCGAGATCGTCACCCGCGACGAACTGAAACGGAAGCTATGGCCGAATAACACAGTCGTTGACTTCGACCACGGCATCAACACGGCGATCAGGAGGCTGCGACGAGCTTTCGGCGACTCTGCCGAGCAACCCAAATACCTGGCGACCATCGCGCGGCGGGGTTACCGGCTGCTGGTTGCGGTGGAGCAGATTTCAGCTTCTACGAACGGCGCTTCGGGGAGCGGCAAGGCTGGAGCCGCATCTTCCGACAACCGCTCCTCGAAGGTGGACGCGGAGACGGCCAGCCTGATTGGGAAGAAAGTCTCGCATTATCGCGTTTTGGGTGTTATCGGCGGCGGTGGCATGGGAGTGGTTTACAAGGCCGAGGACTTGAAGCTGGGCCGCCAGGTCGCTCTGAAGTTTCTACCGGAGGAGTTGGCGTGGGACGCCACTTCTCTGCAGCGCTTTGGGCGCGAAGCGCAAACCGCCTCATCCTTGAACCATCCCAATATCTGCACGATTTACGAAGTCGATGAGCACGAGGATCGGCCTTTCATCGTGATGGAGTTGCTTGACGGCGAGACGCTGCGCGACTGTCTGGCTCGTGCCTGCGAGGCCCAGAAGACGCTCCCGCTCGATCAGCTGCTGGATATTGCCATACAGATGGCGTCGGGACTCGAGGCCGCGCACCAGAAAAGCATCATTCATCGCGACATCAAGCCGGCGAACATTTTCCTGACCACTTCTGGCCAAGTGAAAATCCTGGACTTCGGGCTGGCGAAGCTGATCAGCGATACCGAAGAAACAGAAAACGAGGGGCTGCAACAAGTGGTAGGGGGAGCAACCGTCGCGCTGCGACCTGTTGGATCACGGCAAGTGGACGAGACGCTTACCCGACTCGGGATTGCAATGGGCACGGCGGGCTATATGTCCCCGGAACAAGTTCGTGCGGAAAGGCTTGATCGTCGCACTGACATTTTCTCCTTCGGACTGGTCCTGTACGAGATGGTCACTGGCGAGCGTGCCTTCAGCGGAGAAACTCTGGAGATTGTGCACAACGCGATTGTCAACCGGCCACAGATTCCCGCCAGCGATCTCAATCCCACCCTGCCCGCTGAGCTGGTCGCAACCATCAATAAGGCCCTGCAGAAAGATCGCCAATATCGCTATCAGTCGGCTGTGGAAATGCGGGAGGCGCTGTGCCGGATTCGACGTGAATCAGAGAGGGGCCGTTTTGGTAAGCGAGTAACGGAAAGCCGTGAAGCCCACCTGCTCCGCACTAACGCGTTGCACTGGGCGAACAAATGGACACCGGAAGGCTTGCAGAAGTCATTGCGATATATCCAGCAGGCCATCGAAGCGGACCCTACTTATGCTGAAGCCTACACTGACCTGGGGTGCTTGTTCGCCGCGCTAGGAATGTCCGACTATGCCACACCATTAGATATGTTTCCCAGAGCGCAAGCGGCTGCCCAAAAGGCATTGGAGCTCGATGACAGCCAGGCCGGTGCTCATGCGCTTCTTGCGTTCACCCGAATGGTGTTCAACTGGGACTTTGCGGGTGCTGAATACGAGGCTCGTCGCGCGATTGAACTGGCGCCGCGGTCGGCGCCCGGCTACTACACCTATAGCGAGTGGTGCCTGACACAATGCCGGTTCGAGGAAGCAATCACTGCGGCGCGGCAGAGCTTAGAATTGGATGCACTCACTTTGATCCATAGTTATCACTTGGGGTCGGTCTATCTGAACGCCCGTCGATACGCAGACGCCATTGGCCATCTAAAGCAGACGCTTGAAATCGATCCTTCCTTCTGGATGGGCCTTGAAATCCTCGCCCTCGCGTATGCGCGGAGCGGCCAGTACGAGGAAGCATTGGCCGCTATTGACCGTCACGCCAGCGATGTTCGAATAAAAGCAGTTCTTGGAATGGTTAAGGCCTTAGCGGGTAAAACAGATGAGGCGTGCTCGATTGTTCGCGACCTCATGAAGGAGCAGCCGGTTTCTCCCAGGATGCGATATCGAATCGCGGGCATCTACGCGGAACTAGGGGAATTCGACAATGCTTTTGAATGTCTCGGGAAAGCGATAGACGGAAGGAGCCCAGAGATCGTATATCTGGCAGCCGATCCGAATTACGACAAGCTCCATCCCGATCCGCGTTGGCAAAATCTGCTTCGACGTGTCGGTCTGGTGTCGAGTTGTTACACCGCTGACGTCAAATATGCCTTCGGAAATTCCGCTCCTACCCTGTAGTGTCTCATGAAGGACACATTGCCAGATCGAGTGCGGCTCGGGGCCTTCGAAGTCGATCTTCGGGCCGGTGAGCTGAGTGATGGACAATGCACCATCTGTTTGCAGGAACAGCCTTTAGCCGTGCTGCGGATGCTGGTGGAGCGCGCTGGCGAGATCGTCACCCGCGATGAACTGAAACGGAAGCTATGGCCGAATGACACCGTCGTTGACTTCGACCACGGCATCAATGCGGCGATCAGGAGGCTGCGACAGGCTCTCGGCGATTCTGCCGAGCAACCCAAATACCTGGCGACCATCGCCCGGCGGGGTTACCGGCTGCTGGTTCCGGTGGAGCAGATTTCAGCCTCTGGGAACGGCTCTTCGAGGAGCGGCAACGCTGGCGCCGCCTTTTCCGACGACCGCGCCACCGTCTCGCAGACAGAGGCTAAAACCGCCAACCTCATTGGGAAGAAGGTCTCGCATTATCGCGTGCTGAGTGTCCTCGGCGCTGGTGGAATGGGTTTGGTGTACAAAGCCGAGGACCTCAAGCTGGGCCGCCGCGTGGCGCTGAAGTTCTTGCCGGAGGAGTTTGGCGAAGATCCGAAGGCACTGGAGCGCTTCGAACGAGAGGCGCAGACCGCTTCATCTTTGAACCACCCCAATATCTGCACCATGGTCGAAGAAGGGATTTACGATTCAAGTAACGAATGTCAATCGTATGGTAGCCATCAGTTGTGTCTTTCCCGCTGCGAAACCCGACCATCAAGTCCCCCTTTTACCCACCGAAATCATCAATCAAGTTTGAATGTTTTCTTTGAATTCCTGGGCCGCTGGGGCGCGGGCTCGGGCGCGTTGATCTTGGCGGCCTGCCGCTATCCTTTTTGAACCCAAGCCGAAATTTGTAGCACAGTAGCCAAGCGGGTACAAATTCTTGACACTGCTGTGACAACTTTCGATGGAACTAGCGGTATCTTTTCGACGCTGGCCTACAGGCAATCCCAGACGCAGCGATACATTCCACGGTTCGCCTCCGAAAGGCGAATTCTGCAAGGGGGAGAAGGAAATGCGTTCTAGAAATCCAACCATTGACTCAATTACCTCCTCAGCGATTGTCGCAATCGCCAACGAACCGAGTTCTCCCGGTTTCGCCGGGGTCCCGGGGTCTCGCGGGTTCGAGACCCGGCAGGTTCCGCGCAGCCTGCAGTTCGCGATCGTTGTGCTGCTTGCCGTCTCCTGGGCGGCGGCCTATCCCGCAGCGGCCCAGAACTTGAACGTGCTGCACAGCTTCGACGGCAACGACGGCTCTTATCCGTTTTCGCGCCTGACGATCGATAGCCAGGGGAACCTCTATGGAACAACCGGGGGGACAGTGCCTCCAACCTACGGCACCATTTTTGCGCAGACGCCGACCAACCCAATCGGCAACGTGAGAGTGCTTCTCCGGCGCACGCCGACGGGAATCTGCGACTTTTGCGTCGACAACTTGCTGCGCGACGCGTCGGGCAATCTCTACGTCAGCGACGCCATCGGCGGCAATTTCGGCAACGGCGCTGTGTATAAGCTGACGCCCGCGGGACTCATGCCGGTTGTGCTCTACAGCTTCACGGGCGGCGCCGACGGAAAGTATCCGAACAGCGGCTTGATTTCCGATAGCGCAGGTAACCTTTATGGCACGACGGGCATGGGGGGCGCCTTCGGCCAGGGCGTGATCTTCGAGATCACGCCCGCCGGAGTAGAGACGGTGCTGTACAGCTTCACGGGCGGATCCGACGGTGGAGAGCCATGGGGCAGGCTGTTGCGCGACAGCCATGGCAACCTGTTCGGGACAACTTACGCCGACGGCGGCCTGCAACTCAGCTTCGGCATCGTCTTCAAGCTGAGTCCCTCCGGCGTCTTGACGGTGCTGTATAGCTTTACCGGGGGTAGCGATGGTGGACATCCCAATGGCGACCTCATCGCGGACGCCCAGGGGAGTCTCTATGGCACCACGCCCGGTCTTAGCCATGGACCTCATGGCACCGTGTTCAAGCTCAGTCAGCAGGGTATCTTTACTCTGCTCCATTCGTTCTCTGGACTCGATGGTTTCAGCCCGCGGTCAGGAGTAATCATGGATGCAGGCGGTAATCTCTACGGGACCACCTTCTCCGGCGGCTCCTCCAACGATGGAGTGGTGTACAAGCTGAGCGCCGACGGCGCGCAAACCGTGCTGCATAACTTTTCTGGAAACGACGGATCATTTCCCGTCGGTGGCCTGGCACGTGACAGTGTCGGGAACCTGTATGGCACGACGGCTTACGGTGGCACCTCAAATAACGGTGTGGTGTTCAGGTTGACGCCCTAAGTTCAACGAACCAGCGCACTGTCCGGCGTCGGCCTCTTCGAGACCCCGGAAAATATACGGAGCACGTAGAGATCTTTCGGGGTCGATCAGCGATGGTCGTCCTGCCGCGACAGTAAGCTCCGCAAACAGACAATCTCACTCACTGACTCCGGCGGTCGCCCGGTGTTGTTGGTGTAATGGCGATAATGAGATGGTCCGCCGCGAGCAAGTCAACCCGAGTCATCATGGGGTTGGCAAGTGTCAGACGGAGGATCACACCATGCAGATTAGATCGATCGGCATCGATTTAGGCAAGACCACCTTTCACCTCATCGCACTGGGCAGCCGCGCCCAGGTTGTCGCACGCAAGAAGTTCTCTCGTTCACAGC
>Ga0335085_10001105_pt1 | contig 62368 bp, 58 predicted proteins | sample Lox_Sample_45_FD_206712 | JGI IMG/M metagenome (GOLD analysis project Ga0335085, IMG submission 206712) | Soil microbial communities from Loxahatchee National Wildlife Refuge, Florida, United States - Lox_Sample_4.5 | ecosystem: Environmental > Terrestrial > Soil > Wetlands | place: USA...
CAAAGCCAAAGGCAAAGGCAAAAGCAAAGCCAAAGGCAAAGGCAAAAGCAAAGCCAAAGGCAAAGGCAAAAGCAAAGCCAAAGGCAAAGGCAAAAGCAAAGCCAAAAAGCAAAGTCAAAGTCAAAGGCAACGGCGGCGGACAAGGGTGTCCGCCCTACACAGCCAACACCATTCGATTCATTTTACGGCAGCGGCGGTTGCGTTTTGGCTGGCCGCGTATTCCTCTTTCATTTCGCGGAGCGTATCGAGCAGGATCTGGGCCAATGACGGCGGTTCGGGCTCGGCATCTGCTTTCGAACCGGCATCGATTTCGGATTTTTCGGGCGTTGCGTTTTCCTTGCTGTCGGCCTTCTCAGGCGCGCCGACTTTCAGGAACTCGGCGAGCTGGAGCAAGAACTTGGCGGAGTTGATATCGACGGTGACCGCTTTTTTCTTCGTTTCGCTCTCCGGGAGCATGGCGGCGCAAACAGCGCCGGCGAGTTGGGGCAAGGCTTCGGCGACGATAACGCGCGCGTGCTCGCAGTGCTGGTGAATCGATCGGGTCTTGCTGTCGTTGCTCATGATTGCTCCTAAAAATGCGAAAGGCGCGAGTGGTGAGCTCGCGCCGTTTTCTTTTTTTACCTTACAATTCTGATTATGGCCTTTTGAAGTGGCTTTCAGTGCCAAATTTCGAAAATTTATTTTTCCTTTTATTTCATAAGTTTACCGGGATTTTCGCGAATTTGCGTGCTTGACAATATTTTGGGTTGCGCAGGCTCATGAGGAAACTGATGCTCGCCGGCGCCATTTTCGGCGGAGTTTCCACCCGCTTCAAGCGTCGAACCTCATGCGCGCTGATAGGAGCGCTGATGCTTTCCATCAATTCGCGCTCGAGCATAATTTCACTCAGCGAATCGATGGCCGCTGCGAACGCGCGCACAAATGTGCGACGGGGAATGCGCAGCATTTCGGACGCTTCATTGTACGAATACTCCTGGAAGAGTATTCGAGCGATCATGATGCGGTAAGCGGGAGCCAGTGAATCGAGTGCGCGCTCCATATCGTGAACGAAGATGACGGCATCTTCGAAGGTGTGCGTGGTGTAAGAAGTGACCTGAGTACGGAAGAACTCGCGTCCGAGGAGCGATGGCAGGCGGCCCAGTTCCACCGACATTTTGAAATACTTGCGCAAAAGACTGACGCAACGGACGCGATACTGGCTGAGGTCGCTTTGAATCGCCGCTACTTCTCTCCATTCGCTCACGCGCACGCGACACCTCCGACTTCGGCCATAGCGCGGTTCCAGCGTTCGGAAGCGGCGGGCTTTTTTCGTGGAGCGGCCATATCGCGCACTTCGGGCGCGCAGGGGCCGCAGTAGACTTCAGGATCGCTGGCGTGGCGGAGGAACAATCCGCCGCAGCGCTCGCAGTACTTGAGTTCGATTTTTACTTCTTTTTCTGTTTCCATTCTTCATCCCCTCTCTGTGTAACGCTCCGGTTACCCGGCCGGATCGGCGGGAAGCGGAGAAAGAAAAAGCCCCGCGCACGGACGCCATGGCGTCGCGTATCGCAGGGCTCGTTGTTCTTACGATGACCTGGCTGGTCTATTCAGTTTTGACGTGGCCCGTTCGCTTTTGACGAGGTGCGGCGAACCCGAGATCAGACGACGAAATCGTCTTTGCGGCGGAAATAACCTTCCTCGTAACCGGACTTAAGTACCTCGCCGTTCTGTAGGACGATGCTCAGTTTCCCGGTATATTTCAGCGTCCGTAAAAGTTTCACGATTGCCGCCGATAACAGTTCCGAATCACGGACTTTGCGGCGGAACTCGCAAAACCGTTTTTCGGCGGGATCGTCATCGTGGCTGGAATGGTTCTCGCCGGAAAGTGACTGCGAACTAGTGCTTAACATATTGCTACCTTGTCTGTAGAGAATTGCTTAAAGATTTACAACGATGTTCACCGTATCCCTGATTGCAAAACGACGTCAAGCCGAATGCAGGGGGAGGCGGTGGGTTTTTGGCGGGTTGGTAGTTCCATTTTGGGAAGGGGTAAGGGCATATGACAGTGGACTTTCGCGGCCTGCAGGAGCGGCTTCGGCGTCGTTTGCTGGCCGAGATTGCCGCCGGAGAATTAACGGGTCTGGAACTGGCCCGGCAGACGGGATTTCGGCAAGGGCACATTTCGAATTTCCTTAACCGTAAGCGTGGCTTGAGTTTGGAGGCGATGGACGCGATTCTTCGAGTGAGAAAACTGGGGCTAACGGAGCTGTTAGGGGAGGGCCGGCGAGCGCCCGGACGGGCACGGACGATTCATGCGTCGTCAAGCGGGAAGACGTACGTTCCCCTGGTCGAGCCGGAAAATTGCTATGCAAGTGAAGTGCCGTACTCAGAGACGAAAAACGCGCTAAGTGTGGTGACTTCGCGGCTGCAGAAACTGGGGATGCAGATGCATACACCTCGTCCACACTGGCGGCGATTCGTGGCGATGCGGGTATCGCCGGACGATGGGCGAGCGATGGCCCCGCGACTGGAGCGCGGATCGGTGGTGGTGGTGGACCGGCACTCGAACGGCGGCGAGGAGAAGGGATCGATCTACGTGGCGAAGCATGAGGGAAAGATCGTGATGCGATATGTGGAGCGAGCCGGGGAGGAGTTTGTACTGAAGGCGGAGAACGCGCCGTTCCCGCTGCTGGTGCTGGAGAAAGAGGGAGGGCGCGATCCGCTGGCGGCGATCGTGGGAAGAGTGTGCCTGGTGATCGAGGAAGTGTAGTTATCTGGTCATCTGAATAACCGGTTATCCGATTATCTGGCGAGCGGGTGATCTGGTGATCGGATGAGGACGCAGTCTGAGCGAACGCGATGTCAGAACTGGTGTCGCAACGTGGCGTTCCGGGCCTGGTTCCTAGGGGCAGATCAGCGCACGGGTGCGAATCCCTTGTTATGATTCTTGTCTGGGCTTGGAAGTAATTTTGGAGGAATTCATGAACGAAATAGCCGCTCTGCCACTGGGCTCGCGCCGTGATGAAGATGTAGCGCTCGACCTGATGAAATTTATCGCCATGACCACGAACTACGGCAAGGCCGGCGGAGCGACTCCGGGCTTTCAGAGCAGCGGCGCGAAGGGCGCGTCAGACGACCAGGCGGAACAACTGCTGGGGCTGTACACGAAATGCTTGGACACGGTGAAAGGGAAGAAGTAGCCGGTAGCCAGGATCCAGTTTCCAGTAATCGGTTGTGCAGGGAAACTGCACCTGAATACTGGAAACTGGCGACTGAAACCTGGGTACTGACTGCGTCTTTCTGCTAGCATTCCTGCGCCATGAAATCCTGCGCGTTCCTTCTCAGCATTTTCCTGTCTACATTTGTCTTTGCTCAGCCTCAAACGCATTCACACGCGATCGTGCTGCATGCGGCGCGCATGCTGGATGTCGGCGCTGGGCGCGTGATTTCGCCGGGCGAGGTGCTGGTGGAGGGCGACAAGATCGTCGAGGCGGGGGCGAGCGTGACGCATCCGGCGGGAGCGGAGACGATCGATCTCGGCGACGTGACGCTGATGCCGGGGATGATTGACGCGCACGTGCATTTGTTTTTGCATCCGGGCGCGGAGGATTTGCAGACGGTGGAAGAGTCGGTGCCGCAGCGGACGATCATTGCGACGCTGGCGGCTCGGGCTGACCTGATGGCGGGATTCACGGCCGAGCGCGACATGGGGACCGAGGGCGCGGGGTCGGCGGACACGGCGGTGCGGAATGCGATCAATAGCGGGTCAATCCCTGGGCCGAGGATGCGGATCAGCGGCAATGCGATCGACATTCTCGGCGGGCACGAGGACGCGAACCACTTCAACCCAGCGCAGCACGTGCTGTCGAATGCGACTTATGCGAACTCGGGGACGCAGCTGGTGGAGGCGATCCGCGAAGAGGTAAAAGAGGGCGCGGACTTCATCAAGATCTATGAGACGGGTCCGGACCGGCTGGTAAACGGAAAGTTACAGACGCCGTATCAGTACACGGAAGAGGAGCTGGCGGTGGCGGTGAAGGAAGCGGCGCGCACCGGGCGGCGGGTGGCGGTGCACGCCACGGGCGAGCCGGGAACGCTGTTTGCGGCGCAGGCGGGCGTGGAGTCGGTGGACCACGCGTACCAGTTGAGCGACGAGACGATGCGGGTGATGAAGGAGAAGGGAATTCCGGCGGTGCCGACATTTGCGATCGCGGAATATTTTGCGCAGCACGCGGCCACTCAGGCGGCGGCGGATCGCGAAAACCGGCTGCAGGCGCTGCATGCGGCGGAGTTCAAGCGTCAACTGGCGGCGGGCGTTCCGATGGCGGTCGGGTCGGATGTGGGCCCGTTTCCCCACGGGACGCAGGCGCGCGAGATGGAGTTGATGGTGGAGTATGGGATGTCTCCGGTGGCGGTGCTGCAGGCAGACCTGATCAACGGCGCGAAGCTGCTGGGCTGGGAAGGGCAGATCGGGGAGTTGAAGCCGGGATATTTCGCGGACGTGATCGCGGTGGCGGGGGATCCGACAAAAGACATCAGCGCCGTGACCAAGGTGAGCTTCGTGATGAAGGGCGGGGTGGTGTACAAGAAATCTGAATAACTGGATATCTGGATATCCGATCAGGATAAGCCGCCCATGGATGCGCGAATCGCCCATGACGAGACAGTCAGGAATGGCTGTGCTGTACGGTGTTAAACCTCGGTGCGGCCGGCGATGTCTTCGTCCCAAAGTTCGGGGCGCTCGCGGATGAAGCGCGACATCAGCTCGATGCAGTCGGGGTCGTCGAGCAGGACGACTTCGACGCCGTGTGACTTCAGGAAATCGGGATTGCCGGGAAAGTTACGGGCTTCGCCGATGACGACACGTTTGACGCCGAACTGAACGACGGTTCCGGCGCACATCATGCAGGGGCTGAGCGTGGTGTAGAGGGTGACGGTGTCGTAGCGGGGACGGCGGCCGGCGACGCGGAAACAATCCATTTCGCCGTGGGCAATGGGATCCTGGTCCTGCACGCGGCGGTTGTGTCCGGCGGCGATGATCTCGTCGTTCTCAACCATGACGGCGCCGATAGGCAGTCCGCCTTCGTGGTAAGACTTGAGGGCCTGTTCATAGGCGGCGCGCATGAATTGGCGGTCGGCGTCCACCCCTCAACGATATCTGAATATCAGTCAGCTGAATATCTGGCTATCTGGATATCTGAATATCTGGTGATCGGGTCAGGTGGAATCGAGAGACGGTTCGTCCCACAAAACCTGACGGACAAGAATGTCCGTCCCACACAAGACCCAACGAAAGGTCCGATGACGGAGAAAATGAAAGCAAAGGCGAGCCCTTAGCGCCGGACTTCCACGTACTCGACGCCGTATTCGCGGCCGACTTCGGCCTTGCGGGCGCGAACCACGCGCGCTTGCACGAAGATGTTGCCGGCTTCCACGGTGCAGGGTGCGGCGATGCGAATCCAGGAACCCAGCGCGTAGATTCGCTGGCTGCGGAAGCGGGCGCCTCCGCGCGAGACGTCGAGGAGGTCAACGGTCTCCTCGTCGCCGTTCCCACAACGAATCATGGCTTTGGCTCGCGGCATGGTGATGCGCACATGCTTGCGCTGATTCTTGCCGGGAACGCGCCGGACCTCGGGTGCAGCGGTGTCGAGGTCGGCGGCGAGCGAAACCAGCTCGGACTTCAGGTCGGAAGGTCGGTCTGGGGGATCGAACATAGGCTTTCTCCGCACAGCTTAAACACTCGCAAGGTAGGAAGGTGTCCTATCTTTCGACGGAGAGGGTAACCAGCGGTGCTACCGGACGGTTACGAGAGTTTGCCGGCGCGGCTAAAGAAAGAATGTGACGAGGAAAAAAGAAAGCCGCGGATGCGCCCCGCGGCTTTTAACGTAATCGTTATCAACAACTACTTCTTCTTTTTCCTGGCTGCCTTCTTTGCCGATTTTTTCTTTGCAGCTTTTTTGGCGGCTTTCTTCGCCGGCTTTTTGGCTGCGGATTTCTTTTTGGCGGCCGGCTTGCTGCCGCCCTTCTTGGCGGCTTTCTTGGCTGCCTTTTTGGGGGCTGCCTTTTTCGGAGCGGCTTTCTTCTTGGCTGGAGCCTTTGCCTTCGCCGGTGGTTTCTTAGGCGCTGCTTTTTTCTCCGCTGGCGGTGGAGCCGGAGCAGCAGCGGCCGCAGGAGCAGGAGCTTCTTCGCCCGCACCTCCGGCTAGAGGTTCTTCCTCTTCCTCGTCTTCGAAATCTTCCTCTTCTTCTTCGGTGGTCTCGTTATAGATATCGTTGTCGCCGAATTCGTCCATTTCATCGTCGCGACCGTAGAGCGTCACGTCATCAAACGTCATCGTTCCTCCTGGTTGTACGCACGCGGAACACTCACTGCGAGCCTCTGCGCGAAAAGAATACGACAAAAATCGCTGCTACTGAAAATCGGCGCGGATTATATCAGTAGCCAGCGACCAGTAGCCAGTAGTTCCAAGCACTTAGTAGTCAGCAATCAGCATTCAGTCATTGTGAGTTGAGGGCGAGTCGAATCAGCGCAAGAAGAAGAATCCCGGCATAGCGTGCTTCGCATCGCCCAAATCGACAGAACGTGGTTTGGTGAGGTTCGCGAGTTACTCGCCGACGTGGACAATCAGGACTGATCCGGTGCGGAGGTGGGAGGCGTTGTGTCCGTTGTCGCGGCGGAGAGCGGCGACCGTGGTGTTGTACGACTCGGCGATGGAGGACAGCGTTTCGCCCTCCTTGACTTTGTGGTGAACGGTCTTCGCGTGCGCTTCTAAGCTGCTCTTTTCACTGGACTTATGCGTGCTTGAGTGGCGGGCGGAAGCGCTCTCGGCGGGCGGTGCGCCGGCGACCGGGCGATAGATGTGAAGAATGCGTCCGGGACGAAGGGCGTTGCCGCTCAGGCGGTTCCAGCTGCGCAGCTTGGCGACGGGAACGCTGAAGTCATCGGCGACGGAGAGCACGGTGTCGCCTTTGCGGACCTTGTAAACGGTCGGATGCTTGGAGAATGCGAGGCGCTCGGCATCACGGCCGGGTGTGACCGGGATGACCAGACGCGTTCCCGGTTTCAGATCGTCACCAGCGTCGAGATTGTTGACCTGCGCGATGGAGCTGGTGGTGGTCTTGTATTGGTGCGCGATCTCGCCGAGTGTTTCGCCCGATCCGACCTTGTGGTAACGCCACCACACGCGCTTGTCGCGCGGAATGGACGCAATCACCTGCTGGAAGTGGTCGGCGGTTCCGACGGGAACCTTCAGGTCGTAGGTCCCTTCCTTGGGTGTCGTCATGCGAAGCAGCGCCGGATTGAGATTCTGGATCGAGTCGAGCGAGGCGTCGGTGCACTCGGCGACCAGGCGCAGATCAACGGGATAGTCGACCTTGACGGTCTCGTATTGCAGCGGGGGATCGGCCTGCAGGTTTGCCAGTCCGTATTGCGCCGGGTTCTTGGCCATGATGGTGACGGCCAGGATGATGGGAACGTAGTTCTTGGTCTCTCCGGGAAGTACGTTGCGCTTGTAGAGCTCCCAGAAGTCGGCGTATCCGGTGCGCTGAACGGCTTGCTGCACGTTGCCTGGGCCGGAGTTGTAGGCGGCCATCGCGAGGTACCAGTCGCCGAACTGGTTGTAGAGATCCTTGAGATGGCGAGCGGCGGCGCGTGTGGACTTTTCCGGATCCTGGCGATCGTCTTCCCACCAGTTGCGCTGCAGTCCGTAACCGGAGCCGCGTCCGGCCATGAATTGCCACATGCCGCGGGCGCCGACGCGAGATACGGCGAGCGGATGGAATCCGGACTCGGCTTGTGCGAGATAGATGAGGTCCTGCGGGACACCTTCTTCCTTCAGCACGCGGCGGATCATGGGCTCGTAACGGCCGGCGCGAACCAGTCCGTTCTCGAGAAACCCTTTGCCGCGGGTGGAGAAGTAGTTGATGTAGCTGACGACGTAGTCGTTGAGGACGAGCGGCAGGTCAGACTTGGTACCGGCGAGTTCGGCTTCGGCCTTGGCCTTGACATTGGGGTCGACGGGGAAGGTGACGTCGTTGGCTACGTCGATAGGCGCGGGCTCGGAAGCCTGCTGGGTGAATCCGTCGCCCTGCTTCAGGGCCTGCATCTCGAGGTTGTTAACGGCCTCGACAATCTTGTCGAATTCATCACCGAGGCGGTCGTCGCTCTTCACGCCCTGCGGATACGAGAGCAGCACGTTGAAGGCGCGATCGAAGTTAACCTTGGCCTGGTCGAGATGTCCGGCGAGATAGTTGGCCTGACCGGCTTCGAATTCTTTATCGGCCTGAGTGATTAAGGCTTCGACCGGATCGACCTTAGGGACCAGCTTCTCTTCGATCTTGGGCGGAGGAGCTTCGGCGATCGGTTTAGAGAGAGTGGGAGCGGCAGCCTGGGGAGGCGGATCGGACTTCGCGGTCTTGTTGGGTTCGCAGGCCGATAAAACCAGGGTGGCCCCGGCGACGACCCATACAGATAATCGAGAACGCATTCTCGGCGGCTTCCTACCCCTGACTCAGACCTTTAGACGAAACAATTCTGAAATCGTACTATTCACCTGTTCGTATGGTCAATGCAACGAACGACTTAGCGGACACTGGCCAACAGGCTCTGACCCTTCGACAGAGGATTACTACTTCGCTATCTGCTACTACGGCAAGTTACCAATCGGGTAACAGAGCTGCCGTCCGGTGAGATGGACGTGCGGGAACACACGTTGGCCGGGTCGCCGGCTCGGGTGGGGCGAGTGGTTAAGGCTTTCGTCAGGCGAGGCGGCGAGTGATCGGGGGCGTCCTTTCTTCGCGGCGCGGAGGAGAAAAACGGCGCTTACCAGCAGGACGGGCGAACGATTGCGAGGGGAAACGCCACTACTCTCAGCCAGAATGCGCCACCATGCGATTCCGAATCGGCGGTCGGTCACGGTACACCCGTTGGCTGCGGACGGGTTCGACGACTCTGTTTTGGCGTGACGAGATAAAGACATCTCGCAACGAAATTTGCGGTTAGACTCTCTAGACTTCTGGGCATGCGGGCGTTCCCAAAACGATTCAGAATTTTGGCGCTACTCGTCGCTCTCGGGGCGAGTGTGTCTGCGTGCGCGCAAAGCGATCTACCGTCGGATGCGGAAGTGGATCGCTGGATGCAGGGCGCAGAACAGCACCTGCCGGGATGGTCGGTACATTTCCAGCCCGCGGAGCTGACCTACGAACTGCGGTACTCGGTGACGATCCAGGCGTATGTCGATGTGAAGAAGGCCAAGCTGGCGTTACACGATCTGCACGTGTTCGTGCGGGTGGACGGCGGCGGAGGGTTCTTAGATAAGCACCGCAGTTCGATCCACAAGATTCCGGGCACGGCAGACGTCTCTGTGAGCGAGAGTTTCTATGCCAAGCCCGGCGAATATCGGGTGGCGTTTGCCGTTTACGATCCGGCCAATAAAACTCATGGAGTATGGAAGAAGAGCATCCGCGTCGAGGAGAGTCATGGCCTTGTGCCCGATTATCCCGGGGCGAAAGCGGTGGAGTTCATCGACCCGAAGGCGCCGTTTTCGATTGGCGACAAACCGGTTTTTTCAGGTGGGGAGAATCTGCGTCCGGCTCAGATTGATGTGCTGCTGAACCTGACGGAGCGAAAAGAACTGGAGATGGAGTCGAACGGGGAGCGGGATGGATCGCAACAAGACTTCGCGACCCGAACCATCCTTGCGATGGCGCAGACTCTGGCGGCGATCCCAGTGAACGGATGTGTGCGGCTGAGCGCGATCGACGCGACGCGGGCCAAGGTGTATCTCGATCGTGTTCGCTCGCTCGATGCGGAGTCGCTGCTGAAGACGATGGAGGCCCATCGCAATGTCAGCCAGGTGGATGTTCGCACGTTGACGTTACGCAAGACGGCGTCGAACTTTACCAAGGAGTTCCTCGAACGCTTGATGGTGGGGGCGCCGGATTGCCGTTCGCCCAGGAATGCGGATCGAGTGCTGGTGGTGATCAGCGATGCGATCCGGTTTCCGGAGCACTCTTCGCTCGATCCGGTGAACGTGCCCTTGAATGCCGCTTGGCAGAGCTACTTGCTTCGACTGGCCATGCCGGAGGTCGGCGAATTCTTCAATGCTGCCGTACCCGGCCGTCGCGGGCGATACGTTCGGCTGGCGCGGCCTCTCGACGATCAAATGACGTCACTGCTGAAACCGCTGCAGCCCCACGTGTTCGATATCACCCAGCCTAAGGTCTTTCAGAAGGCGCTGGCCACGCTCAGCGCAGACCTGAGGAAGAAGTAGCGTCGCGACGTTGAGCTGGATTTGGCGTATGCTCGTGCGCCATGAAGTCCACAATCGTTTATGTTTTCGTTTTCCTCGTAAGCTTGTCTGCAATCGGAAAAACGAAGCCGGCTGCGCGTGGCGTCTTGCTGGAAGACCTGACGTGGGAACAGGCTGAGCACGAACTTACGCCCGATCGCGTGGTGGTGATCGCGCTGGGAGCGGAAGCAAAGGAGCATGGGCGGCATCTGCGACTGAACAACGACTGGCTGATGGCCGAGTACTTCAAGCAGCGAGTGCTGGAGGCCGAGGACGTGGTGGTGGCGCCGACGATCAACTACAGCTACTACCCTGCGTTCGTGGAGTATCCGGGATCGACTACGCTGCGACGGGAAACCGCGCGCGACATGATCGTCGACATCGTGCGGTCGCTGGCGCACTACGGCCCACGCAAGTTCTACATCGTGAATACCGGCGTTTCGACGGCGCGTCCTTTGAAAGATGCACAGGAAGAACTGGCGAAAGACGGAATCGACATGCGCTACACCGACCTGGACCGCTTCGACGATATCGAGAACAAAGTTCGCCAGTCAGGAGGCACGCACGCCGACGAGATCGAAACCTCGATGATGCTCTACATTGCCCCGCAGTCGGTGGACATGAAGAAAGCGGTGCGCGATCTCCACGAGAACAAGCCCGGCGGCCTGACGCGCGATCCGAACAAGCCGGGAACCTATTCGCCGACGGGAGCGTGGGGCGATCCGACGCTGGCGACGCGCGAGAAGGGAAAGATCGTTGTAGAGCAGGAAGTCGCGGCTACGCTGAAGGAGATTGAGGAGCTGCGGAGGGCGCACTAACTTCGAAGTTACACTACGCCTTTAATCTCGACTTGGATCGTTAGAATCTCGGTGCCTCCCACGTTTTCGACGGAGTGCGGCGGAAGTGCTTCTTGCCACGTGGGCTGGTTCAATGCAGGCGTCGGAAGCCCGCGCGTATCTCGCAGCACTTTGCCGTCTTGGTCCCGTCGCACCAAATCGCTCCACGAGAGAATCGTTAACACGCACGGCCAGCGATGCGTATGCACCGGAACGGTTTTCCCTGCCGGAATTCGCGTCTGCACCACGCGAACGTGCTCATTTTCCATTAGCAGGGTGTGGAACTCCGAGGCCGCGACCAGCGCGTCAAGCGAATCCGGCCACGGCCATGCTTTTGAAGCGGCGACTGCCTCGTCCGCCATTCTCCCGCCCCTCAACGATTTTCCAGGTGATACAGCCTCGCCGCGTTTCCCCGCAGCACCTCTTCGGCGATCTCTTTCGCTCGCGGCATCGTAATGGTTCCGTCGTTCGCCATGTCGGTGAGCACGATCCCGAGCGCGCGGCGGAAGTTGTGCGTGGCGAGCCAGTTCGTCTCAGGCCAATCCATTCCCGGACCGAACGAGCCGGAATCGGAACCGTAGATCACTCTTTCCGGCATCGTTTCCAGCCAGGGACGCATGATGCGCGCCAACTCGGCGGGCGAAAACACGAGCTCGAGCACAGACGTGTCCACGTAAACATTAGGCTTCACGATCAGCGAGGTGGGATGGCGATTGAACGGCGTGCCGCCATGCAGCATCACGAAGTTGGTTCCCCGCAGCGAAGGATCGTTGAAGGCCGCGGCAAGCAACATGGGGTCGGAGCCGGGGTCGTTGAAGAACTGCCCGCAGCCGAAGCCGGTGTGGATGTGGACCGCGAGGCCGAGCTTCCCCGCCTCCGCCGCGACTTCATGGAAGAGAAAATCCTGCAGCAGTTTGTAATCGGCGGCGGCCGGCGTGGGGCCATTCACCGACCTCGCGTAGACTGCTGCCGCAGCATCATGAGTGGCGCGCGCGAAATCGAGTGAACGCAGATATGCAGCCTCGAACTTCACGGCGACTGCGCCGGCTTTCTTCTGCCGCTCAAGAGTTGGGCGAACGACTGTGGCGAGATATTCGTCGAGCGTTGCAGGAGGGGCACTGACTCCGGATTCCTGGAAGTAGCGCTGTCGAACCTGATCTTCCATGGTGAAAAGCGCGCGGCGGTCGGGATTGATTTCCTTCAACGCATCGTTATTCAACGGAAACAGCAGCGCGTCGACATAAGGAACCCAAAGAAAATGCGGCGGCTTCAGTCCCGGCGTCATGAAGACGCGATTGGCCAGCACAGTACTCACGCCGGCTTTTTGCAGAAGCCAATCGTAATAATTGTCGCCATGTTCCTTGCGTGAGCCGGCGATCATCTGGTCGTGCTTTTTTTCCGCTTCGTCTTCAGTTGCCGGTTCCACACCGTACAGAGCTTTCCATGTGGTTTGCGTCGGCACGCCAAAGCGCAAGTTCGCGGGCTCCAGTCCCTGGTCGGGCGGCAGTTCTTCGCAACGCAGTGCGTCGTAACCTTTATCATCGGCAAGGTCGGGGGCGGCGACGTGCGCGTGATTGTCAATGGCCTGGATGCCGTTGATGTAGGCGGCGAGTTGCGGATCAACATTCTGCGCAACGGCGGAGACGGCAAACAAACAGAGAGCAATTGGAAGAAGGCGATTCATGCTGGCGCAAAGTGTAGATGAGAGTGACGGCGCGTGCCAGCACGATCGTCGTCAAGCGATTTTGCGCACCAGCAACATGGTTTGATCGTCGTCGCATCCGTGTTGCCGGCTTAGGACAACGCGCACACATCAAACGAAATCCTCCAAAGAAAAACCCCGGCATTTGGCCGGGGCGTTTCCGAACCAACTGCAAGCTACCAGAGCAACTTCAGCGCAAACTGGAACTGCCGGGGATCGTATGCCGCGGTCGGCTGACCCGCGTCGGTCCACAGCACGTTCACGCCCGACACGTTGAAGCGGTTAGCGACGTTGAAGACGTCCATCCGCATCAACATGCTGAAGCGCTCGTTGAAGTGGACCTGGCGCGAGATACCGAGATCGTTAAAGACCGTCCACGGCGAAGTTCCGGCATTGCGGCCGAGATTGCCGTCGAGCGCTGCCAGCGTTGGCGTTGGACCACCCGGAGTTGCGTATGGAACGAAACAAGGTTCCTGCAGCCACCCTGTCGGCGAGTACTTTGATGCTACTGCGGCTACACCGCATGGGTTCAGTCCCGGACCCGCGGCCACGCTTGGACGCGACGAACTGCTCGCCAACTGGAAGTTGGTATCGTCGCCCGTGATGATCAAAAACGGGCGCCCGGAGGCGACGTCGATCAGCGGCGACACGGTGAAGTTGCTGAAGATGCGACTGAAGACCCCATTTCCGCTGAGCTTGCCGGTTTGATAAACGCCGCTGAAGACGAAACGATGGCGCTGATCAAACGCGGAGTTCGAACGCTCGGCGCCAGGGAAGTAGCTGTCCTGAGGCGCGAGCGGCGACTGCAAGTCCGTCGAGTCGTCGATCGCGTGCGACCACGTGTACGACGCCAGGAACTCGTAGTGGTTGCCGAAGCGCTTCTTCAAATTGGCCGTGAGGCCGTGATACACGGAGCTGCCGTTGGAGTAGTTGGCGTCCATGTCGCCGAAGGGCACGCAGTCCGACAGCGTCGTCGGATCGCAGTTGGCATTCAGGCCGTCGGCCTTCAGCACCTGCTGTGCCAGTCCAACGCAGCCTGCGCCTGCCGCTCCCGACGCGAGATACACATTAGCGATCGATGGATTCAATCCCGAGGGGCGGAAGAAGTTCACCAGCGATGCCGGAACGTAGGCTCCCCCCGGACCGACGCCGCAACTGCTCATCAGCAGCGGATTGGTCCCGGGCGTAACCGGGTTGCCGCTCGAGTCCGTCGCACCGGCAGCCACCGCGTTACGCAGGTTCTGCACCAGCAGGTCGCCGCGCGAAGTGTTGGCGTTGATCGGACGGTTCAGGTGACGTCCGCCGTTGAAGTTGTACATCAGGCTCATCGCAAAGCCGCCGCCCAGGTCATGCTCGAAGGTAAGGTTGGCCTGGTAGGAGCGCGCGTAAACGAAGTCTTTGCTCTGCGGGTAGCCGAATGGCTGGAAGCCCAGCGGGAATCCGGCGGTGATGTAGTTCTGGTTGATGAACAGCGAGTTCGGCAGGAACGCGTTGAACTGCTGCTGGTTGGGTTCGTACCCGAGCAACGAATTTAGCGCCGCCGGACCAGGTGCGCAGTTCGGAGCCGTGGTCAGGTTTCCCTGGAAAATCGGGATGCCATTCAGGTTCGAAGGATTGCCGGCGCCTGCGCAGAGTCCGGTGCCTGGGAAAGCAAGCTGTCCGGAGGTCGATCCGTCTGAGGCATCGCCCAGGAAGTAAAGGCCGAGCAGCGGATGGTCGTAGAACATACCGCCCGATCCGCGAATCACCGTCTTGCCGTCGCTCCACGGATCCCACGCCACACCGAAGCGCGGCTGGAACATGGTCTTGTCGGCCTGAATTCCTTTTTGCAATCCGAGGAAGTCGTAGCCGGAAACCGCCAGCGATGTCAGCGGCTTCAGTTGCGGAGGAAACTCGATGTCGTAGCGCAGGCCGTAGTTAACGGTCACGTTAGGACGAACGCGCCACGAATCCTGCCAATAGACGCCGAGTGGCTTGTTGGTGAATGAGTCTTTGGGATTGCCGATGCCCTGGATGAAGTCGCCCGGAATCCCCAATCCATACGCCTGCACCGGGCTGAACGCCGGGAACGGCGATGGGAACAGGCTCTCCGATCCGAAGTCGTAAACGCCGCCGTAGTTCACGGTGAACGTTGCGCTGGTCGGAATGTAGTTAAAGTCCACACCGAACTTCGTGTTGTGGTTGTGGATGGTCCAGTTGAAATTGTCGCTGAACTGGTACCGCTCTTCGGTGCGGCGGATGTACGAATAAGGCTCGCGCCCGAAGAATGCGTATCCGGGGATGTTGATGGCGGGGTCCGATCCGCCGGCCGCGTTGGAGTAGTTGTAGAGCAGTCCGCGGCGCGCGTACTGGAAGCGGAATTCGTTGACCTTATTGTTGCTCAGCACCCACGTGTCTTGCGCGACCGCATCGAAGTCGCGATAGCTCTGGTCCGATGTGCGGTTGTAAGCGTTCTGCCCAAACGTCTGGTTTTCGCCGTTGACTTCGATTCCCGTGATGGTGCTGGGGCTTACGCCGAAGCGGAAGTTCAGATGGTTGTTCTCGGTCAGCGTGTGATCGAGGCGCAGCGAATAAAGGCTGGTGCCTTCAAACACCGGGAAGTTCCCCACTTGCGCCGCTAGTGTCTGGAACGAGGCCGGCAGTCCGGTGCAGTAAGTTCCTGCGCCGGCAATCGCCGGATTGCATGACGAGGGGAACTGTTGCAGTCCCGCGGGGACCAGTCCGGTCGGAGCCAGGAAGGCGAACGATGCCGGATAAGTTCCGTTCACCGCGATTCCCGATGCCGCACCGGCGGTGAAGGCGTAAGCCTGGTATTCCTGGATCGGGATCAGTGGCGACGGATTCCCCAGAAACGCAGCCTGTTGCGGCGTTACCTGGATATTGAACGTTCCCGGCTGAGCACCGAAGTACGAAGATGCGTCGAACGGCACCAGTCCGAAATTGTTGCTGCCGATGCTGGAGAAGCCGGTCTCGTGCCGCCGCGTAACTTCGTACGAGAAGTAGTAGAAAGTCTTATCTTTCTTGATGGCCCCGCCAAACGCCACGCCCGCCTGCACTCGCGTGTAAGCAGGATCGGACACGGTGCTGAACGGATTCACCGCCTGAAAATCGCGGTTGCGGAGAAATCCGAAGGCATCGCCATGAAAGGCGTTGGTGCCCGAGCGCGTGACGATGTTCACCACGCCGCCAGACGCGCGGCCGTACTCAGGCGCGTATCCGTTGGTGATGACCTGAAATTCCTGCACCGCTTCCTGAGACACCGTCGAGCGAACGCCGTTCACCGCATTGTCGGTGGCGTCTGCGCCATCCACGTTGACCAGGTTGCTGCGCGCGCGCTGTCCGCTGATGTTCAAACCGGATGTAGGCGCTGCTCCGATACTCGGCGCGTTATCGCGCACAACCTGTGAATTCGTCAGAGTGAAGTTGATGTAGTTGCGGCCGTTGATCGGCAGGTTGTCGATGCGTTGCTGATCGACGGTCGTGTTCGCCGACGTCTCCTGCGTCTGTACCAGTTCGGTCTCGCTGTTGACGTTCACCGTTTCCGACACCGACGCCACCTGCATCGGCACGGGAAGCTCGGCCACCTGTCCGACCGTGAGAGAGACCTGGCTGACGTTCGCCTTGGCGAATCCCGGTGCGCTGACCACAACGTTGTAATTCCCCGGAGGCAGCGTGAGGAACTGGTAAGAGCCTTCCGCGTTTTGCGTAACCGTGCGCTCGAAGTTCCGCGCATCGTTACGAACCGTGACGCTGGCATTCTTGATGACGGCGCCGTTGGGATCTTTCACACTGACATGCAACTCGGCAGTGGCTGCGTTTTGCGCCATCGCTCCGGCAGTGAGCAACGAGCACAGAAACACTACCGCAAGAGAACGGACAATACCCCTCATACCCGATTCACCCTTTCGCGCCGGACAGCACGGTCCGGCGACACTCCTGTCGTAAACTGCTGCTGATTTTTCTGGCCGGCCTGCCTACCCCGACGCTGGCCGGCTGCCACACTTTTTTGTTCGAAAATTTGGTTGGTGCGGAGCAGAGTTTTACATTAGAGAGACTCGGGAAGCAAGCAGCAGAGTGGGTTCGCCGCAATGGCTTGTGCAAAATGCAGGCTGGCAGGGCTAATCCAATTCGAATCGCTGGTTGATAGTATTACTACTGCTCGCTCCGCTCGCGTTATGCTTGGCAACACCGGTTCCGGAGGAACTCTCTTGCGCTCCTGTAGAAATCTTTTCAACATCCTTCTTCTTACTCTCGCGTTTCTGTTTGCGGCCTCGCCGGCGACACTGGCCCAGTCATCAGCCGAGTCATCGTCCGATCCCTGGTGGAAGCACGCCGTCATCTACGAAATTTATCCCCGCAGCTTTCAAGACACCAATGGTGACGGAATCGGCGACATCAACGGCATCACCTCGCGGCTCGACTACCTGAAAGAACTCGGCGTCGACGCCATCTGGATCACGCCGATGTATCCGTCGCCGCAGATCGACTTCGGCTACGACATCGCCGACTACACCAGGATCGATCCGCAGTACGGCACCATGGCCGATCTCGACCGCCTGTTCGCCGAAGCCAAGAAGCGCAATATCAAGGTGCTGATGGATTTCGTCATCAATCACACCTCCGACCAGCATCCGTGGTTCCAGGAGTCGCGCTCGTCGAAGACGAATCCCAAGCGCGACTGGTACATCTGGCGCGATGGCAAGATCGGTCCAGATGGAAAGATGGGCCCGCCCAACAACTGGCAGTCGTGGTTCGGCCACTCCGCCTGGACCCTCGATCCCAAAACCAACCAGTACTACTACCATTATTTCTACGTACAGCAGCCCGATTTGAACTGGCGTAACCCTGAAGTTAAAAAGGCCATGTTCGACGTGGTGCGCTTCTGGCTCGATAAGGGCGCATCGGGATTCCGTATCGACGCCGTCTCGCGTCTCTTCGAAGATCCCGCCATGCGCGACGATCCTTACCTCCCGGGTTACAACGCGTACGGCGACCGCAACATCAAGCACCAGTACACCGACGACCTGCCCGAAGTGCACGACGTGCTGCGCGAACTGCGCGCGGTTGCGGATTCCTACGCAGGCCAACCGGTGCTGATCAGCGAGGCCGACGAGCCCAACGTCACCGAGCTCTCGAAGATGTACGGCAAGAACAACGACGAAGTGCAGCTGCCGATGGACTTCCAGATCGCCGACGTGAACAAGCTGTGCGCGCCGTGCTTTCGTAAGCTGCTCGACGAAGTGGAGAACAACCCGGCGCACGGCTGGCCCGAGTACTTCTTCGGCAACCACGATCAGGACCGCACATGGGATCGCTATGGCGACGGCCAGCACAACGACCAGATCGCCAAGTTGATGGCTGCTTTACTGCTCATGCCGCGCGCGACACCGCAGATGTACTACGGCGAAGAGATCGGCATGGTGACGACACCTCCGGCGAGTATCGAAGATGTGAAAGACCCCATCGGCAAAATCGGCTGGCCCAAAGAAAAAGGACGCGACGGAGAACGCACGCCGATGCAGTGGAACACCGGCAAAGACGCGGGTTTCAGCACCGCCGATAAAACCTGGCTCCCGATTCCGCCGAGCTACAAGCAGCGGAACGTCGAAGTCGAGAAGAAAGATCCAGACTCGCTGTTGAATTGGTACAAGCAGTTGCTTGCGTTGCGGAAATCGAATGCCGCGATTCGCGATGGAGGTTACATCACGGTCAATCCGGACGATCCGAATGTGCTGTCGTTCCTGCGAAAAGATCCTTCGGGACCCTCGGTGCTGGTGGCGCTTAACATGAGTGCCCAGCCGAGAACGATGACCTTCGATCTAAAGCCGGAAGGGATCACAGGAACAGCCGCGAAGCCATTACTCCTGGCGCCGAATGCTGAGGCACATGTTGAAGTGCCACTTAACTCGGTCAGTGTTCCCCCCTTCGGCGTCTTCATCGCGGAGGTGAAGTAGCTGTCAGTGTCCCTGCTTCATCTGCGCCGTCAACATCACGCTGCGGGCGTGCAGGCCATTGGCGATGTCAATGACCTGCACGATGTCCTGATAAGGCAGGTCCTCGTCGCCTTCCACAAATACCACCCAATCGGCTCGGCGACTCAACTCCCGCTTTAACGCGTCATGCAGATCGGCAACCGAAACCTCGTTGCCATCGATGAGATAAACGACTGTCTCCCTACGCCGTTCCACCGACACGATCAACGGCCCGACCGACCGGTTGGCCGTTGCCCGTAAATACTCCTTGGACGAAACTCGAACGAAAATTCCCGTCGGAATGTTATGCAGCGAGAAGCTGATCCAAACCGGCATCAATACTACGAACATCACCAGCGTCGCGACGGTGCCGAACCCGGGAAGACCTTCGATCCTCGCTCGCAACGGGCGCCGCACCCCAGGCTGCGCGATGACCGGACCGACTTGCTCAACTCCGTTGACGCCTGTATGGACTTTCTCGTCTCTCCTTTTGTCCACGAGCACGCAACCGAGAATCACCACACCCGACGCAAAACAGATCAGCGAACTCCAGCCCAGCAATTCCGACCAGAAGCCATACGGATACTGAACGGCTTCCACCACTAGCCGGGGATGAAGTTTCTGCAAACAGCTCGCATCGGAGAGCACCTCGACTTCTAATTGGTAGGTTCCGGGATCTGCATCGAAACTCTCCTCGAGCCAGTACGAGTCGAAGTCGAACGTTCCCGATGTGTAAGGCTGCCCATCCTTGAAAACCGTCCAGCGTCCTTTGAGGACCGAGTGATATTCCCAATCGGGCGACGCTGGGCACCTTGGATCATTTACCGCTGTCCGATCGACCAGCACGGTCACCATGTACTCATCGGCCTTGATCAACCGAAAGTTGCCGGTGCCAACCGTGCCACGCGTCAGAGTGATGGCCTGATCAACTGGCCGGAACAGCCAATGACGTAGCCCGTAAAACGACCCCATCCCGAGCACCATCAGGACGATCGCAATGAAGACAGGATTTACGACCCTGACGGTACGGGAAGATTGCGAAGAATTTTTCGAACTGAGCCGGGAAGCGTCTGTCTCGCTTGGCGAGATCGATAGAGGTGCTCGTTTCCACCTGCGAAGAAAGAAAAATACAAGTCCGAGAGCGGCGAACGGTGCGAAAACAAGCAGCAAAAACAGAAAGACATTAATGCCGCCTGGAGTTTCGAGAAATACGAGAACGACCCCAAACAGAAACAGGATCACCAGCAGTTGGGGCCACGACACGCGCATCACGTATCAGTAGACCCCAGCCCCCGCCCGAATGTTCCAACTTTCGCGTTACGGCATCGAGATAACTACGTGGGAGAACTCATCGCTCTCCCACGTTCGTGTTCAAACAAGCTGTAGAAACTAGCTTCTCACCGCACCTGGATCGACGAAATCCGATCGTTCCACGTATGCGACGGATTCGAGCTCACGCGCCAGTTCCGCAGGTCGGCGACATCGCGGCGCGTCATGTCCTGGCCGTTACGGTAGTCGCGATCGTTAAACACGATCACGCGAGCTCCGCCGAACAAGCGAATCGATGAGATGCGGTCGCCATAGCCTGCCAGCGATGGGCGACTCTCACCACGGCGCATGCAGAAGAAGTCGCCGCTGAAATTCGACCCGGTGTAGAAGCAGGCTCCGCCACGTTCCCAGTTGCCGCCATTCCAATTTCCGCGTGGAGGCCAAGGATTTCCCGGTCCCGGATGCATCCAGCCACCCGGACCGCCCGCTACCGGAGGTGGAGGTGGATAGCCCGGGCCTCCGCCGCCGCGAATCGTGAACACGGCGCGGCAACCGCGATCGACCCACAGTCCCTGCCGGTCCACGCCCCAGGTCTGACCCGGAGTGCACGGCGAGCCGCTGATCTGCCGTTGGAACACCACCTGGTCACGGCGGTACGCTCCGCAATAATTGCGGCCGCCGTTGTTCGACGAACAGGTGATACTCTGCTGCGCCACCGCGGGCAGGGCAAACAACACCAACAAAGAAGCAAACAAGAGAACGTTTTTCAAACGCTGCATTTCGGCGCTCCTGTGAAATGTAGATTTTTTTGGGCCGAATGAATCGCACGCGGTTCGACACGATCCTTGAGGAGACACGTATCAAGCCGCTTTGAGACTCCGATGAGAATTCTGGTGAGCCGGATGGCTAATGTTTGGCGCTGATCACCGACGGGCGGTACGACTCCAGCCGGAAAGCCGCGCGGTTCAATGCCTTCGTGAGTTCCACGATCTGTTGGGTTGCGGTGGCCAGATCACCGTTCTCGATCGCTTCATTCACGCCCGGAATCACCGAGGCAGTGTAACCCTTCAAGTCGGCGGGCGCAAAAATCGAATGCTTGAACCACGGACGCTTCGGCAACCCGTTCGGCAGCAACAGGTCGTGTTCGGCGGCCAGCAACGTCGAATTCAAGTCATGCACGTCGGAAGGAGAAGCCGGCTGTTGCGTGATGGCACGTCCGGCAAACGCGAACCGCCGAGCCGCGTGCAGCAGCGACGTAAAGTCGGGAGCACCTTCGCCGAAAACTTCCTGCGCGCGCTGCTCGGCCGCCTGCACGTACTGGAAAATCTCTTGCCCGTAGTTCTCGTAATCGTACGGCAGCACAGTGGCGTCGGCCATGCGCAGAACTTCCAGGCCGAACACGCGCGCAATCAACTGCGAATAAACAAATCCCGGATCACCGAACTTGCGATACCACTCGTAGTTGTCGAACACCGAGTGGTAAACGCCATAGTTTCCGCTGGTGCGAATGTCGCTCGAGGGCACGCCGAGATGATCGACGAACGACGTGTAGTCCGAACCGCTGCCGAGATTGCCCAGCGATACGTCGGCACCACCCGCGGCTACAGCGCCCATCTTGCCCCACGTCCGCCACTGGTCGTAGAGCATGCCGCCCTTCGGACTCGGCACCAGCTTTGAGATATCGCGCAGAAACGATTTCAGGCTCGGAGTGGCGGCAGCGCGGAAGTTCGGTCCCGCGGCGCCGGTATCGGTGTTGAAATAGGCGACAGCCTTGCCGAGTTCCGGCTCGTTCTGTTCCACCCACTCGGTTGATCCGATCAGCCCCTGTTCTTCGGCGTCCCAGCTGGCGAAGACGATGGTGCGTTTCGGCTTCCAACCATTCTTCAGCAGTTCGCCCATGCCCTTGATAGCTTCGAGCATCGCGACTGTGCCGCTGATGGGATCGACCGCGCCATACACCCACGCATCACGATGATTGCCGGCGATCACCAGTTCGTCGGGATAATCCGTGCCACGAATTTTGCCGATCACGTTCCAGATCGTGCGAAACGCGTAATCCTGTTTCAGGTTCAGGTGAACGCGCACTGGGCCCGGTCCCATGTGGTAAGTAAACGGCAGCGCTCCCTGCCAGTCGCGCGGGCACTCGGGACCACCCAGGTTCGCCAGCATCGGCTGCGCATCGTGCGCGCTGATCGGCGTGGTCGGAATCTTCGGCATGTCCGGATTGTCTTCCGGACGCACACGCTTCGAATCCGGCAGATCCGGCGTTCCCGCAAAACCGGGCGTGGTCGGATCACCCGGATGCTGGAATCCGAACTCCACCGTGCCGCGCTGCACGCTCGTGTCCGGACGCCACGGCCCTTTGGGATACGACTCGCCCTTGGTGTAACCGTCGTCGAGCGGGTCGGAGTAGAGAATCACCGCCGCGGCTCCAGCTTCCTGCGCCAGGTAGGCTTTTACTCCACGGAAGTTTTCGCCATACCGAATCAGCACGATCTTGCCGTGCACATCAACGCCGCGATCTTTCAGCAGCTTGAAATCTTCCGGACGGCCATAATTTGCATAGACGATGTCAGCCGTCACTTCTCCCGAAGGCGAATAGCCATTGAACGGCGGCAGCACTCGCGGATCGCGCTGGTACGGATCACTGTCCACGTGCTCGGGCGTCGGACCCTTCATGGCTATGCGCGATGGGTAAACGATGTCGACGTTCACTTGCGCCGGATAATTCAGCCACACTTTGTACGGGACGATAGTGGTATCGAGACCGGCATCGCGAAACTTCTGCGCGACGAATTGGGCGGTCTTCCAGTCCTCGGGCGTGCCGGCCACGTGTGGCTCGGCCGTGAGGACCTTCATATTTTGCTCTGCAGAAGCGGGATCCGGCACGGCGAGGAAACGAATTTCGTCGGGCGAGGCGACGGCCACACTGCTGTCGTTGGCGCTTGCGTGACGACGTCCGGCGCTGGATGCGCCGCTGCAAGCGATCAGCAGAACGGCAACCAGAAAAACTTTCGCGTGTGTCTTACCCACAGAGAGTTTCCGGGACACAGCGGAAAAAAGTGCCAGCATATTACCAGAGCCCGAACCTGACGGTGTCATCCTCTACAAAACCATCAGGGACGAACCCGCTGGAGATGAGACGCCATTTTTCCATCCGCTGTTGTTATCCCTGGGAATTTCCATATTGATGACAAGCAGAGTAGCTGCGGCTCGAAAAAAATCACAGGTAACGACGAGAACTTACGCAGGGGCTTACTGATGGTGATTACGATCTGATTTACGGTTACTTATTGCTCGACAGTACACACCGCGATTCAGTTTTGGGGTGCACTCGCGCTTGCGATCCGTTCCGCGAGCTTTCGCGACTCCTCTTCATCGAGTTGGCGAAGCGAATCAACCTGTTGGGAAGCGAGATCAAGCCGATGAGCTCTGAGATGCTCGTCGGCAATCATCTTTAGAAGTTCCACCGCTGATCCAGCCGGCACCTTGCCGCTGTTGGCGATCTGGGCAACTTCCTCAAACTCACTCCGCTTAAGATGCAACTGAGCAAGCGCTTCGTGAGCGGACTGAGAATTCGGACTGATATCCATTGATTGCCGAATCGCCGCCTCCGCTTCGTCTAGCCGTCCCAGTTCCACCAGAGCTATCGCTCTGAATGCCAAAGGGTCCGCGTTGCCCGGAACTCGGCTCGCAAGCATTTCCGCTGCTCTTAGAGCTTCTTCCCAGTTTCGCAACCCGGATTGGGCTAGCCATAGACCCGCATACGTGCCGTTCTCGATCGGGTCTAGTCTGGCCGCTTCCTCAAGCTCCGGGACTGCATCTCCGAGCCGTCCCAACTCTGTCAGGACTCGCCCGAAGTTAAACCGTGAGATTCCGTCTTTGGGATCCAGCACCACAGCCCGTCGAAGCACCGGCTCGGCTTCACCGAATCGTTCGAGCTCTACTAGTGCCAAACCGAGACATTGGTGCGCAAAAGCGTTGTCCGGACAGAGTGCGATTGCTTTACGAAGCGTTATTTCCGCTTCTTCATACCTTTCAAGGTGTAGCAGCACCCACCCCATTTCAAGGAAGGCCGAACCAGAAGAAGGATCTAAGTTGCAGGCTGTTTCAAAACACGCGAGTGATTCACTCAGTCGATCAAGACGCGCAGTGCAAACACCCATTGCATATGCATAACTTAATTTCTTTCGAAAGCCGGGTTGAATTCGCATTGCCCGTTGTAGATATTCGGCGCCTTCCTTGTATCGACTCAGCCGGGCCAGAACGCATCCCATTTCAGCGTGCGCGTAAGCAAGGTCCGGCTTTACTTGTAAGGCATGGTCATATGCCGCGAGCGCTTTCTCAAAAGCCTGCTGCTGAGCATTACACCAGCCCAGAAGAAGCCAGGCGTTGTAGTCCCTATTATCTTTTGCAATCAATTGCTGGAGGAGCTTCTTGGCCGCCTCATAGCGCCCGAAGCTGATCAGTGTCCGGATCAGTTTCACCCCCATTCGTCTTGCAACCCAGTTCCACATCGCCGTCACTCCACGAACATGCAATCGCCATACGAGTAGAACCGGTACTTCTCTTCCACCGCGTGGGCATAGGCTTTGAGGACGAGCTCGCGTCCGCCGAGCGCCGACACCAACATTAATAATGTGCTCTGCGGCAGGTGGAAATTGGTCAACATCGCGCCGACGACGCGAAACTCGTATCCCGGATAGATGAACAGCTCCGTTTCGCCCGCGCCGGCTTCGATTCGTCCCGAGCGCCCGGTGTACTCCAATGTCCGCACTGCGGTAGTACCAATGGCGATTACCCTGCGCTTCCCGGCGATCGCGTTGTTGATTTTTTCCGCAGCTTCGGACGAGACGCGGTACCACTCGCGATGCAGCTTGTGATCTTCGACGCGGTCTTCGTGGATCGGCTGAAACGTCCCCAAGCCGACGTGGAGCGTGACCTCGGCGGCTTCGACGCCTCTTTCTTTAAGACGTCCGAGGATTTCCGGCGTGAAATGCAGCCCCGCGGTCGGCGCGGCCACCGATCCGCGCTCGCGGGCATACACCGTCTGATAGCGCTCGCGATCTTTCTGGCTGTCCTCGCGATCGATATAGGGCGGCAGCGGAACGTGACCAATGCGTTCGACGGTCGCAAAGAAATCCGACACTGGTTCAAACCGTAGGGTCCGCTCACCGAATTCTCCTCGCGCGATCACCTCGGCCTTGAGCTCGGTTTCCTGCGAAGAGCTTTCACCGAAGCCGAGCCATTCGCCCACGCCAATCTTTCTTCCCGGACGCACCAGCGCTTCCCACTCCCACTCCCCCGTCTGTTTCGTCAGCAGCGCTTCCACCTTCCCGCGCAGGAACTCTTTGCTCGCCGGATTGCGCTCGCTCACTGGCTGCGCATGCGATCCGCTACGCCGCCCGAACAGCCGCGCCGGAAACACGCGCGTGTTGTTGAACACTACCAGGTCGTCGGGCCGCAACAGCTCAGGGAATTCGCGGAAGGAACGGTCCCGAATCTCGCCTGTCTCGCGACGCACGTGCAGCATGCGCGACGCCGCGCGGTCCGCAAGCGGCTCCTGTGCGATCAGTTCGGGCGGAAGATGATAATCAAAATCGGAAACGAACAAGATTGTTTATTGAATATTGTGTATTGGATATTGAAGAGCTCGCGCTCCGATCTTCAATAATCAATAGTCAATAAACAATAGTCAATTCCTGACGAACTCTTTCCCCTTCTGCTCTCGCCCCAGCAAAATCACCGTCGTAAGCAACACGATGGTCGCGATCTCAAACCCCGCGATCGCCCACTGGTATCCGAACCGATGCTGCAGCGCAAACTGAATGCTGTTGGTGGGCGCGGCAAACAGGATGCCAAGTTGATATGCGAGCCCCGGAATCAGCCCGCGAGCGGCATCCGGAGAAACTTCCGTCAGGTGCGCCGGAATAACGCCCCATGCGCCCTGTACGCCCATCTGCATCAGGAACGCGCCGAGCGCGAGAATGATCGGCGTCCAGCCAAATGCCCAGAACGGGATCACGATTAACGATAGCGCTAACGCCGCCACCATCGCCTTGCGCCGTCCGGCGAACTCCGAAAGCTGGCCGAACAGAATTGCGCCGATGATCGCGCCGACGTTGTAGAAGATCGCGATCTCGGAAACGCGCTTCGGTGAAATGCCGTGCACCGTCTTCAGGAAATCCGGATAGAGATCCTGCGTGCCGTGCGAGAGGAACATCATCAGCGTCATCAGCACAATCAGAAACAGAAAGTGCTTCCAGAAGTGCGCGGTCGATTTCAGGATCGCGCCCATCGTCGGCAGCTTGTGCTGATGCCACGCCTCCGACTCGGGAACCTTCGTCCGAATGTATAACGCCAGCAGCGCCGGAATGCCGCCAATCCAGAACATCCAGCGCCAGCCAAGCGTCGGCAGAACCGTGCGCGCCGCCAGGGCGGCCAGCAGATAGCCCATCGAATAGCCGCTCTGCAAAAAGCCCGACAAAATGCCGCGCATGCGCGACGGCGCCGATTCCATCGCCAGCGATGCGCCTACGCCCCACTCTCCGCCCATGCCGATGCCATACAGAATGCGCAGCACCAGGAACGTCAGATAATTCGGCGCGAATCCGCAGAGCAGTTCCACCGCGGAGAAGAAGATGACGTCGCACATCAGCGGTATGCGTCGTCCAAACCGGTCAGACAGCAGCCCGAAAAGGAGCGCGCCCACCGGACGCATCAACAGCGTCGCCGTGGTTGTCGCCACGATGGCCGCCTTCGAAACCCCGAACTCCTTCGACAGATGATCGAAGAGAAAGATGACGACGAAAAAGTCGAAAGCGTCGAGCGTCCACCCGAGATAGCTCGCGGTGATCGCGTGAATCCGCTCGGAGCGTGTCATGAGCTGCACGGGCATTTGGGAGAGGATACACGAGGCAATTGTTTATTGATGATTGCCTATTGTTTATTGGTATCGCTGCTTCAGTGTGACCTGCCCAATAATCACCAATGTGCAATAAACAATGCGATTAGCCGGCCTGCGGATAGTTCTTCTTCTGCTTCTCAAAAATCTCACGCACCCGTTCGAGCGTATCGATCTCGGCGGGCTTCTTGTCAGGACGCAGGCGCACGATTCTCGGGAAGCGCAGCGCATATCCGCTGTTGTGACGGTCGGACACCATCACCGCATTGAATGCCACCTCGATCACAATCTGCGGCTCAACCTCGCGCCGCCAGCCTTCGTCACTGATCGTGTGCTCCAGAAACCAGCGCGTCATTTCGGCAATCTCCACGTCGGTCAGCCCCGTGTATGCCTTGCCGACATTGAGCAAGCTCTCGTCGCTTTCCGAAGCGCGTACCGCAAACGTGTAGTCGCTGAGCACCGGCGCCCGTTTTCCGTGACCAAACTCCACCGCCGTGACGACTACATCCAGCGTTGCCAACTCTCGCTTCAGCTTCAGCCACGACTTGCCGCGTCGCCCTGGCGCGTACGCCGATCCGAGGTCCTTGATCATCAGCCCTTCGTTGCCGCGCTCCAGCGCTTGCTCGAAGATTTGCGCCAGCTCTTCCGCCGAATCCACGCGCGTCACCGGAGCCCGCAGCACCTGCGCTGTCGGGGGAGCCTCCACCACCGGCTCGAAGGCCAGTTGCCCTTGCGCGCCACGGGTGCGGACCTTGGCCCGTCCTCCTGGAAATTGCACCGCTGCCGCGAAGATCCGGTCGAGCGCTTCGCCGCGTTCACGCAACGGCCGGTCGATCACCAGTTCGCCCGCGTAAAGAACATCGAACACCACGTATGCCACCGGCACCTCTTTCATTAACGATGCCGTTACCTTCTTGCGGCCCAGCCGTTTCTGGATTTCCGTAAACGGCAGCGCCCGTCCAACGTCGGCTGCGCCCTCCGGTCGATGCCACGCCACGATCTCGCCATCCAGGATCAGCTCCCCCGGAAACATGGCCAGCGCATCCGGTAATTCCGGGAACGATTCCGTAATCTCGTCGAGCGTTCGCGAATAGAGCCGCACCTCGCCGCCACTTACGTGCGCCTGCGCGCGGATGCCGTCGTATTTGTCTTCCACCTGCGCGTGCTCGAAATAAGTGAACGCCTCTTCCGCCGATTCCGATGGGCTCGCCAGCATGAATCCGATCGGGTGGAACAATCTCATGCGCGCCTCGCCGAGACGATGATCCGTCGCGAGTCGAAGCGTCTCCGCGATATCGCCCAGCAGCATGTTCGCGCGCTGCACGGCTTGTGCGCCCGTCCCTTTTTCTTCCTTCGACGCCGGCTCTGGCGCAACGTACGCCTTCGCAATCGCCTCTTCCACCAGGCTCTCTCGCAGCCCGATGCGCAAGTCTCCGCTCATGATCTTGATGGCGTACTTGGCCTCCAGCGGTGTAAGTTTCTGCAGCAGCAGCCGCACGAAACTTGCTTTCGCCGCCGCGCCACGGGTGTCGGCGATTCGCTGGAACTCGCGCTCCACGTCCACCACGTTCACCGAACCGACTCGTGGCGCCACGTCGAGCAGCACATCGTGTGCCGCCGATCCGAGGTCTCCATACTTGCGATACGCCTGCGATAGTTCGGCGTCCGATTTCTTCGCCACCTCGCGCAATAGCGACCACAACATGGTTCCGCCGACCTGCAATGTCTTTTCTTCGTAGGCGGGAAACGCGCTCCCGGAGAGGAAAATCGCCGAGATTGCCGCTTCTTCGATCGTGCGCGATTGAAAATACTCGGCGACGATTCGCACCTTCTCATTTTTCTTCGTGGTTGCTGCGATGGCCTCGCACGCTTGCGCCAGTCGTTGCATCGATCGTCACCGGTACAACTTCGATCATATTCGATGCGGCGAAGCCCTCGCCAACCGCGCAACCAATCAGGCACCGCAACCTTCTCAATTAAAAGTAACCGTTGTATCAGGGAGAAGAGCATGCCAGCCAGAAAAACCGCACGCAAATCGACCAGCAAAAGAAGAAGCGCCAGTCCCGCTACCTCGCGCCGTTCCAGCGCAAAGAAGAAATCTTCCAGCCGCAAGTACGGCAAGAAGGCACAGAGCGAAGTCCGGACCGAGATGCATCACCTGAAAAAAGGCGAGCATAAGAATCGCAAGCAGGCCATCGCCATCGGCCTCTCGAAAGCCCGTCGCGCCGGCGCCAAGGTCCCGGCAAAGAAGAAGGCCGCGTAACGTGGCCGTTAGCGCCGTTATCTTCGATATTGACGGCACGCTCGTGGATTCCGTTGACCTCCACGCGCGTGCCTGGCAAGAGGCTTTTCGGCATTTCGGATATGGAATTCCGTTCGAGGAAATCCGTCACGAAATCGGAAAAGGATCAGACAAGTTGATCCCCGATCTGCTGGGTCCCGACGAAGCCGATCTCGTCCACGAGAAGCTCGACAACTTCCGTTCCAAGTTGTGGAAGCGCAAGTACTTCAGCCAGGTAAAGCCCTTCCCCAAAGTGCGTGAGCTGTTCCAGACCATTCTGCGCGATCGGAAGCAGATCGTCCTCGCGTCTTCGGCGAAGGGCGACGAGCTGAAAAAGTACAAGCAGATTGCCCACATCGATGACCTGGTCAAAGACGAAACTTCTTCCGATGACGTAGATCGCTCCAAGCCTTCGCCCGACGTCGTCGAAGCGGCTCTAGCCAAGCTGAATCATCCCGACCCGCAAACCGCGATCATGGTCGGCGATACGCCGTGGGACATCGTGGCCGCATCGCGCGCTCAGGTGAAATCGATCGGCGTACTATGTGGAGGATTTCCGGAAGAAGAATTGCGGAAAGCCGGAGCGATAGCGATTTACCGCGATCCGGCCGACCTGCTGGCGAATTACAACCGTTCGGAGTTTGCCGGCGATGCAGCCAGCGCTGCTTAACGGAATCGTTAGCTGATCTCCAGGTACTCGTCGATCCACTTCTTGACCGCGTCGCGGCCCGGCTGTTCCGACGGCTCAAAACGCACGCCCACGCTCGATTCCGCGGGACGCACCCAGCACACCACGCCCTTCACCTTCACGCCCGCACGGCTCGGCAGATCGAACGCCACCTGGATCTCGTCTCCGATTGCCAGCTTGCCTTTGTAGCGCAGCGACATGCCGCCGCCGCTCACTTCCTCGGTGCTGCCGGTGATGTGCTGCATCCCCGAAACTGCCTCGATCTTCACCACGATCGGAATTCTCACATACCTGCGAAATTCATTGATGATCAACAGGTGCGTGGCGCGAACCGCCCGCAGCGCCGACTGGCGATCCACCGGCTTTTCCAGCAGCACGTTCACGCCATACTTCGAAAACTTGATCGCCTCGGCCACGCTCCCGCAGATTCCGAACACCACCATGCGCCGATTCGAACGCGACGATCGCGCCTCTTGCAGGTAGGACTCGGCATGCTCGTTCAGCCAGATCACGGCCGCGTCGAACTTTTCCTTGTGCAGGCGGGCGGGATCGTCGAGCGCGATCGTCTCGATGCTGAATTGCTTGAAACAGTCGCGCAGGATGGCCGAGGTCGACGAATCGACCTGGATGAGCGCGGCGCGCGCCGCCGCCTTCTTTAACACCGACACTGCTGACGAGAGGGCCATGAGACTTGCTGCTTCCTTTTTCTCATTTTGCCCGCTGTTGCCGGTTTAGGCAATCGACTCTTGGGATAGACCGTTGGTGATCTAAAGTACGTTGGTGATGTCCTTGCAAACCGGGCGCAGGTTAGTCATTCCAGCGCTTGAAGATCAGGCAGCCGTTGGTTCCGCCGAATCCAAACGAATTCGACAGCGCATACTCCACCTGCGCCTTGCGCGCATGATTCGGAATGTAATCGAGGTCGCATTCCGGATCGGGCGTCTCGTAGTTGATCGTCGGCGGAAGAACCTGGTCGCGCAGCGCCAGAACGCTGATTCCGGCTTCCAGTCCGCCCGCGCCGCCCAACAGGTGCCCGGTCATCGATTTGGTCGAGCTCACCGGCGGAACTTTGTCGGTGAACACGCGCTTGATGGCGACGGTCTCAAGTTTGTCGCCGATATCGGTCGAGGTACCGTGTGCGTTCACATAGCCGATGTCGCTGGGCTGAAGCTTCGCGTCGCGCAGCGCGTTCCACATCACGCGATAGGCGCCTTCGTGTTCCGGAGCCGGCGACGTAATGTGATAGGCGTCGCCGCTCATGCCGTAGCCGACAACTTCGGCCAAAATTTTCGCGCCACGGGCTTTTGCGTGCTCCAGTTCTTCCAGGATCACAATCCCCGCGCCTTCCCCGACTACGAATCCGTCGCGGTCTTTATCCCACGGACGGCTGGCTTTTTCCGGAGCATCGTTCCGCGTCGACAGCGCGCGCATCGCGGCAAATCCGCCGATACCCATTGGGGTGATCGCCGCTTCCGCGCCACCGGCAATCATCACATCGGCATCACAGCGCTGGATGATCTTGAACGCGTCGCCAATCGAGTGCGCGCTGGTGGTGCAGGCCGTCGCCGTTGCTTCGTTCGGGCCCTTCGCGCCAAACCTCATGCTGACGTGACCGGCCGCCAGGTTCACGATCGCCGCCGGAATGAAGAACGGCGATATCTTCCGCGGACCACCCTGCATCAGGTTGGTGTGCTCGCGCTCGATCACATCGAATCCACCGATGCCGCTGCCGATATGTACACCGACGCGCTCGGAGTTCTGGTCCGTGATCTGCAAACCCGAAGATTTCATCGCCTCTTCCGACGCGGCCAGCGCGAAGTGAATGAAGCGGCCCATCTTCTTGATTTCTTTCTTTTCGATGAACTGCAGCGGATCGAAGTTCTTGACCTCGGCCGCGATCTGGCACGAGTGCTGCGAGGTATCGAAGTGGGTGATGCGCGTAACGCCGCTCTTCCCGGCCAGCAGGTTCTGCCACGCTTCTTCCGTGGTATTGCCGACCGCGCAAATCAGGCCCAAGCCGGTAACGACGACGCGACGTTGCAACGCTATTTCCCGCCTTTCGCGTGTTTGTCGATGTAGTCGATGGCGTCCTTCACGGTGCGGATCTTCTCCGCATCCTCGTCGGGAATCTCGATGTCGAATGCCTCTTCAAAGGCCATCACCAGCTCTACGGTGTCGAGCGAATCGGCGCCGAGATCATCGACGAACGACGCACTGGGGGTGACCTCGGCTTCATCCACGCCGAGCTGTTCCACAACGATCTGCTTAACTTTTTCGTCTACGGAAGCCATTCAAACTCTCCTTCGCGCTGCGTCAGCGGGTAGGTGATTTACGCAACGCGGCCTCCGCGCCATGCGGAGGCCAGGTTGGAATCGATTTCTGCGGCTACTGCTTAACCTTGGCGTGCTTGCCGATGTAGTCCACCGCGTCCTGCACGGTGCGGATTTTTTCGGCGTCTTCGTCGGGAATCTCGATGTCGAAGGCTTCCTCGAAAGCCATCACCAGTTCCACGGTATCGAGCGAGTCGGCGCCCAGGTCGTCCACGAAAGAGGCGTTCGATGTCACTTCCGCCTCGTCCACTCCGAGCTGTTCCACGATAATCTGCTTTACCTTTTCTTCCACGGATGCCATCTGAGCGGCTCCTCCTTCGTCAGTAAACCACCTAGTGTAAATGGCGCGACAAAAGCATGTAAAGGAACCCGCCACCTTAATTCCCGTTGGCGGTCACAATCCCGAAACATCCTAGTCGTGGCCGCATCGCCGGTCAAACCTGCTCCTCAGTATTCCCAGCTCATGTCCGCGTCCTTCGGCGCCGTCGCCTTCATCTGGTCGCGCATCTTCGGCATCACGCGCTGGAACATCGTTCCCACCGCTTCAAACACGCCGACGTTCGCGCCGCCCGTGTAGCAGTGCGGCTTGCGCGCGCCGTAATCGAAGTCCGGAACCTTGTACGGATTCTTCTCGCTGTGCGTGAAGTCGTCGAAGATGTGCACCGCGTTGTTCAGGTACCACGTATCCATGTCGCCCACGGCAAAGTGCAGCTTGCCCGAAAGCTTCGGACCCAGCGTCGCCCAGTCGCGCTCCATGATGTGTGTCAGGTCGTAATGTTCCTTCCAGTAATTGGCCACGTCTTTGTCGATCACGCCCGTCGACGGATCCCAGATCGGCTTCGGATAACCATCCGCTCCCACCGGGCTGAACACCGCCTGCCAGATTCCGAACTGCTCGGTTGAGCGCCCGTGCGTGCCCATCACCTCTTCGCGCCGGACCGTCGGCTCCATCGTTGCCAGCACGTTTCCTTTCGTATCGCGCATCTCGGTTCGCGGCACCCTCGACCAGTTGCCTTCCACCCAGAACGCGTTCGCGTCGTCGTAGATGTTCACCGCCTGGTATGCATGAAAATCGATCGGATCGGGACAGAACGTCCACGCGCCGTTGAAGTCGTCCGGATAGAACACCTGGTCGGCGAGCGTCTCCCATCCGCCCGTCGATCCGCCCACCAGCACGCGCGCCCACGGCTGCGCGATGGCGCGGAACTGCTTCTCCACCTCGGGCAACAGCTCTTTCATGATCGCGTCGCCATACGGCCCTACGTTCGCCGAGTTCACCGCGTACGAATCGTCATAATAAGGATTGGGGTGAATTGGATCGACGATGATCATGTGCGGCAGCCGCCCGCTGGTCCAGTCCAGATACATCTGGTAGCGCGACTGTGCTGCGGCCAGTTCGCGGCCCTTCAGGTCGGCCTTCGGCGGCTGCTCGCTGAAGAAGCGGAAGTCCGGCGAGAAGTGGTCCTGGTAAACCACCACCGGATAATGCGCATTCGGATGCTCATCGAACCCCGCCGGCAGCAACACGTATGCGCCGATGAACATCGGCCGGCCCCAGAACTCCGTCAGCAGCTTGCTCTGGATGCGGATGTGCTTGATGTACTTCGTGTCCTTCGGCGGCTCGATCGGCGCGATCTTCTGGTCGAGCGAAATCTTGATAACGCCACCGTTAGCATCCACGTGCATCTTCTGCGGCTTGTTATAGAGATTGCCCGGCTTCTTGTTCCACTGCTGTCCTTCTCCCATATCGGGCGGCAGCTTCACCGTATGCCCGTCTGCGCGATGAAACGTCTCGTAAACGTTCAGCACCGCCTGCACGGAATAGTCGCCCGTCGGAAGATCGGCCAGGCTGCGGATCGGGAACCCCAGCGACGTCGCATCGATGATCGCCGGCTTCCCCGGCGCCAGGCCATCCACGTCGATGGCAAAGAACTGCTGGCTCTCGGCTTCTTCTTCGTCGAGTTGGAAGCGCGGCTCGTCTTTGTCGTTCTTCGACAGGCCCAGCATGATGTGCCCGTCGAGCGGCTTGCTGCTCATCTCCGCCGGAAAGCTGATCTCGAATCTCAGCTTCTCTCCCGCAGGCTTCTTCGCCGTTTGAGCCATGACAACTTGCGCCATCATCAAACACAGCACGATCAGAGAAGCCCATCCTCCACTTTTTCGCGTCAGCATCTACTCTCCTTGGTGTGCTCAGTACGATACAACATCGTTCGCACCCTTAACCGTGGGCATCCGCTTTGGTGGTGGCTCCATCGAATGTCTAGTCCAAGCACGAGCGGAGTAGCCACTTTTCCGCGCGCGGCGCGGAACATCCGTACACGACTCAAGGAGAGTTCAATGAGAAAAGTAGTTATCACAGGCGTGCTGTTGCTTGCGGCAACAGCTTGGGCGATGGCGCAGACAGGAGCCGGCACGGGTTCAGGCTCCTCTGCCAGCGGCCAGACTGGCACCAGCAATTCCAGCTCCACCACCGGTCAGGCGGGCGCAACTACCGGTTCGAATCCTGACACCACCGGCCAGGCCGGCACCACCGCTCCCAGCACCGGCGCAGCCGGAACCGCTGGCTCGGGCACGACTACCGATACCACCGGCGCCGCCGGCACCAGCAACCCAAGTTCGAACACCGGCACCGGATCGAGCAGCACGACTGGCGTAGACAACACCGCGCCGTCGTCGACTTCGCCGAATTCGTCCACGTCCGGCAGCAGCACCAGCAATCCCAGCACCACGTCTCCAGCTCCGGACGCGGGCACGACCGCTCCCGGCAGCACCACTCCGCCGAGCAGCACGACTCCGCCTCCGAGCGGCACCAATCCGCCGCCGCAGAAATAACGTGGCGTAGGCACTCAGAAGACACGAAGGCCGGAAGGATTTCCTTCCGGCTTTTTTGTGCTTGATGTTTTTTAGTACTAACGCTGACGATGGAAACCTACGACCGCCGCTCCAGGTGACGCAGGCCATTTTCACCCGCCACGATCACATCGTTCGCGATCCCCAGGAACAGTCCATGCTCCACGATCCCCGCCCGTCCGCCAAGTTTAAGGGCCAGCGCCCGCGGATCGGGAATCGCTCCGAAATTCGAATCCAGAATCAGATTGCCGGAATCAGTCAGGTACGTGGTTCCATCCGAATGCTTTCGAACCGAAACCTGCGCGCCCAGCGATTCGACGTATTGCGCCTGCGATCGCCAGCCGAAATTCAGCACTTCCACCGGTAGCGGAAATTTCCCCAGTCGCTCGCAAATCTTCGATTCATCCACCACGATCACCAGCCGCGCACTCGCCTGCGCCACAATCTTCTCTCGCAGCAACGCGCCGCCTCCGCCCTTGATCAGCTCGAAGAAAGGATCGACCTCATCGGCGCCATCAATCGTCAGATCCACCGCTTGCGGAATCGAATCGTCCATCATCGGGATCTTCAGCTTGCGCGCTTCCTCGTCCGTCTGTCGCGACGTGGCGATGCCGGTGATGTCTTTCAGTTCTCCCCGCTGCAATAACTCGCCGATCTTGCGCGTGGCGTAGATCGCTGTCGTCCCGGTGCCCAGTCCCACCGTCATGCCGGATTGCACCAGCGCCACCGCTTTCTCCGCGGCCAGTTGTTTGAAAAGCCGTTGCTGGTCACTCGTGAGTTTTGGGCTGTTCATGTCCGCGATCGCGCCATCCTCAGGTTTGCGCGCCCATTATCCAACAAAACCCGCTCACTGCACGAATTCGCCCTGCTTGCCCTCTTTGGGATGCTCACATATCATGGGTGACCGTCATCACTGCCAGAGAGTGACCCGGCAAGCATAGGCTGGTGATGCTGATTTTCTTATTCACTTCAGCAGGAGACTTAAAACGATGAAGAGAACTCTTGCAGTCCTTGCCGGCCTCGCGCTGGCGAGCAGCTTCGCGATGGCCGGCGACCTCGCCGCCAATCCCGATTTCAAAGCGAAGTGCGCGGTGTGCCACGGGGCAAGCGGTGAAGGCAAGGCCGCCCTGAAAACCGCTCCCTTAAAAGACTCGGCCGGTAAGAGCGCTGACGAACTCACCGCCACCATCACCAAGGGTAAGCCGCCCAAGATGCCGGCTTTCGAAAGCAAACTCAGCGCCGATCAAATCAAAGGCCTCGTGGCCGATATCAAATCCTTGAAGTAAACCCAGGTCCCTGAATCACCTGTGGCCGCCTCTTGGCGGCCTCACTTATTTTCGGCCTATTCGCCGCTTAGAAGTCCACCGCTATTCCGCGTACCACTCTGAGTGCGCCGACCATGCATGACACACGAGGCACTGCGTCTCCGTCCACTGGTGCAGGCACGCCGGACACACCCCGCCCGTGTCAAAGGTGTTCCAGTGATGGCCGCACGTGCACATCCAGCGGCTGTTCTTCTGCGGCGTCCATCCGCATTTTGGGCAGCGGATATGAGGTCCCGACGTGCCCGGCGCCTTTTCTACCTCACTCTCCACTTCCGGCATTTTTACCGGACCTGCGAAAACCATGCTCATGGCGGACTATTATGACTTAGGCGCCAACCTCCGATGAAGAAACCGCGCAAGACTCGCAAGCCACCGCATGCCGCCGCCAAACGCAAGCCCCGCGCCGATCGCGAAGTGCGCGTGCTCTACGAAGACGACGCCATCATCGCCCTCGACAAGCCCGCCGGACTACCCTCGGTTCCGGTCGCCAAAAACTCCAACGCTCCCTCGGCGTGGTCCATCCTCTCCGCCGAACTTCGCGAGCAGCGCAGACGCGCCTTCGTCGTCCATCGCATCGACCGTTTCACTTCCGGTATCCTGCTCTTCGCCAAGTCCCCGCGCGATCGCGACTCGCTCGTTCACCAATTCCTCGAGCACACGCCGCAACGCGAATACACTGCCATCGTTCGCGGCCACCTTCCGCACGATTCCGGCACGCTCGTTCACTACTTCCGCAAGGAAGGCCATATCCAGAAGCTGACTGCGTCCCGCGACCCGAAAGCCGCTCGCGCCGAGCTTCACTATCAGGTCGAACGCAAGCTGCGCGATGCCTCGCTGGTTCATGTAACGCTGGTGACCGGGCTCCAGAACCAGATCCGCGTGCAATTTTCCGCCCTCAGTCATCCGGTCGTCGGCGACCGCAAGTATCATCCCGCCGAAGCCCAGGAGCGTCGCATCGACCGCGTCGCGCTTCACGCCAACCGGCTCGAATTCCTCCATCCACGCACCGGTAAGCCCGTCGTCATCGAGTCCGAACCTCCTGCCGACTTCCGGCATCTGTTGCGCGCTCTCCACAATCCGGCCCAGAGCGGCTAACATTTTCCAGCTGCCGCCGTCGAAGCGCTGCGGTAGTTCGCAAAATCCGAGAGGGATCAACGATGCATATCATCCGCCTTGCCGCCAGTTCGCTGTTGTTTGCCATGCTCCTTGCCTTGCTGTCGGCATCGCCCGTCGCGCAGACACACGCCTCCCAGCCTGCCGCGGCCAACGATGCCAATCACGATTTCGACTTCGAACTCGGCAAGTGGAATATCCACCTCAAGAAGCTGATGCATCCGCTCACCGGATCGAAGGAGTGGGTCGAATTCGACGGCACTTCCGTAACGCAGAAGTTATGGGACGGCCGCTCCCAGATCGAGCAGTTCGAGACCGACAGCCCCAGCGGCCACATCGAAGGGCTCACCCTGCGAACCTTCAACCCGCAAACGAAACAGTGGTATCTCTGGTGGGCGAATGCGAAAGACGGTCAGGTGGTCGCGCCACAAGTCGGCCAGTTCAAGAACGGCGTCGGCGAGTTCTACGGCCAGGACACGCTCAACGGCAAACCCATTTACATCCGCTTCATCTGGTCGAAGACCGATACCGACAAGCCCCACTTCGAGCAGTCATTCTCGGAAGACGGCGGCAAAACCTGGGAAGTGAACTGGATCACCGATCAGACGCGCGTGAGGGAATAGTTCCGCAAGGGCAGGCTTTCGCCAACTCACTTAACTGCTGGCCACGCGATTGAGCTGCCGGTTGTATCCCACCACGCCTTGCATCGTTGGTAGTAGGGTGCCGATTCGCTCTCCGGCAAGCTACCGTTAGGGATTTCGCAACTTGGTTCTTTGGTCAGGTTCCACAGAAGCACAATTGCTGCGAAACGAGTAGACGGGCTGGAATCATTTAGCGCCTCGGCCGCGGCCGGCGCCGATCGAGGATCGCTAATCTCTTCCAATGCCGACCAGGCACAATATCGAACAAACTCCGTCTTCGCCGACTGCATGATTCGAATGAGACTTGGAACCACGGCCCTGTCTCTCGAGCGCTGCAGTTCGATCGCGATGTCCGCATCTGGGTCGCCGTAAGCGCTACCTGGATGCGGAGCAGCATCAAGTTTCACCGGCGCCATCGATCCGTGTAATTGCCGTCTTTCAATGTTGATGACGATGGATTCCACCTGTGGCAGGACGGATAGATCCCCTGAACGCAGAGCCGCGTAGATCGCCCACTTCTTCTCTTCTTCCGAGCCGGTGTTGATGAAATCCTGAAGTGCAGCAGCCGAAGAAGCGAGCTTCAATCCTCCGAGTCGCGAGATGTTGGCGAGACGCATCGCAGGATCGGGATCGTGCAGGCCCGCGATGACGTCCTGCTGCAGTTGTTGATCCCAGGCTCCGTGCGGCTTTGCTGCCAACGTTGGCGACATCGGAAGTCCGCCTTCGCAATCGTGGTAGAAATCGAAAATGTCGCCAGATTCCTGTTTGGCAAAAATCAGCCAGGAATCACTGCGGTGCAGGTCGACGCAATCGTGGCCATCAAGAAATCCAATTTTGCTGAATGTAAAACGCAGCCGAACGGCCGAACCTTGAACTTTGCCCTTGTACCAGCGGTCCACCCTGAGGATGGCAAATCCCTCTTCGGACCATTCGTTCGCTGTGGTATCAAAACTGACGATGGTTGCATGGAAGATGAACGGAGCGGTCCCCAGCGATTGCAGGTCTTCGGTTCCCTCCGGAATGGGAATTCGGGCAAACGCAACTTGTGCGCACAAAAGTAAGAGCGCCGGGATTGCGACGCTCAGCAGCGCTAATTGAAACTTCAGCCAACTGCGGTTCATAGCACGCAGAGGAGAGGTGCCCCGAAGTTAAACCACAGCTTTGAGTCTACTCCCTTTCCACCACCACCACCCGATCCACCTCATCCCCTTTCCCCTCCGGCACCTTCAACTGCAAGCCGTAGCCATCTTCCCGGAACTCCACCGCCGCGCCCGTGTCCAGCATCTTCGCCGACTTCACTTTCTTCCCCAGCGTCGGCAGCGTCAGCGACGGCCCCGCCCAATCCAGCACGTGCACGTACACCGTGTTTCCCTTCTGCGTCGTCACACCCCATACCGCCGGCGCCACCGGACCACCGCGCGTCCCATAAATCGACTCGCCATACTTCGCCGTCCATGCGCCCATCTCATGCAAGCGGTCCACGAATTCCGGCTGGATCTCCCCATTCGGCATCGGACCCACGTTCAGCAGAAAGTTCGCGTTGTTCCCCGCCGCCCGCACCAGGTAGCGAATCAACTCTCGCGTGCTCTTGTAATTCGAATCGCTGATGTTGAACCCCCAGCTCCGGTTCATCGTCTCCGACATCTCCAGCGGAAGCTGGCTCACCGCCGCTCCTCCAAACCCTGTCGTGTTCTGCCCCGGCAAATCTTTCTCGAACGTTTGCACGTCTTCCCCGGGCAGCGGCAACTTGTGATGGTTCGGGATAATCAACGCTGCCGGTTGTAACTGGTGGATCATCGAGTACGTTCGTTGCAGTTGCCAATCGGCATCGGGCTTGTCCCACATGCCGTCGAACCATATCCCCCCGATCTCGCCGTAGTTCGTCAGCAGCTCGCGCAATTGCGCATTCATGAAATCAAGATAGCGGTTCCAGTCTCCGCTCTCCGGCCTGCCCGTTCGATGTCCCGTTCGTCCGCGCGGAAAGTAATCCGGGTTGTGCCAGTCGAGCTGCGAATAATAGAAGAACAGCTTGATCCCCTGCCGGTGACACTCGTCCGCCAGTTGCTTCAGCGGATCGCGCCCATACGGCGTTCGCTTCACGATGTTGTAATCCGTCTGCTTCGTATCGAACATCGAGAAGCCATCGTGATGCCGCGACGTGATCGTGATGTACTTCATCCCCGCCGCCTTCGCCAGGGCCACCCACGCCGCCGCGTCGAACTTCTGCGGATTGAATTGCGCCGGCAGCTTTTCGTACTGCCCCACCGTCAGCGGGCGCTGCTCCATCACCCATTCGCCATCCGCCAGAACGCTGTACACGCCCCAGTGAATGAACATCCCGAACCTGGCGTCCTGGTACCACTGCCGAGCCGCCAGGTTTTCCGGACTTGGTGGATAGTTTGACTGCGCGACAACAACCGCAGAAAGTACGAGCACGAGAACGGCGAGTTTCCGGATCATGATTTTTGTCGCCGACATATTAACTGCCCATTCCGAACTTGTCGCCTCGCCGTTACGTTGGTCACGGCGATACCGCAACCGCACTGCAAGTTCGGCGTATTATCCATTGTTTGCTAAGGTGCACCTTTGATTGACCGTTACTCGGAGTTGCAGTAACGTGCGAGCATCAGGTTCATTGGCGCATCAGGCGACGTGTGCCAAACGGTAGGGACGGAAGATGCCGGACAAGATTGGTCGGTACGAGATTAAGGGCGAGCTCGGAAAAGGCGCCATGGGCATCGTGTACCTCGCCGTCGACCCAAATATCGGGCGGCAGGTGGCACTCAAAACCATGCGCGTCGACGTGCTCGGCGCCGACACCCCCGACGCTCTCAAGCGGTTCCAGAATGAAGCGCGCGCCGCCGGCGTCCTCAATCATCCCAACATCGTTACCATCTACGACGCGGGCGAAGACCAGGGCGTCTTCTACATCGCCATGGAATACATTCCTGGCAAGACGCTGGCACAACTGCTCGTCGAAGTGCGCGTCGTCTCCGCCGAACAACTCGTCAACATCGGCAACCAGATCTGCACCGGCCTCGATTACGCCCACATCAAGGGCGTTATCCATCGCGACATCAAGCCGCCGAACATCATGATCGCCCCCGACGGCACCGTGAAGATCATGGACTTCGGTATCGCCAAGGCCGGAGCCAGCCTCACCCACACCGGCGAGGTCCTCGGCACTCCGAATTACATGTCGCCCGAGCAGGTCCGCGGACGCGACCTCGATGGCCGCACCGACCTCTTCTCCACCGGCGTCATCCTTTATGAGATGGCCACCGGCGAGCGCCCCTTCAACGGCCAGAACGTTACCACCATTATTTATAAGATCATCCACGAGAACCCCGCCGCGCCCCGCGAACTCGACGTCACCGTCCACCCCGGCCTCAGCCAGGTCATCACCAAGTGTCTCGCCAAAGATCCTGAGGATCGCTATCAGTCCGGTTCCGACCTCGCCATGGCGCTCCGCAGTTACAAGATCGTCTCCCTGCAGGAGCCTCGCGCCACCGCCGCGCCCATGATTTCGCCTTCGGCCACCGGCATTTCCACGCGCCCCATGCAGGTCGCTCCACCCACCGCGCTGCGCACCGCCGCTCCCGCCACCGGCGTCGCCGCCGCTGCCGCCGCCGCTCCTGCGAAGCCAGCCGCGCAGCAGGAAACTCCGACCGAAGTCATCAAGATGAAGCCTCCGGTCGTGGTGCCGGGAAAGAAAAGTTCCAGCACTTTGATGTTGGTCGCAGTGATCGTCCTCGCGGTGCTCGCGGCCTCTGCCACCGTCGTTGGTTATCTCAAGCATCGCGAGACCGTCGCCGCTGTCGCCGCGCCCGTGTCATCGGCATCCGCTCCCATCACCAGCACTGCGCCTACACCACAGCCACCCACGCCCGAAACCACCGAGCGTCCGCCCGAGCCTGTCAGCGGCATCACGACAAGAACGCCGGTCGCGCCCAGGAATTCCGCCAAGCCTCCGACGCCCGAAGGCATCGGCTCACTGCATATCACCTCCAACCCGGCGGGAGCGCAAATTGAAATCGACGGCGTTTCTCAGGATTGGTACCAGACTCCGTTCAATACGCCGCCGATGAAATCCGGCACCCATACCGTTCGCGCCCAGCTCGCCGGACTCTCGCCGCAAACTCGCCAGGTCGACATCATCCCCGGACAAAAAGTCACTGTCGACTTCCAGCTCGCCGGCGACAAGGCCATCTACAACATTTCCAGCTCGCCCTCCGGCGCCGATATCATGGTCGACGGCGTCTTCAGCGGACACGTCACCCCCTCGCAGATGACGCTCACTCCCGGCCAGCACCGCATCGTTCTTCGCATGGAAGGATTCTCGACCTCCGAGGTCACCACCGATGCTGCTGCCGGCCAGACACTCAACGTCGCTCCTGTCCTCCGCGCGCAGAACTCGACCGTCATCAGCATGCAGGGCACACCCGAGCAGCAGGGACTCGGCAGCCTCGGCAATCTTCGTCGTTTCTACGCCGACGGCGAAATCCCGCCTGGCATGGGCGCTCTCCAGGTTCGCACACGCCCCAAGGGTGTAACGATTCTGGTCGACAACGCTCCCATCGCCAAGCTCACCCCGTTCCGGTTCCCGGTTCGTCCCGGAACCCATCACATTACGCTGCAAAAAGACGGCTTTCAGTCTGTAACTAGAACGGTACAAGTGGAGCAGGGCCGGCAGCTCGAGATCGACGAAATTCTACCGCCGCAACGGTAGCCCGGGTCGGCAAGCCCGAAGATTAGAGGCCCAACAAAAGGAAAGCAATGGCGCGGCTCATCATCACGTCGCCGGATGGCAAGCGCGGCGTTTTTGAAATTGGCAAACCTGTCATCACCATCGGGCGCGGCAGCGCCAATGACCTGGTGCTCAACGACCCCAGTGTCTCCCGTTTCCACGCCGTCCTGAAAAAATCCCCCCAGGACGAAGTCTCCATCGCCGACCGCGGCAGCACCAACGGGGTCATGATGGACGGTGTCCGCATCGCCTCCGAGATGCCCGTCGCCCACGGCGGACGCGTCAAAATCGGCATCTACGACCTCAAGCTGGAAGCGCATCGCGAATCCCGCGACGCCGCTCGCGAAGCTGCCCTCGTCGTGCAGAAGGCCGAAATCCCCGCCGCCCTGCGCGATGTCCTCGACGGCAAAGTTGCACCACAAGTGCCTCGCGGCACCATTGCCGCCGACAGCAGCGCCCTCCGCGATCAGGCCTCCCGCCTCACCAAGGAAAATTTCCTGCTGCGCATGCTCTACGACGCCGGCAAGGTCCTCAACGGACTCCGCACCGTCCCCGAGCTGGTGAAAGAAGTCGTTCAGCTCACCTTCCGCATCGAAGGCGTGCAGCGCGGATCCATCATGTTCCTGGGCAAGAACGGCGAAATCACCGAGCAGAGCGAAGTCCGTTACCGTACCACGCCCATCGACGAGCAGCCGCAGATCACCTTCAGCCGCGCCATCCTCCAGAGCATCATCAAGGAGCGCGAGCCCATTCTCGTCACCGACCTCAGCGCCGACGAGCGCTTCGTCACCAGCGAGAGCATCAAGGTCTCCGGCATGCAATCGGCAATGTGCGCGCCCCTTATCAGTCCTAACAGCGGCGTTATCCTCGGCGTCCTTTACGTCGACAATCTCTCCAAAAGCTCCGCCTTCTCGCAGGAAGAGCTCAACGTCTTCGCCGTCGTCGCCACCCAGGCCGCCGCCGCCATCGACAACGTGATGGCCCACAAGCGCATTGCCGACCAGGAAGTGCAGCGCCAGGCGCTCGCCCGCTTCCTCGCTCCCGAAGTCGTCGAGATGATCGCCTCTAACCCCGAAGGCATCCGGCTCGGCGGCGTGAACCAGAAAGTTACAGTTCTCTTCTGCGACATCCGCGGCTTCACCCCAATGTCGGAAACCATGGCCCCGGAAAAAATCGTCGAGATCCTCAACGAATATTTCTCCCGCGTCACCGACGTCATCTTCGACCACGGTGGCACCCTCGACAAGTACATCGGCGACGCCGCCATGGCCATCTTCGGCGCCCCGTTCTCCAAGGGCAACGACGCCGCCAACGCCGTCAACGCCGCCGTCGCCATGCAGAAGATGATCTGCGAACTCAACCGCGATGCCGCCGAGCGCGGTCATCCGGAACTGAAGATCGGCGTGGGCATCAACACCGGTGTCGTTACAGCCGGCAACATTGGATCGTCCAAGCGTCTCGACTACACCGTTATCGGCGACTCGGTAAACCTCGCCTCGCGTCTCTGCGGCAAGGCGGAAGGCGGACAGATCATCGTCACCGAGTCCACCGCCGCCGAACTCGGCGGAACCTTTGTCCTCTGTGCCTTGCCTTCCACCATCGTCAAAGGCAAATCGCAGCCCATCAACATCGCCGCCGTCGAATGGCAGATGTCCACCGCCGCCAAAACCGTGTAAGGAAATGTAGGACAGGTAGGAATCAAGTGTGGGATAGGCATTCCTGCCTGTCATTGGGAAGCAAAGTGGAAGTGTGGGACAGCCATTCCTGCCTGTCAGGCGGAGCGAAGCTCCGCTACTCTCTTTTTCTCTGTGCCCTCTGCGTTGATTCGCTTAGCTCACGCTTCCACTAACGCTCACCAGCCCGCCACCGAACCACTAACCACTAACCACTACCCACTGCTTTTCAATATATCCATCCGTCATTCCCGCGATGTAATCGCACACCACTCGCGCCAGCGGCTCCTCTTCCGCCTTCGCCTGGTAGCTTCGTGGCAACTCTTCCGGATGCACCATCCAGAAATCAAACAGCTCCCCCACAATCTGCTCCGCCCTCTCCTTATCCGACTTCAGCTCCGGGCTGTAATAAAGATTCGCGTATAGGAACGTCTTCGCCTGCCTTCGCTCCTCGTCCACCTTCGCACTGAACGCCGCCAGCCGTTGCGGGTGCCGGCGCACATCCTCCAGCGTCCCGATCTTCGCCGCCACAATCCGCGACCGCGTATTCTCGATCAGATCCGTGACCATTTCGTTGAAAAACCGTTTCAGCGCTTCGTTGAACTTCAGCTTCTCGATGGCCTGCGGATACCGCTTCTCCGCCTCCCCATACGCTCTCGCGAATGCCGGCACGCCATCGCAAATCTGCTCGACCGTCAGAATCTCCGCCTCGTATCCGTCATCGAGATCGGCCGTGTTGTACGCGATCTCATCGGTGAGATCGATCAGTTGCGCCTCCAGCGGCGGTCGTTGCTCCAGCAGGTATTCGCCCAGCTCCGGATGATCGGCCGCCGCATAGTCGCGCGAGTGCTTGATGATTCCCTCGCGCACCTCGAACGTCAGGTTCAGTCCGCGAAACGCCGCGTAGCGCAGCTCGAAGTCCTCCACAATCCGCAACGCGTGCAGGTTGTGATCGAAGAACAGCCCATGGCGCCGCATCGCTGCGTCCAGCGCTTTCTCCCCCGCGTGCCCGAACGGCGGATGCCCGATGTCGTGCACTAACGCCAGCGTTTCGGCCAGGTCGACGTTCAGCTCCAGCTGCTCGGCAAGCGTGCGCGAAATCTGCGCCACTTCGATCGTGTGTGTAAGCCGGTTGCGGAAGTGATCGCTCCCCCGCGCCGTGAACACCTGCGTCTTGTTCTCCAGCCGCCGGAAGGCACGCGTGTGAATCACGCGGTCGCGATCGCGCTGAAAATCATTCCGGTAAGGATGAGGCGGTTCGGGATAACGGCGGCCGCGCGTGCGCTCGACTCGCACCGCGTAATCGGCGAGCATGCCTGCGAGTGTAGCAAAAGACCAATTCCGGTTCAGGTCTCCGCCCCTCGATGGACCCCCGGGCAATCGAATCCAAAATTTCGTCGCTTCCATATTTTTCCTGAATGGTGATCGAATCCACTTGGGCTGCCGATAATCACGGTGGAACGGGAAGGGCTTTTCCCAAAAGGAAATACCCTCGAATCGTAGGAGCTTCAGCAAGCCACTGAATCCAAAGACATAACCGCTCATCGATCACGATAGTAGGAAGGCGGGATCAAAGTTTTCGTCCATGTGCTCTGGATCACAATTATTTGTGACTTCACTGGTTGCCGAAACCGCGGCGCAGGCGGATAATTGATATTGAAAATGATTTTCATTTTCGTTCCGGGAGGACTGGGATGTCCGACGACGCGGTGAGACTGGCTGACTTGAGCGAAGGCGAACACGCCATTCTGACCGAGCTTGATCTGCCGCACCAGACCGCCGAGCACCTCATGTGCCTCGGCTTTATTCCCGGCGTCGAAATCACCGTCGGCAAAAGCGGCCCCGGCGGCGATCCCCGCGTCTACAACGTCGATGGTTCCAATGTCGCCCTTCGCCGCGATGTCTCCCTCAACCTTTCCGTTCTGCCCAAGCTTTGGAGAACTCAGAGCTAACTCATGTCTGCCTGCTGCGATTCCAATGTGGCTGCCCCTGCGCCACCAGCAGACCGCCTGCCCAGCTCACTCGCTTTCCGTACCGTCGCCATCATCGGGCCGCCCAACTCCGGCAAGTCGACTCTCTTCAATCAGCTCACCGGGCTGCGTCAGAAAGTTGCCAACTTTCCCGGCGTCACCGTCGAACATCACCTCGGCTACATCCGCAACGCAGCTGGCGAAGAAGTCGCGCTGATCGATCTGCCCGGCGTCTATAGCCTCACGCCTAAGTCGGAAGACGAACGCGTCACCGTCGATGTTCTGAACGGCCGCATGGACGGCACGCCCAAGCCCGACGCCATCGTTCTCATCCTCGACGCCACCAACCTCAATCGCCACCTGGTGCTCGCCGCACGCGTGATTGCCGTTGGCCTGCCCACGCTGGTGCTGCTCAACATGGCCGACTCGCTCAAAGCCCAGGGCGGCGGCATCGATGTGCTCGCGCTCGCCCGCGAACTCGGCACGCCGGTCGCGCTCGTCAGCGCTTCGAAAGGCGAAGGCCTCGACGTCGTTCAGCGCTTCATCACCACCAACGGCCAGCCGGCTACCACCATCATTCCGGTGATCAAGACCGTCACCGCCGACGTCGTGCGTTGCCGCGAGTGGGCCTGCACCGTCGCCGAGAATTCGTCTTATCGCAAGCCGATTCCTTCCGCCTGGACCCGCCGCATCGACAGTCTCGTGCTCGACAAGAAGTACGGCCCCATCATCTTCGCCGTTGTCGTCGTCGCCGTTTTCCAGTGCATCTTCAGTTTCGGCCAGCCGCTGTCAGACCTTTTTAAGACGCTCCTTGATGCGATCGGTTCGCAAGTAGGCTCACTGCTTCCCGCCGGCCTGTTCCGCTCCCTGCTCATCGAAGGCGCCTGGAGCGGCGTCACCTCGGTCCTCGTCTTCCTGCCTCAGATCCTGCTGCTGTTCCTCGTCATCGGCATCCTCGAGGACTCCGGCTATCTCGCCCGCGCCGCCGTCATCGCCGACCGCACCATGAAGAACGTCGGGCTCAACGGCAAGTCGTTCATCCCGCTGCTCTCCGCTTACGCCTGCGCAGTGCCGGCCATCATGGCCACGCGCACCATCGAAGACAAGCGTGACCGCATCGCCACCATCCTCATCGCGCCGTTCATGACCTGCTCGGCGCGGCTGCCTGTCTACACCATGATCATCGCGGCCTTCATCCCGCAACACAATCTGCTCGGTCCGTTCTTCGGATCGCGCGCCGCCGCAATGCTCGGGCTTTACGTCATCGGATTCCTCGCAGCCGTCTTCACTGCGCGCATCCTCAAGTCGTCGGTGCTGAAGAGCAAGGACTCGCCCTTCATCCTCGAGCTGCCGCCATACCGCTGGCCTACGTTCCGCTCGCTCGGACTGCGGCTGGTCGACCGCTCGAAGGCGTTCCTCGTCCGCGCCGGTACCGTGATCCTCGCCGTATCGCTGGCGTTATGGGCATTCACCCATCTCCCCCTGCACAACGGCCAGCCGCCGCAGATCCAGGACAGCCTGGTCGCCAGTGTCGGTCACTTCATCGAGCCGGCGATTCGTCCGCTGGGCTTCGACTGGAAGATCGGCGTGGGACTGGTGACCTCCGTCGCCGCCCGCGAAGTCATCATCAGTACGCTGGGAACGCTGAATGGTATCGATCCCGCATCGCACGCCCTCAGCCTGCAGCAGGCGCTGCACAGCGAGTTGACCCTCGGCGGAGCCGCCGCCCTGCTCATCTTCTTCGCCTTCGCCATGCAGTGCACATCGACGCTGGCCGTCGTCCGCCGCGAAACCAACAGCTGGAAGTGGCCCGCCATCCAGTTCACGTACATGACGGTTCTCGCCTACGTCTCCGCTCTTGCCACTAACGTTGTCGTTACACGTTTCTTCGGATAACCACAGCAAAAAGCCCGCGCCTGTCCAGGCCCGCGGGCTGTTCGTTTTGTACTGACGTTCTTAGAAGGCCGGCCATTCGTAAGGAAAAAGCTTGCCCGCCTCTTCCGGCGATAGCTTGCCGCCGGCGAGCTCGACCGCGTGCGCCAGGACCGGATCCCGATGACCCGCGAGGTCGGATGCCGTGGGCAACAGGAGCTCGTCCGGTTGCACCCCCACCTTCTCCAGGCTGGTGCCGTCTTTCATGAGCATTTGCGCCACGGTAATCGAAGCACCGTAGAAGATGGTGTGATCAAGGCCCGCTTGCATCGGGAAACCCTGCGCGACCATGACGGCTCCCTCGCTCCGGTCGCCGATGATCGTGGCCCGGTGTTCCAGTTGCATCACGCGCGCGAAGATCTCGGATGCCGAGGCTGACTGGCTGTCGATCAACACAATCAACTTGCCCGCGTACCGGTTTCGTCCTTTGACGCTCGGACGCAAATCCATCTTCTTGCGGCCAACAAAGTCGGCGACCTTCACATCATGGTCGAAGAACTCTGCCACCAGGCGCTCCACCGCCTCGGCTGAGCCGCCAGGGTTTCCGCGCAGATCGAGGATTATCGCCTTTGAGTTCCGCGCGTCGTCAACCATGTTGTCCGCACCCTTCTCCGGCATCATGAAGTTCGCCAGTTTCCAGATCAGGATGTCGTTGACCTCAGCGGATCGGCGCGTGTACAGCTTGGAATCCGTTTCGTGCTCGCGAACCTCGTCCCAGAAATTCGTAATCGTGATCTGCCGCCGAGTCGGCTTGATCATCGCTTTCAAGTCGAGACTCTTCTGAACTCCTTCCGGAGTGACGATCTGCAGGCGAAGCCCAGGCTGCGGGCGAAGTACTCCGAAGACGTATTCGATCTTGTACAGCGAATCACGCGTCGGCGCGAGCCCATTGATGGCGAGAACCTGGTCACCCTCTTTGAGCTGCTGCTTCGCGGCGTCGCTGTCGGGCCGCACCTGGGTAATGAAACAACGGTCGCCAATCATCTGTGCCCGCCATCCGTAGTCGATCCGGAAAGCGTGCGGAGGCGGAACGAAGAAGGCGTGCGAGTCGTTCAATCCGTCCATGAACCAGGCGATGATTCCCAGCATCTGGTTGAAGTTCTTGGCGGCATTCACCTTGTCCAGTGCTTCCTTGTAACGCGCCTGCAGATCGAGGCCCTGGTACTTCGGATCGTAGTAGTGGTTCTTGATGGCGTCGTTAACGTCACTCAGCATCGAACGCGCGCGCTCCACATCGCCTGGCTGGAGCTTCTCGTCCTGGCCGATTACGGATGCACTGCAGAGGAGGAGCAAGACAAACATCAAGACACAAGTCGAAACGCGACGCACAAACTGCCTCCGGAACATTTGGGTTGAGCTTGCGAGAGCGGATTGTAACTCAAGTAGCGGGAACCAGTGACTAAGAAGGAAGCGATTCCCGAAAAGGGAGGGCACGGACAAGGGCTTTCGCTGAGGCAAAAGAAGAAGAGGCGCCCAAAACGGGCGCCTCATGAATCAGAGTCTTGCTTAGTAACCGCGGCCGTAGCCTCTCTCGTAGCCGGCCATGTAGCCCTGGCGGAACGACTGTTGATAGGCGCTCTTGCTGCCCATGCTGGAGGAGTAGCCTCCACTTCCGTCGTTATAGCGATCGTCGTGCGTCGGACGGTTGCTGTGTCCGGTCTGGCGATCGATCTGGCCACGACGCAATCCCTGCTGATAGCCGTTCTGATAGGCGATCTGGCCGGTGTTGCCGTAGCCGCCGTAACCGGTGTTGTAGCCACCAGAGGGGGCTCCGTAGCCACCATAAGGAGTGCCGTAACCACCGTAGGGAATGCCGTATCCGTTGGGAACGCGGTTGCCGTAGTACCCGCCGTTATAAACGTTGGGGTTATACGGGACCGTGTTGCCACCGTAGTACGGTCCGGTGTAGGTGCGGTTGTTGTAGGTGCCGTTGTTGTAGGTGCCGTGGTTGTAACGATAGGCTTCTTCGCGCTCGTGGCGAATACGGTCGGCGCGCTCGCGCTCGATGCGAGCCGAGTCGTTGTGCCAGCGAGAGCTATTGGTGTGCTTATCGTTCCAGTGGTAGTTCGAACCGGCAGAATGTTTGTAATCGCGGCTGTAGCGATGATCGTGATCCTCGCCAAAAACCGCAGTACTGAAAGCGAACAAAACCAGCAAAGCAAACAGCAGCTTGCAAGTTCTCGACAGCATAGGTTATCTCCATCCCTGCCTGCTAAGCTCGCCTGCTTATGGACGGCCCTGCGGCAAGAACCCTTTCTTCACGAAGCGGCTAGAGGATGCAAACCCACGGGCCAGAGGTATGTTGCGGCCAGAATCTAACGAAATGGAGACATGCCTGCGACACCTAGACGGTGGCGCGTAAGGCGAGCTTGCTCTTCCACTTAGGAGTCAGCATTTCCAACGACATAGCAAGGTCAAGCAAGCCCGGGTCGGTGGAGTGCCCAAGGTACAGGGCAACCATCTGCGGTACAGAGATGGCGGCTGGATGACGCTCGACGAGCCGGATCTGATCACCGGCCGAGACCGCACCTTCTTCAATTACGGCGAAGTAGAAGCCGTGGCGGCGACTGGAGATCATGTGCTCAAGGATCTCGGGGCGCCCGAAGTGCGCGGCCAGCTTGAAGCATGGCATGCGCGGCTGCGTGACCATCAACGTTGCCGCGCCGATCTGGAAGCGGTCGCCGATGCATACGTGTTCGTCGAGCAGGCCTTCGGTGGTGAGGTTCTCACCGAAAGTTCCGAAGGGCAGAGGCTTCGACGGGTACTCGCTGCGCCAGAACGCGTAGTGCTCGGAAGCGTAGGCGTACACGGCTTTGAGCGGACCGCCGTGAACGGCGGTGTCGCCCTGACCGTCGCCTTCGAGGTTGGTGCGGTGGATTGTAACGGGCCCGTTAACTGAGCGCTTGACGATGCCGGTCTGGACCACTTCGTCTTTGACGATGAGCGGCTGCGGCAGGCCGACGTTGACGGAGAGAAGTTTCATCATCTGGCGATCAGACGATCAGGTGACCAGATCGTCTAAACATCTGGATGCGACGACTGCGACCGGAGTTCCTTAAAAAATGATACCCGGCACTCACGTGCCGGGCTGTGTGATACCGCGTCGCGGCGCCGTTACTTAACGGCGGCGTTACTGTTGCTGTTGCCCTGGGCCAGGCGGACGCGGGCGGCGTCGAGCTTCTTCTGGACCTTGGCAACATCGGACTGCTCGACTTCAGCCGACACGGTCTTGTTCCATTCCTGGAGAGCGCGTTCCCAGTAGCCGGCGGCGAGCTTTAAGCGGTCGGTCTTCTGGAACAGGTCGCCCATGTGATCGAGCACCGTGGGATCGTTGTTGACGTGATCGAGGGCCTTGCGCAGGTTCTCTTCGGCAAGGTCGTAGTTGCCCATCTTGAAGTAAGCCCAGCCGAGCGAGTCGAGGTATGCGCCGTTCTGCGGATCGAGCTGGATGGCGCGCTTGATATAGCCCATGGCCTCGTCGAGGCGGATGCCGCGATCGGCGAGCATGTAGCCGAGATAGTTGAGTGCGACGGCATTGTTCGGGTCGCCGGCGATAACGTGCTTGAACTCATCTTCCGCCTGATCGTACTTCTTCTGGCGCTCGTAGATGGAAGCCAGGATGAAGTCGACATACTCCTTGTCTTCGGGCTTGGCGGAAAGATCTTCGGCCTTCTTGATGGACTCTTCGGCTTCGGGCCAGCGCTTGAGGCGCGAGTTCATCTGGGCGAGCGCGATATAGATCTCGCGATCGTCAGCGTTGCCCTTGAGCAAAGCCCTGGTCTGTGCGAGCGCGCCATCGGGGTCGCCGGAATCGGCAAGCTGCCCGGCAAGAACGAGCTTCAGGTTGCGGTCGTTGGGAAGACGATTGACGGCTTCCTGGGCGACAGCGGTGGCGTTCTTCCAATCGCGCGCGTCGCGATAGGTGTCGATGATCTGCTGGTAGCCGCGCTCGGCGCTGTCATCACCGAGGTCGAGCATGCGGCGGAAGGTATCGACCGCGAACTGGGTCTTGTTCTCGTCGCGGTAGACGCTGCCAAGACGCTCGAAGAAGACGCTGCGATTGTTCTTCTCGCCCGGGCTGTACTTGCCGTCGGGCTTGTCGGTCTTCTTGATCAGGTCTTCCAAAGTTTTCGCGGCGTCATCGTATTTGCCCTGCGCCTGGTAGATGACGGCCATGTTGTAAGGAACTTCGAGCGAGTCCTGGACTTCGGAGTCGGCCTTCTTGAGCGCGTCCATGGCCTTCTCGTAGTTGCCTGCCTTGCGATAGATCTCGGCCATGTGCAGGTAGCTCTGCGCGTCGTGCGGATCGGCATCGACGATGGCGCGATACTGATCGAGCGCGGCTTCGGGCTGATTGTCGTTGAGCAGGTTCTGCGCCAGTCCACGCATGGCTTCGAGGTTGTCTTTGTCCTGGTCAACAGCGGCGCGATAGGCCTTCACGGCGTCGTCGTACTTGTGTTGCTGTTCGTAGGTGAATCCGAGGGCGGCGTAAAGCTTGGAGGTGCGATCGGATTCGGGAACGGCAGTCAGAACTTCGGTGGCTTTCCTGGAATCGCCTTCGTCGTTATAGAGGTAGGCGAGAAGCGTAACGGCTTCTTCGGATCCAGGCTGCAATCCAACGGCGGTCTTGAATTCGCTTTCGGCTTTGGGAAGGTTGTTGGAGACGCGATAGAGGCGGCCGAGCAGGATGTGATTGTCGGCATTGTTCGGCTCGAGGCGAGCGATCTGCTCATACTGCTCAATGGCGCGCTTGAGAACTTCTTCCGACTGGGCTCCGCTCTGCAGATCGCCGAGACCACGGAGATAGATTCGGCCGAGCAGCTTGCGGGCCTCGAGGTTGTCGGGATTCTTCTTGATCAGATCCTGAGCTTCTTCGACGGCATCGCGAATGCGTCCGGTCTTGGCGTAAAGTTCGGCAAGGCCGGAGTTCAGGTACTCAGAGCCGGGGTCGTTCTGGATGGCCAGCTTGTATTCCTCAATCGCCTTGTTCGCGAACTCGGTGCTCTGGTAGATGGAGACGAGTTCCTCGTACATGTGCGCCAGGGTGTAATGATAGTAAGCCTGGGCGCGATCGGGGGCCTTGGTGGCAGGAGCTGTCGCGCCAGCTTGAGCCTTCCCTGGAGTTGTCGCCGGAACCGTCTGCGCCATACCAAAAGACGCAGCTAAAAGAACAGCCAGAGCTGCCAGATAAATCTTCATGAAATCCTTAGCGGCAAAAAGAAACTGTACCGTTGGTTTTGGATGCTGCCCACGACTGACGGGTCTCACCCTATTTTACGCTGAACGTAGCCTTCCGACCGGCTTACCGGAGTAATCGAATAGACGTGTACCCGGAAAGAAAGTTCTCCGGAATTTGGAACTTAGGGACCAGTGCGGCGCACGAGGTGAGCAAGGCTGCGCTCCTGCTCAGGCGCGAGCGGCGCGGCGGAGCCGGGGGAGTCGGCGAGGAGCGAAAAGGCGTCAGCGCTGATGGTTGGGAGGCCGGGAACGCTCGTTTTAGTCCGAGCGGTTGCGGGCTCCTTCGACTCGGCCATGCGGCCTCGCTCAGGATGACAAGAGTTGGGTGAGGCGCCGACAGTTTGGGCCAAGAGGCTGGGCGCCTTGGTATCGGTGCGAGCGGTTGCGGGCTCCTTCGACTCGGCCATGCGGCCTCGCTCAGGATGACAAGAGTTGGGTGAGGCGCCGACAGTTTGGGCCAAGAGGCTGGGCGCTTTGGTATCGGTGCGAGCGGTTGCGGGGTCCTTCGACTCGGCCATGCGGCCTCGCTCAGGATGACAAGAGTTGGGTGAGGCGCCGACAGTTTGGGCCAAGAGGCTGGGCGCTTTGGTATCGGTGCAAGCGGTTGCGGGGTCCTTCGACTCGGCCATGCGGCCTCGCTCAGGATGACAAGAGTTGGGTGAGGCGCCGACAGTTTGGACCAAGAGGCTGGGCGCTTTGGTATCGGTGCAAGCGGTTGCGGGGTCCTTCGACTCGGCCATGCGGCCTCGCTCGGGATGACAAGAGTGGGGTGAGAGCGAAATCTTGGCGCTCCTTTGCGCGGAATCTGGGCCGTAGAGGGTGTCAGGGTCGGACGCGATGTCGGTGACCATTTCGGTGGGAAGCGGGTGATCGAGCAGACGAAAGGCCTGGAGGGCGAGGCGGAGCGAGTTCAGGAGATGACGGGCAGTTTTGCCGTCGATGAGGCCGCTGGCTTGTCCGCGATAGACGTGATTGACGGCGAGCGCGACAGCGTTGGGCGAATCGAGAATGGGCGCTTCGTATTTGGGATTGCCGGGGAAGAAATGCTGCGTGTGGAGGCGATTGTGCCAGTAGCAGAAGCGGCCTCCGGTAAGACGCGGCGAGGCGCAGTTGCGGCCGCTGTCCATGATGTGTTCACAAGGTTTGCGATCCATAAAGTTTCTTTCTCCTAAATGCGAAGGGCGGACCGAAGTCCGCCCTGAGGCTGGTGCAGGCGGACAAGAATGTCCGCCCCACACAGGTCAAATTTTTAGCCGAGTTCTATTGGAATCAGCGAGTTACGGACGGCGGTCGCTGCAAGCAGCTAAAAATACGCCACTTGGAGCTAAGTTCGCCGAAATCAATAATTTAAGACGATCCCAAAAGCAAAAGGCGGCCTGAGCGCAGCTCGGCCACCTTCCGGAAAAATTCAGCTTATAAGACCAGAATAACCGATTCGAGGGGCAGATAGTGCCAAACCGGGCGGAACTTTATTTCCAATGGAATTAGTTGGTTAGCGGGAAAATGGGGTGGTACAGGGGCTTGACAGCACCTTCGTGTGAACCCAGTGAGTAGTGGGTAGTGAGTAGTGGGTAGTGGGTAGTGAGTAGTGGATAGTGTTTTAGTTTGTCGGTCGATCAGTTTGTCAGACATCGGTTCTCGGGAACAGCGGAGTACGCCGCGTTAGCGGTTTGGCCGCGAGAGCCAACAAAAATCGAAGAACTGGTGATCTTTTAGTGACGGAAGTGGCGAGTTCCGGTGAAGACCATGGCGAGGCCGAGGCGGTTGGCGGCGTCGATGACCTCCTGGTCGCGGACGGAGCCTCCGGGCTGGATGATGGCGGTGGCGCCGTAGCTGGCGATGGTTTCGACGCCGTCGGGGAATGGGAAGAAGGCGTCGGAGGCAGCGACGGTTCCCTTGAGCGGAAGAACGGCTTTGGAGGCGCCGATTTTGCAGGAGTCGACGCGGGACATTTGTCCGGCGCCGACACCGACGGTCTGGCCGTCGCGGGCGTAAACGATAGCGTTACTTTTGACGTGCTTGCAGACGATCCAGGCAAACTTGAGAGCGCGCATTTCTTCGGGCGTGGGCTGGCGTTCGGTGGCGACACGGAGGTCGCGATCGGTGAGCGGCTTGACGTCGGCGTCCTGGAGAAGCAGTCCGCCGGAAACAGCTTTGACGATCATCGCGGGCGCGGAAGGCGTGACTTCGAGCAGACGCAGATTTTTTTTGGCGGCGAAAGTCTCGCGGGCTTCGGCCTCGAAGCCGGGAGCGGCGATGGCCTCGACGAAGAGCTTGGCCATCTCGACGGCGGTTTCGCGATCGATGGGCTGATTGACGCCGATGACGCCACCAAAGGCGGAGACGGGATCGCACTCGAGAGCCTTGCGATAGGCTTCGGCGAGAGTGGCGGCGGTGGCGCATCCGGCGGGATTGGTGTGCTTGATGATGGCGACGGCGGGCTGCTGGAATTCGAGGGCGAGATCCCAGCAGGCCTGAAGATCGACGATGTTGTTGTAGGAAAGCTCTTTGCCCTGGAGCTGGCGTCCGTTGGCGATGCCGACGCCGGAGCCGTCGGTGTAGAGGGCGGCGTTCTGGTGAGGGTTTTCGCCGTAGCGCAGGTCGGCGGATTTCTTGAATGAAAGTCGAAGCGTGTCGGGGAAGCTGGAAGGCGGATCGAGGGCGAAGGATCCGTTGACGACGACGCGCTCGAGCGTGGAGGCGATGGCGGAATCGTAGGCTGCGGTGGTGGCGAAGGCTTTGCGCGCGAGCTCCCACTTGGTTTGCGGTGTGAGCTCGGCGGCGTGAGACTTCATCTCGTCGATGATGCGCGGGTAATCCCACGGCGAGGTAACGATGGCCACATCGTGAAAGTTCTTTGCGGCGGAACGGATCATCGAAGGGCCGCCGATGTCGATGTTCTCGATGAGCTCTTCGAAATGGACGTCGGGCTTGGCGGCGGTTTTCTCGAAGGCGTAGAGGTTGACGACGACCATATCGATGGCTGGAATGTGGTGCTCGGCGACGGTGGCGACGTGAACGGGATCGGAGCGGCGGTGCAGGATGCCTCCGTGAACCTTGGGGTGGAGGGTCTTGACGCGGCCGTCGAGCATTTCGGGGAATCCGGTGAGCTCGGAGATGTCTTTAACGTTGACGTTAGACTCGCGAAGGAGCCTGGCGGTGCCTCCGGTGGAGACGAGTTCGACGCCCAGGGAGTGAAGTTGGCGGGCGAAATCGACGATGCCGGTTTTGTCGGTGACGGAAAGGATGGCGCGCTGAATTCGGGGCATAAGAGCCTGCCTGGAAAGAAGGGTATAAAAGAGCCTTCTATAGTAGTTGAAACGATGGCCGTAACCAACCTACGAACCCCGCGCGATAGTCAGACGGGCAGAAGGCCCTCGAGGAGTGACCGGCGTCACATGCCGCAGGTTGACGAAGTGGGGTAAGATGAACAGGAATCGAGCACGAACCAGTCCTATGGCAACGCAAATCGCAACCCGCCTGGCAGCATGGCCTGTCTATCTCGAGGAAGAGCTACGGGCGGTTCCGGAAGTGGTTTCAGCATTTGCGAAACTGGAAGGAAACTCGGTGCGGTTATTGGTGTTTGTCTGCGAGTATAACGATGATGTTATCGACAGAGTGTTGAGCGTGGAGGACCGGTTTGCGTCCCTCTACAGCGATGCCATGTTCGTCTTCGAAATACTTGCCGCTCCGAAACAAGGGCCTGCCGGAGAAGTGGTCCCTGGAGCCAAGCAAATCTACTACTCTTCCAAAGCTGCGTAATTGCCTACTTCTCAGCAACACATCGAACGTGCCAAGCGAAACCAAAGATTTGCGGAGCACCTGGATCTCGATACCAGCGAATTTCGCGATTGGATCGTGACCGGGTATTTCTATTCGGTGCTGCACTGGATCGACGCGTACCTGGTCCGGGAAAACAGGAAGACGGAAGATGGCCACGCGTTCCGCAACACGCAGACCAACAACCTGAAGGAACTTACGCCAATATCACGAGCTTACCGAAAGCTCTACTCATACAGCCGAAATGTTCGTTATGAGCTGGTGGATTTCACCGCGGAAGATATTCGTCGAGACGTTTTACCGAAGGTGAGGGAAATCCGCGAGTACGTGGAACGGCTGCTGGCGAGTCGAACCTCCAACTGATCCCTGGCTACTGCTTGGGGCGGGCGACCAGTTTTACTTTTCCCTCTTTGATTTCGACTTCGTATTCGACTTCGGCGCAGCGGTAGCGCGAGCGGAGCTCGGTGGTCTTTTTCAGGACGAAGGCGTTGAAGGAATCGAACGTCGCGGGGGCGGCGCTTTCGTTGGCGTGGAGGCGCGCGGTGGAGAGTGCGTCGAAGAGTTGGCGAACGGTGTCGCGCTGGGCGCCTGGGTCGGCGATCTTCACCTTCAGCGGCTCCCACTCGGCGGACTTGGCGTGCTTTTTCGAAGTGTCTTGGTGGGTCTGTTCGGTGCGAAGTCCCTGAATGGAGAGGAGTTCGTCTTGCGGACGGCGGTAGCCACCTTCCTTGATGTTGACTTTCTTGCGCCAGAGGTCGCTGTAGATGGCGTACTTCTGCTGCAGGGAGTTGTACTTGAAACGTTGCGAGAAGCTGAGGCGGTTGGAGTCGCCATGCCGTTTGAAGGCGGATTGCACACGCCAGTCGAGGTCGGTGGGCGGACGCTTGGATCCGCCGCCGAAAAAGATGTCGTACTCGATCTTTAACCGTCGCAGGTTGTCGTCGAGTTGATTCAGTTCCTCGTCAACGGTCACGCCATGTCCTCACAGGGCACGAAAAATGTCGAAAATCCGGAGCTGCTGGGGATTAGAGGTCAAACCCCGGGACCTTAACCCGTCATCCCATAAGTAGCCTGCCAGGGAGAGTGTACGCGAAACGGCAGGACTGATACCCATGGAAAAGGCAATCGAAATCGCCATCGCAGACGATCATGCCGTGTTGCGGGAGTCTCTGGCAACATTACTAGAGACACAACCGGATATGAAGGTAACGGGCAGGGCCGCCAATGGCACGGAAGCGCTGCAACTCGTTCAAAATCAACATCCTGACGTACTTTTACTGGACCTGTTCATGCCCATGGGCAGCGGCTTCGATGTGCTGCGGGTGCTGGACCGCGAGGGGAGCCGGGTCGCGTCGGTGGTCTTGACCGGCTCGGAAAGCCAGATGGACTACCTGCAAGTGGTCCGGCTGGGGGCGCGGGGACTGGTACTGAAAGGCGACGATCCAAAAAAATTGTTCGACGCGATTCGGGCGGTGGCCGGCGGCGAGCTGTGGTTTCCGCCGGACATTGCCCAGGGCGTGCTCAACGCCATGGCCGGAGAAAGCCGCACGGAGAAGCCGGGGAACATTGGGCGGCTATCGGAACGCGAACGGCAAATTGCGCAACTGGTGGCGAATGGGCTGAGGAATCGCGACATCGCCGGCGAACTGCACATCAGCGAAAACACGGTGAAGCGCCACCTGCAGAGCATCTTCGACAAGACCGGCGCGAGGGATCGACTGGAGCTGGCGGTGATGGCGATCGGCGAGACGACCAAAGCGGCGTAACTCATCTCTTCATTTCTTCATTTCGCGATTCGGCCATTTGACCTGGTGGACGGCGGCCAGATGACTTCGTGATCGAGACCCTTTCCTAACTATTTCGTTAGAGCTTGTGTGCATCAATGGAATTCAGGGGTTGATGAATTCGGATGCCACTAGTAATCCGGCGAGGATGGTACTTTTCGGCCCGCAGATTCTTGTGTTGAGATAGAGAGTGGTATGGCTGATATCGTCAGTAATTGTGGAAACTTGGTTAAAACGCCGCGTAAACTGCTGCCAATGGCGGAACGAAACAATCACGAGCTTCGATACAGACGCAGCACGCGTTGGGTGATCGTGCTTGCGGTACTGTGGATTCTAACGATGCTGTTGTTCGCATTGCTTGACCGCGTGCTGCCCAAATCGGAGACAAATTCAGACATAATGGGCCTGCTCTTCACTATCGTACCCTCCACATTGTTCGCCGCCATTCTCGTCGTCAGCATAATCAATTATTTTTCGCATGTTCGTTGGACCGGCAAGTACCCGTACTATTTCTTGTTCAAGCGTTCGAGACGAAACGGTGGAAAATCCGAATAGGTGTCGGGAAATCCGGAACGGCCGTCTGCAGGATGAGCGCGGTAGGCCTGTCGTTGCTGAAGATGCAGGGATTGATTTCAAGACAATCCCGTCTGATGAGAGTTTCGCACGGAGGTGGAAGTAGCGCAGCAGCAGCGGCAAGCAACGCCAGTCGGCTTTTAGTCGAATTCCACTTTGGCGTCCTCAAATGCCATGGCGGCTTTGATATTCTCGACAATTCGTCGGCGGTCTGCCTCGGACACAGGGACATTTTCGAATGGTGGCTGCCATCCGGCCTCACGCCAGCTGGAATAGAAAACAAATCCGAACTTTGCGGTCCCTAGACTCCCGCCGACAATCGACTCTCCGTCCAGTCGCATCGTTCGATTTCCCTCGCGATACTCAAAGCCAAATCGATCGACCCTCTGGAGAACGAATCCCTGATCGCTCGCCACACCTTGCTTGTTTAGCCAAACGAAATTCATCTCACACTTATGTTATCAACTCACTGAAAGTCGGTGGGATTCTCATCCATAAACCGGACGCCGCGTGACAATCGAGAGCGACGAGGTGAAAAATAGCGTTGCCGAGATCGATACCAATCGAAGCGATGGCAGCAGCGTTCATGCGATGATCCTTCTTGGACCCAAGATCATCCCACTTCAGGGCTGATCCGGGCGGCGGACCATCTCATTAATCCCTCTCAATCTCAGCCTGGACGGACTCCGGCACTTTTCGAGTCGCCCGGTTTTGTGTTGAGATAGAGAGTGGAATAGGCCTGATATCAACACTTATCCTAAGAACCTGTTGTTGCGTTAGAGTGCTCGCGTGAAAAAGTTATTGAAAATTGCCGCATTTCTATCACTCGCGGTGAACCTCTCAGGCCAGAAACATCCTGATGAATACATTTCGGTTGCGTTCTCGATCGACGGAAAGAAGGCTGCTTGCGGCAGTTTCAAAGCGGAGCTACGGCTCAATGGGTCAATTATTCAACCCAAGCAAGTCGGTCAGCGATTTGAGGTTCCAGATGAGTTTAAGAAGCCTGCACCTGAGTGGAGCGACAACGATAAAGTTGACATCAACCTTTCATGTAACGGTCATGACCTGATCTTTCCTAAACAGCATCCCGCATTCATAAGAGATGGAAGCTGGGAACTAGGCATTGCGCACCCTCTGTATGCGTTAAGAGAGTACGGATATACGCATGAGTTTGACCGTGGAACCTCGTTGGGCTACTTGATCTTTCAAGGCGAGCCGGGAATCGTAACATTCACCTCGGGGCCGGATTCGTCCGCAGATAAGATAAACGCTCTTCAACGGGAACAAGCAGAAGCTTCTGGTGAGCGCGCACGAGACATCGCCTATGAATTGGCCGTTTTCCATGTCGATTATCAGAAGAATCGTGAGTACTTGCTGTCTGTTTTGAACCGTTGTCTCTCGCGTCCCAAAGATTCCGCGGAAGACGACGAGTGCAGTAGCGATTTAATGGAGTTCATCGTCAACCTTTACTGGCGCGGAGATGACGTGCTCCTGCCTACATTGCTTCGCGTAGCAGATTCTCGAAAGGATGTGATCAGTGAGATCGGATCGTATTACTCCGATCTCCTCACGCGTCGCGGCAAATCTGCGATTGAGGCATTGGAAAGCTTGCCCGAGGAACAACAGATTAAAATCTGTAAGCTGGCGTTTGATGATGACTTGGAATCAAACTCTCCGAAGTTATCGCAGGTACAAAACTTCCTTCGTGACGAGAACAGGCCAGCGGCTACTCGATGCCTAAGCGCGCTGAAAAACTGATAGGTAACGGAAAATCGCCATACCACAAGCAATCCTTGGGAGACAGAATCGTGAGCACGCGATCATCAATCTGGTACGGTGAAGATGATGGCAAGCGCGTCCACATCTACTGGGAGTTGGCCGAACGAGAGGTCGAGAACGGCGGGCGAGCATCGCACTTTTCGGTTGCGTTGTTTTGTTGATCTGCTTACTCGTTTCTGATTATCGGATTGCGCAAGCAATCCCATAGATGTTGAGAAATCCACATACCACAAGTAAACAGCTTCCAATTGGTGCTCCATGACTTGGAACGAAGTCCTAAATGCCGTTTCTTCGCTCGACGAAGAACAACGCGTACGCTGGTTGCACGACCTGGGTATGGCGATGACCATTTCTGCGAGAGCGGGTTATCCTGCTGCTCAGCAGAACGTGGATAGTACCGCTCATCTGATCGCCTTCAATGAATTGCAACATCAACTTTTTAACTACCTTCTGCACAATGCCCATGACTGGACAGTCGAACAGTTCATCAAGGCTCTATATCAGCAGGCTGTTTTCTCTAAAGTCGAGGGAGACTTCGGTTGGGCTTTGAAACATTCGGTTGAACGTCTGCCAACGCGATAGCTGTCGGGAATGTATGGTCCGCCGTCCGTTTGCAAGAGTGGAACGTTGGGAAGGAAACGTAGTCTGCGCAAATGTATTCGGCCTCTAGTTGGAGCGCTAGCTCCGGGCGCATAATGAGGATGCGCGCGTGCC
>Ga0335085_10001106_pt1 | contig 62335 bp, 98 predicted proteins | sample Lox_Sample_45_FD_206712 | JGI IMG/M metagenome (GOLD analysis project Ga0335085, IMG submission 206712) | Soil microbial communities from Loxahatchee National Wildlife Refuge, Florida, United States - Lox_Sample_4.5 | ecosystem: Environmental > Terrestrial > Soil > Wetlands | place: USA...
GAAACGTTGTCGCCATTGAAGACACAGAACTGATAACCCGCTGCCGGAACTGGAGGAGTCACCGTGCAAGTCGAAGTGCAAACATAAATCTGCGAAGGAGCGGAAAGCGAGACCGATGTCCCCGTTGCGAAAGTCACCGCCTTGGAATCAACATAAGCAGTTGTTGCGACCTTAGTGGAGTTGTCGCCTGCCGATTGAGTCGTCGCTGTAGCTGATCCCAAACAAGTCGCAGCCGTACAGGTAATACTTGTATTGGCAGTCAATGTTGTAAAGGTCGCTGCCGCTGGAGTAGTACCACCAATTACTCCCGGACTTGGCAGAGATGAAGTAGACCCGCCTAGGGATACTGAGGTTCCTGCAATCGTGATGGCAGAATTGGCTAAATCAGCATTTGGAATGGAGTTGTAAGCATATCCAGTATCCGTCCAAGTGCATGTCGTGCTTGAAGTTGCACAATATCCCAGATGCCCTGTCGTAAATACGGTAGCGGGGAAAAGAAAGGTATTCGTGGTGCTGGCCGCCGACCCCAAGACAGTGTGGGCATTCAGGGAACCGTTTGCTAACTGCAAAGTACCTGCAACGCTGTTATCAGTTCCGAGAGAAGGAGTCGCACTCCATCCCGGATCAGCACCTGTGCTTCCAGCGAACAACTGACCCGTAGTTCCTACTGCTGTCGCTACAGCACGAGTGCTTGTTCCTTCGCTGACTACTACTCCATGCGCCGTAGCTCCGACACCGAATCCGCCAGTTCCAACCTGTCGCAGAATTCCATTTGTATCCTGAAGAATTCCGTTCGATGTTCCTTGAGCAAAAGAGGCGAATGGATTCGCTGTGCTTCCTGCTAGAGTGCTGATTCCTACTAGAACTGGCGTTCCAGTGGCCGTCGATGCAGCATTTTCCCCGAACGTGAATGCTGTTTTAGAAGCAGTCGTCAGCGACCAGTTCCAAACTTGAGCGTTGTCCGCATTGTTGATTGAGTTTGCCCCAGTTGCAGCCGTGATCTGATCGAGACGTGCTCCAGCGGAAGAAGATGCTGAGATCGTACAATCCGAACGACTTGCACCCGAATTATCTACGCAACTCACTGTTGCGTTTGAACCGCTGATGAAGTTAACCGACGGTCTCTGAGAAATCGACGAGCCATTACTCAAGATTGTCTGATACGCGGTGCCAAAGATCGCCGCACCGCCGCAATCGATAAGATTACCGTTGGAATCGAATTTCACGCAATCGCCTAGAGTGGTCGAGCCTGCACCAAATGTGGGAAATTTCGTCGTGTTTCCGGTGACAGTCCCATATGAGACATTCGAAACGTTACTGCTCGCAGTGCCTACCAACATCGGACCTGTAGCAGCAGGAGCAGTGGATGACGGCTGAAACCAATAACTCGTGAATGACGCACTGAGAGGAGCGAGCCAACCGAAAGAATTCGACGGTGGAGACGTCGGATTCGTCGTGTTTCCTACGAGACTCAGCGCTCCTGCATGAACTCCGTCAGATGTAGCCGCGAGAGGACCAGCCGAAGCTGTGATTCCACCTGTACCTGAATAAGTCGCCGTAGTTCCATCATCAGTCAGTGCGCTGTTGATGATTGAATTCGCTCCATTTGATTTCGGAACCGTATTCGTAGTGAGCGAAGTCGATGTCGTGTTCCCTGTTCCCGCAGCCGCCCAACTAGTTTGAACTTTTCCACCACTGGGCGCAGCAGCTTGAAGCACTTGACCAGCACTCGGATCGGTAGTAGGAAGCACAAAAGTAGAAGGTGTTCCGGCTGCGGTTGCCGCCGCGATAGTAGCTGATCCACTCGTTGATCCAACAAACGTGAAGGCGTTGGCCGATACTCCGTTTCCCGTCAAGGCTACTGGAACGCCATTGGAATTCAGGCAATACATCGGCAACGTAGCATCGGTGATCGTTCGGCTGTTTTGGTCGTCGAGAACCGCGTTTGTAGAGCCGCCTGATTGCTGCTCGATTCCCATGAAGCACGATCCGGAAACCGTGTTTCCTGTATTGAGAATGTGGATTTGATTAGTATTTGGGCTTGTAGACGGTCCGCTGACTATCGTTGTCACTACCAAGCCCTTCGTGTTTACATCCATGCCAGTTTCAAGTTGATCGACTGGACCTTCACAGTGAAGTTCGCCTTTCCATTGAACCGCGTTGCCTTCTGAATAAAAGCAGGAGTTTGGTTGATTCGTTGATGGACTGTAATTGAACGTCGCCGTAACTCCGCGAAATCCCCGGCCCCCAGATCCATTCCATACCGCAAACGTTGTCGGATTCACGTGAGACGTTGTCGCAAGAGTCTGTACATACAAATCATCGTAAGGACCGCTTTCGTTCGCGCTCTGCCCGATTTCAAAACATCCAAAGGCAGGATGACGGCAATATGAGGAGCGAATCGCTGAGCGCTCTCCTTGATTCAGGTTTTGAATCGCCACCAGACCGTAGACCGTACTCAAATCCACGTTCACATCGTTCAGTTGTGTACCGAATGCCTGATTAGTTCCAATTCTGATAGGCTGGTAACCTGTTCCGGGAGCCTGTGCCCCGTAACCGAACACCGCAGTCGCAAGATAAAGCGTTGCAGCATTCGCGCAATTCGTAAACGAAGTCGGCATGTCAATCGTGAACGAACTTGAACTGGGAACGCTGGCAATCGTGCGGACAACGTTGTTCGACGAACAACTCGGGCTCACCAGAGCCGCCAATTCATTTACGTAGATGTTTGTTCCTGAAGTCAATCCACTTGTAACTCCGGTGAGCGTGTTCGTTCCTTGTCCAGAGGTAGAGCTTACAGAAAAACTTCTCACCGGGAACGCCGTCGTGCATCCGCTAACGGGAGTATTCGTTCCAGTGCAAGGCGTGACGAAATGTCCAACCGTGGACGGATATTCAATCTTGAAGCCCCACGGCACGATGACAGCCGGAGTTCCAACTCCAGAGGCGCCATCGGTGAAGTTCGTTGCTACGCCGTCGATGTACCAATTCAGCGCGGAACTGAGCAATAATTTACCGTCAACTTCCGTCCCGATCTGCGCTCCCCCATAAAGCATGAGCGTAGTATTGCCATACGCATTGTTTTGTAAGCAGACTTGATTTCCAGTGAATCCCTGCGCGTTGTACGTATGACCAGAACCGTTGGCAGCGATGGCCGCTTCGATGGCCGCGCACATATCGGTTCCGGTGTAGATGTTATTGGTTCCGTCCACTGTTACGGCGTTGGGATAAGACTGAAGCGCACCTCCGATAGCAAGCGTCCCACTTCCGGTGATCGGACCCCCAGTTAGTCCGTTCGAGCCATCGATGCTCGTCACTGTTCCAGTTCCAGCAGTTCCGCAAGTGCCGTCAGCCTGTAGAACTTTCGTGCCGCTGCACCCTGTGAAGAGGCCGATAATGTCGGCGCTCGCGGCATCGGAAAGCGCCCCTGTCGTAGTAGTATTTTTGACGATCCCGGTTCCGAGGGTAGCGAGGTTCACGTTCGACGTTCCGAGAGTCATCGTTGCGGTATTAGAAACGCCAGTCCCGCCATTCGGAGAAGTAACAGGAGTGACGAGCGAGATCGTTCCTGTTCCACTGATCGGACCACCGGTCAGTCCCGTTCCGGTAGCAACGCTCGTGACTGTTCCAGAACCTCCGCCACCTCCCCCTTTGCTTCCGGCAGATTGAACTGCCGATTGCATCTTGACGTTCGCTGTGTTCGTGATTGTAGCTCCCGTCAAGCAGAACAGAGACGAACCGCTGACGAATGCCTGATAAGTCCCGTTCGCGGTGATCGTTGCTTGCGGAGTTGTCGAACTGTAAGGAGTGACGGCAGTGTTCTGAGCCGGATCGCCGCCAATCGAGAGCGTAGGCTGAATCGTTCCAGACCACGAACCAGTGACGGAGATACCGACTGTTCCTTGACCAACGGTGCTGATACATGCTGACTGAGTCCCAGTGATCCCCTTCGCGACTGGCACTTGAGCAGCACAGACTCCGCCGAGCAGCAATATAACTGCTACCGCATTTTTCTTCATGTGTTCTCCTAGAAACTTCAATAGCATCTCCAAGCACCGTTCTGTCGCATAGCCATCGCTCCATGACCAGATCCGGCGCAGCTTTGGCCAGCAACATGTGCATCATCTGCTGTGTTAGTGCAATCTGAACAAAATAGGTATGAACCATTAGTAGCACTGCTGCTGAGAGCACTGAAAATCGCGGAAGGTGGGATAATTCCGACTCCCGTTCCGGTAGTCGAGAGAGTTTCTTCGCCTTTTTGATTCAGTGTTTGACTGTAAGTGAAGATTGTTGAACCGTTGCTCGATCCCTGCTGGATACTTTGAGAGTTGCAGGCTCCTGTATAGCAGGCTGCGTCGAGCATCAGGCCAATGGGAGCGGTACCGCGAGCACTCCATATTCCTACCGGAAATTGAGGATTGGTGCCTGTAGTCCCAGAGAAGGCGATCCCGATGTACGATCCGCTGTTGCTAGCGACGTTCAGCGTTCCCATCACGGGACCGGCTGGGGGCGTAAAGGTCGAGGGCCATGGTGAACCAGTTATAAATAGTCCCTGAAATCGAGTAGGGGATGTGTTCGTTCCAGCTCCCATATCGATCTCGTTTCCGACGCACAATGTTCCCGTAGTGCTGTTCGCTACTGAGCATCCAGAATTCGTTCCCCATGCCGCACTGTTACTTACGAGCGCCTCCCCCACAAAAAATCCGCCTACTGCATTCGCTGTAGTACCCAACGGACTAGATGTAGCATCGGTAAACCCAAAACCAGCTACTCCATTTCCCTGATGCACGGTAGCTCCGACTGGAAGCGTCGTGATTCCAGTGAACGCATCTGTCTCGTAGGGAAATCCAAAAGAGCCGAATACTGTAGATGATCCGATTGACCCAACTTGACTGTAGTTATAAAGATTTGGCTGAGTGTTCGTGAAGACTCCAGAATTAACTAAATTCGAAACATTGTTTGGCTGAGTAACACCGAGCGTAATCGTGTACGGACCAAAGCAATTCGTGCTGCCAACGCATACCGTATAGTCGTATGTTCCCGGTTTTACCCAGAATCCAATGTTACCCAGAGCGTCGCCTGTTGATTGACAAGACGACGGCTGAGGATCAGGAGTATCTTGAGCACCGTTCGAGCACGCAACTCCTAGAGATGTATACGTCGTTGCATAATTCGTGCAGGGCAATTGATTTGCCGGACTGTTACACACGGCCAACACGGGAGAATTCGGCGGAGTGTTTGCGATTAAATATGGAACACTGCTTCCTGAAGAAATGCTAGGAATCGAAGTCGAATAACGAACATATTGAGCCTGAGCAGCGCATATTCCACTGAGTAGAAATACTGCGAGCAGTTTCAGTTTTATGTTCATCTTCATATTGATTTTCAATTCTGACCGACGCAGATGACTGAATGACTAATCATGTACTCCTATGCAATTAAGAGTTCCGGTCGCAGCTACAGCAGTGAGATTCGCTATCGTGACTGTCGTCTGAGTAGTCGTCTTGTTCGTAGTGAACAAAACGTAAGGAACGCCCGTAACGGCTCCTGTTTCACCGGAAATCGTACAGGTCACCGTATAGCTCGTATCATCAAATGTCGCGCCCCATGTGATCGGAGTCGTGCATGTAGAACCAGCAGATGATCCCGTTGTGCAAGCCGAAGTTCGCTGATGCTGAAAACCGTTTCCGTGATTCACCCCATGAGCGATCAGGACATCACCAGCCGACGCTCCTCCGCTTCCATTGCCGGGAAGTAACTGGATATTTCCTCCGCTGTGTATACCGGATGCAGAATCGGAAGCTTGAATCACTATCGGCTGTCCAGCGCCAGAAGTAGATTGACTCTTTATGTTGAATTGCACTCCTGCCGGAGACGCTATCGTGTGATCGGTTGAGGACACAAGCAGAGACCCCAACTGCAAAAAGTCCGTTCCGCTTACAGAGGATGTTCCTCCTACGCAAATATCTGCGGTGTTTCCAGCGTTACGCCAGCACTCTTGATCTCCAGTCGCCAAACGCTCGAATCCTGTAGCAGAAATATTTGACGAAGTGCTTTGAATAGTTCCTACATTCAGGATCGATGTCGTTATCGGCCCGAAAGTTCCGGGAATGAATGTGCCGGATGATGTCACTCCGGGTCCGATTGCTGTGGCGCTCGTTCCGTCCCAAATGAACTCCTGAGTAGTAGACGTACTCGCACTCGATGAAATCGTTATTCCGCCGACAACATTAGAAGGCCAAGCGAATGTATGACCGCCACTTCCATCTTGCGTCAATTGGAAGATGATGTGAGCAGGAGGCTGTACGCCTACAGCAGTCATAGGAATCGCTGTAGCGTTTCCCGTCAGAGTCATCTTGAACAATTCATTCTCTGCCGTGATCGGAAAGTTCGGTGTCGAAGAGAACGTCACTGGCGTCACGAGTTGAGACGTTCCGCCCGATATTCCCCTGACTGTGTAGATCGTCGATCCGCTCGCGCAATTCGTCCCGCCTGAAGTCTTGACGACGTAAGAATAAGCAAGCCCAGTTTGAATCCAGATGTTCGCTGTACCAGCAGCCGAAAGCACGACAGGATTCTGATTTTTGGTTAGACCTGTCGAGTCAGTGAACGTATCTAGATTATTTGTTGTGCCAGATATATACGTAAAAACGCATCCGAAACCATTCGGCGATCCGTTCTGAGTGACAGAGTAAAAGACAGGAGCAGGAGAAAGGATCACGCTCGTCTGAGCACTCATAAAAGCAGCGGAAAGTAGTAGAATTATGAGCGTGAAACTCTTCATGATTACCGTCTTCTGGATGAGCTTGTATGCTTGCTGGAGATGGCACGCTAACGTGATCGAGTTGATCGGTTTATTTCTTCCTCTAGTCGTCACTGTTGCCTTTCTCCGATTAAAGCGGATGTGGGAATCGCTGAAAGCGAGTTCACGCCCATATTCTTTAAGTCAAGGACGTGAATTGGCGAAGTCGGTTTATTTCCGACGAACACGCTAGGATTTCTTGGCATCGATGCTCGCGCAGCAGTTTCTCCTCTGACCCAATTCCAAGGCTTCCATCCGAGTTCATCGCGTGCGATGTTTATTCGACCAGTACCGCTGGGATTGACTTCGACTCCGAGACGACGGGCTAATTCGCTTTTCGTATAGAGTTCCTGAGTCGCATTAGGTCCGAACAATTCATTCAAAAACGAGTGATCGTATCCAGCGAGAGTATTCCCCCTGATTCCGAAGCCCTTTGAAGCGATGTCTTGAACAACCTGATTTTTCAGTGGTCCTAAATCGATGCCTTCGTTTTTCAGCGCCTGAATATCTTCAACGTGCTTTCGTCCGATGATGTTGTCAAGAGCGGTTTGAGAGTCGTTCGCACTCAAAATGCGGTTCAGCGGAGTTCCTTGCGTGTTGTATTTCTGCTGGATAGCTTTCCACTTAGCTGAAGCATCTCTGAACGATTGCTCGAACGGCGTTCCTTTCGCAGCGTCCATCATCATGTCGTCTACTTTCGATGTAGCCTGAGAGTAGAGACGACGAGCCGAATCTGGAATCTGACCTGTATAATCTTGCGACTTCTCCCAAAACTCTGTCCGGAGATTCCTCATCGACTGAATCGAAGGATTCTTGCCGAGACGATCAGGAGCATCAGCAATGTCGTCCATCGCTTTCGCTACAGCGGGAGTCTGATATTCGGGACGCGCTACTGCCGCTCCCGGCTGTTTCACGTTGCGCAATCCATCGATCCAAGTCTTCAAGTCTCCCGTGTTTTTCACAGCAAGATTCTGCTGATCCTTTGCGGCCTGAGCATAAGCAGCGTCAGCGTCGTTCTTCGCCGCTTGCATTGCCATCTTCGTGCTCTCTTGAAGATGAGAACCAGCCATCTGTTTCGTTCCGCCTAGTTGAAAAGGATCGGCCCTCTTCGCGAAGTTCTCAACACTCTGCTCGAATCTGAACTTCGCATCCTGCAAAGCATCTTGTAATTGCCGTCCTGCTGGAAGCGTAGTTTTCTCTCCGACTCCTTGAATCGTTTGCGCCCAAGGTTCTTTCGTAGTCTGAGCGGGCGTCAAATCGATTCCTTCGGCAATCGCTTCATTGATCACGTCTTGATTCGAAACCCTGAGAGCAGGAATGCGACTCGCAGATGCGGGGAGTTGTGCGGCTTCTGCCGGAGTCTGCATCGCCCCACTCAAGCGCCTCAATCGATTGTGACTGTATTGCAACATCTCTTGAACCGGAGTATTCCCTTCGAGCACGTTCTTGCCCATCGCTGCTCCACCAGCGATCTCGCTTCCGGATAGAAGCGCTTTTTGAACGTCATCTGGATTGCCTTTGACTGCTCCCGGCGCAGCAGTAGCGGCTCCATAGACTCCGTGAGCTAACATCGCGGGAGCAACTATCTCAGGAGCAACAGCAGCCGCGATTCCCGTTCCTATCCCTTCTGGGGAAACCGCGCCTGAAACTAAATTCGCGGTATCTTTTCCCGCTCCTAACGCAGCATACTTTGCTTCTTCTCCGAGAGTCAGTGGGCGGGCTCCCTTGTTTGCTTCAGCCTGAATCTCTTGCTGACGCGCTCCTGCTTCCTTCCCCATCTGCTCGAAAGGAATCTGCAATGCTCTGAAAGGATTCGCCTTGATTTGTTCTGATACGTCGCTCGGATTGATGAGACCAGCCTTGTCGCTGTCCGACAATTTGAACGAAAGAACTTTTTGCTGCTCGTCTTTCGGAAGTTTCGCGAAGTCCTTGATCGGATGCCCATCAGGAAGTGCAGCAAGAACCTTCGTCTGCTCGTCCGGAGGGAGAGCAGTGAAGTCTTGCAACATCTGCTGCGGATCGCTACTGGTTTGTTGTTGAGGGCCGTCCGCCATGTTTGTTGAACCACTGTTCTGCGGTGGTAGGAGAACCTTGCGACGAAGTTTTCTTTGTCTCTGTCGGTTCGTCGCCGTACATATTCCTAAGTATCGAGTTGTTTCCGATACGCGAGTTTTTCTGGGAATTTACCGCGCCCCGGATTCCTTCGAGAGATGCCGCTTTTTGTTCCGGACTTTGTTGAGCGCCAATCAGATGTAAAGCCTGGCTACGCGACGTGTCGCTTCCCTGACCACCACCCATTACCTTCGAGTAATCATCAGCGACTCCTAGAGCAAGCGCTGCATACTTCGCGATGGGTCCGCTTCCAGTAGATGCCTTGATCCAATCGTCTACAGTATTGAAGACTGGCAACTTGTGTTCTGGAATATCCTTCGCCGCGTCTTTCAATTGATCGAGCGTTCCTCCCTTATCAGTAAGAGACTTCGCTGATCCAAAGAATGCGAGATTATTTGGAGATTTCGCAACATTGTAATCGGCATCTGCCTTTGTAGCGTTCCAATTAGGATCAAGTTCTCGCGCAGCGGTGAACGCTTGCTGAGCGAACGCAGGCTTGCGCGAAGAGACTAATTGAGAAGGGGCAACTGCTCCTGAAACGAGCAACTGAGCGGCAGCCTTAGGATCGCCGTCAGCGATTGCCTGCTCCGCCGCTTTCTCTGCTTTCGCGAGAGCAAGTTTTGAGGCTTGTACGGCAGGATTCGTCTCCGTTGCAATCGTCTTCTTCTCTTCAAGTTGCGATTTATACGCATCCGTAAGAATCTGTTTCGCGCCTTGAACGTCTCCGCGCTGCAATGCCCCGAGTGCCTGAGACTTTACGAGTCGATTCTGGCCGCCAGTCTGAGCATCTCCGTTTGGATCGTAAATCGAATCGACTTGTTGAGAGATGTAATCTGGGGTTATACCCTCAAGCCCTTTTGCTTCAATTTCCTTAATCTTGGCGTTTGCGTTCGCCTCTCTCCCCTTCGCTGTTGCTTCAGTCGTTTCAGCTTCAGTCTTTTTCTGCGCCATCACAGCAGCAGCACCTTGCTTCAATTTCGCTACAGAGTCGATTCCAGAACGCAATCCAGCAGCATTCGGAGCGCGTTGAATTTCTAGCAAGTATTGATTCGCTTCGTTGTCGTCGATCAGATGAGCATTTCTCGCGCTCAATACAGTGTTCATCGCGTGCGAAGCCAATTGCTCATCCGGTACGTTCTCAACGCCTTGAAGTAGATCGCCGAACGATTTCGCGTTCTTGACGTAGTTGTCTCGCTGTTCTTGAGTCAGTTGCTCGCGCTGTTTCTGAACATCTATTGCATGCTGTTGAATCTGAAGAGCCGCATTTCCTGATCCACCGTTCGCAAGCGTAGATTTCACGAGAGAGCCGTAGTCGCCACTCGAAGGGTCCCAATCCTTCATCGCAGCCGTCAGAGCTTGCTGATCCTTCAACTGCTGCGTCTGAATCTGTTGTTGCTGAAGTGCGCCTTTCAACTGAACGGCGCGTCCGTACTCTTCGAGCGGATTGTTCGTGATGGGCTGAACTGAGAGCGCTACTGGAGGAGCTGCCATAGATTATGCTCCCATTCCTAAATCAGTAGGAGTCAGAGGAACTTGAGGAACGTTGAGCCAGTCTTGACCGAGATTCGATGCTTGATTTCCGTTCAAGATGCTGTTCAGCAATGCGTATTGACTGAGACTGTTCACTCCGCCCGTCAAAGCATTCGCTGCTCCCACGTATCCAGACGCCTGAGCTGTTCCGAGATTCGTGATGTCTTGACCGACCCGAGCGCCGGAAGTCAGATCGATGTTTGCCGTGTTTCCTGCTACTGCTTGACCTTCCGATCCTAATTGTGCCGCAGTCGTCTGTCCGAGTCCAGCCATGTTAGCTAGTCGGTTATACTCGTTCGCCTGATTGTTCGCCCAGACGTTGTAATTCGTGTTGTAGGTGTTCAGCGCTCGGTTGTAAGCGTCGTTGTAGTACGTTCCCGCGAGTCCAGTGTTGTACTTGCTCGCCGCAGTCAGGGTGTTTCCACTGAATACGTTACCCGTAGCTGCTGCCGCTTGCTCGATTCCGAGTTGTCCTTGCTGCTCTTGGAATTGATAGCCTGGCTCAGACGATACATCAGCAGGATTGGGAGCAGTGAACGTCTGTCCGTAAGGACTGAGCAGACCTTTTCCGGGAGTCGAAGTCAACTGAGAGAGCGTGTTGATACCCTTTGTTCCGGCCTTTAGGAATGGTGCTTCGTTCGCCTGCTGCTGTTGCCATTCCTGCTGTTGAACGTCTAACGCTCTCTGTTGATCGGACTCTTGAATCTGAGCCGCTTGCTTAGCTGCGCTCGATTGCTTGCTCGAAGCTAAAACAGACGCTCCAGCTCCGATTCCTGCTGCTGCTACAGTTCCGATTGCTATCGCTGTGCCTACGCCTGACATGAGGCTCCTGTCACTACGTTTTCCGTCTGACGAGACAGCAACAACTCTGATTCATCCGTAAATTCTCGCTCTGCTTCCTCAACACTCTTCGCATCCGAAGGAAACAGCATCGTGATCTGTACGGGAGACTCCGTGACGTAGATCATCTTCCGACCTGCACTCGCAGGAATCACGTTGTATCCGCTGATCTCCAGCCATTCGCCATTCCATACTTTGCAAGCGCCTTGGATAACGACAATAGTCGGAATCTTGATCAAGACACTCGTGAACATGACTCCCGCAGAGACTTTGATCGTTCTCGCGTACATTCCTGCGTGAAAGACATGCTCAGTTACCAAATCAATCTGAGGAAACGTCCGCGCCTTCTCTTCGTAGCGCTCGATCCTCTCGATCACTTCTGAATTCACAGCGGGAATCGACGCTTCTCTGATGACGAGATCGCTCACAGGCTCCTCAGAAACACACTGTTCGTGCGCTCGTAATTCGATGCCCGAGTAAGCATCTTTTCCAAAGCGCTGCCGAATCTCGCATTGTAGAGCATCGCTGAACACCCGCGCTCTTTTGCGAATTGCTCAATCTCTTTCATCAGTTCAAGTCCGAATCCACCCATCCTGTGACTTTTTGCTAAGAACATACTTTCAACGTTCGCAACTTTCTTCCCGTAGTGAGGAAGTGTGAACAGCAAGATGCTCGCGAATCCGACGAGCTTTTCCTCTTCGAAGACTCCGAACGAATGCATCAAACCCGTCGATTGCATGTGAGCGTAAATCTCTCTCTGAGGGCAGATGACTCCGATCTCTGGAATCGAACACTCATCCGCGTACTCTTTCAGCAAGTCTTCTGCGTCCAGAATGTCCGTACACGAAACCCGCTTGATTACGAGATCAGCAACCAATTCGTTCCATCCGATTGAATCGAGAATCTGTCGAACTGAGCCGTCAAAGTCTGAGCGCCGTTCAACACGCCGTTGAGCGTGAACGTGTTCCCATCAGCAGAAGTCTTCACGTAGTTGATCACTGTTCCCTGAGCCGAATACCCTGTCGTAGCGTTCAAGCCAGCGGGAGGAACGTTTTCCGCGTAAGAACCTCCCGAAGTATCGACTTCCTTCAACTGAATCATCGTCTGAACAGTCTGAAGCCATCCCCCGATGGGAGATGTCACATCGATCTGATCATCGACGATGAACGGACAGGGAACGAGAGAGAACGTGTCTGTTGGCATTACGACACTTTCCTCATCTGATCGCTCAACCTCTCGGAAGGTTGATAATCTGTCCCGCCGTATACGAATCCGTCAGCAATCGCAGCAGGAATAGGATCGCTCAACACGATCTCCCACAGCCTGTTTCTGCCTCTACCCAGCATCGTCTTTCTGACTAACTTTCCGAACTCTCCCGGAAATCTCAGCGAGAGTATTCTGTCGTTCGACCAAGTCCTTCCGCCGTCGTTCGACCACCTTAGAATCATCTGTACCGGACGCGATACACCGTTTCCATCAAGAAGCGGAGCAGTCCCGTACACAGCCGTCCACATAGCGATGTCATCAGCCGTCGGCGAAAGTCCTGTCTCTATGTCAAAACGCGCCTCCGAAAAGTAAATCCACTCGTTCTCTTTCGAGATCGTCGGCGAGCGTCTAGTTCTGACGATCATATGTCCATCGTCCGTGTTGTATTTCGAAGACTGTTCGTAAATCTTTCCGCTTGCCCAGTCGCCTACAAGATGCTTCCCGAAACAGTAAGCGTGACAAGTTGCGCGTTCTGCCTGTCGGATTCCGAAGTTTTCGTTGAAACTCGAACGTTGATGCCATAAACCGGAAGCAACGTCATAACCCCACGTTTCGTTCTGAGCGACGAATCTCAGCATCCAGTACGTGTGTCCGTTCTCCTGATACGTCCAGCCGATTGCGTCTGAAGGCGTCGTGTAGCTCTGCCAAGCAAGTTCTGTCGCGTGAGTCGAGACTCTTTCTCCCGTCGCCCCGCTCAAACGTCTCGCAACGAACGCTCCGCGCTCGTCTTCGTCCAGCCAAAACAACGTGTTGTCTAACTTCGTCGTCGCAAACGTTGCTCCCGCTCCGTCTTCGCCCAAGGCGTTTGAGATCGGAATGAAGACAGGAAACCCTGCTCCGGCGTTGTAATAGACGGCAAACTTTTTCAATGAATAGAAAACTGGATTCCTTCCCGATACTCCCATCGATGTGAAGTTGTCGGGGAACAGAGAGATCGTCGCGATGTTCAAACCGTCCCATGTAGTTCCGTCCTCCAAGTTAGATTGCTGAAACGTGTGCGAGTTTTGAATCGTCGCGAGAAAGTATCCGTCACAGAATTCGATCTGCTGAACTGGTCCGTTGAACTGCGCCATGTTGACAGCAGTCAGAATGTTCGTCGCGAGCGTGAAAATAAACAGATCGCCGTTCGACAGGATAAGAAGTTGCGTCTCGTTCGCCCGGATCATCGGTTTAGACAAAGGTTGTCCGTTCAGAGCACCTCTATCTGTGACGTTGCCTGCTGCGTCGATCTCGTAAAAATGAGATGCAGCAGCAAACATTCTTCCGTTCAGCGTGAAATCTTCCGGAACCGAAGTCTCGTTCACCAAGTCAGCGAACTCTTTTCTTCCCGGAGCCGAAAACATGCCCATCGTCGTCTTGGCATTCTGCGAACCACTGATCTCGCAGATCCAGTTGTCCGCAATCTCGTCATCGAAGTTCTGAGAGATAGCCTTGTACGACGGACCGCATAATCCGTAACGCGCCATTTTTCTACTCGGGTAGAAACTTCAAGTTCGTCAGTTGAGAGAGCGCAGGAACGATGTACTTGTCGTTGAACTGCTTTTCAGTCAGCGTCCCTACAGCATCCGCTCTGTCAACCTTCACTGCGATCCAGACAGCAGCCTTTTTCGAGTCGTTTTTCTCTTTTGGATCGTGAATCCTGATCGTAAGGATGTAAGAATCGTCTGCCATTCGCTGCCTTTTCGTTTCCTAGCGACTTTTTACGACGGGATGACGGTTAGCTTCGGTATAAGCGACTCCCCACGTGTGGGCCGCTGTGCTGCTGTACATCCACGCGTCTGCGAGACGTTCGTGATGCTTGTGCCGCGCTAACTCGTACATTCCTACCGTCAGTCCGAATTTCGCCCCTTGTGCTACAGCCAACCACGCTGTTCCGTGAACGAATGGACGCTCCAACGGATTGACTTCAGGAGCAGTCCACGCACGAGTGTTGATCCGCTGATTCGTGAAATACGCATCCGCTCCGTGACTGGCGCCCAACGCGAGAATCAGGATCAAGGTTTTCATTGATAGTAAGTAAGTACCGCTAATATCGCGAGGACCACGGCTACAGCAGCTGCTAACAGCAGCCAAAACGTTGCTCTGTCTTCAGGATTCAATCTCATCCCCACGTCCGGCTCTTGTAGTTGAATGTCGTCTCTTTGTGCGACTCTCGTCCGCCCGGAACACCAGAATCCCGAGTAGACATCCTCGGAACTTGTGTGTTCAAACCGAACACAGCCGCTCTCGCGTTCGCTGCATTTCTCAGCAGAACAGGATGAGCCGCTTTCTCTGATCCCGGAAGCGCATCCTCAGCCAACGAAAGCATCATCGCGTTCCGATAACCCGGAGGAACCGTGTTGACGGTCTGATTCGGTCCGCCTATCGGATCAGTGATCGAAACAAACTGATTGATCGTCGTCCAGCATTCGAGACGCGCTCCGTATGCTGAATTAGGAATCGGCCAGAAGTAAATCGAGCCGTTCGGAAAGTCTGGCGAGTAAAAGAAATCCGTGGGCTGCTGAGACGGTAGCAGTTTGATCGACTGATCCATCCACCAAGCTCTGTCTCTTGGTTGCAAAGGAACTTCGACTTGCGGCGTCACATTGTTCAGAATGATGTTCGCCTTCGGAATCCGCGTCGGTCTCTGAGTGACAGAGAACGTCGCTCCCGCTCCCGGACCAATCGTGTGAGGAGAGAGATTCGGAACAAGTGTGTAAGTGTTGAACGTATACGCCCAAACAAAGTTCTGTCTCGTTGCCCAAGTGTCGAGCAAGAAATTCAACTTCCTGAGCAGCCACTGGCCTACATCCGGTTCGAGTTCATCGCCGGGAGACGTGATTCCGATCTCTATCGCGGCATCGAGACATATGTCTCCGACCGTATAGCCTAGTGGCTGTTCAGAACCGGGAGGAACTATCGGCATTTACTGTCCGCTGTCCGAGATCGCGAGCACGACGCTGCCGCTTCCAGCGACCGTCGGCGTTCCTGTGACGTTAAGATTTCCGTCAGCACCGATTGAAACACTGACGCCATCCGGCAACTGATTCGGACTCGAAGAATCAACCGCTACGGAATACGGAGCAGTTCCACCGCTGATGAGATCGAGTCCAGAAGTTACGTTCAGAGCTTGACCTACTTGTCCTGCGACTGATCCAGAAGTTGCAGATTCTGTGAAAGGTTGAGGGGCTGGCGAGATGTTGAGCGTGAGTGTGAATTGAAGTGTTGCCACGAATGATTCTCCTTCTTTGATTTTCTCGACTAAGCAACGCAGAAGACGTTCGAAAAGATGCTCTATTTCTTCGTGCCCCATGAAGCCTTCTGTTTCTTGCCGTTCTCTTTCTCCGGCTCAGGTTCGGCTTTCGCTTCGACTGGCTCCGCTGCCTTCTGGGATAGCAGAAAAGCCTCTTCCTCTTCCTTCGAGTTCACGATCTTGTAAATCGGATTGTCTCGGTTGTCGCGCCCGATCTCGACTCCCGTGTTCTTGGGATACGCTTGATGTTCGTAAGCGCTCCCCGTGATGTGCTCGTGCTTCAGTTCTTTAACGTTTCCGTTTTGCATTGCTGTCTCCCTCTGCGATTCCAGACGAAGTGAACTTTGACGCTATTTCAGGATTCGTCAACGGATCGAGTGTTCCCTGAACTCCAGCGTTTTCAAGAATCAGTTCCTGAATTCGCTTGTGAGCCTCTTGAGCAGTCACGTATCCCTGAGACTCGGCGAGTTTCAGTTCCTCTTCCGTGTTTACGATCACGGTCGCGGGAGTCGAAGCAGGAAGCGGCATCGGCGGAAGAGTCGGATTCGCTGCGTTCCTCCGCATGATCCCGTTGCGCTCAGCTTCGATCTTCGGATCGTTGTGCGCCCGGTGATACAAGACTTTCGGGAAAGACTGGTGACGGTACTGCTTCCAGTTCGGAGAGCGCTCCGGATGATGAATGTCGAACGAGTCATCTGACTGCTTGATGATCTGGTTCTGTGTCTCGCTCAGAAGTTCGAGCAAAGCACGCTTTTTTTGCTGAAGGTCTTGGAAATCAGTTGGTGTACTAGCCATTTGTCATCTCCTATCGGAAAAGTGCCATGAGAATCAAATCGAGCAGAAGGAGGCCGCCGACGATTCCTGCGGCGATCCCTGTTGCTACAGCCGACGCGATGAATGCCCACTCTTTCATGAAAGAAGGGCGAAGCCTCCCCAGACTCCGCCCTTACCCTGTTTACGCGCCTCTGAAAACTATTGCTGTATAGGTTTGAGAGGTCAAATCTCCGGTTTCGTACTGCTCAACACTCATAAACTTTTCTCCTAACTATTGAGTAGTGGGATCGTTCTTATGACAGAACCATCCCACTAGACAGTTTAAAGCGAGTAAATGCCTACCGATGCGCGGATATTAGCTCCGGAATCGCTAGTGGCCGTTACCCACCGGAATGTGATGACATCGCCAGCGGCTACGGAAACTCCGTGAGCGAGGTCCGAACAAGAAGTTCCGGAGGCAGCAATCGTACAAGTAATTGCTGTCGCCGATCCGTTTTTCATTACAGTAAGTACGTCTTTAGACGAACCCCCTGTAACTGCGGTTCCGGCAGATACTCGCAGATTCGCGAGTTCTCCCGAAATTGGCACAACAAACCCGAAGGTTGCTGTCGTAGCCGAACCACAAGCTGCTCCGTTCAAATACTCGGTTTCAGCCGAACCTAAATTTCCCGTACAGAAACTTGATGCTGTTGCGTGAGCCGCAGTCCACTGTGAGCCGATGCCGCTGTTGAACCAATTCCCATCAGAGTAGCATTCAAATCTCTTGCCGTCCGACAGATTGATCCACGGAAGCACGTAAGCGAGTCCCGAAGACGCCGTACAAGTACCAGCAACATCGTAATTCTGGTACAAGTTCGGGCGTCCGACGTAGACCGTAGCTCCGGAAGCATGAAGCTCAGCCTTCGTCCCATGTGTTCCACGGGTCACTTGCATGTACGTCCCGTTGACTGAGTTCGTCACAACGTCCATCGCTTCAGTGTCAACATACAGAGTCGTCTGAACTGAAACAGTGGCCGTCACGTTCGAAGCCGAAGCCAACACGACGCCTGTCGAAGACGTGGAGCTGATCGCAGCCGACAACGTGGTTGTAGTGAGTGATTGAGAGCCTTGAGACTGAGCGCTCACCGTGCGAGGCAAGTAGCTCAGAACGGCAAGAGACAGCGTCAAGACGCAAGCGAGAGAGAGAGCAAGTTTGAAGTTTTTCATGGTTGTTTTTTGTCCTCTCATTAGCTGCACAAGACGCGCACGGCGCAGTTGTCTGGGTAAAGCGGGCCGAATCCCATCAGGACATCAGCACGTGTCACCTTTTTGCGCTCGATTGGATCGAACATCTCAAGCAATGCGATTGAGATGCCCGTGTCAGGATCAGTAGCCCGCGCAGACCACTCGCAAGCCTTCGGAATTTCGAGAGGAACGCCGACCATCGCGTAAGCATCTTTCGTCAGCGCAAGGCCGTTCATTCCCGATGCTCCTGATGGCGAAGCAGTTCCGGGATAGAACGTCAGTGCAGAACCATCGGCTGCAAGCGTCGACACGTTCTGATACTGCGAACCGGGGCCGAAGATCGCAGGCGAGATGTTGATCGTGTCAGCACCACCAGTCAGTGTGAAGTCCTGAGTGACGACGAACTGCTTCAACGTGTTCGAAATGTTGTTGCGGTTCATCGGGTTCACAGCGTAGACGGTAGCGATGTTGAACACGTCGCCAGCTTTCAGAGTGTCAGCAGCGGTTCCAGTGATGATCAACTGAGAGCCTTGCTGATTCGCGCCCGTGACAGTGACAGAGTGTGAAGCCGCGGTTCCGGCAGTCAGACGCTGCAAGTTCACGGACTCGTACCAATCGAAGCCGCTCATCTTTCCCATCGAGCCTTGCTTGTACTGCTTCGAAATCTCGCTCGTGGGATTGAAGAACGACGCGATTGCCGGGATCAGGGAAGTTCCTACAGCCGGAGGATAGAGCATGCCCCAATCCCCGTTCTGCGGTGCTCCCTGCTCGATCAAGCGTTGACGCGCTTGCTGAAACGTAGTCATCGACGCGGGATCGACGCCCAACTGTCCGACGATGTTCGAAGTGTTCAAGGTTGCGAAGTTCGCGAAACGGGTGTCGATCTCGTTCGCCAACTGAGCCATCAGTTTGTCGATGTACTCTTCCTTGAACCACTCGCGACCACGTTCCATCTTCAGTGCTCGCTCTACAGAGTCCACTTGGAAGTGGATGCCGAACACTTGATTGCAAGTGACGGTCGTGTAGATGCGGTTGATAGGCTGCGGTTGGAATGCCAAGCCATTCGTCACCAACCAGCGCTGAGGAAGTTTCACGCGCACTGTTTCGCCGACGGCGAACTCGCGGTCAAACTCCTTCTCGTATTTGTGAGTAGCGAACTGCGCACAGACCAAGTTGTTCAACAACATACGCAGTGACTCGGCTGCTACCCAGTCTACAAATTGAAAAACGTTTGCCATCGCTCAGATTCCTCTGCGAAAGCCGCCTATGCCCCACGAGAGGCGCGGAACTTGCGAGCATCGCGCTCGTTCTGTATCCGCATGTATTCGGCGACGTTCTTGCTTTCGAGTGCCGCTTCAGCGTCATCTCGGGAAGCAGAGCGTCTCGCGCTCACTTCCGTGACTGGCTTCGGGAGCACTACGGGTTCTTTTTTCGCAGCAGGCTCAGACTTCTTTTCTTCGTCAGGCGAGAGGGTCAATTCGATGTGTGTCAGCTTTCTGAAGATTTGAGCAGGAGTCATCGGATTTCCTACACGCTCGAAGTTGTAGGTTCCGTCAGCATTCTTTGTCGTCGCTTTGAGTCCCGTCATCTCAGTCAAGACTTCAGGGTTTGATCCGAGATAGTAAGCAATCTCAGCCCCTTGATCGCTGTCGAAGATGAACGACTCGATTGGAGAACCCTTGAATATCGGTAACTTAGGGTTCTGCGCGACTTCTTTCCAATCAGAATGCTTTTTCGCTGACTCTTTCACGCGCTCGCTGAATTTCTCGATGACGACTTTCTCGGCTTCGGCGAGTTCCCGCGCCTTCTGAGTCTTGGTGTCTTCATCTGTCCGACTCTTTTTTGCTTGTTCGTCGCGCCATGCATCGCGTTCGTCTTCGTACTTTGCGACAGCGTCGTCGAACTCACCGAGAGTCTTGTATTTGAATTCACCAGCCTCATTCTTGTCGTCCATCTTTGGGCGGACTGGCTTCTTCGTCTCCGCAGCCGTCTGCGATTCGGCTTTCTGCTCAGCAGGCTTCTTCTCTCCCCGGAGTGATGCCAGTTCCTCTTCCAGCTTTTGTGCGCGTTCCCGTTCTTGTCTCAGATAGCCGAACAGTTCCTCGAACCGCTCGTCTGTCCTTGAAGTCTTTCCCTTCTGCGGTTTATCGGTTGCCGAATCCGATGCGGTTGCAGGCTTGGTTTTCTTTTCGACGTGAGCCGATGCGTCGTCCTTCGTTTCAGACTCAGTTGCTTCGGTTTTCTTTTCGTCTTTCTCTGCGGTCTGCGAAGCCGCTTTCTCAGCAGAAACTTTTCTCTCCGACTCAGTCGGGGGAAGATCACCCTTCGAGCGCCAAGCGGATAGTTCCTCGCCAGTCGCTCCGTTCAGTCTGTCTTGCACTGAAATTTCAGTGTCAAGATTGTCGTTCGGTACTGTAGTCGGCGTTCCCACGTTTTCACCTCTCAGTTTTGAGTTTTTCTACTCGGTAGAATTCTGATCCGGCTGAGCGTTCTGCATAGCCGTCATTCCGGCTTCATGTGCTTGATCGCTCTGCTGTTGGCTCTGTTGAATAGCTGCCTGCTTGTCGGCAATAGCGTGCTCTTGCGCATGATCTTGAGCCTGCATCGCTGCCTCGTGTGCCGCTCCGTGATTCTCTTGCCAGAACGTCTGATACATCTGCTGACGCTGTTGATCGTCTTGAGATTTCGCTTGAATCTCAGCGATCAGAACTTTGATGTCGTTTGCCAACTGCGATCTGAAGTTCTCGTTGTCCTGCTTCATCGCCTCAAGATGAATCTTCGTCTGCTGCTCCAAGACTCTCCCGGCACGATCCTCGTGAAGCGCGGCGTTCTCCTGCTGAAGTTGCTGAACGAGTTGCTGCAACTGCTGGCTTTGCGCTTGAAGCTGTTGCGGGTCTCCCGGCTCAGGAGCGAGTATCTTTACAACTTCGTCCATGATCGGACCCATTTGCTGATACTTGATCGACAATGCGAGAATCTGCTCTCTCTTCGCGGGATCAGCTACGAGCGCAGCCAATTCCTGAACCAGTGTCTTCAGGAAGTCTTGAGCAGCATCGCGTTCTGAATCCTCGTTCGGGCCGACGCTCACCGTAACGTCGAACTCTCCGAGTTTCATCTGATAGTGATACTGATCTCCGTCTGGTCCTTGAACTGGCTGATCCGTGTTGATCTTGACGAGCATTTCCTTGCGATCTTTCTTCATGATCGGGACTTCGCGCTCGTTCACTTCCACCTTTGAGATGAGATCGTTCACGATCCTTCCGGCAGCAGCAATCGCTCTGTTATAGTTTGCGATGAAGTGATACGACCCAAGATCGCTCTGCTCGTCTAACTCCTCAATCGCTCTTCCGCTTTTGACGTTCGTGTCATTCTTTCCGATAGACGAGTTATACATCCCGATGGCACTCTGAGCAGCCTTCGCGAAACTCTCTGCGCCGATCTCAAGGTTCTGAATCGGAGGATCGAACGGATCGCGCTGCGGAGGAGGAAGCGGATTGTCGTCTGCCGTCATTCCTTCGACTCGCGCCTTGTAGTACAAGAATGCTTTCGGAGAGCGGTTCGCGTCTTCTACTTCTTCCTCGTGTCCTTCGAATTGCCCTTCTGCCGCCATCCAGTTCGACTTTGGAACCATAGACGCGGCTTCCATTTCGCAAGTCTTGAAGTAGTTGTAGCCCATCTGAGCATCGCGGGCATTCCGGATGAGCGATTGAAGCACACGCTTCGAACCTTGAGCCTCGTCGAGATACAACTCCTTTCCGAAACATGGCACTATCGGAATCCACTTTCCAAGCCACGCATTCTCTTCCAAGATTTCAACGCCGTTCGTGATGTACTGCACGATCTTTTTGCGCTTTGCTTCGCGTGTCTGAACTACCTTGTATCGCGTCGATCCAAACACAAGATTCTGAATGTCGCCTTTTCTTTCCAGTCTGGCTCCTTTGAGGGATGACAAAAACTCAGACAAAGGTCCGACTTTCGGGTCCATGAATTGCACTAACTCATCGTCTTCTTCCTCGACGCGCCAATACTCAGCAATCTGAATGAACTTCTCTTTGACCCATTCGGGATAATCCCCTGCAAGTCCGTCGAAGTCTGTGATCGATGCTTTCGGATACTTCCTCTTGAACTCGTTGATGAGAATCTGATCGAGAACGAAGCAGTGTTTCGCATCCGAGCAGTCGATCTCTTTGCACGCTTGATCGAACAGGATCGCGTCGGGATTCGGAACGCGGCAAATCTTGATGATTTGCTCGAATGATTTCTCGCTCTCGTAAGCCAGAAGGATTCTCAGATAGCCGTAGGAACGCTGACAAGCATTCTCCAACATCGTGATGTAGGCATCTTGAGCCTGAGAGCGGTATTGAATAGCGCGGACGCGGTTCTCTCTGAACTCGGCGAGCTGAGCCGTTGCTCCGTATCCCGCTGGACTGATCTTGATCTCTCGCGGATGCTGTCGGACTTCATTGATGATCAGATTCGTGTACTGATTAAGAATGTCGATTGCTACGATAGGCCTGTTCAGTTGCTTGCGAGCTTCTTTCTCTTTTTCGGGCCAAGGATCGTTCGCGATGAACTTGATGTCTTCTGAGCCAGCGTCCCGGATGTCCTTGAATGCCTGAGTATCCCACTCGAAGTTCTCGACTAGTTCTTCAAGCAAGGCGTCAGATGGATTATCTCTGACGTTTATCCCCACACGAGACTGGGTATTATGAACTCGTCCGGTATCAGGCATTACTGAGTTTTTGGAATGCGAACTTTGCGACGTTTCGGAGCACCTGCGAACAAGTACTTGAACTCCGGAACCTTGAACGCGAGATGCGGCCTGAGCGCATCGTATGCAGGCTTGCGCTTGAGCAACGGAGTCGCGAGCAAGAATGCTTTGAAGTGTTTCAGATTCACGATGCGCTTCGCGAGCGCTGGAGCAGGATCGATCAGCGAGATGCCTGCGTCCATCAACATTTCTGCTGCTTTAGCGTCCACGATTCTTCTCGCTTTCTTTCTGATTACGCCAGCACTGTTCACACAGATCGTGCTGAAGCAAAATCTTTCCCTTCAGTCCAACTAAACGTCTCGGCTTCCTCGGCGTCATCGCTGGTCGTCCGCACTCGCAGAGCCTACGCTTTCGATGGCTTTCTTCCGCCACCTTGCCTCCGCCAGTCATAAGCGTTCGTCTCTGTGTACGAGTGCTTCCTCTGTCCGCCTCTGCCTCGCGCTACGACGGCGTTCGCTTCGCGCACGGCTCTGCCTTCGTCTCCGGTAGTTGCGAGTACCTTGTTCGCGACATCAGACCACTGACGCTTCTTTTTCGGAGTGTTCGCTTTGTGAGTGTGTCGCTTAGGTCCGTTGCTCGGTGTCCAAGGCATTTTTATCTCTTTTCTAGGCTCGTACTAGTCAATGTGTTATACTTCGTACCTATGAGTTACAGAACAGATCCTGCATACATCTTGAAAATGTCTGAGGCATTGAAGCGTTATCACTCAGCACATCCCGGCGCGAATCGAGAGAGTCTCAAGAAAGCTGAAGTTGCTCGACTCGCGTCTAAGAAATGGCGTAAGTCGATGAAGAAAGTTATGACTGCCGGACGCGAGAAAGCATGGACCTCGGAAAAGCGTCTTGCAGCGGCAAGTCGAAACATCGAAAAGGCTCTTGCTATTCCTGATCGGCGAGAGGTTTCCCAGAGAGCCGCTAAAACTGCTCAAGCAACCTATCGCAAACACAACGGAGTATGCGCTATTTGTGAGCAACCGTGTCGTTTGTGCAAAGATCACTGTCACAGTACCGGAAGGAAACGTGGGACCATTTGCCATATTTGCAACTTTGGACTTGGTAATTTCAAAGATAACGTTCAATCTCTCAAGAACGCGATTCAATATCTTTACCGTCACACCCGATCAGATTTCCAGTTATAGGCAGAGGAATCAATCTTTCCCTTTATTTCTTTTTTGTCAGCTTTCGCTGTAGAAAACCAGTCACTACAGTAGCTGTCGATCGGAGCTGGAATCTTGTCGCTTCCATGCCAGGCGACGAAGTACTCGTTCCCACACAAGCCCTTCTCCGCATCCTTGAGATACTCGCACTTCTTGCAAGACGAGCCGCCTTTCGGCACTCGCATTCCCGCGACATGTCCTTCAGGATATTCAGGCTCTGGCATGACATAAGCAACCGCAGGAGAGTTTCGCGCACTGACAATGTTTGTGATGCTCGCAAGCGTAAGAGATCACTGAACTGTCCGGCTGAGCGTATGTAGAATCTTTCCCGAACTTCGGCTTTCCGTTCCAGCCGCTTCCGCGTGCGCCGTCTACGACGATCTTTTCCGAGAGCGGGATCGCCTTCACGCGCTATTCCTCGTCTTCCTCTTCGTCATGCATCGCGTCAGGCTCATGCTCTCCGCCTTCCGCTTTCATCACTTGATGAGGAATCCCCAAGTGCTTCGCGAGATGATGAAAGAGATGTCCTTCCATCACTGGATGTTTCTCGCCCTTCGCGAAAACGTGAGTTTCCGGCGAGTGCTCGTAATGCGTGAAATGATGCTCGGCAACGTGACCACCGTTCTCTGCTTCGCTCACGCGGATGTGATCGAGTTCTTTCTTCATCCTCGGATTCATCCCGCCGTGCGCCATTTGCGTCATTGCTTCTGCTTTCGCCATCACTGATTCTCCTTTTCTGAATTGTGAGGGGCTGAGTCTGTGATCTCACGCCCCTCGTCCGAAGCGGCAGTGTCGGAGGAGACGGTTGGAGCCGCTCCGGATGTCATCGCCTTCACGAGCATCTCTTCCATCACCGCGTCTAAATCTGCTGCCGAAGGAAGTCTCATTTACGAGAGCGTCCAGTTGATCTCGGCCAGAACTTGCCACTTCCCCTGATAGGCTTGCAGACAAAGATACGCTCCAGCGTGAGCAGCAGCCGTCTCTAGATTGACATTCCCGGAACCGTCCTGAAACAGTCCCGTAGCTGTCACAGTGTGAGCGTATGCCGTAGTCGAGAAAATCTCGATGGTCACGCCGTCATCAGTTCCGGAAGTAGGAGCGGCCAGCGTCATAGCTGCGACTCCTGCCTTCGTGATTGCGTAGCTTTGTGGAGTGTGCGGGTCGATTGCTCCCGATGCCGTGATCGCGACGACATCGTTAAGCAGTAGCTGACCCGCCGTCTGCTTCGTGAATGCGCCTGTCTGCACTGCTTGAGTCATAGATTCTCCTTAAATCGTGTCGCGCCTGATAGCGCAAGCACGCTGATGCGAATGTCCGTGAATCATTGCACAAACTGAATTCGAGTCATGCTTGTATTCATCCCGCCAGTTCGATATGTCGACTATCGTGGGAAAGTCTTCCAGCCAAACTGTCTGACTGACTGCAATCGTGCTCAACAACATGAACGCGAAGCGGATCATGAGTGATGAAGCAGTCGGTTCGCCTTCGCTTTGATCTTCGCAGCGCTGGAAGCGCTCAATTTGCCCTTCTTGACCATCTGCGTAGCACGGGCTTTCGCGTTCGCAGCGTGAGCACGGTCCGGCATCGGATATGCTCTGCGACCGGGAAGTCCGAACGTATGACTTGAGAGTGAGTTCCGCGCAGCCGTTGTCAGTTTAGCCATTTTTCCTCGCAAACAAGACTCCACACTGCTCGCACCACAGCACAGTGAAGTCCTTCAGTTGAAATGTCTCGGGATTCTGATACGAATCGTTTCCTACTGCTATCGGTGCGTTGATTTCTTTGCACGTTTGATGTCCGTTTGGACAAGTAATCGGATTCCCGTCGCATTGCTTCGCCTTGCCATTGATCAAGACTCCCTGCTGCGGCTTCGCGAAGAGTTCTTGAGTAGCAGCAAGCATTCCTGATCCGTACCAGAACGCTGAGCGGCGAGTCATCGTCATAACATCGCGAGCGAGTTGCGCCCAATTACTGGCCTTTGCATCGGATCGCGTACGGGAAGCGGAGCATTCAACTGCTGGGGCTGATCGGGATTCTGCGCTGGCATCACTGGTCCGCTCCGTACTGGAACAGGCACCGAGTTTCCGAATCCCATGTAAGGCGACATGATCGGAGACATTGGATAGGGATTCACAGGAGCTTGCGGAGGGCGATAGCCGAACTGCTGAAACGCTGGATTCGGACCCCACGTTGGCTGAGCGAAGTGCGTCGGCATGTTCGCTTGAACGGGCTGCATCGGCTGTCGCACAGGATGCTGGATAGGCTGATAGCCGTTGAGTCTCGCTCCAAGCGAGTTCACGCCGTTGAATGCTGCCTGATTAGCGATCATGTTGCTTTCTTGTTCACGATGTTGAAGACTTCTTGTTTCAAAGCCTGAGCCCTAGCGCAGTATTTCTCGCTCGCTGCGCACTCTAAGCAACAGCGATAGTGTTCATCGAGTCGTAAATACGGCTGATCAACGGGGCAATAATATACTTGACAAATCAGAATTCTGTGTTTAAAATTAGACACATTGAAGGCAAGCATATGAAACCAAAGACCTTACAAGACGCTATTCTCTTCTTCTCGAATCCCGACAATGCTCTGGAATACATGAAGCGCCTCCGCTTTCCCGATGGCAAGGTTTACTGCCCACGGTGCGGTCGGGAGGATGTTGTTTTCCTGAAGAACCAGCGCAAATGGCAGTGCAAGTCTGTCCATCCCAAGCGGCAGTTTTCGGCCAAGGTCGGAACTGTGATGGAAGACTCTCCGATCCCTGCGGACAAGTGGCTTACCGCTGTCTGGATGCTCTCGAATTGCAAGAATGGCGTCTCGTCCTACGAAGTGGCGAAGGCGATTGGCGTTACCCAAAAGTCGGCATGGTTCATGCTTCACCGCATCCGTTTGGGGCTGTCGCTCAACGCAAGGAAGTTCGGAACCAAGACCAAGATTGGCGGAGGCTCTGGACCTGTCGAAGTTGATGAGACTTTCGTTGGTGGCAAACTGAAGAACATGCACAAGGATCGCCGCGCACGGTTCGTATCGGAAAAGGGATTCGGCACTGGCGGATATGTCGGCAAGACTGCCGTCATGGGAATGCTTGACCGCGATCTCCGCACCGTTCGCGCCAAGGTGATTCCAAACGTAAAGCGCGAGACTCTTCAAGCTACTCTGCTGAGCGAAGTGAAGCACGGCTCTAAGGTCTATACCGACGAAGCAGTCGGCTATGACAAGGTTAGCTATAACTTCGTTCACGACGTTGTGAACCACATGGAGACTTACGTTAATGGGCAGGTTCACACCAACGGAATCGAGAACTTCTGGAGTCTGCTGAAGCGGACTCTGAAGGGAACCTACGTTGCCGTGGAACCTTTTCATCTTGAACGCTACGTTGACGAACAAGTTTTCCGCTACAACAACCGCAAGCATGAAGACAAAACTCCGATGACCGACCTAGAACGCTTTGAAGCTGCTTTGCCGATGTTCGCTGGCAAGCGCCTTACCTTCGCTGAGGTCACTGGTAAGGATGAAGAAACGCCGTTCTAATCGGTTTTATCGGCGGCGCGGTCCGAAGAAACGCGCAAGCGAACAACCGCCATAATGTCATCACGCTTCATATTTAACCCTTGAACGGCTTTCATTAGCATTGCAAGCTGCTCAGATGCTTTGTTTACTGGTGCTCCGGTTCTCGGATCGGATGTTGATCTGAACCAATCCCGAGGACAACTAGGACACTTGAAAATAAATTGCGGTTGCGTGTCAGTGATAGGGTAAAAAACACTAGCTCCGCACTCACATTGCAAATCAATTCCCAGCACATCCTTCGGTTCGATTAGAACTCTTGTTTCGCTTGTCATTTTTCTTCTCAATTTTCTTGGTTTTCTCTTTATCTAACTCAGCTTTTATATCGTCATGCGAAACCTTCATCAGATCTCGCATGGTGCGGTCAAAGTTTTCGAATTCAGATTCCTTGTTCATGCCAATCACCCTTCTGGTTATGCTTATCAACCCAAGATTGCAAAGTCTGGAGTCGTTCTTTAGTCCATCCAACTTTGAGCAATTCTGAGATCAAATCTGTTGGCAGTTTCCTCCACTTGCTTCCAGGAATTAGGCCGTGCTGCTTGTAATGCTCCGCTAATTGTTCGATTTGATGTCGCCCCAGAATACCTCCGTAGCCTTTATTGCATTCGGCTATCGGCAGACAAGCTTTAGCCCTAGGACTTGCAGGATTTACCTGATTTTCGCGGAACCCATAAGCGAAATAATCGGCAGGATCAAGACAGACAGTAGTTTGATGCGGCCTAAAATCTATGTCCTTGACGCGGCGATCCATCTTTGCAAACTCGAATACAAACTTACGAAGTAACGCCATCGTCCTAGCGCGTCGGCCCTCTTGGAGATCGAAAATAAACATGACCTCATCATTTGGGCCAAGCACTTCTTGAAGCACAACACTGATGCAGGTCGTTGCGCACATGACATAGGGATTTGTGAAACTCTCGTTAATTTTTCCTTTTATCAAATCTTCCACGTCTTTGTGCCATACCCCTACCCTTACCAAAGAGAGGTTGTATTTATGTGGAATCGGACCTAATCGCGCTAGGTCTTTGACGATATTTTCGTAGCGCCGATTCCACCTCAATTTCGTCATGTGAAGATTCTTTCGGTGGTGCCCTAACTCCGCAATCCATTCGGCAATGAATCCACTCCACTGAGCCTCGTCGCCTATAAAACCTGCTACGTTACAAAATTTTTCAGACGGAGCAAGTCCGCTCTCATCGAAGTAAGCTGTGAACATGGCCAACTTTAACCTCTTGGGATCGCCGCGAAAACCGTGACAGGTATATACCTGCACAAGATTCTTTAGGATGCGCTGCGATTCTCCAACCCGCAATTGCAGGTCAGTCATAGCGCACCCCCGCTACGAGCATCTTTACACTTGGGTCTTGATTCCGCAAGTATATTAATGCCATCAACGGTGAGATTTGCAGTGTCAATTCCGAAATCCTCGCCTTCGAATAGATCGCTCATTGATCCCATCCGGAAAGCATGTAAAGCCTCTCCAACTCCTCAACTTCCACGCGCTTGTTCCCGCTCAGTTCGTCGTACATTTCCTCATGCCACTGATCGAGCAACTGACACAAATAACCGAACGCTTCTTCGCCAGTCATGTTCACTGTTTCGCGCTCTACAGCGTCGATGATGTCTTTGATCGTCATCGTCAACTCCAAGCTGTGATCGGAATCCTGCGCAGATGTACGGGCTTCACTGGCTTCGCCTTCGGCTGTTCCTTGATCGCCACAGCCAGATACCTGAAAGCGTCTGCCGGATGGCTGGCCCAATTGTGAAGCGGCGTCCGCTTGTATGTCCTCAAGTCCTGATCGTACTCGTAGCAGTAATGCCGGAGCGCTTGAAGACCATCAGCGCATTTCTCAGAATCGAACCAGCATCGGCTGAAGATCGATCTCGCTGCCGCGATTCCGTCATCTATCGAGAGGTTAGGGACGATGCTCACTTTCCTGTTCGCTCCCTCAAGTTGCTGCTGGATCGATTTTCCTGCTGCGGCAAGCGTTTGAGCCTTAGCGTCATGAGGCAAGTAGTCCGTCCCGTACAGATACGGCTTGGATCGCAATTCCTTGAGGTAATAACTCAAGTCTTTCAAGCAATCGCTCAAGAAATCGATGATCCTGAACTCGAATCCAATCGACTGAGCGAACCAGATCGAAACGTTGTCGCCGTAGCCCAAGTCCCAGTACGTGTCTACTGGCCTGACAGGATCGTAAGGAACCCGCGTGATCCTCTGTCCCTTGTCGGCTGCGATCAGTTGCTCGCGGTAGATAGCCCCTTCGACTACCTGCTTACACATTCCTTCGTAAACGTGCTGATAGTCGTCTTCGTTCGTCGCCTTCAAGTACTCCATCTCGCGTCTCAGCACGTCCGGGAACCAAGGATTGTCGCGCCAGTTGATCGTGACGACTTCGCACATCTCTCTCGGTGGAGGATTGACGGCGAAGCGCTTGTGAGTCTCGTCCGTCTCAAGATCCGGATTGTAACTGATCCAGATTTCCGATCCCTCTTTGCGCACAGTTGGTACGAGTATTTCCCATGAGCGCTTCGAGACGACGTGAGCCTCTTCAACCCAGCAGATGTCGCAGCCTTCGAACGACTTGATGTCAGTGACGCTCGCCTGTCTGAGTCCGACGAATGAAAATGTCGTTCCGTTCTGTCCGATGAGATGTTTCGTAGTGATCGAGTAGAACCAGTCCAAACCGAGCATCTTGACTTGATCGACGAGTAGTTGATATACCGACTCCTCGATAGACTTTTGAGTTTCACGAGCGCAAACGATTCTGAGTCTTCGTCCAGCCCCTTGAATGAGAAGCGCACGAGCAAATCCCCACGACTTTGCGCCACCACGTCCACCCTTCGCAACCTTGTACCGCTTCGGCGTGAAGAGGAATCTGAGCTTCTCTGGGAATTGAACATTAGCCATTCGACCCGTTTACGAATTCAATCTTCACGCTCGCGTCTATCGGTCCACCCTCAGCGCCAGTGACCTCGACCTTGTTCGGCGTCTTTCCATACGCTCTGTCGCACAGTTCCTTGAACACGTAAGCGTTGCCCTTCATCAGAGCGCGTCCGAGTGCTTTGTACGCTGCCTCCCGGTTGTTCTCTAAGATCGCCCGCGCAATGTCGGCTCCCACGTCGTGTTTCGGCCTGCCTCCCGGATTTCCTGTCTGTCCCGGCTTCCAAGGAACGAGATTCGCTAGACTATTCGGGTTGCGAGGCTTGCCACGTCTTTGAACTATCTGTGTTTTCTGTGAACTCGCGGTGGATTCTCGCTGCGCTTTGTTCTCTTCAATTGACTGAGCAGTTCTTGGCATAACTAATTGATTGATTCTTTAGGGGTTAGTATCTCTCCGCAGCGAATGCAGCGAGTCGGAGGAATTGACGAATCCGGAAAGTGTTCGAATTCGATGTCGTAACTCACAAGTCCGTCTGCTGACTGCAACGTGAAATCTACAGCGCACGGATGAACTTCGAAGTCTTCTTTGCCCTTCATGCGTTTGCCCTGTCTACTTCCGTCTTCGTGACCATAGCGCACCACCGAGCAGCACGCGCCCGAGCTACGTGAAATCCTACTTTGTTTCCTTTCGGATCATGGCAGCGCTCTCCCGCGGGAACGAAGCACACTTCGCAGTCAGCATCTATCGCCGAACCTATCGGCTTAGCTCCGGGATTCAACGATTCTTTCGAGTTCCGCTGCCAAGCAAGCTCCGCGTCTGTGAGCAGTTGAATCATTTTTCTACTTGAGTAGAAATATTCATGCGCCAAGCCTTGAGCGTCATCGACGCGCGCGTCTTCAGCGCCCGCCCAGCTCGTCCGTGATCGTTCTGCCAATCAGCAGAGCGCGGCTCCTGAAACTTCAGTCCGAATGCTACGTTAGAAGAGAGACTGTCGGGGATGTACTTGAACTGCTGAGGGACTATCCGAAGAAAGGTTGTGCCGGGAGGGAAAAGACGTATCACCTTGCGCGAGATCGACTCGGCAGCAAGACGTTGGAGCATCAATTCAGCAACAGCGCTCGATACGAATGTTGTGGGACGCGCTGTTCTTTCGTGGTAGTGAGCTAGAACTCCGACGTTAGGCACACTTATTTTTCAGGGTGCTCGCACTCAATGGCGTGAGTGTATTCCCCCGTCGAGCGCCGAAACTCTGGGACCGCCGACGAGCAATTGTAAGGAACTTCAATCGAAGTATATAGCACAGTACAGTAAAAGCTGTACACAATTATTTTCGGCGCCAGCGCAAAGGGCCGCTAGTGTTCATCCACACGAAAGACGCGAAGGCCGCAACGTTGAAAGAGATCATCAAGCGACACATCGATTCTCGCGTGCAATACGTGATGACTGACGATTCGACTACGGCAGCAATAGCGCTGCGCGAGGTTCCGATAGATGGGATACGCCCGAAGCATCGCGTAGTCAATCACAGCATCGGCCAATACGTGGTGAATGGATTCGTTCACACGAACACAATCGAATCAGCATTCTCGCTATTGAAACGTGGGATCATAGGCAGCTTCCACAAGGTTTCGATAAAGCACTTGCAGCGCTATTTGAATGAGTTTTCCTACAGGTTCAATCGGCGGGAAGATGCGGACGCATTCATAGAGACGGTGCGCCGTTTGGCGGGATTCCAACCACTGCCGTTTGATGTGCTCACTTCTGAGAAGGCTTAGGTGGTTTCTTGGGCGATTTTATTTCAGATGTTTTCTTAGGCGAAGTTTCGATCATTCGCTTGAGAAGTTCGTCGAATTGGCCTTTGTCCGTCTTCATAGATACACCCCTAAACAGCATCGCCCCAGGGACGGCTCTCTGGGGCGACGACTGCCAAAATTGTGTAGCTAACCTGTCCCGTTAGCAGTTATCACGCTATCGAGCGGGAAAGGTTCGTGTCAAATTATTCAAGTAACCCGGAAGGATACGCCTGTCCTCATACCCTTTCCGGCCAGTTCACCGTGCCGTCAACAGGAACTGGTGGACCTGACGGGAGTTGAACCCGCACTTCGTAACGGGACAGGTTAGCGTGCTGCCAATTACACCACAGGCCCAGAGACATCATATCACTCAAGTCAACTACCTTAAAAGTCCGACATGCACTCATTCTAAAAGGTTTGCTGAGCCATCCCGAGCATGGTTGCAAACATGGTATATATCTATGATAAAATTCCAGCAAGTCGCAGAGATTTAAGCAGGCGCACCTATGAAAGAAAAATTAAGTCCAGCCGTGGAAGTGCTCTACGAAAAACTGCAGGAGCAGCAGACCGCTGTCGCAACCACCAAAAAATTAATCAATCAACTGACGGTCATGATGGGTGAGGCAGCCCCATTTCCTGATGTTGAACCGGAGAGTGTGGTTGGCGTGACTCGTCCAGATCAGTACTATGGCAAGGCGCCAACGGTTGCTGCAGAGGAATACCTAAAGCGGCGAGCACAAGCGTGCTCGATTGAAGATATTCAAAAAGGATTGGAACAGGGCGGCTTTGATTTCGAGTCAATGGGATGGAAAGCAAAAGACTACGTGCGAATGCTGGCCATCACTCTCGCCAAGAATCCGCAAAAATTTCACAAACTGCCGAGCAATGCGATCGGGTTAACCGAATGGTATCCGAATGTGGTGGTTAACAAGCGGACAGAGAAGGTTTCGCCGGCAGAGTCATTGCCCGTGCAGTCTCAAGATGACTCTCACCCAAGGAATACAAACGAATGAGAATACTTATAGCCCTTCCCTATCAATGCAGCGCGTCACCGTAGGGTTGGGCGAAAACACAAAGGCCCCAAACCAGAAGCCTTGGAGGGAAGCTGGTTTAGAGCCGTGGTGATTCGCTTTTGTTTGCCCCAACCGGAGGGCGACTAGTTGGCACTAGAACGCGCCTTATAAGCGCGGGTTCTTTCATTGGAACGGGGTCCGATCCCCCCGCCCTCCGCCATTGTAGCAAAATACGCCCCAAGGAGGGCGTTACCTGTATGGCGCTGTCTGAAGGAAAACCTTACAACAAAGCTACCGTGAATCTTAGTGCTCCACCACTCTCAGGCGTCTACGGAATTTTCCGCTCTAACGCTTGGATTTATTGGGGCGAGGCGATCAACATACGAGATCGCCTGACACAGCATCTCGACTCCGATTACGTTCAGAATCCATGCATTCCAGCGAATGCCCCTACGGGATTCTGTTACGAATTGGTGGCGGGGGGCAAAGAGGCTCGTGTACAACGTCAGGATTATTACATCCTGTCGCATGGTTCTCTTTGTAATCGGAAGATTGGCAGCTAGTCCCAACACCGTCGATTGCTCCAGTGAAGCGAGTGAAGTAAACATCAACTCCATTCACAGTGATTACGGTGTATAGCCCCAACTTTCTAACCTCTACCGTTGTATCGAGTGCGCGGGAGTGATAATCACACTCCCGCACAATCGCCGGAAATCCCGCCAAGTTTAAAAGCTTTCCAGCCCACAGTTTTATTTCGGACCAGCTCGCCATTTATTCCCCGACCCTAAAACGGGGAATATTGGATGAAAACGTGCCCGAAGATGCTGCCTTGTCGTTTTGAGTGTCTAGATTCACGGTCTTTGTGTCAAGTGAATAATCATCTTTCAGTTTCTCCATGACAGCGGGAGTCGAGCACGCCTCACGCAGACGGTGAAGAACGAACCATGCGGACTTTTGCGTGATGCCGATCTCCTTCGCCAATTGCAAACTGGAGATACCCTTGCGGGCAGTCACCAGCAAGTACATGGCGTAGAGCCACTTATGCAACGGAATCTTGCTGCGCTCGAAAATGGTGCCAGTGCGGACAGTGAAGTCAAAGTTCCCACACGAGTTGCAGCGATAGAAGCCAACCCGCTTTCGAGTCGTGATACGCTCACTGCTCTTGCAGTTCGGGCAGACCACGCCGTTCGGCCAGAGCCGCGATTCGAGATAGAGCCGCGCGGCTTCCTCGTCCGGGAAGGCTTGAAACAACTGGAAAGTGCTGATGGTAGAGCGGGACATTTAGGCAGCCTCACATTCTGGACAGTATTCCTCGGTTTCGATTTCGATCAGCGGAACGTTGTGCTTGGGGCATCGGCCAGCGTCCAGCCGCTCACGGGCGATACGCTGCTCCTCTGCCCAGACAATCGCGGGAACGTTCGGGATGCCGATCTCTTTGTCCATAAATTCTCCGAATCAGCCGGGTTACGTACCGGCCCCGGCTGCCAACCGGACGCTCCTCAAGCGGGGAGTCCGCTGTGGTGGAGATCACAGCAAAGTGACAACGTTGATTCCATCCAGTTTCCCGGTCATAAACCGCGTTCCCAAGGTCTCGGGGAAGTCAGGGGAGATCATCCCTTCGCGCAAGGGAGCAATCAAGGGAAAGTGCAGACCTGTCGGACGGCGTCCACCCGGTGCGGGATTTCCGTCTGCATCGTGCGTATCAATGAAATGCTTGAGCAGAGCCGCTCCTGTGGTCGCACAGAACAACCGCGAAGTTTCCACGTCCCGGCGAAGATTACAATTTGCAAGATCGTGCGCCAACTGCGCCCAAGCGCGAGGTGCCCGCTGTACCTTGCCATCCCGCATCCACCAGCAACCGCGATTGCGCGTGGCGGTGGATACGCAGAATTCAATTCCGTCTATGGTGATAACCACAGCGCGGGACGTGCCATAGGAGGGGTCGTAGCCTTCTACGTAAGTGGCGGTTTCGTACTGCATCCCCCGCGTGAAGTCGTTTCGTTCGTGCTGTTCAACCGTGAATTTCATCTCTTTTCTCCTGCGGCTGGCTGCCGCTTAACTGTGTTCATAGTAGATGAGTCCCTTGATTTTGTCAAGAACTATATTCGCCGTGAAATGAAGGAGTTAGGGACTTATGTATATAATTCCCCAAACTTACTACTGCTTTCAAAAAAAGTAAAGCACTAATTTTCTATTTGAGTAGAAATTCTTTCGAGTTCCAGATCGAGATAGTGATCCGCGATCCTGAACCTCTTTTCTTCCGAGCGACAGTGTTTGTCTCTGACGTGCAAAAGCAGAACGACGAAGTCATCGAAAGCCTCACCGCAAGCCTCGAATCCTTCGCCGCTCCGCTTTATCTCACAGATGTACTTCATGCCGCCTTCTGCTCTGCCTTCACTTCAACGAACTTGCAGCCGACCCATCCTTGTTCAGCATAGGCCGTTCGCGCTTCGTTCGAGAGCGAGAATCCATTCGATTTGCCGTGCTTGAACTTGTTGAACGTTTCCAACGGAACAGCATAGCCCTGATCGAGTTTGTCCATCACGCGAACCGTGACGCATAGCGCAACAGGCATCTCGTTATCCTTGCCGAATTTCTTTGCGGCATCGAGACGAGATTCGCTCACATTGATTGACTCGAAGCGATGGTCTGCACCTCCACTGCGGTTGCGCTCCGCGAGTACGACGGCGTGCTTCTTGCCAAAAAGATTCGCGGTGTTCGCGTGCTTGTTTCGATAATTTCAATAGGCCATCATCGCGCCCGACTTCGCTTTGGATGCCAAGCGACAACCAATCTCGTTTCCTATCCTGCCATCTTCCGGTACGAGCATCGAGAATCGAGAACGGAGGCTCCGTGAACCTTTGACACATCTTTCCGCCCGGAAGTTTTTCGTCGACCGTATTGCCGAACAGATCAATCGTTTCATTCATTTCAATCTCCTATTGCTGATGGTGTTCGATGCGATGACAACGTCCGCACTTGCCGCCTTCTACTTGCCCTTTGTTCGGCCCTACTACATCGTCTTTGAATCCACCGCCCATTCCCCGACTCCCGCGATGCGCGATGTGAAACGAATTATCCCACTCAATCGGAGCAGCGAGTATCGTGTTGCGCCCACAAACGCAGCATCTTCCTTCTTGAGAGTTCCAGAGTTCATACCGAAACTGAGTGTAGGAACGCTTCGTCCGGATCGTTCGACCATCTTTTGTCACTTCGATTGGCATACAAATGAACCCGCGTAATCCGCAACACAATTGGCGAGATAATCAGGTATCGTCGCCCATTCGCTGGTAAATTGCTTCCTTTGTTTGCTCTTTCCTCCACACTGCATAGCGTCGAACTGTTTACGGTATCGCCGCTTTTCTTCGGTCGTCATGTTTTTTACTTTCGATCCATTCCCTATCGCTATGCCTTTTTTGATCCCTTGAGGCATCAACAGCGGTACGGCGTTGCCCCACAAATAAAACGGACCGCAATGATGAACCGCGTCTCCTAAGAATTGTTGAGCCGCTCTCACGTTCTCCATCACGAACGGCAGTCGGGCGTCAACGAACAATTGCTCTGCTTTACGAAACAGTTTGATTCCTAACTCAGGATGCGGCGGATTCGGATAAAAATTCTTCAGTTGAAATATTGAGAAGTTTTCGCACGGCGTCGAAGCGACTCCGAAATCGAACTTGCCAATCCCGAGTTCCTCGGCTAGTTGAGCGAGAGATTCGATAGAAAGCAAATCGCGCTTCAACCACACGCACCCTTCGGGGATGAATCCAGGATCGACGAGTTCGATGCCGTAACATTTCCAGCCTCGTTCGGAGAACACCTGGCTCCATCCCCACTTACCGCTGCATATATCGATCAGATTAGGCATTCACAGCTTCTTTCTGTTCTCTGTACTGCTTTGCTTCGATGAAATCGGCAGCATATTCCTGTTTAAAATGATAAAACACGGCATGCCAGAGTTTCGCTCTCAGCGTCCACGTTCTGTCGTTGTCCCGGACGAAGTTCAGATATATTCCGTCCTTCTCGACTTCCGCGATTAGCTCGATCACCTCTTGCGGCATGTCGGAATAATCGACGCGCTTCGTCTCGACTTTCGCTTCAGTTTCCTTCCCGAGTCTGATGTCGACCAAGTCTTTCACTTGAGCAACCCGCGACGTTTTCGCCTTCTCCGCGACCTCGCGCCACTGTTCCGATGGAAGTTGTGAAATCAGATTGCATTTCTTCGGCCCGAGTTCCTGAACTTCAGATTCGGAGAGAGCGTTAGCGCCCATCGTCAACATGGCAGAATTGACGTGCTCGTAAAGACTCGCCTGACACATCGGACCTAATCTGAAGTGGGCATACTCGCGCCACGACGCGAAGCATCCCCGATTGTCGCCGTTTCCCTCGGGATTCTTGATGAATTTCCAGAGCTTCTCGTCCCGCATGATGACGAGTTCGCGGCAGAGTCTCTGAAACGGTACTGCGCTCTCTCTGATTGCGTTCACTATGACTTCATCGTGTTCTTGCGCTCGTCGTTCCTTTTCGGGATACGACAGTTCATCTTTTGGGATCATCTCGCCGATCGTTTTAGACCGCTTCATGCTTCGCCTCTGAGAACAAGTTTTTATTCGCCTCTCCAGCAGCTTTAAGATTCAGGCACGCTTGAGAGAAATACGATTCCTTCAGTTCAACTCCGATGAATCTGCGATCCGCTTTTACTGCTTCATAGCCTTCCGATCCGATCCCTGCAAACGGCGAAAGCACGTAATCGTAGGGATTAGTCCACAGACGGATTGCACGCGCTATCACTTCGAGCTGCAACGGACAGATGTGCCGCTCGTCCTTTTCTTCCCGAGCCGACTCGCGCTGCAAGGTATCCGAAGGGTTGATGTCCATCCATACGGGCGAGGCATATCGCTGCCACAATTGAACTGGAAATGATTCGTTCGTATGCGTTACCCGTTGCGGATTCTCTCCCGGCTTGCGCATCGTGACGAGATAATCGGGAATTCCTTGACGCGACATGCAGGAATCTTTTTTCAGTTGCTTGTGAAGCAGACCTAGTGCTTTCGTGCGCTGCATCGCAGTTACAGGGTCTTTCCAGATGACGACTTCTGAGTGATAGATGAACCCTACATCTTCAAACATCCGAATCAGATCTCCACGGAAATCAGAGATGCCAATCACTCCGTCGCGCTCTTTACTCGTCGGAAGGTTCATGCAATGAAACGAAAGCAGTCGCCCCGGCATGAGCACGCGATACAGTTCGTATGTCAGAAATTTGAAATGCTCGTAAAACTCCGCATGAGTTCGGCAGTTACCCATGTCTCGCTCGCTGGCTGAGTAGGTATACAGAGAAGCGAACGGAGGAGAGAAGATGCTGTAGTGGATATTGTTTGTCGGGAACTTGCGCAGCACTTCAACACAATCCCCGAGATGCATCGTCCACGCTTCGCCGGATTCGACGCGGTATTCGTATTTCACTTTCTTGTGAACATTACCCTTGATCTCTGCTTGATTCAACTCGTGCATGTTGTTGACCATTTCTTCTGCCATGTGCTGCGCGTCGGCCTCCTTACGTTTGATGTTTTGCACAACTTCGCCCTCGGCTGTGCTCGTCACGATGTAGCAATCGACGGGCTTCTTCTGGCCGAATCGCCAGCATCTGCGAACAGCCTGATAGAACTGTTCGTAGGAATCAGAGAGTCCGAGGAATACGACGTTGTGACAGTTTTGCCAGTTGATCCCGAAGCCTGCAATTGATGGCTTAGTCACTAGAACGCGAATATCGCCCTTCGAGAAATCAAGCACAGTCTTTTCTTTGAAGTCCGATGAATCCGATCCGCGAACCTCAACCGCGCCGGGGATACGTCTTGTTGCTGCTTCGCTTTCGTTGTTTAGATTGCACCAAATTAACCACTGCTCTTTAGGTCGAATAGCCACGATTGCCGCTACTTCATCGGCTCTTTCTTCTGTGCTCGATGATCTCGCTTGCTGTCGCTCTTGCAGCGTCACCGCTGGCATCTGAAAGAGCATCCCCTCAGTACAAGTCTCCGATTGCACCTGACGTTCGTGAAACTTTAGAGCGGGAAGTTGAAACAGTTCGTCGTCGTAACCTAAATCGCTAGGTTTGCGCAACATTACAGCCCAAGAGCATACCCATTTCCAGAATTCTTTCTCCGCGTGACCCTTTAATCTCCACTTCGAAGTATCTCCGCCGTCGTGAACGAAGAATGTCGAAAGCATCTCCGTGCGCGTGAGATTCCCTAAGAATTCGGAATGATTGCCGAGTTCCATAAAATCGTTCGGAGCCGGAGTTGCGGTACATGCCAGTTTGTACGGAGTGTCTTTAAATCGCTCGATGATGAGATTGCGAAACTTGCCTTCGAAGTGCTTCAGAATCGAGGATTCATCAAGAATGATTGCTTCATACTTTTCTGCGTCGAAGTGTTCCATCATCTCGTAGTTTGTGATCGTAATCGCAGCATCGCGTTCCGGCTTGCGTTGATAGCAAACCTCTACATCGAACTTCTCGCCCTCTCTGCAAGTCTGAGGAGCTACTGCTAGTGGTGCGAGGATGAGCGTTTTGACTCCGATTGCGTGCGCCCAATAAAGCTGCATCGGGGATTTTCCAAGCCCACAATCAGCGAATAGCGCGGCACGACCTTTACGGCACGCCCATTTCACGATGTCGCTTTGAAAGTCGAACAGTTTATCGCTTAGGCTCGTTACTTCCTTGCCCGACGCTACGTGAGTAATGATCTTTGTTTTCAGGAACTCTTGATAGTTCATTTTTCTTCTCAGTAGAAACTTTCTCGCCTTTCGGATCGCACTTTCCTGAATGACCTCTCAACCGCATACAAGTTTTCTGCACGTAAGGGCTTACGTCTACTACGTTGTAGCAATAATGGTTCATCAGAAACTTCCCGGCGCTACTTGATAGCATCTCAATCCGCGTCTTCGATACATTTCGACAACTTGATCACGATCTTCGAAAACTCCTTTAATGTCGAACAGTTCGTTCTGATTCATCAGGAAGTCGCTCAAGAGTTCGTCTTTCACGATGTAATCTGGACGATTGTCTCCTTGCTTTCTCATCACGAGATGATCGAAATAAATAGCCCATCGATCAAGCCATTCGACGGTCTCTGTCCACACTTCGTCGCTGCGTCCAGAGAGCAATATGATCATGTGTCCGTTCTGCTTCAAAAGCGACAGGAGATAAATCACGTCCCCGATTGGTTCGTCGTTTATGCATGACTTGAAGAAAGCACTCCAGTCGCTCTTTCCGTTTTTCACGTGGTGCAAACGGTGTTCGAGATTAGCGATTGTTCCGTCGATGTCAAATATCCATGCTGTTTTCATCGTTCAATTTCCCTCTGCAAATACCACGCAGCCTTTTTCAGGTCTTCCAAACGATCTCCCTTCCGACCTGCCCGAGAGATGTATTTGACTGCATTGCCGAGATGAAATCCTAATCCCCACGCTTCGATGACCTTGATCGCTTCGTAGGGATTTTCTGCTCCGCCATAGTGAGCGGGATGGTTTATAGCTTCTGCCTTGTCCTTGGAAACAGCTACAGGCTTTCGTTTTACAAATCCCATTGTCATGACTCCAGAGATAGTGTCCGCACAAAATGCACGTATTCAAACGAAACTTCGGTTCCCACTTCGTTATTCGAGACTTTACGCTGTGCTGCATTGCTTCTCCGTGAAACGTTTGTACATCGCGACTGCTTCTTGTGGTTTCTTCTGAGCGATCAGACTCGCCATCCGTATCATGATCGTATCTCTAGGAACTGAAGGCGCGATAGGAGTCGTGACTTCTTCCGGCTTAGGCACGTATTTCCTGTTCGCGTTCCTTCTCGCGTAGAACACGCCCAAAAATTTTCCCTTCATAGACTCTGCCGGAACACCGTGTCTCGCGAAACTGCGTCTCTCTTTGACGCGCACTACTCTGATTTGCGTTGACAAAGATGCCAGAGCGAACGTGAATCCCAGAACCTTCTGAGCGTTGACTCGATTGCTGCTCAGCGAATTCCAAGTTCTCAGACGCGACATAGAATCGGAGTTACACTTCACATCGAAATAGTCCCCGATGTTCATCTTCGCCCAAGGATATTTCGGTCTAGAACCTCCAGCGTTTTTTCTTACTCCTCCTTTGCTCATCTTGCCCTCTCGAAAAATCTTCCTTTCTCGCCTACAAAAGCAACCTCAATTCTCCCAGTCGGCCCTTCCCTTTGCTTCCCCACAATGATCTCGTCTTGCCCTCTGCGCTCCGGATCGTCTGGCATGTACAAAAGCAAAACGACGTGAGCGTGAGCTTCTATGTCGCCAGATTCTTTCAGATCGATCATCGACGGCCTGTCGTCGATGTTCTGCGGACGGCGCAACTGAGAGAGCGCGAGCACCGGAGTCCCCGTATCCTTCGCTAATCTTCTGAGTCTGTCTGTCGCTTCACTCACGCGATCTCTGCGCTCTCTACCCTCGCATCGGATCAACTGGATGTAATCGACGATCACGAGAGCAGTTTTAGAGCGCGAAATCCTCGCACGCGTACGGCTCACTAAATCCTCAATGTCGAGCGAAGCACTGTCGTTGATGAACAGCGGAAGAGTTTTCAAGTCCTCTCGATAAGCGAGCAGTCGTTCCCATTCTCTTCCGGGATTCTCTACAGCCGCCGCTCCGAACTTCATCTTCAACAATCGCCGCATGATTGATCCTCGAGACATTTCCAGCGAGATGAAATAAACTCCTGCCCCTTCTCCCGCAACGTTCAAAGCAGTCTGAAGGGCGAACGCAGACTTCCCGCGTCCCGGCATTCCACCGACGACCCAAAGTTCTTCTCGATTAATTCCAGATGTGATGTGATCTAGTTCCGTGATTCCAGTTCTCAAGCCAGATCTCGATTGATCGCCGTGCATTCTGTCGTAGATCGAAGCGAGTACAGGCTCCATCGCTTGCTCAATGACGCAATCCTCTTCGCTCCGGGAATCTGTTTCTACTTCTTCGATGTCCGCTACGAGTTCGTTTTTCACCCACTTGATGTTCTCGCCTTCTAACAATCTAGAATTCGCGAGCACAATCGTCCTTCTCAACCTCGAAACTCGCGACTGCTCTTTGACTGCTTGCGCGTATCGCTCTACTTGTCCCGCAAGAGGATAAGCATTGAACGTGTTCGCTATCACTCTCGCCGCGTCATCCGTGTTGACTTTCAGGGTTTCCATTCCCTGATAACAGCCGACAACGTCTATCGCTCTGCCTTCATTTCGCAACCAGAGCATCGCTTCAAATAAGCTTGCTTTCTCGCGATCTTGAAAGTCTGCCGAGTTCAAGATCAAAGCGACTTTGTCGATGCCTTCCTGATCTGTCGTCAGCAAGGCACAAAGCAGATTCGATTCCGCTGTCACGTCAACATCCATCAATCGATTTCTCCGCGCTGACGTGCTGCTTCTAACTGAGCACGCTTGATGTCGATTGCTTTCGGGGGAATCGGACGAGCAGCATGACCGTTTCCATTGCCGTTCGCGAACTCGCTGCGCTCCCAAGTCCTGACAGCAGCACGCCAGTCCTTCATCGGATTACGTCCGACACGCCAACCGTTCGACGAGTAGTAATCGAACCACTTTTGTGCATCTACAAGATTCTTTCTTTCAAGGCAGTATTTTTTTACGTCTTCGATGAGAGGAGGAATGCTCTTACTTGCTTTTGATCTTTCTGCTTCTGTATCTGCTTCTGCTATCTGCTTTCTGCTATACGTAACGTTCGGGTGAACCGTTACGGTGTCACAGCGAACATCCTCTCCAAAATCGAGGAATTCGCCTGATTTTCGTCTTGCTCTCAATTTCCTCATTCTTTCGGCTGCGCTGTGATCGTAATCCCTGTATCGCATGTAATTGAGCACCAAATAGCCTCCGCTTACGCGAATCATTCGCCTTCCTTCGAACTCCGGAGAGCGACTTTCTACGTCTGGAGAACAGAGATTTTCGAGAGCTTTTATTCCAGATTCGCGATCTACTCCGGCGAGTCGAATGATTCCTATTCCAGCAGCGCGAACGAGCCCGTACCATCCCGGAGGAACAGTGAATCCCGTTTCGACGAGAGTTCTCACTTCAAGTTGTTTTGCTTCGTATTCGATTTTCTCTGGTTCTGCTAGAAGGAGGGCTGAAATAAAAACATCGCGTACATCGCGATCCGGCCAAAGAGACGAATTGATGATGTCTGTATCTAATTTGACGAATGGCATCTAGTCAAATAGGACTCCTAAGAGCGGAGAGCAGCGAACCGTTCTTATTTTTTTTGTGCGCTAGACTTCTTGGGACGCGCACTCTTCGTAACGCAAAATACCGTTCTTGTGAAACAGAATCTTTCGTCCATCGGTCGCTAGAAAAAACACCGTAAACATGTCGAATCCTTGAATTATCCCTTCTACGACTTCATGGGGTCCGACGATGCGAATCTTGATCTTGTCGTGTTTCCACGTAGACAGATATTTTCTTTGGATGAAATGCGGATCACGTTTTTCTTGCTGACGACCTGTGAGTTTTACTGGGGGAGGGATTTCTTCTTGAGGCTCTTGAACGAGACCGTTTCGTTCTTGCAGTCTACGTCCAAGTTCTCTGATCGTTAAACTTTCTGGCATTGATTACCCTTTTTCTGGAGCGGGGTAGAGGGTTAAACTACCCCGCCCTTCTCCTTCAACGAAAACACTCTACTACAGAATTCTCTCTGCGTACAATTATTTTTTCTACTCAGTAGAAACCTTGCGCTCGCTCCAGTATTCCGAGCATTCGACGCCATGTTCCAGCGTCGTCTTGTTCTTGATCCTGATCGAGCTTGCAGGATCGCGATTGATTTCGCTCACGCGACTTCTGAACGAGCTTCCGTACTGAGCGTGCAAGAAGTCTGAGCCGAATCTCTGTCCGATTGAGTTCGTGAACATGCGCTCGATCCGCTCGCGCTTCGACATGCGGACTCTGAAAATAAGCTCGGTTTGAAGTGGAATGCACTCGTTCATCAGAATCACCTCGCGATGGCAATACAGCCTAGTTTTATTTTTGCTAACTTCATACGCTCTTTCGAGTCCGATTTCTTGCGCGGAAACGTTGAGAGCGCCCGTCCTTCGCATTTCTCACAGAGAACTGCATCCGCTTTAGGAACAGCACAAAACGATGCTTTCAAACGACGCCTGAATGTAGTCTCTTCAGTCTGAATGAACTTCGCCATACCGCATATCGTCTCCGCGATGATGCACGGCTTTCGAAGCCTAATCATCTTGTCGTAACTACCTCGCCACCATCGAACTTGAACATATGAAACTCTGTGAATCAGCGAAGCGTTATGACTCAGCGAGTAAACGTATTGCGGGAACGATTTCGCGTAAGTAACGCCCCATTCGTGATCGGAGAAGTCTGGCCGCCCGGGATATACGATCTCTCCTAGAGTCGAAAACTCCGTGCTAATCTGCTCTTTCATCTCGTCTCTCCGTAAACCGCTCTGCCTTCGCGTTCCTTTACCGCCACAGCAATCTTCTTGCTAGGAGCGTCTAAAAAAACTACGGAATTCGCTTCCGAACGCCAAGAACCGTGCCGGATGCTCGTGGCAGTAAACGAGACGGGCCGCGTAGCTCCGCACGAAATGCACGACTGCCACGCCTGCGCCCCTTTTCTCGGACTGATCGGCCAAGTGACGTGCTCGTGAGAACAGCCAAAGAGATAGGAAAGTAGGTTCATTAGTGCGCCCTCGCGGTAAATCCGGGAAGTCCCGGTAGAATCCTCGATCCTTTAGGTCTGATCGGAGCGCGTAATGTTTGAGCATCCGGAGTACAAGCGGGTTTCGTCCACAGCAAGCCGCATTCGTCTACTCCGACGAACTCGAAAGGAAGATCGCATTCGGTACAGCGAATCGTGATCTCAGCGAGAAAACCTTTGACTTTTCCGATGGGGGAATCGCCTTCGCCGACTCGATTAACCGTTACGTTCGCGTGAAAGTTCTCGTGCTTACACTTCATTCGCTCCGCCTTTCTACTCAGTAGAAAAACTCGATTTATCTTTGATCGTTCGCAAAGCGTTCCTACTCGTAATCGCCTCGAATCCGTCTTCGAAGCGCACCCAACAAGAGTTCATCTTCCCTCTCGCGATCACTCGGCAATATTGTCCCTTACGACCCATCCGATTCCAGAAGTAGACGTACAGTTTTTCGGAATTGTTGTTTTTCATCGTCCGCTGATCTTTTTACAAACTGTACAGTGACAAGACTTCGCCTGCTCTCGCAGCCAATCCCAGTTCACCGTCGCGCTCGTTACCTTCGACGTAGGCGCTTCGTTCGTCTTCTTGAACTGATCCCGCTCGGGACAAGTCGTCCAGTGAGGCGTAGCGGTTCCATAGTCGCACGGCATTTTCTTGTTGTTCGGAGTGATCCACCATTCAATATCGACTCCGCAACCTCTGCATTGACTTTCGCCTTCGAACTTGTAACCCTGACTTCTTAACTCATCGAGAGTCTGCGGAAATGGCATATTGTTTCTCCTCTTCGAACATTTCTTCTTGCTCTTTCAGACGATGAACGATTCTTTGATGACTGCGCATCCCTGAAAGCGTTCTCGTTACGGCTCCGCATTCGTCGATCAGACACTTGAAAGCAGCAGGACGACCGCCAAGAGGCTTCCCGTTCTCGTCTACCTCGTATAACCATCGGATCGTTTGTCCGCCAATCATGCGCTTTCCTTTAACTCTCAGTGTTTCACGTAGAAATAAACTACATAAACAACGGTCCAAAAAGCGCAGACCGTGAGAAAGCACAGTCCGAGTCCTATCAATCGATTGACGTTCACTACCAAACGCGGGTTCCTCATCTCAACGAAACAAGCCGGACAAAGTCTCAACTCGAACAACTCTTTGTCGCATTCGTAACAGTTGAAAATCTGCGAGCACTTCTGACAGCGAAGTCTCAGCGATTCGTATTCTTTCGGCCAACTGACTGCTTTTTGTGTAGACATAGTGACGCGCCCTCCCAGACGGTCTCAAATCACTTCATCCCAAAATCCCCCTTCGAGTTCTCCCAATCACTTTTACTTGTTTCCTGTAAATACGCACGCACTTTCTTGGCAACTTCCCAATTGTTTGTTGCAGCCGACAGGTGATCTTGTCGGTATTCGAAACACAGTTCTCGCGCACCGTCGGCAACTAGCAAAGCTAACTGATTGGCCATTTGCTCGACGAAAGGATTCCAACGTCAGATATATTTAAGTTCTAACTGACGAATTATGTCGTCGAACTCCGACTGCATCAGAACTCTCCCTTCGCAACATCTTTCACCCAAGCAAGCGTTTCGTCGATCTGTTCTGCTGTCATCTTCGAACAAGAATCGATCTTGTAGCGCTCATAAGCGAACTGCTGAACGTCGGCGTGCGGAACTCCTAACTCTGTCGCAGTCGCCCACAGAGCAGCATTTCTCCGAGTCCACTCAGGCGAGTGCTTCGGCTTCTCGTCTTTCTTCGCGTGCTTGCACTCTGCGTCGTGCGTTCCGTTCTTTCCTCCGCAGTTGCCGCACACTTCGTCGAGCTTCTTTTCCGGATTCGCTTGCTGAGTCTCCTGTTGATCGAAAGGATTCTCTTCAGCAGCAGGACCAGAGATAGCAGCAGGTTCGCCTTCGATGATCATCGACGCTGCTTCCTTCATCGACATCTGGCGTCCGCCTGTTTCTGCGATCTCATCGAGCGACAAAGCCGTCGCGAGTTCTACGGAGCGCGGAACGTACTTCAAGACTTGAAGCAGAGGAACCTTTCTCGCGTACATTTCCGGCCACTGGTAGCTGTAGTGAGACTCTCCAACTTTGTTGATCTTGTTTCTGTGCTTCCAGACTTTCTCGATGGGCCACACTTCGATGACTGGCCAATCGCTCGCCTTCGTTCTCGCTACAGACCAGACGTGCGTCAAGTCTTTCGGATCATCATTCCCGCAAGGCTTGTGAGTGACGTGCGGTCTGTCGCCTAGCGCCCAATCGAACTCGTCTCCCTTGTATACCGCTCCTGTCCAAGCGCTCGCCTTTCCAGTTCTGTTGACAAGATCGAGTATTCCCATCCATCCGGGAATCAACTGACAGAAGTGTTTCTGAGCCGCTTTGTTCTTGTAAGGAACCAAGTAGCACTGTCCCATCACCCCCGGCTCAAGCCCAAGCTGAGACGCGAGCATCACGGAAGCGATGATCGACTGAGGATCGCACTCAGCGAGTTTGGGATTCATGCGCCAACAAGTAAGCGCGATCCTGATCATGCGTTCTGCGCTCAAGTGTCGCGGAAGGGCCATCTGTATCTGCCCTTTCATTGAATCAAGCAGTTGAGCGAACGTTTGCGGTTGCTTCTGAATCAAACCCGTCTGCTTCTTGAGAGTCTCGATTGCGCCTGATGCCATTTTTCTTCTCCGTTACGTTCTGATCATCAAAAAATCTGTTTCTCCGACCGAATAAGCCTTCCTGTGCTGAAGCGCTACAGTGCAGCAGGGCTTTCCTGAAATGTCGTTCACGATGAACTTGCGCGGCGAGTTTCCATCGCACAATCCCATCGCTTCAGCTTCAGCCAAGAGCGCTTTCTTGATCGTCATCTCCTGCTCGTCTTTCACATCGTTCAAGCGCTTGATCGCAGCCTTCGCTCCATTCAACTTTCTGACTGCCTTCCACACTTCCGGCGATCCCGGCGAGATGAATCCCTGTCGCTTGTAGAGCGCCTTCTGAATGTCTAATTTCGTGACAGGCTCAGGTGGGATGCGCTTCAAAACGTTCTCCGTCCAGAAGTGATACGCTCTGCGCCTGATCTCCTGAATCAAATCTTCGTCGCGATCCACGAAATGAACTCTCAAGTCGTCGGCCCCGATCAGAGCCGCAACCAACGTGCGCGAGCGTTTCGTTATTCCGAGTCCCCACATCGTCTGCAAGCAGTAAGAAAGCGGTATCTGATCAGTCTCAGGTTCGCCCCAGTCCTGAGCAGCGAACGGCGAGACAGTCTTAGCTTCCCCGTTGCACAAGCCGAACTCTTCCATGTACTCAAAGTCGAGCTGGCAGCGCATCCAAGGAAACTCTTCGTCTGAGTGATAAACGTTGCGTCTCTGTACGAAGATGCCGCGCTCCTCTTCCAAGAGTTCTATGATCCACGGCTCTAAACGGCGGCCACGTCGAAGAATCTTTTCTCGTTCAGGAGAGAACTCTTCCTCGACAGGAGCATCAGCGGTTTTTTCTTCCCACAACTCGTAAGCACTTTTCCAGTGATTGACGCCAAAGAGCGATCCAATATCACTGCCCCCGATATATCCTCTACGATCAATAGCGATTGTATTCATTCGAACCTCGCAAATTCTCCGAAGTACTTTACAGCGGCATCGCAGTAGGCTTTATGAGCAGCTTCAGGAGTGAGGAATGTTCCGAGATTTATCTTTTTGCCGTTCGCGTAGATTCGCGCTCGATACTTCTTGCGATTAACATGCACGCCTTTGGGAAGCGAACGATGAGACAGTTTCTTTCTGTTTTGCTGATTCCCGCCTCCCGGCGCTAATCGAATATTTGAACGGCGATTGTTCAGCGAGTCGCCGTCTTTATGGTCAACATTTACGGATTTGTCGGCTCCGAGCAAATAGCGATGCATAGCGATGTTCGTTCCAGTTCCATCGTATTTGCGAATCTTATGGTAGGCGTAGAATTTGCCGTTCTGCCACTTTGAAGCGCACCAATTGAATCTGCCGACTTGAAGCAAATCAGCGGCGTCGATAATCGTCTCTTGTCCTTGCGTGAGAGGAATAGCGACGGTGTTTTCGTCGATCCATCGAATCGGTTTGAGATGTTTAGGCATTTTTCTATTCAGCAGAAATTCTTCTCACTCAGAGCCAACCAGACAGCCATCCACTTCGATCCTGAACGAGTATCAGGAGCCAGAAAAGCGTTCAACTCAGCCATGTCCCGCGCTTGCCAGATGCTGTCGTGACACTCGTCAAGCAGTACTAGCGCGTGAGCTTCGGGAGAGGCGAAGTAGGTTGTCTCGTCGTGAATCATTCTCGCCCCGATAGATTTCTAATTTGACGTTCTTGCTCGGCGAGCTTTTTCTCTAGATGCTGAACTACTCGACAGACGTTCTGTATCGCGCAGCGCAATTCTTGCTCGCTCGCTGACTCATGCTCTAAGTAGTTATCGACGGCTTCCAGATTGCCGTACAGCAAATCGCCTAGTTTGCTCATATCTTCCTCCGTCTATCTACGCTGCGAAGTACAGATTCCCCGACTTGCGCAGCATCTTCGCACTCACTAATCCGTTCATCAGCCTCTCGAACTGCTCCAGCGTGAATCCGTGAGTCATCATCGCCGCATACAACGTTCCCGCTGGCGCTCCGAGTGGCCCTGCCAGTTTTACCGACTCGATCACCGCATCGCAGATCGCTTTCAAGGCTTTCAGTTGAGTAGATGTCATAATCCACCGTCCGCATCTGAAGTGACCGTGAAACCGTCAAACGCTCCACCGAAGTCACACGACTCGGGAAGTCTTCGAGCCATCCGAGCGCTCGCAATCTCTGGCGTCGATTCGATTACCTGAATGATCTTCGTGTCTGTCTCGGAATCGGTAAGAGCGATCTCTCGCGCTTCTTTCTCAGTTTCTGCCCAAACATCAGTGTCGTTCAAGAAACCATCAGAGTATTCCGTAACGACTGTGAATCTTTTCATCGCTGAACCTCGCTCTGAATTTGACTACGCGGATCACTATATAGAAGTTCTATAGCGTTTGTCTAGTACTAATTTAGTACAATCGTGCATCGCGCAAAGTTTACTAAAACGGTATATCCTCATCGCTGATCGGATTGAACGAAAGAGCGGTTCCCGGAGGTAGATCGGGTTTCTTTTCCTTACGCTTGATCTCTGCGAGTCCCGCGACGGTATTCGGATAGTGAGGTGCTTGCTTAAACTGATCGAGAGTGATCCACTCGTCGAACACTTGCCACGGCGCTCTCTTTTCCTTCTGTCGCCAACTCTGAATGAGGATTCTTCCTCCAGAAAGCAGGACGAGTTTCGCCTCCATGCTTGCTAGAATCTTATTTCTACGAGCCGCGTGGTTGCTTCGCGATGTAGTCTGCACGAAGATGAAATCAGCGTTTTCCTGAGAACCGTCGCTAGGCTTACAGGCGAGCACATCGAAACAATTCCATAGATCGACACTGATCTCAATCATCGGACGATGACCGCAAACCCTGCATTCTTGCTTCTTACGGTCCGGGAACTTCTTTTTTCCTTCCACAGTCGCGACGAGATAGCCGCGCTGTTGGAGATATTGGCGAGTTCTGATCTGAGGAGATACGCCGCTCATTTTCGTTTCCTCGCGGGAATAGAGACTCCGCGTTTGTCGGCGAGTTCCTGTAGCGCTGTGCGAACTACCTGAGCCTCTGAAGCTGCGTGCATGTCGTCTTCGAGAGCTTCGAGAAGATCGCAGAAATAGTCATCGAGATTAAAGGTTTTCATGCTCATGCGGAAGAGCATAGCACTATCGTAATAGAAAGTCTATAAAAACTCTTTACAGCGTCTAGTTCTTGTGCTTTAATGCTCTCGTACTCAAGAAATGAGGCCGAAAATGCTCGAACTTCACTCTGATCCGCTCTATATAGTAGTCAAGAGAGTCATGGACAACGCGAGACTCTGTCGGCACTGCTACAAACCTTACGACGAGCACACGGCAGCGCTCTCGATGTGTCCTTGGCCGAATCGCAGACAGAATCATTTCTCTCCGATCTCTTGTCAGCACATTTCCTTGAGTCGTGGAGCGCACACCGAGCAGGACGAGTGCAACGCGATGTGCGGCAGAGAAGTCGTTGTCGGGACTGAGTACTGCTCGAAGCACATCGTCGGATAAAGTTTCTACTTGAGTAGAAAAATCTAGGAGGTGGCCAGTGAGTGAGACTGAGAGGCAGACTAAATATACGATCTGGATCGGCGTGATGTGGTGGCCCGTAATCGCCGGATTGTTGTTACTCGTTTTCTTGATTGGGAGATCATGTCGATGACTGAGAGGACAGCCCTTATTTGCTACAGAGTTTTGCTGTTGGTCAATTCAGTGGGATGGGTCCCTACCCCCAAGCGTAGGAGAAGGTGGTGAGAGATGGTAAAACGAGGCGATCAAGTTGGAGAAGCACCGCAGATAACCAAGGCACAGGAAGATGCTCTTGGGCAAGACATTGACACTCTAGATAATCTGGCGCACGCATTACTCCTCAGGATGCCCGCAGATTTCCACGTGAAGCAACTTAAGCAGGCGCTGCCAGAACTCGTGGAGCGATTCAAGAACCACTTTGCCGATGCGTTCGGTTGGGACCCATGGGAAGGACACCCTGACCACAAGCGCAAAGTCGGTGGGTAGGGACCCATCCCATCGGGACTAAGTTCGGAGACGTGCTTTGTAGCGAAGAAAGGAATTTTATGACTGAGAGGACAGCGCCCAATATCGTCTGGGTAGTAGAAATGTGGAGCGAGATCAACAGGAAGTTCGAGCCTACTGTTGGTGTCCGGCTTACAAGGGATGAGGGCCGGATAGAACTAAGGGCATGGAGTGTGCGCAATTCATCAGAACGATTCAGGTTGAAGAAGTATGGAGCAATTTCATGACTGAGAGGACAGCACCAACGCGGACGCTGCAACTGTTGGAGCGATGCCGAAACTTGCTTATCAATGCGGACGATTATCTGCACCTTACATACCGCATCGACTCTGACGACAAAAGGCGTGAGATAGGTAGCGGAATCATCATGGCAATGCGGCAATTGCGGAAGGATATTGAGGCGGTGCTCCCAGCGACGGACGCGGACTATGACTGGCTGCACGAATCCGATCCCCTTCTGGCGGAATTGAAGTACATCGCAGACAGCCCATTACCGGAGCATGGCGGATTTCATCCCAGAGTAGTCGCAGCGGCAAAGGGAGCGGTTGAGAGATTAACCAGAGCGACGGACGCGGGCACGGAGCCGCGGCACTTGGTTCACGAAGCGCGGCAGATGATTCTAAAGCGATGGGCTAAGTATTCTGACCCGAAGAATTTGGAATGGAATTTTGATGAGGTTGACAAGTGGGAGCGCCATGCCATTAATGCTGTCCTCGATCTGGAAATGGCAGAGATAAGCGGGTGCGTTAGGACTCCCGCTCCGCCGACCGGCGAGAGATCGAAGGGAGAATCGAATGGCTAACTCAGAATGGAATCGGGCAGCGCGGAAGTCCGGCGGAAATCGGCCAGCGCGGTTCAATATGCCGAATCTCTCGAAGGCCGATCTGGAGATTCTTCAACAAGAGGCGCTGATCCGCAAGGAATTCGGCGAGGAAGGTGTGAGGAAATTCTGGGAGATGTTGCCTGCGGAAGATGATGCCGAGAGATCGAAGGAGACGCAAAAATGAATGCACAGGAACTGCTGCTGCACATCAAGGAATTAGGCCGCGTAACGATGGCTACCGAATCGGGCCGAGAAATGATCTTGGCAGCGATTGATGAAGTTCTCGGGGCTTCGTCCCTGCCGCAAGCAACGCCACAGGACACGACGATTGAAGAAAATTTGGCCGATTATGCTAGGCGCGGGTTTGAAGCATTCCAGATGTACCGCACCGCTTGGCTGCGAGAGATGGGTGGAGTAATCGTCCCGAAGCATTGGGAAATCGACGGATTCGTGTTGAGAGCGCGGGATATATACGAAAAGGCGCAGTTGGTGGATCGCATCAAGAAAATCTTGGTCGATGAATCTAAGAAAAAATCGGACGGACTTCACATGTTCGACGCCGTGTTCAAATTTCTAGCCCAAGATGGCAAAGATAAAGTTCCAACGAATTGAGGCCGCGCCCAAAGAAGCCTAGCCCACCATGTCAGAAAATTGCCGCTGCGTTATCTGCGACGAATGCATGGGTAGCGGATTCCATCGCGTTGATGATTGGAGTCAGCCAGAAGGGTATGACCTTGAAACGTGCGATACATGTCGGGGGAGCGGTTTTAGTGAGATTTGCGAGGAATGTTATGACGCGGACAAATACGAGGGAGGAGCCTAGCCCATGCCCGAACGGAGGAAACAATGAAACATACACCCGGTCCTTGGGAGTTTGAGAAGCGTGATTGTCTCTCAATGGGATCAGTTCACTATGCCGTCAAGACTTCGCACAAGGTTCCTGAAACGCCGTGGTCTCCGCGATTCATCGTGTGGGCGTGCGGCAGCTTGGGCGAAACGATGCACAATCGAAAGCCTGACGATTACCGCGACGATCCAGCAATTGAAGCCGACGTGCGCCTGATTTCCGCCGCGCCGGATTTGCTCGAAGCACTTCATCGGATGCTTGTAAGTTTCTCCGGGAAAGATGAGGAGCTATGCATGGAATGCGGCGAGAAGGCCGGCACTGGCGAGACCTGCGATACGTGCTATGTCATCGGCAAAGCAATGCAGGCGATTGAAAAGGCGACCGGAGAAATGCTATGAAATTCTGCCTCATCTTCTTGCTTCTCTCCACCTCCTGCGCTATCAAGAGGCCCGTACAGGCACAACTGAAAATCGATCCTGCGAGATATTCACTGGAAGACAACGGATTCGCTGAGGGAGTTCCTTGCGATACTCCACTTTCGGCGGAAGAGAAAGCGGCTGGCTTGTCATGTATGAAGAAAACGCAGTCTTGGACGATTCGCTGCGACGATCCTCGCACGATTGACATTCTGCCAAGAGTAAATAACCCATTGTTTTACGACTTCGGCGAAGCCCAGGAACGCGGAGAGAAGTTTTGGTGCGTGATTCCCGTTGAGAAGAAGCATAGGAATCCGCTATTGGCGATGTATTGTGACCTACGCTCTGCGGACGGCAAGCACTGCTTAGTATGGGCGAAACATCCACAAGCCTGTGTCAATGGTCCGCAGACAGGCGATTGCACAGCAGCAACGAAATAAGGGCGGGGGGTTGAGGGAGGAGGGGACAATGGCGACGGAAAAGGCTGTCGAGTTCGATGGAATGCGCTGGCCCTTACCTGACAGCGATTTGGCGTGGAAGGCGCGATACGGCAAACCGACGCAGACTGAAATGTACTGGATCGCCTCACGGTTGGAAGCCTATGCCCACCTAATTGAACACACGCAGAAGCGCAGGAATTATATCTGCAAACGATTGAAGGGACGCGGGGAGGCTGGAGGATTGCCATGAACTACGTTCACATTTACAGATCTAGACCGTGGCAGCCGATGACTCGGCATTGGCATCCCTATCTGGAGAAGTGGATCAACACACCGCCGCGAAAGAAGTATCGGTGCCATGAATGCGGCGATGAACGGCAAGCGAGATCGTTGGAAATCAGCATAGATTACGACCGACTCAGGATTCGCTGTAAGGGCGGGAAGCATCCGGGTTGGGTATAGGCAGGGAGAGGCCATGAACGAACGCGAGAAATGCCCGACATGCGGCACAAGTTATAAGCACTATTTTGACTACGGTAAGGGATGCTCTGCAATAGGGAAGCACGATCCTTGGCATGATGCTCCTCAGCCCGCAGCGCCGACGCCGACAATTAATACGCCGATTGTTGTAATGAAATCTGTAACGCCGAACGATAGCAAGCCGCCATTGCATTATCACGTCGAGCCGCCTCTAGAGCCGGGTGAATTCTTCATGACTCGCGGCGATGGCGTACAGGAACGATGCCGATATGTGGGCCAATCCGTAACGATTCCGTGGTCCGTAGCCAGCTCCGAACCACCAGAAAAGCGCGATCCAGCCGTCGAAAGCGCAGACGAACTTGCGAAAGCGGCATTCGCTCTTGGGAAACTAAGAGGCAAGTATGAGGCCAGTGAGGAGCTGGGGCGGGATGTGATTGATAGAGATGATGCACTACTTATTGCCGACGAATGTCCAGCCGAGGACTGCCGCTGCTACGAGCGTATTAAAACGTTCAAGGCAGTGCGTGGCGAGGGGCCGGGGGACGAACGAGCGGCGCTACTGAAAACTATCGTTAGTCAAGCTCGGGAGATTGCCATTCTAAGATCAGAGTTGGAGAGTGAGCAGGAGCACATTTCTAGACTATGTGCAGAATTGCGTGATGCTGAGGCGCGTGCGAAGACATGATTAAAGTTTATAAGGATAAAGCTGTCCATCGCATGAAGCGTTATCGAGGACTCGCGGATACCTACTGCGAATGTGGATATTTTCTGTGCGTAATGGCCGAGGGAGCATCGTACACGGGATTTATCGACTGCCCGAAGTGTTTACATCGCTACGAATTCGTAGATTCTTGCAGGCCAGTGGGTACTCCGGGAGCGGGGAAGTAAGCCTTATTTGCTACGAAGGAGAAAAAAATGGAAAATTCACAGCGTTGGGTAGTAATTGTCGTGCTTTCATTTGTAGCGATTGGAGTGGGATGCGTTGTTTGGTTCGGATTCTTCTCGAATGTTCACTTTTTCAACCGCGAAATTTCGCAAGAGCAACGGGCGAATGAGGCAGTCGGCGCGAAAGTTCTACCGAAAGCTCCGTTGCAGATCGTCATTAAGAACAAGCCGAACGAGTGTAGGGTAATTGATAGCGCACGACTAGATGGCTCTGATTTGTGGGTGTACTACCACAATGCCTGCAACAGAACGACTACTGACGACACTATCCACTGGAACGGAATCGCGCCTGACGGCACCGTGATCGTCAGTGGATGGACTTACACGCGCAGCGATCTTGAGTCGGGACAAAAGGCCGAATTCCATGCGGACGACCTAAAGGACGACCCGCGCATGGTGACATTAGAAGTAAAAGCTAGATGGAATGACAATCCCTAAGTTGGGGGAGCGGGAAGCGAGGGAACGAAATGAGCTGGTTTAGAAGATTTTTCTGTGATCATGATTATCGTTTCGTGCGAAACATCTACGGCGACGAGATTATTACATGTGGGTATAAGCGCAGCCTGTGGCAATGCTCCAGATGCGAAAAGCTGAAATTCCGAGAGAAATTAGTCCAATAGGGTGAATGGAATGAAATGTCCAGAGTGTGAAATTGAAGATGGTCATCTAGGAGACTGCTTTGTCCCGATACGCAATCTCCTGACGAACGTAGCCCAAATACTCGATACCGTAAAACAGGAGTGGGGCGCATCGTGGAGCACTTGGGATCAGGAGCAGCGAGACGCTATCACCGAATTTTTTCGCAAGCGGTCGGGCGATTAAAGGGAGACGTGGACACCATCATGGGATTTTTCGGGATTGTAGTCATGCTCACAATACTGACTATAGCTGTGGCGCTGGCGGCTGTGGATATCACTAGGGCGCTGCATGAGATTCGAGAGGAGTTGCGGCGGCTGACGGGCGGGGAGGGGCGGAAATGACGCTGGCTCATGTTGCTTGGATGCTTTGGGCGGAAGACAATGCTATCGGATGGATTTGTACGCCTGAGCAGATTCGCAAACTTTACAAATTGTGGATGGAGGAGCCAACCCGATGACCTCTTTAGCTTTGGCACTGGTACTGGCAGCGGTAGGGCAGCAAGCGCACATTCTCTATTGTCGCGGAGATTCCGCAGTGATGACGCCCTGCTACGATCCGCCTGTTACGGGCGAGTTTCGCTATCGGGGATATATGTGGGACGGCCACGTCTGGCGAGACACTCAGACATGGCAGCCGCTTGACGATCCTGAGCCGCATCTCGGTTCGCGCACTCCGGTCACGCTGGAGCCAAGCGGAGCCTATGCCTTAAGAAATGCGAACGTAGCAATCAGGGTAGATAGTTCTGGCGAAGAGCCAATGGACGTGCCAGCGATCAAGCACACGAAGAAATGCGGTGACTTGGGCTGCGTCTTGAATGCACCCTGCGTTATAGTTGGAGGTCGCATCGGTGGCCCCCCCTCCCACAAATGAAGCAGAGTGCAAATTCGGCCCGAGCGTTACATAGACCTGTACCGATCCCAAGCGCATCCTTCTGGTCTCAGTAGACGGGAAAGAGCACCACTGCGTAAAGTTCTGACTGAAAAAGGCTCCCGAGTAACCAAGAGCCTTCTCTAAACCTGCTGCCAGCGCTTACCGCATCGATTCCTAGCGATGTTTCAGCTTAAACCGTAGGCGACGAAGAAAGTCGATAGAAACCGCTCCGTCTGCGTTTGGCGATTACTTCGAAGCAGCGATCACGGCCTGATACTTAGCATCGGCATCGGCCAGAATTGTGTCCGCCGTTTTCGTGCTGTTTCCGCTGATGAGGTTCTTCAATTCGACGACGCTCTCTGCTACGAGCGCTGCTAGACTCTCGATGTAGGTGATCAACTGAACCGTTGATTGATCTAATGGCATGTTGATTTCTCCATGTATTTCTTGATTTGTTCGAAATGTTTTTCCATCCACCCTAACTTTAGATTGCAGGATGAACAGAGCAGTCCGCGAATTTCACCCGTAGCGTGATCGTGGTCGATTATCAGCCTACCAGCCCATCTTCCTTCATTCACGCCGCCGCAAATTTTGCAGACTCCGTTTTGGCTAGCAAACATTACCTCGTAATCTTGATGCGTAATCCCGAATTTACGCATCAGATGAGAGTTTCTAGCCATAGCTGCCCTTATTACCGGATCGGTATTCTTGTAGTAAACCTTAGCTTTTTCTTTAAGTCGATCTCTGTGGCGCAAATAGTACTGTTTTCTGACTTCCGTAAAACGTTCCTTTCTACCGCTCCACCATTGCGCCTTGTAACAATAATCACAGAGACCCTTGGCTGAGTGTTTCCTCTCCGGATGACAAGTCGGCTTCCGTGCAAGTCTGGGCATGCTCTACTTTCCTACCGTAGCAGCGATGATCGCAACTGACGATTCCGCTCCGGTGATGATGGTTGACAGCGTGAGTTTCAGAGTGGAATTCGAGATTCCCGCGAGTCCCTGAGACTGTAGCGCGTTGAAAGCATCGAGAAAAGAGTTCACTTGAGACGACAGATCGCTCGCTTTCTCGTTCGCTCGGATGCCCTGATCGATGATCAAGCCAGCCTGAGCGACTTTCGAGATGTACGAATTGAACGTCGATGCTTCCGAAGCAGTGATCGTTCCTGCTTGAACTCCCTGCTGAACTGCTGTCTGAGCATCTGCCAATGCGTGAGAAATAGCATCTGACGCAGTAGCGAGATTCTGCGTCGTTTGGGACTTGTTACAAGTGAATCCACACAAGAGCAGCGCTGCGACGAGTACCGCTCCTGTTGAACGTGATCGATTCATATGCCTCCTTAGATTTTTCTACTCGGTAGAAACTTTTTCAGGGATAGACAGTCCCCTTCTTGACCTGGAAGTGAAAATGTTCACTCTCAGTGCCTGCCGCTTCGATGAATCCGTAAAACCTCTCGAATCCGAGCTTGTGCATCACTTGATCGAGCACCATCTGTTTCAAGTCTTGATTCAAATCGCGAGATCGCACGTCGTAGGCTTCGCCTCTGTGATGAGGATCAGTCATTCCTGAATGCATTCCGTCTGATCCCGAAGTAATCGTCAAATCGATCTGTAGCGCAGCAGCGACTTGATCGATTGCCGAGAGAATCCTGAATCCTCCCGGAGCAATCACAGAAAACTCCACGCCTTCTTTTGTTCTGACGACGCTCATCCCCAAATTCATGAATACTCAACCTTTGTCCGGCGGATTGGGCGGTTTATCGTCCTTCAACGGCTTTTTAGCGCTTTTCTTTTTGCTTGCCATAGATAGGTTCTCCTTCTGGTGTCCGCTTCAGCCTGTATCCCGGCGAAGTCTTAGCCACGCTGACGCATCCAAACTTGTGTTCGACGTTCAAGATCGAGAGATTCTGTCCGGGAGAAAATTCCGGTTCGAAGTCGGTGCAAAAATGTAGGAACAATTTCGGCAGAGGTTTTCCGTATGCGTCGTGCGCTTCCAGCCAATAGTTGTAAGCTCCATCAGGATTCGATTCGACGTAAACGTCATAATACGTATCGATGACGTTCGCATGAACTTGAGCTGAGCGCGTTCCGTAACCCATGAAGATGCCCATTCCAATGACAGCTAGTATTAATATTCCAGCGAGTCGCGTCGTTCCGTTGTCTGTATTTCGAAAGATAGAGCGCAGCAACATCACAGTCCGGACGAAAATAGAATCAGCGCCTTCCGCGAGGTTCGTAACCATCTTTCCCGCGGAGATAACCTTCAACATCGGAGATTCTTTCTCCGTGCTCTCCGATCCGCTCGTCGTGCGCGGAGAATCCGACTTCGAGAGCATCGATTTTAGAAAGGAACGTCTTTCTGATGAGTTCTTTATCCTTGTCGCGACGGCCAGCAAGGTAAAGAAGAAAGCTCCCAAGCAAGGAAGCGCAACCAGCAAGCGCTCCCAGTGCGAGCCAGTTGATGTCAGCCAGAAGCAAAGCATCGCGCACATTCACTGCCCCCCTTACTATCTCCGTCCATTTTCCACTGCATCGTCTCTCCGCCAGAGACGATTTTCTTTCTTGTCAGCAAACTAGGAAGTCGTCGTCGTGACAGTCTTCACTTCTTCCGTCTGCTTCTGTTCGTTGATCGGAGTCACGGCTTCGCCCTTCATGGTCGCTATCATAGCCCCAAATGCTCCCATGAAACAGCCGCCGCTGATCCAGTTGAATACGGCGTTCAATTGAGCCGCCGTAGGATCGTTCGGATGGGACTGCTGAAGCTGAATGCCCCAGTATGAGAGATGAAGTCCCGAGATGAAGAAAAGCACAGAGAACGCGGCGAGGATGCAGATGATCCCACCTTTCGTGTTCGCCATCTCTACTATCGAATGAATGCTCTCGATAGAGGGTTTATATCGAATGATGACTACAACGAAAAACACCAGCGCAAACAAAACAAACACATCAGCTCTCTCTGGATGAAACATGCTTCCCCCCCCCTTATGTTCCCGTACAGATGTAACCGACCATACCCGTCACCGTGTTCTGAGCAGCACAAGAAGCCGTTAACAGAGCGAAGAGTAAGACTTTTTTCATCGGATCGACACGCCTCTGCCGAGCGTTGCTCCGCTTACACCATTGATTACAGTGTTAGTAAACTGATATGCTCCCGCATCCCACGCTGTAGCCCCACCCGGTCGAGCGACTCCAGCCTTGTCTGAATCAAGTGCCGCAATTCCTAATGATGTAAGATTTGTTGCCGCCCCAATAACTGCCGACCCAGCTTGCGGAACATAGGTACTGGAATTCAGATTCAGCGATCCGGTCTGCGCTTGCCCGTGAGCATCACCGCCGGAACTGGTTCTCCAGTTCGCCAGCGTCGTGTAGTAACTCGAAGCCTTCCTCCATTGCAGGGATGATGCTTGATAGGTGTTGTAGTCTAACGCGGTGAATGTGACCGTGCCCGAAAGCCACATCAGCACGTTGCAGTTCGACATGATGTTGTTCTCAACTGTGAAATTGGTGCTTGTGTTGAGGACTATACAGCTTGCGGCAGTAGGAGAACTTGCGACTGATCCGCCAATGACAGTGTTGTTGAATAGATAGTCGCTATCATCGGAGAACATCAGAATCCAGCCATTATTCGGGCCAGTGTCTCCCGGATTGGCGACTAGGAGATTGTTATAAATGTAATTCGTCGTCTCGCTATTCACGTAGATGTAGGCCGTCATACACGATCCGCTTCCGGCCCCGGCGCATGTCACGGCGCTCGACGATGTTCCGTGAATGTAGTTGTTATAGAGCTGGTTAAGCGTAGTAGTTGTGTTGACGCTTCCACCTGTCAGGAAGAGGCCGTCATGGTGATAGGTATCTGCGGTTGTGTCCCAGTTGGCGAAGTCGTAAATCTCGTTGTCGTGGATCAGGTTTTGGGTCATCGAATTCGCGGACGATCCAGACCCGGAGAAGAAGATTCCCCAATTGATGTTATTGATTGTGTTTGAGTAGACCTGATTTGACGATGCGGGAGTTTCCGCCTTAATCCCGCCCATCGTATCGTGGATCACGTTGTTGTGGATAAGATTGTTCGATCCATCGAACCAGATACCATAGAAATCGTTCCCGTTATTGTCCGAGGCGCTGTTATGGACGTACATGTTGTTGATCGCAAGGTTCTTGATCTCGACATGCCCCATTCCGCTTCTGCCGTAGATGCCGATTGAATCTCCGCAAGCCCCGCCGCAGAACGCGCTCCCGCTGCCAGTCGCCTCGATGATCCCGTTTGATCCGCCATCAACCGTGATATAAGTAAGCCCCGCAAGGTCTAAGCATCCGGTGCTCCCACAACTGGTCATACTGATCTTGGAGTTCGTCTCGAAGATGATAGTAATGACGTTGCCCGCAGAACCACTCACTCCCGGTGAAACTCGGGAGGTAATCGTTCCACACTGGTGATAGGTATTTCCCGCCGTCCACGTCACCGCGCTCAGAGCTTTCGCGTCCGCGCAATCCGCACCAGTGTTTCCACCCGCCGAACTCTGTGCGTAGTACACCGTAGCTGCGTTCGCGGCTGAGAGCAGGACGAAGATGCTAAGGACTCTTAAAAGCCCATTCATAGATGATCCATGTGGATGAGTTGTTCACCGTTGACATCGCCGCGGTACCTGTACCTGACGCCTGATTCAAGACATATTCAGAGGCATCTGCGTGTGTAGTTGTAGGGTTTCCGGTTCCGCTCATCGTTGCGGTTGTGCCCAGAATCGCACCCGGAGTAATCGCACCCTGTCCGGCCGTTTCATCTCCCATCGCTGCGAATATCGTGTCGGTGGCTGTAGTGCTAAAACTTCCCGTAATGGGGGTTTTAGTTGCAGAAGCCGTTGATTGTCCGCAAGTTGGAGAACCGTCTAATGCGCTTGTAGTGGCAATGCCCGACATCTCATAGGCGAATCCACCATCGTCAGAACCGCCTGTAGGTGTCCATGTGACTTTATTTCCTGCCGCATGACTGGCGATATTCATCGCGTAGGAACAAGCGACTGTTACAGGCTGCCCTTGATTGGAGCGGCAATATTGAATGGTTTGGTAGGTATTACCTTGATCGTCTCCGACCGTGAATGTGACTGACGTGCTATTGGAAGAGACGCAACTGAAGATAAAATCGCCTGCTGTGTTCCCAGACGCGAACGTGTACTGCGTGCTCGGATAGCCGTGGATGAATTGGACAAACGCCCCGTGTCCTCCACCCGCAGCCGGAGCACCTTGCAAGATAGGCGCAAGAATTCCCTGCCCCCACATAGAACCGCACAGAATGAAGATTGAAGCGAGGTATCTCATGCTGCTATCTTTCCCCTGTAATAATCATTCATAAAGATCAATTGGCAGTCCAAGTGCCTGAGTAATTCGTTGTGATGTAGTGGGTTGAATCCAGTCCGACGATGCAGACTGAATCCTTCACTGCCCCACCAGAAACAAACGTCCCGGTCCCAGCCGTTCCGTAAGCGGTTCGCGCTGTGTTCTCGTATCTAGCTGAAGATCCAAGAGCGGCCAGCGTGATGACT
>Ga0335085_10001107_pt1 | contig 62333 bp, 60 predicted proteins | sample Lox_Sample_45_FD_206712 | JGI IMG/M metagenome (GOLD analysis project Ga0335085, IMG submission 206712) | Soil microbial communities from Loxahatchee National Wildlife Refuge, Florida, United States - Lox_Sample_4.5 | ecosystem: Environmental > Terrestrial > Soil > Wetlands | place: USA...
GCCCAGTTCCGCGAGCTCGAAGCCTTCGCCCAGTTCGGCTCCGAGCTCGATCCGGCCACCCAGAAGCAACTGGCCCGCGGCGCGCGGATCGTCGAGGTCCTGAAGCAGCCGCAGTACCAGCCGATGCCCGTCGAGAGCCAGGTCGTGGCGATCTTCGCCGTGACCAACGGGTACCTGGACGACGTCGACGTGGCGAAGATCCGCGAGCTGTCCTCGAGCTTCCACGAGTTCATGGCGGCGCAGCATCCGGAAATCGGCGAGGAGATCCGTACCAAGAAGGCGCTGTCCGACGATCTCACCGCCCGGCTCAAGAAGGCCATCGAGGAGTTCAAGGCGCTCGGGAGCCGCTGAGTGGCCAAAGCACGGGAGCTGCGCCGGCGGATCCGGTCGGTGCAGAGCACGCGGAAAATCACGAAGACGATGGAGATGGTTTCCACGTCCAAGTTGAAGCGCGCACAGGATCGCGTGGTCGGCGCGCGTCCCTATGCCCAGGCGCTCACCGAGGTGATCCGCTCGTTGTACAGCCCGGACCTGGCGGAGCGGTTCCCGCTGCTGCGCCAGGCCGGTCCCAAAGGGCCGCAGCGGGTCGCGCTCTTCCTCATCACGTCGAATCGCGGGCTCTGCGGCGCCTTCAACGCCAATCTGATCCGCGAGGCGCGCCACCGTCTCGAGCAGCTCGAAGCGGCGGGCGTCACGGTCGAGCTGCACCTGGTCGGGAAGAAGGGCGTGAACTTCTTCAAGTTCGCGCGGCGGGCGGCGGCGTTGCAGCGCATCGACGTCGGTGATCGTCCGACCGCCGCCCATGCCGTCGAGCTCATGGAGCCGGTGTTGCGGCGGTTCGCGGCCGCGGAGATCGATGCCGTCGAGATCGTCTTCGCCAAGTTCAACAGCGCCGTCTCCACGCCCGCGACGGTCCTGCCGGTGCTGCCGGTCACCCCGCCCGACCCGGAGGCCCGGGGCCGCGGCGAGGCCGCCCCCTCCCGGACGGCGGAGAACTTCATCCTCCGGCCGTCGGGGGACGCCATCCTCGAGCGGCTGCTGCCCCTGTATGTCCACAATCAGATGTTCCGCGCGCTGGTGGAGACGGCCGCGGCCGAGCACGGGGCGCGGCGCACCGCCATGAAGAACGCGACGGACTCGGCCAGCGACATGATCGACGTGCTGAACCGCACCATGAACCGGGCGCGGCAGGCCCAGATTACGCAGGAGATTGCGGAGATCGTCGGTGGAGCGGAAGCGCTGAGCGGATAACCAACGCTACCAGTTGATAGCCAGAGGGTTCACATGGCAACGAAAACCCGGAACACCAAGACCAAGTCCGCGGGCGAGCCCAAGCACAACACGGGCAAGGTCGTCCAGGTCATCGGCCCCGTCATCGACGTGGAGTTCGAGCCGGAGCACCTGCCCGAGCTCTATAACGCGCTCACCGTGGATCATCCGGGTGGAGATGGCACGCCGCCCATCCACCTGGTCGCCGAAGTGCAGCAGCACATCGGCCGGAATCAGGTCCGGGCCGTGGGCATGAGCTCTTCGGACGGGGTGGTGCGGGGCATGGAAGCGGTCGATACCGGCAATGCGATCACGGTACCGGTCGGCAAAGCCGCCCTGGGACGCATCCTCAACGTGCTCGGCGAGCCGGTCGACGAGGGCGATCCGATTCCGGCCGACGCGGAGCGGTGGCCGATCCATCGCGAGACGCCCAAGTTCACCGACCTGGAGCCGAAGACCCAGGTGTTCGAGACCGGCATCAAGGTCGTGGACCTGATCGCCCCGTTCGTGAAGGGCGGGAAGATCGGCCTCTTCGGCGGCGCCGGCGTGGGGAAAACGGTCGTGATCATGGAGCTGATCCACAACGTGGCGATGGGCCACGGCGGCCGGTCGGTGTTCTGCGGCGTCGGGGAGCGCACCCGCGAGGGCAACGACCTCTACCTGGAAATGAAGGAAAGCGGCGTCCTGGACTCGGCCGCGCTGATTTACGGCCAGATGAACGAGCCGCCGGGCGCGCGCCTTCGCGTCGGGCTGTCCGGGCTCACCGTCGCCGAGTACTTCCGCGACGTCGAAGGGCAGGACGTGCTCGTGTTCATCGACAACATCTTCCGGTTCACTCAGGCCGGGTCCGAAGTGTCGGCGCTGCTCGGCCGGATGCCGTCGGCCGTCGGATATCAGCCTACCCTCGCCACGGAAATGGGCGAGCTGCAGGAGCGCATTACCTCCACCCGCAAGGGTTCGATCACCTCGGTGCAGGCGATCTACGTTCCCGCCGACGATCTGACCGACCCGGCACCCGCGACGGCGTTTTCCCACCTGGACGCGACGGTCGTCCTGTCGCGACAGATCGTGGAGCAGGGGATCTACCCCGCCGTCGACCCGCTCGCCTCCTCGAGCCGGATTCTCGACGCCCAGTACCTGGGGGAGCGGCACTACAAGGTGGCGGTCGAAGTGCAGCGCATCTTGCAGCGCTACAAGGACCTCCAGGACATCATCGCGATCCTCGGGATGGATGAGCTCTCCGAAGAAGACAAGATTCTCGTGGCGCGCGCCCGCCGGGTGCAGCGGTTCTTGTCGCAGCCCTTCTTCGTCGCGGCGCAGTTCACCGGACTCGAAGGCAAGTATGTGAAGCTCGAAGACACGATCGCGTCGTTCGAGCGGGTGGTCGCGGGCGAGTTCGACCAGCTTCCCGAGCAGGCCTTCTATATGGTCGGCGGGATCGAGGAAGTCGTGGAGCAGGCCAAGCGCCTGACGGCCGCCTGATGCACGTGACGTTGATCTCGGCGGAGCGGTCGTACTTCGACGGGGAAGCGACGGCCGTCGTGGCCCCCGCCTACGACGGGCTGGTGGGTATCCTGCCCCGCCACGCGCCATTCCTGACGCTTCTCGGAGAGGGCACCCTCACCCTCACCCGGGGTTCACAGGTGAATCGTTTCGCGGTGATCGGGGGGTTTCTGCAGGTGACCGGCGACTCTGTGCGCGTCGTCGCGGAATTGGCCCAGCCAGCCTGATTGGAGCTTGGAGGGCGAGGCTGTCACTTTGGCATTCCAACCGTAGCAGGACTTCTTCATACGAGGTTCAGGCGGAAACCGGCATAAACCGCTTGACAGAAAGGGACTTAGCTCATTAAAGATTGGCAGCCGAAAAGCGGGCCCGAAGGGGTCGGGCGCCGGCCGTCACGCAGTTTCGCGGGTAGTGATGCTGCGATCACACTCCTGAGGAGGGGACCGGTTATGAAGCGCGGTTTGATTCTGGTTGTGGCGTTGGCGCTCTTCGCGGGCGTCAGCTCGCTCAATGCGCAGGCCAAGTTCGGCGTCGGTGCCGGGATGGTGCTGCCGCAGAACAACGACGTCGACGGCAGCGGCAATCCCGGGTACGCTTACGTCGACAAGCAAGGGTGGCTGGGCATGGCCAACGTGACCTTCCCGGTCGGGCCGGTGGGGATCCGCGTGAACGGCCAGTACACGACCACGAGCCACAAGGATCAGAACGGCACGGCGCTTGGCGGCAGCTCCACCTCGTTCGGTGGTGAAGCCAACGTCGTGTACGATTTCAAGGTGAAGGGGAGCCTGACCCCCTACATCACCGGTGGTGTGGGCTTCTACCACATGGCCGTCAAGGCCGATGTCGGCGGCACGACCGTGTTCGACAGCAGTGACAACAAGATGGGGTTCAACGGCGGCGCCGGCGTCGCTTACAAGCTGAGCTCGCTGTCCCTCTTCTTCGAAGCCCGGTACGTCAGCATCGGCAGCTCGGACAAGCTGCTCAACCGGTCGGTCAACTTCATCCCGCTGGTCGTCGGCGTTCGCTTCTAGACTGCGCGGCGTGAGTCGCGTTCAGTCATTCCACGTGGCCCGTCGAGTTCACTTCGACGGGCCACGTGGCTGTGGAGCCGTTGCGCAGCACCATCCTGCAACAGGAGACGTCCGATGAAGCGTGCCTTGGTAGCTCTCACGATGTCCGCCCTCGCGCTGGCCCCCCGGGCGGCCGTCGCCCAGCTCGCCGGGATGCCGAACTGGAACAACCCCAAGGGCGGCACGGGGATCCGCATCGACGCCGAATACGGCGGCCCCAACACCAACGCCGGTGGCGGGAGCGCGTATGGCGCCCGCGGCACGGTGGGGCTTGGCGCCTTCAGCGTCGGGCTTGGAATCGACAGCTGGACGCCGAGCGGAGGCAGCGCAGCCTCATCGTGGGGAGCCACGGGCGCCTTCAGAATTCTGGGCGGGAGCCTGATGCCCGTGTCGTTGAACGTTCAGGCGGGGTACGGGAAGACCTCCGACTTGAACCTGCAGACCTATACGCTGGCGGCGGGGCTCGGGGTCAACATTCCGATCCCCGGTGTCACGCTCGAGCCCTGGGCGTCGGCCGGGGAGCGCTGGCACGATGTGTCGCTCTCGACCGGCTCGCAAACCCATGGGAACTTTGGCTGGGTGCTCGGGGCCGATGTGGGCTTCGGCATGTTCGGTATTCACGCGGCGTACGACTCGGAGAGCCTGCAGGGTGGGGGGACCGGCGGTGTACTGGGCATTGGTGCCCATGTCGTTCTGGACGTCCCGGGTCTCTAGGACGGTTCACAAGCATCCGGTTGCAGTCTAACTTGGGGGCGCGTCGTTCCCCGACGCGCCCCTTTTTTCCCCAGGAGTCCGGTTGTCGCGCATGGCGATTCGCTGTCTGCTACTGGCTGTCGTGGTCGCCTCGAGCGGCTGCTCGCTGACTTTCGATGCGACGCGGCTGGGCGTGCCCGTGACCATGGCCGGGCCCCCCCAGCCGAACCCGACCGGCACGCCATTTCGGGTGACGCGGCACCCTGTCTTCCTGCTCTTCGGACTGACCAAGATCGGGAATCCGGACCTGGAGGAGGTACTGGAGGGGGAGCTGGCGAATGGCGCCGCGGTGCAGAATCTCCGCATCAACGTGGGAACGTCACCCACCGATCTGCTCTTCACCGTCATCACGCTGGGCTTGATTGCGCCGCGCACGGTCACGTTCGAAGGGGAAATCGTCGCCCACCAGCACTGACGCTGCGGCCCTAGGCGGCGCCCTCCACGAGTTCCTGTACCAAGGTTGTTGTCCGCAAAGCGGCGCCACGTCCTGCTTCCACGACCCGCCGCGCCGCTTGGCCGGCGCGGCTCCGGACCGCCGGATCGTGGTGCCATACCAGCCATTGACCGAGGAGTGCGGCGTCTCCGCCGGGGGGCAGCGCCACGGCACCGCCCTGCTCGAGCAGGAGCCCCGCGTCCCGGCTCATCTGCCAGCCGGGGCCGAAGGCGACCGGGACGCCGAACACCGCCGGCTCCAGCACCGAATGCAGGCCAGAATGGTGATATCCGCCGCCGACGAATGCCACGTCCCCGAGGGCGTACAGGTCCGCGAGCACCCCTACGCGATCCACGATCACGAGCGGGGTGGCGGCCTCGGCATGCTCGACCTGCGACAGACGGACCGGTCGAGGCAGACCGAGGCGGGCCGCCTCGCGAGCGACGCCGGCCAGGTGGTCGGGATTCGGTTCGTGGGGGGCGAGGAGGAGGCGGGCGTTCGGGACCTGCGCGCGCAGCGCCGCAAAGGCGGCGAGCACCACCGCCTCATCCTGGGGCCAGGTCGAACCCGCGACGATCGTGAAGCCGTCGGGCGGCACCGCCGCGAGCCGGGTGAAGGGCTCGCGGGCGCCGTCGAACCGCTCGGCCCGCTCCACCACACTGTCGTACCGCGTGTCCCCCGTCACCGTAATCGTCTCCGGTCGAGCCCCAAGGGCGATCAGTCGGTCGGCGTCCTCGCCGCTGATGGCGCCGACCCGGTCGAGCGCCGCGTAAGCGGGGGCGGCCCAGCCACGCACCGGCCACCGTAACCGGGAGCTCGTCGGGGAGACCGTGGCCGAAATCAGACCGAGCCGGACCCCGCGCGCCGCCGCCCCGAGCACCAGTTCCGGCCAGAGGTCGAGTTTGGAAAAAACGAGAGCGGTGGGCTGCAACGCCGCGAGCGCGGCGCGCACGTCCCGCTTCCGGTCGAAGGGGAGATAGTCGGCGACGTCGACCGGGAGGGAGCGGGCCAGCCGTTCAGCGGAGGGGGAGAAGAACGTGAATGCGAGCTGCCACTCCGGCTGGCTCGTGCGCACCGCTTCGATGACGGGCTTGGCCTGTAATCCTTCCCCGACCGACGGAGCGTGGAACCAGGCCAGCGGGCGACGCGGGTCGCGAGTCTGGCGCCCCCACGCGGCCAGTCGGGGGAGCAACCCTCCCCGTGCCTGGAGCCCCTGGGCGACCTTGCGATCGAACCGGCCGACGAGCGGGGCGGCGCGCGTCGCCGCGCTCACCGCCAGGCGATACCAGATTGACGGCGATGGCCTGGACGGCCGAGTCATCAATGCCGGGGTGCGGTGCCCGGGCCGGTCTTCACCTGGTAGACCGAGTCGAGGATGCGCCGGAAGTCTTCGACCGGCGCGGCGCCGTCCAGCAGGCCCCCCTCGATGTAGAAGTCCGGCGTACCCCCCGCGCCCGCGCGCACCGCGCCTTGTGCATCCTGATCGACGACGGCGAGCGTCGCCTTCGACGCGACGCACGACTCCAGGGCGCGCCGGTCGGCGCCGGCGCTTTCCGCGACGGCGAGCAGCGTCGGCATGGGGTCGCTCTGCGGGGCCCAGTCCGGCTGCGAATGATACAGGGCGTCGTGGACCGGCCAGAACTTCTGCTGGCGGGCGGCGCACATGGCCAACTGCGCGGCCGGGACGGCGTTCGGGTGAATCCGGGTCAGGGGGAAGTTGACGAAGATCCAGCGCACTTTGCCGGTCTGCACGTACTCCCGGTCAATGGTCGGAAATACGGTCAGGAAGAACTGGCGGCAAACGGGGCACTGGAAATCGGCCATCTCATACACCGTCACGGGCGCGTCGGGGCGGCCCTTGGCACGGGACGCCACGGGATCGGATTCCTGGGCGGCCGCGCCGGTGGCCACGACGAGCAGGCAGGCAAGCAAAGTTCGCATCGCCAAAAGATAACCGGAAGATTCAGTAGACGCCCCAGGTGGATCGGCTCAAGTCCGACTCGAGGCGGACTTCTATGTATTGGCCCGGGTGGACCGACAGGGGGTCGGTCTCGTAGTAATCGTTGCCGCCGATCGCGTTGGCAAAGACCTGGATGATGCGGGACGAGCCCAGCATCCAGCTGGGAAGGGTGAAGCTGTGCTCGGTCAGCGCCGTGATCGTCCCGATCCGCATGACTTCTCCGGAGCTGATGATGTAGATCCGGACGTCCTGCCAGTGGTGGTTGATGACGTTGAGCACGAACTCTGGTTCCGGCTCGGGCAGCTGCTCGGCTGTTTTGGGATGGTGGGCGCACTGGGCGCCCAGCAGGGCGGCGACGGCGACGCCGGTAACACGGCGGAGCGGCAGGCGGGTCATGGAGACGGGCTCTCCCGCGATAATACCCCGCAGAACTGCCGCCGGAAAGCTGAATCTTCCCCTGGGTTGAGTCCGTACCATCCGGGCGGCTAATCTTGTCCCAGGATGCTCTCCGTGCTCACGTGGCTCGTCGCAGTCTGGCAGATCGCCATTCCGGCCCCCCGCGGGTTCGTCAACGATTTTGCGGGGGTCGTGCAGCCGGCCGCGATCGAGCGGATGACGCAGGTCATCACGGAGGTCCGGGACAAGACCGGCGGGGACCTCGCCGTCGTGACGCTCCCCGATCTCGGCGGACGGGCGGTGGGGGATGTGGCGGTCCAAATCGGCCGGCAGTGGGGCGTGGGGGGCAAGGGAGAGGCCGGGAATCCCCGAAAGAACCTCGGGGTCGTCATTCTCCTCGTGCCGCGCAAGAACCACCGCCCCGGGAGCGGGGCCGTGTTCATCGCCACCGGACGCGGGGCAGAGGGGTTCCTGCCGGATGCCTATGTGGGCCGTGTTCGGGACGCCATGACCCCTGCGTTGGCCCGCGAGGACTACAGTGCGGGGCTGGAAACCGGGGTCAATCTCATCGCCCAGGCGTTCGCCGCAGAGTTCAAGGTCAGCATCGGCGACCACGCGCCGATTCCCACCACACCGGCGCCCGAGCCAGGATCCGGCATGTCGCCTCTCTGGCTTATCGCCCTGGTTCTGCTTGTAATCCTGCTGTCCCGTGGCAGGGCCCTCCTCCCCTGGCTGCTGCTCGGCGGCGCGGGGCGGTCTTCGCGAGCGTGGAGCGGCGGATTCGGGGGAAGTGGCTGGGGTGGCGGCGGGGGCGGAGGCGGCTTCGGTGGGTTCGGGGGGGGCGGCGGCTTCTCAGGCGGCGGCGCAGGAGGCAGCTTCTGACATGACCACACGGTTCAGCGTCGAGGAATTCGCGAGGCGGCTCGAGGTCGCGCTGGGAGGCCGCCTCGTGAGCGTGCTGCTGTACGGCTCGGCGGCCCGACTCGGGGGAGGCCGGGACGGTCCGCGGGGAGCGAATATCCTCATCATCTGCGACCCGGTAGACCCGAGCGTCCTGGCCGCACTGGAGGCCCCGATCGCGGCATGGACGCACGGTGGCCACCCCGCGCCCATCGTGCTCTCGCTGCATGAGTGGCGCACGTCGAGCGACGTCTTCGCGATCGAATACGACGACCTGCGCGCGGCGCACCAGCTCATCGCCGGTCGCGACCCATGGGCGGGGATCACGGTGCGGCGGGAAGACGTCCAGCGGCAGCTCGAGCTGGAGCTGATGGGGAAACTGGTGCAGCTGCGCCAGGCGTACGTCGCCGCGGCGGGAGATCGAGGGCGTTTGACGCTGCTCGTCGACCGCAGCGCCTCCGGCTTCTTTACGATGCTGCGAACCCTGCTGCGCTTCATGGGCAAGCCCGTGCCGGGCGATACCGAAAGCCTGCTGCGGACGGCGGCCGCCCTGGCGGGATTCGCGCCCGATGCGCTGGCACCGGTCGCGGCTCATGTGGAAGGACGGGCTCCGCTCAAGCTGCGCGAGCGGGATCCCCTCGCGGCGGCGTACCTCGATGCGGTGGCCCGCACCGCGGCTTTCGTCAACGACCATTCTTCGCACTAGGAGATCAGTTCCGTGAACGCATGGCGACGCGCATTTCCGTTCCTCATCCTGCTCGCGGCCGGATGCGGCTACAACACGATCCAGACTTACGACGAGCAGGTGAACAACGCAGCGTCTCAGATCAAGGTGCAGCTGCAGCGGCGGGCGGACCTGATTCCGAACCTGGTGGAGACCGTCAAAGGGTACGCCAAGCAGGAGCAGACGATCTTCACCGAAGTGGCGGAGGCCCGCGCCAAGCTGTCCGGCGCGGTCCAGAGCGGCAACCTGCAGCAGATGGCGGATGCGAATCAGGCCTTGAACGCCCCGCTCGGGCGCCTGCTCGCGATCGCGGAGAACTATCCGCAGCTCAAGTCCAACGAGAACTTCCGGGCGCTGCAGGACCAGCTGGAGGGGACGGAGAACCGGATCTCGGTGGCGCGTCAGGACTACAACGACGCCGTCAACCGCTACAACGCCTATATCCGCCGCTTCCCGCAGGTGCTGACGGCCAAGGTGATCGGAGCGAAGGCGAGGGAGTACTTCGAGCTTCAGACGCCGGGCGCGGCGCAGGCGCCGGCGGTGAAATTCAACTGATCAGTCGACGATCGCCTCGGGCATGACGTAGTGCAGCGGGTCCACGGCTTTGCCGTTCACCCACACCTCGTAGTGCAGGTGGGGGCCGGTGGCGAGGCCGGTGGAGCCAACCAGCGCGATCCGTTGCCCGCGCTTCACCCTGGCGCCCCGCCCGACCAGGATGCGGGAGCAGTGGGCGTACTTCGTGACCAGCCCGTAACCGTGGTCGATCACGACGATGTTGCCGTAGCCATCTTCCCAGGCGACCTCGGTCACCACACCGGCGGCGGGCGCGTCGATTTCCGCGCCCATCGGGGCCGAAACGTCGATCCCTTCGTGCGGGCGAGCCAGGTGCAGGATCGGATGCACTCGCTCGGCCGCAAAGGCGCTCGTGAGCCACCCTTTGGTGGGCATGATCGAGGGCGTCGCCACCATCCGCTCGCGGTGGCTCGACAGGGAATCGTAGGCCTCGTTCACCGACCGCACGAGAATGTTGGCGCGCCGGATCAGCTGATCCATGTCGACCCGCGCCGCCAGCGCCTGCGCGCCGTTGGCGCCGCCCACCACCGTGAGACTGTCACGCTCCGACCAGGCCCCGGCAGGACCGCCGATACCGGCCGCTGCGACTCCGGAGTCGAGCGGCGCCAGCCCGGCGAGCAGCCGCAGCTCCTGCTCGCGCGCCGTGTAGCGGTTCAGCGTGTCGTGGAGATCGACCAGGCGCGACCGCAGCCGCTGAATCTCATCGGCCAGGAGCTGGTTTTCGCGCTCCAGGGAGCGACTGCGCGTGATGCTGATGCCCCGGGTAACCGCGGCGCCCCCCAGCACGAGCAGCAGGAGCAGGACGACACTCCCGATGCCCACCAGGGCCTTGATGACGGTCTGCGACACCTCCACGGCGCGGGAGGCTCCCGAGCCGTGAGGCACCAGCATCACCGTCCATTTGCGTTCCGCGCTTGTCCGCATGCCCCCTCGCCGGGTTATCCAAAGGGTATAGGGGGAACTAACTTAGACCCGGGTTCCGCGACCGTCAACACACGGCACCGTGAGCTAAGTCACGTTTTTTCTGGCAATTAGCTAGCTGCTGGCTGGGCTTGGGGTTTGGGAAACAGAATCGGCGCCGGCAAGAGGTGCCGGCCGGTGAAATCCGGGGTGCGGGCCGCTTCCAGGCGTACCGTGCCCCAATCGGCATTTCCGAGGAGCCGCCACACTTCGGCCGCTTTTTCGGGGATGAAGGGGCCGGCGAGCAGGGCGAGCCGGCCGACGGTGCGCACCAGATTCGCGAGCACGCTGTCCAGCGCCGCGTCGTCGCCCGACTTGGCGAGCTTCCACGGCGTGGTCTCTTCGACGTAGCGGTTCCCCTGGGCCGCCAGCGTCATCCACGCGGCCGCGCCGTCGTGCAACGCCAGGGCGTCCATCCCGTGAACGTAGGCATCCAGCGCAGCGCGCGCGTGGGCTTCCATGGGTGTGTCGAAACCCCGCGGATCGGCCGGCACCACGCCGCCGCGGTAACGCGCGACCATCGACAGCGTCCGCGACACGAAGTTGCCGAAGGTGTCGGCCAGCTCGGCGGTGTAGCGCGCGTCGAACCGCTCCCAGGTGAAATTGCCGTCGTTTTCGAACCCGATCTCGCGCAACAGGAAGTAGCGCAACGGATCGGGACCGTGGCGCTCGATCGCGCCGTCGAGGCTCACCGCCGTGCCCGCCGTCTTGCTGAGCTTCGCGCCGCCCCATTGCACGTAGCCGTGGGCCCAGACCCGGCGCGGCAGGGCCACGTCCGCCGCGAGCAGCATGGCGGGCCAGACGAGGCAGTGGAATCGGGTGATCCCCTTGCCGATGACATGGAGATCGGCGGGCCACAGCCGCTCGTAGCCGGCCTCGGGAAATCCGGTGGCCGAGAGGTAGTTGATCAGGGCATCGAACCAGACGTACACCGTCTGCTGGGGGTCGCCGGGGAAGGGAATGCCCCACGGCTGCCGCACGCGCGAAATGGAGATGTCCTGGAGGCCGGTCTCGAGCAGCCGGAGCACTTCGTTGCGCCGGATCGCCGGGTCTACGGCGAGGTCTCCCGCGGTGATGAGCTGATGCAGGCGATCCCGGTAGGCGGAGAGCCGGAAGAAGTAGTTTCGCTCCTTCCTCAGCTCGAGGGTGAGCGTCGGGTGCTCGACGCAGTGCCCGTCGACGATCTGCGCTTCCTGCTTGAACTCCTCACACCCGGTGCAATACAACCCTTCGTATGCGGCGTCGAACACGTCGCCGGGATGGAGCCGCTGGATGCGCTCCAGCAGCGCCGTCACGGCCCGCGCGTGGCGCGGCTCGGTCGTCCGGATCCAGTCGTCGTGACTGCAGTGCAGCCGGCGCCAGAACGCGGCAAAGCGGTCGGACATCTGGTCCACCCAGGCCTTGGGCGTGACGCCACCCGCTGCGGCCGCCTGGACCACCGACTGGCTGTGCTCATCCATGCCCATGAGAAAATGGACGTCGTCGCCGCGGAGACGGTGGTAGCGGGCGATGCAGTCGGCGCCGACCTTTTCCAGCGCGTGGCCGACGTGCGGGTCACCGTTCGAGTAGTCGATGGCCGTGGTGAGGTAATACTTAACCACCGCTCGGTCCGCCCTGCCCGTCGCCTCCTCCTCCCGGCGGGTTCCGCCCATCGCGTCCGCGGCGGCGGTCGCGACGCCGCCGGCGCCGGCCCCCCCCCCCTCCACCCGGGCGTGGCGGCCGGTCGGCGGGACTCGGGCTGGGGACTTCTTCCTGCGCGACTTCCCGGGATGACTCAGGCGGCGCTGGGGGCTCGACGGCGGGCAGGGGGAGCGTGCCGCCCTGGGCTTCGACCTCCAGGGCGAGCTGCGTCAGGGGAACCACGCGCGTGCTCCCTTCCTCCGATCGCAGGGTGACGCGATCGCGGAAGATGTCGACCGCCAGCACCTTTTCCGCGCCCACCGCGGTGCGCAGGACCTTGCCTTCCTTGGGGAAGCGGCGGCGTGCCTGTACGTAGAAGTCATGCTCGTAGTGCAGGCAGCAAAGCAGCCGGCCGCATGGTCCCGAGATCTGCGACGGATTGAGGGACAGGTGCTGGTCCTTGGCGACGGCGAGGCCGACGGGTCGCAACTCGGTGAGCCAGCTGGCGCTGCAGTATTCGCGGCCGCAGCGCCCGATCCCGGAGAGCCGGCGGGCCTCATCGCGCGCCCCGATCTGACGCAGCTCGATGCGCGTGCGGAACTGCGCCGCCAAGTCCCGCACCAGCGCCCGAAAGTCGACGCGTTGCTCCGCCGTGAAGTAGATGGTGAGCTTCTGCCGATCCCACTGCCACTCGGTGTCCGCGATCTTCATGGCCAGGGTGTGACCGCGGGCGCGCTCGCGCACCCGCCGCCGGACGTCGTCCTCCTCGCCGCGGAGGCGCTGGGCGGCCTGCAGGTCCTCTGGCGCCGCCCGGCGCAGGATCCGCCGCGGCGCGGCTCCCCCGGAGAGCGTCCCCGGGGCGGCGCATGCCTGGCACCGGGTGCACTTCGTCTCCGCCACGGCGCCGATGGCCGAGACCCGGCCGAGATCCTTGCCGCGCTCGGCTTCCACGATCACCGGGTCCCCGACGCGCAGCGGTTCCTCGCCCGACCAGTGGAAGTACTCCTGCCGGTGGCCTTTGAACCGGACCTCGATGAACGCGCTCACTTCACTTCTCGCTCAGCACGCCCATCGAGAGGTACTTCTCCTCCCGGCGCTTGAGCAGCTTCTCGGTGCGGACCCGACGCAGATCGTGGAGGTGCCGCTTGAGCGAAGCGGCCAGGGCATGCGCCGTCGCGTCGGGGTCGGCATGCGCGCCCCCCGGGGGTTCCGGGATGATCTCATCCACCACGGCCAGGCCCAGCAGGTCCTGCGCCGTGAGCTTCAGGGCCTCGGCTGCGCGCTCCCGTTGGCTCGCGTCCTTCCACAGGATGGCCGCGCAGCCTTCGGGGGAGATCACCGAGTACACCGAGTTTTCGAGCATGACGACGCGGTCGGCGAGCCCCACCGCTAGGGCTCCTCCCGAGCCGCCTTCACCGATCACGGCGGTGAGGATCGGCGTCCGCAGGCGGGCCATGATGAGCAGGCTGCGCGCGATGGCTTCGGCTTGTCCGCGCTCTTCGGCGCCAAGGCCGGGGTAGGCTCCCGGGGTGTCGATCAGCGTGATGACCGGGGCGTGGAATTTCTCGGCGAGCTGCATCAGCCGCATCGCCTTGCGATAGCCCTCCGGGTGCGCCATGCCGAAGTTGCGCTTCAGGTTCTCCTTCGTGTCGCGTCCCTTTTGATGGCCGATGACCATCACCGTCTGACCGTCGAGCCGCGCCCACCCGCCCACGAGCGCCGGGTCGTCGCGGAACAGTCGGTCCCCGTGCAGCTCCACGAAATCGGTGAACACGGTCTTCACGTAGTCGAGCGTGTAGGGGCGCCGGGGGTGGCGGGCGACCTGCACGCGCTGCATCGGCGAGAGGGTGCGGTAGATCTCGGCGCGGAGGCGTTCGAGCTGCTGCTCGAGCGGCGCTACGCCGGCCGCCTGATCGCCGGCGGTCCGCTTCAGCTCCTCGATCTGTTTTTCGATTTCGAGCAGCGGGCGCTCGAAGTCCAGCGTATAGGTCGCCATGTGGTCAACCGGCTCGCACGAGGTGCACCCGGTCCGTTCCGAACACGCTCTTCAGAGCGCCGATCAGCTCCGGATTCGGATCGACGCGCAGCCGGCGGCTGCGCAGCCGCACCGGGTCGTCTCCGTTCGCGCCGGCCTCGCGGCCCCATTCCACGATGACGGGCGCCGGACCGGGATGCGCGGCGCACAGCGCCGCGGCGGCCCGCGCGGCGTCGGGATCGGGAGGGCTCGCCGCCGTCCACCGTAACGCGATCCCGATGTGCCCCCCCGTGAGGAGGTCGTCGAGCGGCCGCGCCTGATCGACGATGAACGGAGCGATCTCCTCCCCGCGGTCGCGGGCGCTATGGCTGCCGGTGAGCAGCAGCGCGGCGTCGGGCCGGATCACGCCGTTCAAGCGCGCCCAGGCTTCGGGGAAGACCAGGGCGTCCGCCGTGCCATGGAAGTCCTCCAGCACCAGCCGCGCGTATTCGGCCCCGGTTTTCTTCGACACCTGCCGTTTGACGACGGTGACTACGGCGCCGATCGCCACCTTCTGATCGGTCCAGGTGGACAGGGTGGCCGTCGTCCGCGTCCCGAAAAGCTCCACCTCATTGCGGTACTTGGCGAGGGGGTGCCCGGAAATGAAGAATCCGAGGACCGCCTTCTCCCGGGTGAGCCGTTCCTGCTCGGTCCAGGCGGGCGCGTCGGGGACCGGCGACGCGGGCCTCGGGACCGGAGCTTCGTCGCCAAAGAGCGCTCCCTGGCCGGCATCGCGCTCCGCCTGCCGGATCTGCGCCTCGCCGAAGGCGTGCTCCAGCGCCGCCACCAGCTGGGCACGATGCCCGCCCAGGGAGTCGCAGGCGCCGGCGTCGATCAGGGCTTCGATCACCCGCTTGTTGCACAGCCGCAGGTCGATGCGCTCGCACAGGTCGACGAGCGCCGTGTAGCGGCCGCGCTCGCGGCCGGCCAGGAGCGAGGCGATGGCGCCGGCCCCAACGTTCTTCACGGCGCCGAGCCCGAAGCGGATGCGCCGGTCGCCGACGACCGTGAACTTGAAGCGCGACTCGTTCACGTCGGGAGGCAGCACTTCCAGACCCAGCTCCCGCGCCTCGTTGATGTACTGCACTACCTTGTCGGTGTCCCCGATCTCGGAGGACAGGAGCGCCGCGAGGAATTCGGCGGGGTAGTGGGTCTTGAGCCACGCGGTCTGGTAGGAGAGCAGCGAGTAGGCCACCGCGTGGGACTTGTTGAACCCGTAGCGCCCGAAGGTCTCGATCTGGGCGGCGATGTCCTTCACGACGCGCCGCTCGTGACCCCGCGCCACGGCGCGCTCGACGAACCGCTCCAGTTCCGCCGCGATCAGCTCCTGGTCCTTCTTGCCGACCGCCTTGCGTAGCACGTCGGCTTCGGCAAGCGAGTAGCCGGCCAGGATGTTCGCGATGCGCATCACCTGCTCCTGGTAGGTGATGACGCCGTAGGTGGACTGGAGCACCTCCGCGAGCGCCGGATGCGGGTAGCGCACCTGCTCCTTCCCGAGCTTGCGGTTGATGAAGACGAGGTGCATTCCGGTATCAAGCGGTCCGGGGCGGAGCAGGGCGTTCGTGGCGACCAGGTCGTCGAACCGGTCGCACTTCATCTGACGCAGGCAGTCGGTGGCGAGCGCGGATTCGAACTGGAACACGCCGGCGGTGCGGCCCGAGCGCAGCAGCCGGTAGACCTCCGGGTCTTCGAGGTCGAGCGTGTCGATGGCGATCGCGACGCCGTGCCGCTCGCCCACGGCCTGCACGGTGTCGTGGATCACGGTGAGCGTTTTCAGGCCGAGGAGGTCGATCTTCAACATGCCGACCTTCTCGAGTGCCACCATGTCGAACTGTGTGATGATGGCGTCGGCGTCCTGGGGGGCGAGGCAGACCGGGACGTAGTCGGCGAGCGGACCCGGGGCGATGACCACCCCGGCGGCATGGACCGACGCGTGCCGGGCCAGCCCCTCGATCCGGCTGCCGAGCTCGATCACCTTGCGGACCCGGTCGTCCTGAGCCACGAGTGATTTCAGCTCGGGGACCCGCTCGGCGGCCTCGGTCAGCGTCCACGGCGTGGCCGGCCCAGCCGGGATCAGCTTCGTGGCGCGGTCGACCTCGCCGATCTCCAGGCGGAGGGTGCGGGCCACATCGCGGAAGGCGGCCCGCGCCTTGAGCGTTCCAAAGGTCACGATCTGCCCCACCGACTCGCGGCCGTAGCGCGCGCGCGCGTACTCGATCACCTCGCCGCGGCGCTCGAAGCAGAAATCGAGGTCGATGTCGGGCATCGAGATCCGCTCGGGATTCAGGAACCGCTCGAACAGCAGATCGAACCGGAGCGGATCGACGTTGGTGATGCGCAGCGCGTAGGCCACGAGTGATCCCGCGGCGGAGCCGCGGCCGGGCCCGGTGGGAATCCCGCGGTCCCGGGCGGCTTTCATCAGGTCGTAGACGATCAGGAAGTAGCCGGCATACCCGGTCCGCTGGATGACGTCGAGCTCGTAGCTGAGCCGGTCCGCCACCGCCGCCGGGAGGGGCGACCCGTAGCGCTCCTCGGCCCCGGCGCGCGAGAGATGCACCAGGAGGTCGTTGTCGCTCGCGAATCCGGCCGGTCGGGGGTACTGCGGCAGGAAATAACGCTTCTCGAAGTCGAATTCGCAGAGCTGCGCCACCCGGGCGGTCTCGGCCAGCACGTCGGGCCGGTCGGGGAACAGGGGCCGCATCTCGGCTTCCGACTTGACGTAGCTCTCCTGGCCGAAGAAGCGGAACCGCTTGGGGTCGTCCAGATCCTTGCCGGTCCCGATGGCGAGCAGGACGTCGTGCGCTTCCGCGTCCTCCTTGCGGAGGTAATGGGCGTCGTTCGTGGCCACCACCGGCAGCCCCAGCTCGCGAGCGAGCTGGAACATCCCCGCCGAGACCGTTCCTTCCTCGTCGATGCCGTGGTTCTGCACCTCGAGCCAGAACCCGTTTCTCCCGAACACCCCGGCGAAATACTGGGCGCTCGCGCGCGCCGCGTCGTAGTTGCCCTGCCGCAGATACAGGGCGACTTCCCCCGACAGGCAGGCCGCGAGGCCGATGATCCCTTCCCGGTGCTGCTCCAGCACCTCCCGGTCGATCCGCGGCCGCCGGTAGTACCCTTCGAGGAAGCCGATCGACGAGAGCTTGATCAGGTTCTGGTAGCCGACACGATTCCGGGCGAGCAGCACCAGGTGGCTGTAGGGACCCGGCGCGTCGGCGGGCTTTTCGCGCAGCTTGCGGCTGCCGAAGGCGAGGTATGCCTCGAACCCGAGGATCGGCCGCACCTTCCGCGCCTTGGCCTCCTCGTAGAAAGTCCAGGCGCCGTGCAGGTTGCCGTGGTCGGTGATCGCCAGCGAATCCATCCCGAGCGCCACGATCCGGTCCAGCAGGTCCGGAATCCGGTTGGCACCGTCGAGGAGGGAGTATTCGCTATGGGTGTGGAGATGAACGAAGCCCATCGGCCAATAGATAACCGGCGGTTCGTTGCATTGTCAAAACCCGCTGCCGCCCCGAGATTTGGGCCCCATGCGCCGGGCCGGTTTCTTCCTGCTGATCGTCCTGACGATGGCGTTGCTGCACCGCGCGACCGCCGCCGCGCCGCTGGCCGGCCGGGCCGTTCTCGCGCTGGCCTTCCTCGTCGGGTCCGGGCTCGTGCTGGGGGCGTGGACGGAATCGCTCGGTGCGCTGCGGCTGCCGGCCGTAACCGCCTTCCTCGTTACCGGATTCGCCTTCGGCCCGTCATGGCTCGGGTTGGTGCGTGCTGATGAGATCGCGGCTCTCAGTTTCACTGCGGACACGAGCATCGCCGCGGTCGCGATCTTCGCCGGAGCCGCGGTCCGCCTGGGCGCGCTCTCTGCGCAGCTGGGGCCACGGCGGCGATTCCTTGCGGCGACCGCTTTCGTGCCGGCCGGTTTCGTGGCGCTCCTCGTCCTGGTGTTGTCGCATTGGTTCGCGCCCACCGCCCATGAACCGTTTCGCGACGCGCTCATCGTCGCGCTCGCGGTGGGCGCCGCGGCGGTCGCATCGTCTCCGACGCTGTCCGTGGCGTCCGGACCGGGTGTCGGGGGCGACCCCGCGATTCTCACGGCCAGTCTGGGGCGGGATCTCGCCGCGGCGGCGTTGTTTCTGCTGGTTTTCGGGATGGCTCGGCTCTGCGCGGGCCCGGGTAGTTTCGACCCGCGGGGCGCGAGCCGGACGCTTGGGCTGCTGCTCGCGTCGCTTGGCGCGGGCATTGCTCTGGGGTTGACCACCCGGGGCCTGACCCGGACCCGAATGGTGCGCGCGATCCTGCCGCCGCTGCTCGCGGCGGGTGCGGTCGGGCTCGTGACGCGGCTCCTGCACGTCGACCCGGTACTGACCGGCCTCGCGGTCGGGGTGTGTCTCCATCGAACCCCGGGGGAGGGCGCACCCGACCGGGGCGTGGTGACCCTGTTTGACATGCTCGGCGGTCCGATCAACGCGGCCGCCTTCGGCCTGATGGGAGCGGGGCTCGACTTGACCGACGCGGGGGAGCTGTGGGGGTGGGTCCTGCTCCTGGCCGCGGTGCGCGGTATCGGTCTGCACGTTGCGGCGCGCTGGGCGGCCCGACGGGAAGTGCCCGCCGACCTGGCCAGTCGCGCCTGGGTCGGCCTGATTCCGCAGTCCGGGCTGATCCTCTGGCTCGCCGCCGGGGCCCGGCACGTGTTCCCGGAGTGGGGCGTATCGCTCCAGGGTCTTATCGTTGGGGGCGTGGCGGTCAACGCGCTGCTCGGGCCGCCCCTGGCGCGATTCGCCGGGGCGGGAGGTGCGCCGGGGGTTCCCGGTGGAGGACCGCTGTAGTGCGCGAGCTTTCTCTCTTAGTGCTTGGTTTCGTGTTGGCGGCGCGACTCGCCGCGCAGGCGTCGGCGAACGTCCTGCCGGACCTCTCCGGGTCGACGCGAATGGCGGCGATGGGGGGCGTGGGGGTCGCCATTCTGGGTGATGCGGCGGCGCTCTTCGACAATCCGGCGGGAATCGCTCCGGTGCGTCATGTCTCGTTCGAGGGGTCGTACGAATCGTATCTCGAGGCCAACGGCTACACCGCCGGCGCCCTGGCCCTGCGCCTCGGCCAGTTCAACTGGGGGATCGGGGGGCGGGTGCTCGACTACGGTCACGAGCCGGTAGTAGTTGGCGGATCGCCTACGGGCGCGACCTACCATCCGGTGGATGTGCTGGGGACGACCTCCCTCGTCTACCGTCGCGGCATCTTCGCTCTCGCTGGCGGGGCCAGCTACGCGCATGAGGAGTCGAGCGAGATCCCTCAGTCGACGTGGGCGGGGAACGCCGGAGTGGGGGTGGACGTCTTCGAGATCCTCGAATTCGGAGTGAGCATGCTCAACCTCGGGGGGGAGTTCCCGGACGGCTCGAAGCTGGGGCAGGTGACGCGGGCCGGGTTCACCACCAACTACGTGAATCCGCAGGCGACCTATCACTGGCTGGCCACGGTCGAGGGCGAGTGGCCCGAAGGCGCGCTGGCCCGGCTCAAGATCGGGCTCGAAGCGGGCCTGGGCAGCCGCACGGTGGGCGTCACCGGTCGCATCGGTTATACGACGGAGCCCCCGACCGTGACGGAGGCGCGCTGGACAGCGGGAGGAGGGTTGCGGTTGGGAAAGGTGAACATCGACTACGCGTACCAGGCGTACGAGCAGGGTGGGCCGACCCATCGGGTGGGGATGCGGTGGTCGACCTAGTCGAGCGGCGGCGGCCCGCCTGGGGTGCGATCGTGCGGCGGCTGCTCGTCGCCGCCGCCATCGCGATTCCGGTGCTGCTCGGGCTCGTGCTGGCGGTCTCGCCCGACGCCCGGTACCTCGCGCGCGCGGGGGTGGAGGAGGCGCGGATTCTCCTCAAACGGCGCTCGATCGCGCGCCTCGTGGCCGATTCCGCCGTTCCGGCCCAGCTACGACAGCGGCTGCGTCTCGTCCTCGCGGCCCGTGCTTTCGCCGCCGACTCGCTCCACTTGGCCGTAGGTGAGACGTATACGACCTACGTGCAGGTGGGCCGAGATACGCTGCTCGAGGTGCTGTCGGCGGCGCGCCGCGACCGGCTGCGCGAATACACCTGGGAGTACCCGATCGTCGGCGTCGTGCCATATAAGGGGTTCTTCGATGCGGGACGGGCGCGCGCAGCGCAGGCCGAGCTCGACCGCGAGGGCTATGACACCTACTTGCGGCCTGCCGGGGCGTTCTCGACCCTGGGCTACTTCTCCGACCCCCTGTTTTCCACGGCCGTCGAGCGCGACACCATGGAGCTCGTGGCGACGGTGATACACGAGCTGGCCCACAACACGCTGTACCTGCGCAGTCAGACGCCGTTCAACGAGAGCTTCGCGTCGTTCGTGGGGTACCGGGGGGCCGCGGCATTTTTCCGCTCGCGGGGCGACACCATCGACGCGCACCGCGCGGTCGCGCGGTGGGGAGACGAGCGGGCGCTGGACGTCTTCTATGCCGAGCTGGCCCGGCGGCTCGACTCGGCGTATGCGGACGCCCGCACCCCGGCGGAGGTCGACAGCGCGCGGAGCACGATATTCGGGTGGGCGCGTGACCAGCTGACGGGCGCGGTGGGGCAGAACCTCGAGACCTATGACTGGCGCTGGTTCGCGCGCGGGCCGCTCAACAACGCGGTCATCATCGCGCAGCGGATTTACCGGCACAATCTGAATCAGTTCGACGAGATCTTCGTGCAGGCGGGGGGATCGATCACCGAGGCGATCCGGGCGATTCAGGTACGGGTGCTGACCCAGCCGGACCAGGATCCATATCGGGCGCTGTACTCGCGGCCGGGGATGCCGGCGAACTAGTTGCCTCTCAGCCGCTCCGCCTCCGCCACCCGCTGCAACGCGATCGCATACGCTGCCGTCCGCAGGGTGGTGCTCTTCTGCTTCGCGAGGTCCCGCACCGCCGTGTACGCCTTGGTGATCGTCGTCTTCAGCTCCTCGTTCACCTTCTCATGGGTCCAGCGGTACTGCTGGAGATTCTGCGCCCATTCGTAGTAGCTCACCGTCACGCCCCCAGCATTGGCGAGAAAATCCGGGATCACGGGGATGCCGCGCTCGGCGAGAATCAGGTCCGCGGTCGGCGTCGTCGGCTCGTTGGCCGCTTCCACCACGACCTTGCAGTCGAGGCTCGAGGCATTCGTCTCCTTCGTAATGACGCCGCCCAAGGCCGCCGGGACGAGCCACTCGCAGGGAACCTTCCACAACTCCTCATTGGTGATCGCCTTGCCCCCCTTCCATTCTCCCACGGGGCGGCGCTCGGCGGCATGCTTCAATAGGCCCGGGATATCGAGCCCCTTGTCGTTGTAGATCCCGCCGTCCACGTCGGTCACGGCGATGATCTTGGCCCCCTCTTCGGCCACGAGCAGCCGGGCGAGGTGGCTGCCGACGTTCCCGAACCCCTGAATCACCACTCGCGCGCCGCGCAGCGGAATACCGAAGTCCCGGGCGTACTCCGCCATGACGTACATGACCCCGCGGCCCGTCGCCTCTTCGCGCCCGAGCGACCCGCCGAGCGACACCGGCTTCCCGGTCACGACCGCCGGGGTGTACCCCTGGCGGCTCGAGTACTCGTCGAGCAGCCACGCCATGACCTGCGCGTTGGTGTTGACGTCCGGCGCGGGGATGTCGCGATACGGGCCGAGCACGATCGAGATGCGCTGGGTGAACCGCCGCGTCAGGCGCTCCAGCTCGAGCGCCGACAGCTTGCGCGGATCGACGGTGACGCCGCCCTTGGCGCCCCCGAACGGAATGTCCATGAGCGCCGTCTTCCACGTCATGATCGTGGCCAGCCCCAGCACCTCGTCGTGATCCGCCTCGGGATGGTAGCGGATACCGCCCTTGCACGGCCCGCGCGCCCCGTTGTGCTGGATGCGATAGCCGGTGAACACCTCGATCCGCCCGTCGTCCATGCGCACCGGGACCTCGACCTGCACCTCGCGGAACGGGGTGATCAGGATCCGGCGCATGTAGCTCTCGAGATTGATGAGGTCGGCGGCCCGGTCGAACTGACTCTTGGCGATCGCCCGGCCGGATACCGTCTGCCGGGTTGGGGAGGTGTCGCTCAACGCAGATCCTCCGGTTCAGCTGGTGCGGAGGCGGCGATCGGCGAAGCGGGCCGCCGGATGCTGCGCCTCCGAGAGGGCGTGGGCCACGCTGGGCATCCGCGCCCGGCGAATGCCGCCATCAGTCAGGACACCCGTGACGTCGGCCAGCACCTGGTTCGCGGGGGTCTCGATGGGATGCTCGAGCACGAAGACCAGCCCCGCGCCCTCGCCGGCCGTGCGCGCCGCGAGCTCGTTCCACCCGGTGTCCGGCGCGAGCGGCCGCACCGCGACGACGAGCGGGACCGAAGCGATATCGAACCCGCCTCGCGTGACGAGCGGGGCACCGATCGCGTCCGCCAGGGTGCTCCAGAGAGGCAGGGTGGGTCCCAGGGCGACTACCTGTCCGAACTCCCAGCGGGAATCCTGGATCAGCTCGGTCAGCGCGACCATCAGGGCCTCGTCGCTGGGCGCCACGGGGCCCACCTCCGGGGCGAGGGACACCGCCCCGGTGTCGGCGAACCACCGCTCGGCAGGACGCAGCTCCTCGGGGCGGCGGGGCGCATAGAGCGCGTATCGTCGGGTGACGAGAATTTCGCGCTCCGCGTCGGCGCGCTGCTCGGCGTGCTCCGCGGCCTGGGCGGCGCCTTCGAAGGCGACCTCGGCGGCCTGGTAGCGTCCGGCCTCACGGAGGATGCGGCCCCGCAGTTTCAGGGTCTCCGTATGAGGCTCGAGCGCGAAAGCGCGGTCGATGGCGAGCAGCGCGCGGTTCCGGTCGCCGAGGCGGTAGGCCGCGTAGCCCAGCTCGTGCCAGACGAGTCCCAGGTCTGGATCGGCCTCGACGGCTTGCTCGAGGGTGGCTAGCGCCTCGCGATATCGCTCCATCTCGATCAAGGCGGCGCCCGTCAGGGCGAGGGCGAACGCCGAGCCGGCAAACTGGGCCTGGGCCGCCTCCGCGAGCCGCAATGCGTCGGCGGCGCGGCCTTGGCCGCGGAGCAGCTCGAAGTACTCGGCCCAGCAGGCCTTGAGATCGGGGCTGCGCTGCAGCACCTCGCGGTAGGCCGCCTCGGCGTCGGCCAAGCGCCCCTCCCGCGCCAGCCACCGCGCCCGCGCCATCTCCCGCTCGCTCGGGGCGTCGGGAAACAGCTCATAGGAGGCGGTGGTCCGCATGGCGGGAGAAGATACGCCCGCCCCCAAAGGTGGCTAGGCGGCGCCCGGCCTCGCTAGATTGTGCGCCCATGGAACACAACCGTTTGCTCCGCGAGCTCACCGAGTTTCTCAGCATCCCTTCCATTTCCACGTTGCAGGCGCACGACCGGGATTGCCGCCGCTCGGCGGATTGGGTCGCAGCCGATCTGCGACGCCTCGGATTCAGCGACGTGCAGCTCCTGGGCAGCGAGACCCATCCGGTAGTCTGGGGAGTAGGGCCTGAAGTCCCCGGGGCCCCGACCGTGCTGCTCTACGGTCATTACGATGTGCAGCCACCCGATCCCCTCTCCGAATGGACTTCGCCGCCGTTCGAGCCGACGGTCCGTGACGGCCGCATCTACGCGCGTGGGGCGGCGGACGACAAGGGACAGGTGTTCTGCCTGTTGCGCGCGATCGAAGCGTTGGGGGGGGGACGGCCCCCGGTGAATTTCCGGATGCTGATCGAAGGCGAAGAGGAATACGGCAGCAAGGTGCTGTTCGATCTGCTGCGCCGTGAGCCGGAGCGGACACAGGTCGATCTGGCACTCGTGGCCGACATGTCGTACGTGGCGCCGGGGTGGCCCGCGGTCTACAACACGCTGCGCGGGATGTGCTACGCCGAGATCACCGTCCGCACCGCCAAGTCCGACCTGCATTCAGGGGAGTACGGTGGAGCGGTCCCGAATGCGCATGAAGAGCTGGTGCGACTCCTCGGGCGCCTGAAGACCGATGATGGCCGGATTCACATCCCCGGTCTCTATGCCGCCGTGCGGCGTCCCTCCCGTGCCGAGCTCGCGACCTGGAAACGCCTGCCTTTCAAGGAATCGGAGTTTCTGAGGAAGCGGGTCCAGGCCAAGGCGTTGGCGGGACTCCGCAAGTACTCGGTACTGGAACGTCTGTGGACGCTTCCCACCTTCGAGATCCACGGCATCATGGGCGGCTTCACCGGCAACGGTGCCAAGACCGTCATCCCGGCGGAGGCCACGGCCAAGGTCAGCCTGCGACTCGTGCCGAATCAGAAAATGAAAACGGTCGCCCGCCAGCTCGCGGTGGCCGTGAAGCGGTTCGCGCCCAAGTACATCACGGCCTCGGTGCGCGTGCTCCACGGTGCTGACCCGGCGCAGATCAAGCTCGATCACCCCGCCTTTGCGGTCCTCGATCGAGCCTTCAAGGAAGTGGTGGGTCGCGGGACCGTACCGGCCCGCGCCGGCGGCTCGATCCCCATCGTCCCGGCGCTCGGTCAGCGCGGGGCCGCGGTCGTCCTCACCGGTATCGGTCTGCCGGACGATCGGCTGCACGCGCCGGACGAGAAGCTCGACCTGGAACAGCTGTGGGACGGGATCGAAGTGTTCAAGCGGTTCTTCGAGCTGCTGGGTAACGCTGACAGCTGATAGCGGATGGCTGTCAGCTCTTCTTGCTCGCGTTTCTCAGTCTGTTGATGTCGTGCTGGGTCAATCCCCGCCCGCCGTATCGCTCTTCCGTCCATGGGTCGCCACGCATGTGGTAGCCGTTCTGCTCCCAGAATCCCGGAACGTCTTCGTCCAGTAGCGTCAGGCCCCGCACCCACTTCGCGCTCTTCCACAAGTAGAGATGCGGCACCAGCAACCGCGCCGGGTACCCATGCTCCGGGGTGAGCCACTCCCCGTCGTGCTTCAGGGCGATCAGATTCTCGGGCCGGTCGAGGTCGGACAGAGGGAGGTTGGTCGTGAAGCCCTGCTCAGCCGAGACAAGGCAGTAGCGCGCTGACGTCCGCACCCCCGCGCGCTCGAGCAGCAGTTGCACCGCGACCCCCTCGAACGTGTTGTCGAACCGGCTCCAGGTCGTGACGCAGTGGATGTCGCACGCCACGGTCTTGCGCGGCAGCTGCAACAGCTCGTCGTAGGTGAGCGTGAATGGCCGCTCCACCAGGCCGTCGACCGCGAACGTCCACCGCCTCGTGTCCACGCGCGGGACGAGGCCGTAGTGCAGCACCGGCCATTTGGTGGTGAGGATCTGGCCCGGAGGGAGACGGTCCTTCACGGCAGCGCGGCTCCGCCTGCCACCGCGGAGCTGAAGGTGGTCCTCCCGAACGTCTCGGCAAATCCGTGCACGACGGCTTCGACGGTTTCGGACCACAGCGTCTCCCGTCTCTCGTCTCCCGTCTCCCGTTCGATCGAGGTCATCACGACATCCGGGATCCCGCACGGGATGATCCGGTCGAAAGCGGCGAGGTCGGTGGTGACGTTCAGGGCGAACCCGTGCCAGGTCACCCACTGCTTCACGTGCACGCCGATGCTGGCAATCTTGCGGCTCGCGTGCTCACCGCGCGGGCCACGGGTCCAGACCCCCGTGTAGGAGGGCCGTCGCTCCGCGGGAATACCGAGAGTGGTCAGGCTCTCGATCAGGGCCTGCTCCAGGGTCCGGAGGTACCAGTGCAGATCCTGACGCAGCCCCTCGCCCCGCAAATCAATGATCGGGTAGCCGACCAGCTGCCCCGGGCCGTGATAGGTCACATCGCCGCCACGCTCGACCTCGAAGACCTGAACCCCGTCGGGACGCACGAGGTGCTGCCGCGCGGCGCCCCGGCCGAGCGTGATGACGGGCGGGTGCTCGAGCAACACGAGCACGTCATGGTCGACCCGGCCGGCGATCCGCTCGGCGGCCAGGCGACGCTGCCAGTCGAGGGCCCGGTCGTAGGGAACCCGGCCGGCCTGAATGACCTCGAGCGGGGGAGTCATGGGGCGGGGGCTTGTGGGAGTTCCCCGGTCGCGCCTCGCGTCGACCAGCGGCTCCCCATCAGGCCGCAGCTGGCGGCGGCCACGCCCCAGGCGAGGAGCCCGGCGAGCCCGAGCAGCCGGTCGGCCAGGGCCGCGAGGAATCCGACGAGGAGCGCGCCCACCGCGGCGAGCACGGCGATCACACCCGACTGCCAGAGGTTTTCGAGCGGGCGGCTGCGCCGCCAGCCAAAAAAGGCGCCGGTACCGATCGCCGAGAGCAGTCCGTAGAACAGCGGGTCGGCCGCCGCCTCGGCGTAGAGATCGGGCGCGAGGCGACCCTGCAGCAGGCGGACGAGCACTTGGGCGACGGTCAGCACCGCGCCGCCGAGCCCCGCACCGCAGGCGAGCCCGCCCAGTCCGATGGCGATCGGGTCTTTCGAGGAGGAGGGCTGGTCGGTCAGATGTTCAGCGCGCGGCCGAGCGAATCGAGCGCCGCTTCGGCAATCGCCTCGGACAGGGTGGGGTGCGCGTGGATCGCCAGGTCGACCTCCTCCACCGTGTATTCGTTCTCGCGCGCGACGGCCAGCTCGTGGATCATCTCGGAGGCGTGGGCGCCGACGATGTGGGCACCGAGGATCTCGCCGTACTTCTTGTCGCGGAGGATCTTGACGAACCCGTCGGTCTCACCCGCCGCCCGCGCGCGACCGTTGGCGGAGAAGGGGAATCTCCCGGCGACGTAATCGACCTTCTTCTCCTTGCACTGGTCTTCGGTCAGCCCGATGCTCGCGACCTCGGGGTGGCAGTAGGTCACGCTCGGCACGTTGTCGTAGCGGATCGCGTGCGGCTTGTGCCCGGCGATCGTCTCGGCCACCACCACGCCCTCGCGGCTGCCCTTGTGCGCCAGCATCGGCGGGCCCGCGACGTCCCCGATGGCGTAGTAGCCCGGCGCGGTGGTCAGGAGATTCGCGTCGACCTTGATGAAGCCACGGTCGGTGAGCTGAATCCCGCATTCCTTGAGCCCGATGTTCTCCGTGTTCACGGCCCGGCCCGCAGCCATGAGGACCGCGGCGGCCTCGACCTGCTGCTTCGCGCCGCCCGCCTCGACGTCCAGAGTGACCTTGTCTTTCCCGACCGTCGCCTTGGTCACCTTCGCCGCGGCGATCGTCGCGATGCCGCGCTTCTTGTAGGCCTTGGCCACGGCGTCGGAGGCTTCGGCGTCCTCGAGCGGGAGCACCCGGGGCAGCATCTCCAGCACCGTTACGGTGGAGCCGAAAGCGTTGAAGATGTCGGCGAATTCCATCCCGACGGCGCCGGCGCCGATGATGGCGAGGCTCGACGGCGCCTTGTCCAGGAACAGGGCTTCGTCCGAGGAGATCACCGTGGTCTTGTTGATCTCGAGGCCGATCTGGGGAATCCCCTTCACCCGCGACCCGGTGGCGATGACGACGGCCTTCTTGGCCTCCAGCACGTCGGCGCCGACCTTCACCTTCCGGCCCGGTTGCAGGACCCCGGTGCCCTTGATCACCGTGATCTTGAACTTCTTCATCAGGAACTCGACGCCCTTGGAGTTCTGGTCCGCCACCTTGCGGGAGCGTTTCATCGCGACGCCGTAGTCGGTCTTGACCTCGCCCACCAGGACGCCGAAGTCCGCCGCGTGGCGGGCCTGAGTGGCCAGCAGGGCCGACGACAGCAGGGCCTTGGTGGGGATGCACCCGATGTTCACGCACACGCCGCCGAGCTTCTCCTTTTCGACCACGGCGGTGGACAGCCCGAGCTGGGCGGATCGGATGGCGCAGATGTAGCCGGCCGGTCCTCCCCCCAGCACGATGACGTCGAACGTGTTAGCCAAGGCGTTTTCTCCCGTTCATAAGAGCATCGCCAGCGGATTCTCGAGCATCCGCTTCAGGGTCTGCAGGAACGCCGCCCCGGTGGCGCCGTCGATCACGCGGTGGTCGCAGCTCATCGTGAGGCGGAGCCGCCGTCGTGGGACGACCGCCCCGCCCACGACCACCGGGCGCGGCACGATCGAGCCGACCGCCAGGATCCCCGCTTCCGGGGGATTGATGACCGCGGTGAACTGGTCGATGTCGAACATCCCGAGGTTCGATACCGAAAACGTGGAGCCCGTGTACTCCTCCGGGGTGAGCCGCCGGTCGCGGGCGCGCTGAGCGAGCTCGCGGGCCAGCCCGCCGATCTCCGCCAGGGAGCGGCGGTCGGCGTGGCGGATGACCGGTGTGATCAGGCCGTCCTCCACCGCGACCGCCATCCCGATGTGCACCTCGTTCCAGTAGCGGATGTGGTCGTCCTGGAACCAGGCGTTGCAGGTGCGGTGCCGGGCCAGGGCCAGCGCGGTGGCCTTCACGATGATGTCGTTGAAGCTGATCTTCTGGCCCCGCTCACCGATCTGTTGATTCAGGGCCTCGCGCGCCTCCGCGGCCCGCTCCATGTCCACGTCGGAGGTGAGGAAGAAATGGGGCACGGGGCCGAGCGAGGCAGCGAGGCGCTTCGCGATGGTCTTGCGGATCTGGGTGAGCGGGACGTCTTCATACGGGGCGCCGGCGGCGGCCAGAGGACGAGCAGCGGGGAGCGTGGTGGTGGCGACGGGGGCGGGCACGACCGTCGCGGGCCTCGTCGCGGCGCCCTCCAGATCCTTCCTGACGACGCGCCCGCCCGGGCCAGACCCGGTCAGCAGCTTCAGGTCTACGCCTCGTTCCTTGGCGATTCGCCTCGCGAGGGGTGAGGCCTTCACGCGAGCACTGTCCGCCACGCTGATGGCGGCCATCGGCGCGACCGGTGTGACCACCGGAGCGGGTGGCGCGTTTCCCGCTTCCCGTTGGGCGGTTCCCGCCGGTACCGCCGGCGCGGGTGCCGCTGCGTCAATTTTCTCCCCCGGCGCTCCGATGTAGGCCACCACATTCCCCACCGGGACCGTGGCGCCTTCTGTGACGACCTGCTTCAAGAGCTGGCCATCGGCGCGAGCCACGAGCTCCATGACGGCCTTGTCGGTTTCCACTTCGGCGAGCGTCTCGCCGGTCTTGACCCCGTCGCCCTCTTGCTTGGTCCACTTCACGAGTCGCCCTTCCTCCATCGTGGGCGACAGGGCCTCCATTACCACTTTGGTGGCCATCGGGCTAGTCGAGGTAGAGGACGCGCCGGGCCGCCGCGACAACCTTTTCGGGCGACGGTTTGGCGGCGCGCTCCAGCACCTTGTTGTAGGGCATCGGCACGTCGGCCTGAGTGACGCGGATGACCGGGGCATCGAGGTGATCGAACGCCTCGCGCTGGATCAGATCCACCACCTGCGCGCCGATCCCGGCGTGCGGCCAGCCCTCCTCCACGACGACGGCGCGGTTGGTCTTGGCGACGGAGCTCAGGATGGCCTCGTCATCGAACGGACGGAGGGTGCGCAGGTCCAGCACCTCGGCGGTGACTCCCTGCTCGACCAGCTGGTCGGCGGCTTTCAGGGTCAGCGTCACGGTTTTGGAGTGGCAGACCAGGGTGACGTCCTTTCCCTCACGCTTCACGTCGGCCTTGCCGATGGGGACCAGCCACTCGCCGTCGGGGACCTCGCCCTTCGTGTTGTAGAGCATCTCGCCCTCCAGCACGATGACCGGATTGTTGTCCCGAATCGCCGACTTGAGCAGGCCCTTGGCATCGGCGGGCGTGGCGGGGGCGACGACCTTGAGGCCGGGGATGTGCGCCAGCCACGATTCCCAGGCCTGGGAGTGCTGCGCCGCGAGCTGCAAGGCGGCCCCATTGGGGCCGCGAAATACGATTGGCATGGGGAGCTGGCCACCCGACATGTAGAGCATCTTCGCGGCGGAATTCACGATCTGGTCGAGCGCGAGTGTGGCGAAGTTCCAGGTCATGAACTCGATCACCGGACGCAGACCCGCCATGGCGGCTCCGACGCCGATCCCCGCGAAGCCCAGCTCGGCGATCGGGGTGTCGACCACCCGCTGGGCCCCGAACTCCTCGAGCAGTCCCCGGCTCACCTTGTAGGCGCCCTGATAGACGCCCACTTCTTCCCCCATGAGGAAGACGTTGGGGTCGCGCTGCATCTCCTCCCGCAGGGCCTGGTTCAGCGCGTCGCGATACGTAATCGTGGGCATGGCGTCAGTCCGCGAGCACGTGCCGCGTCAGCTCGGCGGGTTCCGGATCCGGGCTCTCGTCGGCGAACTGGACGGCGAGCTCCGCCTCGGCGTGTACCTCGGCATCGAGCTCGTCCAGGCGTGCCTGATCGATCACCCCCTGCTCCATCAGCTGATGGGCGAGCTTGGTGATCGGATCCTTCTTCTTCTGCTCTTCGACCTCTTCCTTGGTCCGGTAGACCCCATGCAGGGGGTCGGACATCGAGTGTCCCATGAAGCGATAGGTCCGGATTTCGAGCAGAGTGGGGTGGCCTCCATTGCGCGCGCGCTGCACCGCGCGCTCCACGGCGGCATGCACCTCGAGCACGTCCATCCCGTTCACCACTTCCCCCGCGATGTCGTAGCTGCAGGCGTGCTCCACGACGTCGGTCACCGCCGCCACGCGTTCGAACGCGGTGCCCATCCCGTAGCGGTTGTTTTCGCACAGGAAGATGACGGGCAGCTTCCAGACGGAGGCCATGTTCAGCGCTTCGTGGAAGGCCCCGATGTTCACCGCGGCCTCACCGAAGTAACAGAGGCAGACTTCACGCCCGCCGCGATACTTGATCGCGAACCCGATCCCGGCGGCCAGCGGAATGTGGCCTCCCACGATGCCGTGGCCCCCCATGAACCGGTGGGCAGCGTCGAAGAGGTGCATCGAGCCGCCTTTCCCCCGGGAGCACCCGGTGGCCTTGCCGAACAGCTCCGCCATTACCGCGCCGGCGGTGATGCCTTTGAGGAGGGCCTGACCGTGCTCCCGGTAGGAGCAGATGACGTAGTCGAGAGGCTCGAGGGCGCTGATCGACCCGACCGCCGACGCCTCCTGCCCGATGTAGAGGTGGCAGAATCCGCCGATCTTGCCCAGGGCATAGGCCTCGGCGGCTTTTTCCTCGAAGCGACGGACCAGCAGCATCTGCCGCAGCATGCGGAGGTGCAGCTCGGGAGCGGTCGCGGTCGCCATCGTCCGGGGTTCCGTCGTTCAGGAGGGAGCGGGAGCGGCGGTGGCGGCGGCCACCTGCTCCCAGGCGTGATAGCTCGACCGTACCAGGGGACCGGCCTCGACATGGCGGTATCCCATCGCCTGGCCGATGCAGCGCAGCTCGGTGAATTCTGCCGGTGTGTACCACCGGGCGATCGGCAGGTGGGAGGCCGACGGCCGCAGGTACTGCCCGATCGTGAGGATGTCGACGTCCTGGGCGCGCAGGTCCTGCATCGCGACGAGCAGCTCGTCCCACTCTTCGCCCAGGCCGCACATGATCCCGGACTTGGTGAGCCCGGCCGGGTTCATCGCCTTGGCGCGTCGCAGCAGCTCGAGCGCCCGAGCGTATCGTCCTCCCGGGCGGGCGATGCGATACAGCCGGTCGATGGTCTCGAGGTTGTGGTTCAGGATGTCGGGACCGGCGTCGACGACGATGCGCAAAGCCTCGGCCGATCCCTTGAAGTCGGGAATCAGCACCTCGACCGAGGTGTCGGGAAGGCGGCGCCGGATTTCCGTGACGCAAGCGGCGAAGATCTCGGCGCCGCCGCTCGGCAGATCGTCTCGGTCTACGCTCGTGATCACGACGTGCCGCAGTCCCATCTGACTGACGGCTTCCGCGAGCCGCACCGGCTCGGCGGTGTCCAGGGGCGCCGGCGTACCGTGGGCAACCGCGCAGTAGGCACAGTTGCGGGTGCAGACATCACCCAGAATCATGAAGGTCGCGGCGTGATGCTCCCAGCACTCCCCGATGTTCGGGCAATGCGCTTCCTCGCACACCGTGTGCAGCCGGAGGTCCCGCATCAGGTGCTTCAGGGTGACGTAGGTCGCGCCTCCGGGCGCCTTCACTTTCAGCCAGGAAGGCTTCCGCGCGGCGGGGTGCGGCTGGGGCGCCACAGAGCGGGGAGTGAGCTGGACGAGCGGCGGAGCCATTGAAGGGTGTGAATTTAGCCGGGATTCACGGCAGGGGTAGGCTGAAACCGCCGAGTTCAACCGCGCGGTTGAACGGCCTAGCTGAATCGCTTGACTGAGAACGCGCTCAGGTCCGCACTCGCGCTGCCGGTGGCGATAAGTTCCGCCGTCAGATCCCCGGTGAGGCCGGCGAGGAGGATGCCATTGCGGCCATGCCCCGTCGCGTACCAGAGGCCCTGCACGTCGGGATCGGGGCCGAGGATGGGACGGCCATCGGGAGTGACCGGACGCAAGCCGGCCCACGAGCGCGCCGGGACGAGCTCGGCGAACGACGGGCAGATCGTGCTGGCCATGAGCTGGATGTGCGCCAACCCGGCGGCGGTGGTTTGCGGGGAGAATCCGGCCTGCTCCATGGTACTGCCGGCGATCGCCTCGGCACCGCGGGGCACGATGTATCCGTGCCCGTGGTAGAACACCCCGCGAGCCAGCGCGCCCGGCCAGGCGGTGGCGATCATCTGCCCCCGCATCGGCTCGACCGGCAGCCGCCGCGGCAGGCCGGCCAGCTCCGGCGACCAGACACCCGCGGCGATCACCGCGTGCTCGCACCGGATCGTGCGATTGCCGGTGTGGACGCCGGTGATTCGGGAATCGGTGATGTCGATCCGGCGAACCGCTTCGTGCAGAATGGTCGCGCCACGGCGCTTGGCGTCGGCGAGGAGGGCGCCGGTCAAAGCCTGGGGGTCCAACGCACCGTCCTCGGAGGCGAACAGCGCGCCCTGACACGCGGGGGTGAGGCCGGGCCAGCGCTCCCGCACGTCGGCGGCGGTCAGCCAGTCGCAACGCAGTCCGGCCTGGCGCTGCCAGGCGACCTGTGCCTCCAGCGCTTGGGCTTCCTGCTCATCCAGGGCGAGCGACGCGATCCCGATCGCCTGAAAAGCGACGTCCGTCCCCGTGCTATCTTTCAGCTCGGAGGCGAGGGTGGCGTACAGATCGCGCCCCCGGATGGCCAACGGGGTGAACTGCTCATCGGAAGTTTCGATCTGGGCGGCGAGGAGCCCCGCGGAGGCTGCGGAGGCGGCGGCCGGCAGCGGACCGGGCTCGCACAGGAGCGTGGTCAGGCCCCGGGCGGCGGTGGCCCTCGCGCAGGCGGCGCCGATGACGCCACCCCCGACCACCGTGACCTGGGCTGAAACCGGCGGGGTCATGGGTCCGTAGGGGCGTCAGCGCACGGTGCATTCACGGGAGGACACATGTTCCGCAGCATTCTCGGGTTCGCGATCCTCGCGATCGTGGCGTGGCTCGTTCTGAAGATCTTCTTCGGCCTGCTCGGCACGCTCGTGGGTCTGGCCATGACGGTTCTCTGGCTCGCCGCCATCGGATTCCTGTGCTACCTGGTCCTGCGCGTGCTCAGCCCGAGCACCGCGGACAAGATCCGGGACATGATCAAGGGCCGCGGTCGCGCGGCCTGACGGTCGATCCGCGCTCGAGGTCTCGGGGCACCCCGGCGGGGTGCCCCGTGGCTTTCCTAGCCGCCGTCCAGGCGGGTGGCCAGTCCCCAGCAGAGCAGCGGAATCAGCAGTTCGTGGTGCCCCGTCAGCTGGACGCCGCGCCCGCCGGCCAGCGTCGGGCGTTCGACCACGTTGACGCGCGGCCGGTAGTGGCGCTGCATGTCGCAGTCGACGGCCGTGAAATCGGTCGGCCGACCGCCGTGCAGGTTGCGGGCGATCGTCAGGGCCTTGAGAAACACCTCCGGCATGACGACGGCGCTGCCGATATTCAACACCACGCCGCCCTGGTGCAGGGTCGGCAGCGAGCCGGCGAGGCGTTTGAAGTCGCGATGCGACGTCGCCCCGATGGCCGCCCCGTCGGCGGCCGGGTGCTGATGAATGATCTCGGCGCCGATCGCCGCGTGGACGGTGACGGGGACGCCGAGCTCGTGACAGGCGAGCAGGATCGAGGCGTCGCGGCCGGGCAACGGCGTGCGGCGGCTGAGCGCCAGAGCGAGTGACTCGCCGGCCCCGCGATCGGCGGCGGCGCCGTCGTTCAAGGCGGCGTTCATGTCCCGCCCCGTTTCTTCCGCCATCCCGAAGGTGCCGTCGGCGAGGCCGGCGGTCACATCCTCGCTCGTCGCCCCGAAGGCCGCGAGCTCGAAGTCGTGAATCGCCGCGCTGCCATTCAGGGCGACGTGGCTGATCACGCGGCGGCGCAAAAGATCGATGATCAGGGGCCCGAGCCCAACCTTGATGACGTGCCCGCCCAGCATGACCACCACTCCGGAGCGTCCGGCGGCGGCCGCGGCGAGGCGGTCCACCACGAAGCGCAGGTCGCGGGCGGCGAGGATGTCGGGGAGCGCCTTCCAGAAATCGGCGAAGCGACGGTCGGGCGAGGCGCCCGGTGGATGAGCGAGGAGCGTGGCGTCGACTTTGTTGCGGCGTTGCGCGATTGGCACCGTCTTTACCCGGCGAGTGTCGGCCTCGCGATACTCGGTCATGGCGAATGCCCGGGCGACGGGGGCGGGGGCGCGGCGGTCGGCGGCGGAGCCGAATACTCCTTCAGGTTCATGGTGATGGTCCCGAAGGAAAAATTCGACTGCAGCTTGAGCAGCAGACGTCGCTGGTCATCGGAGAGCCACATGCGGGCATCGGCGTTCTCGGCCAGGATGCCGCGGCCCTTGGGGATCATCGGCTTGATGACGATCGCGTTGAACTTCTGCCCCGCCGCGTCGATCTCTTCCCGCTTCAGCACCTGGACGATCACCGGGTTCCGGTCGGGCCGGAAATAGCGGGTGTACTCATAGCGGTGGCCGACCTCGAGCGGCAGCGTCCGGACCCAGTAAATGAACGCCATGTCGTCGAGCGGGTCGGCGACGGTGGGCTTGGTGGAATCCTGCTGATCCTCGCGGTAGTAGCCGGAATCGGGGAAGATGTCGTAGCGCTTGAACCGTTTCTTGCCCCGTTCTTCGGTGTCCTGAATGAACCGGCGCGACCGGAAATCGGTGCGGCCCACCCACGATTCCATCGTCTGGTCGAGGTGGTACCAGAGCGCGCCCCCCTGGATGTGGAAGCGGAAGTGCACGGCGTCCTGGCCGCGCACCGTGTCCCGCGCCACGATGTCCAGGGTCGCCTCCCCGACGCTGAAGATGCCGAACTTGGCCTGGTAGCGCAGGTGCTCGCCGATGGGGAAGGGAACGGCATCGCGCTGGGCTGCCGGGGCAGGGGGCTCGGGCGCCGTGGAGTCCGCGGGCCTGCTCGAGTCCGCCGCGGGCTTGACCGAATCGGCCACGCCGTCCTGACCCGCGATCGGTCGCGCCAGGGAGAGCGCGAACAGCAGCAGCGCCGCCGAGACCGCGCGTGCGGCCCGGACAACCGGGCGCGCCTTCCAGGCGGCGACCAGGGCGCTCCAGGCGCGGACCCGCGAAGGCCGGGCGTGCAGGTCGTAGCGGGCGGTCACCTCGATCGTCTCGAGCCGCCGCGCCCGCGGCACGATCCGGGCCAGCAGCTCCGCATTGGCCGCCCACCCGTCGGTGCTGAGCAGGGGCGTATCGCTCTGGTCGCGGTAGGCCTGCCGCAGGGCGATGAGGCGCAGGCACAGGAATCCCGATACCGAATCCTTGACCCCCGGTACCGGCAGCAGACGCGGGGCCATCCGGCGGACCCACCGGAGCGCCCGCGACGCAGTGCCACCACCGTCGCGCGCACCCACCGCTTCGGCCACGACCAGGTCGGCGCCGGATTCGACGCGCTTTACCATCTCTTCCATGGCATCGGGCGAATGGATGAAATCGGCATGGAGCGTGATCGCGCAATCCCGCTTGAGTCGGTCGCTGCGCTGCAGCGCCAGCCGCAGCAGCGATTCCAGGCTCTTCGCATACCCCTGACGTTCGGGATGGGTCACGACCGTCATCGGCAGGACCCGGCTGTAGCGCCCCAGCACCTCCGCCGTGCCGTCCGTAGAGCCGTCGTCGCAGACGAGCAGCTGATACTCCCGCTGAAACGCGGTGAAGACCTGGCGGACTTTCCACAGGACCAGCCCGGCCGTCTTGGCTTCGTTGTAGACGGGGATGCAGACGTAGATCATGGCTGCTGCAATCTAGACGAGGGTCCGATACAGGGCTACGACGGCGTCGGCCATCGCCCGCGCCGTGCACCGCCCAGGGAGCGCGGCACGCGGGGGACGCTCGAGCGCCTCACGGACGCGTTGGGCGAGGTGCGGCGCGTCGCCGACCGGCACGAGCTGCTCCGGCGACAGGATTTCCGGGAGCCCCCCGCCCGCCGTGGCCACCACGGGTGTCCCGAGCGCCAGCGCGTGGAGCACGACGCTGCCGAGCCCCTCCTCCCGGGAAGACATCACGAACACGGTCGCCTGGCGGATCAGCGCGTCGACCTCGGTGACGTAGCCGAGCAGGTGGACCCGGTCGGCGAGGCCCAAGGCCTCGATCTGGGCGACGAGCCCCCCGCGGAGCGGGCCGTCGCCCGCGATCGCCCAATGGAGATCGGGGCGGGACGCCCGCGCGGCGGCGGCGGCCCGCACGAGCGTCGCCTGGTCTTTGTGGGCGACCAGCGCCGCGACGTTGACCGCCAGCGCCGTCCCCGGCGCGAGCCCGAGCTCGGCGCGGAAATCGCGCGCGGCCTCCGCTGCGGCGCGGATCTCCCCGGGATCGATGCCGTCGGGGATGACCGACACCCGCGCCGCGTCCACACCGTCCGCGACCAGCACCCGGCGCACAGCGTCGGAAACCGCGATGATCGCGTCGGCGTCGCACCAGTACCCGTGCGGTCGCACGTGGAAATCGACGCGCCGGTGCGCGACGAGGCGGGGGGCCGGGCGCATCCAGCGCCGGGCCCACGTCGCGAGCGTCAACGCATGGCTCTCGTGGACGTGCACGATGTCCGGGCGAAAGCGTCGAGCGGCGCGCAGGAGCCCCCACCACGCCCTCGGGTCCAGTCCCATGTCCCAGGAGACGCCGGCGACCGGGACGCCCGACGCCCGGGCTCTGGTCGCGAGGGCCCCGGCGCTCCGGGTGACGAGGAGCTGAGCGACGCCCGGACGGCCGCCCAGCTCACGGGTGAGCAGGCGCACCTGGTTCTGCCCACCGCGCCACTCGCGGCCGGCGTCCACGTGGAGCACACGCAGCGGCACTAGCGGGCGGCGGCCGGCGTCACCTGGCCCAACACCGTGCGCAGCTCGGCCAGGGTGAATGGCTTGTGCAGGAAGGGGCGGTCGAGGGATTCGAGAAACTGGAGCGTGTCGCCGCGCACGGTGTCGCCGGTCGCGAAAATGACGCGGCGCGCGATCTCGGGATGCGCGCGGGCCAGGCTGTCGTACATCTCGCGCCCCCCGAGCCGGGGCATGCGGAGATCGCAGATGATGACATCGAACGGCTCGATGAGCGCCCGCTCCACGGCTTCCGTGCCGTCGGTGGCGACTTCGACGGCGTGGCCCCAGCTCGCCAGCGTCGCCTTCATGTAATGGAGAATGTGCGGCTCGTCGTCCACCACCAGAATGCGCAGGCGGCCCGCCACCGCGGGGAGCTTGTCCTCCTGCGACGGCCGGGTGGGCCGGCGTCCGCCCAGGAGCTCGACGGTGAAGGTCGCGCCATGCCCCGGGGAGGATTCCAGGGTGATGCGCCCCCCGTGCTCCTTCACGATACCCTGACAGATCGAGAGACCGAGACCGGTGCCTTCGCCTTCGCCCTTGGTGGTGAAGAATGGCTCGAACACGCGGGGGACCAGCTCTTCGGGAATGCCGGGCCCGTCGTCGGCCACGCTCACGCTGACCCCGTCCAGCCACTTCCGCACGGTCACCCGGACGTGGCCGGGCCTGCCCGTGCTGGCGATCGCCTGGGCCGCGTTGTTCAGCAGGTTCTCGAACACCTGCTTGATCTGGTTGGGGTTGAGCTCGATCTCGGGGGTCCCCGGCTCGACGTCGAGCACCGCATCGACCTTCAGGGCCATGAGCTGGTTGCGAAGCAGGGCGAGCACCGACTCCAGCAGCGGGCGCAGGGGCTGGTGCTGGCGCTGCCCTTCCTGCCGTCTCGCGAAAGAGAGGAGGTTCTTGACGATCGTGGCGGCGCGCTCGGCTTCCTGACGGATCACCCGGAGGGGCTCCGCCAGGGCCGCGGGCACGTCCTCGGACTCGGCCAGGTAGTCGGCGAACCCGACGACCGAGGCGAGGGGGTTGTTCAGATCGTGGGCGATCCCTGAGATCAGTTGACCAATCGCCGACATCTTCTCAGACTGTATCAACTGTTCCTGGAGGCGTCGCTTTTCGGTATGGTCCTCGACCGACAGCACGGCCGAGCCCGCGTCTGCTCCCTCCATGCGCACCGCGCTGACGAGATAGACCCGCTCGCCGGCGCGGATCTCGTGGGCGCCGGGCTCGGCCAGGGCGCTCGCGACCACGCTGGCCCAGGCGGGCGGGACGAGGGTGATCCAGGCCCGGCCCGGGAGCGCCGTCACCGGCACCTTGACCAGATCGGCGAAGACGCGGTTCGAGCGCCGCACCACCCCCTGCGGATCGATGATGCAGATCGCCTGGCTGATGGCGTCGACCGTCAGCTCCCATTCGCGTTTTCCCGAGGAGAGCAGCTCCAGGAGCCGGGCATTTTCGAGGGCAATCGCCGCCTGCGCCACGACGGCGTTGAGCAGGGCGAGCTGGGCCGGTCCGTAGGCCCCCGCCCGATCGCTCGCGAGCGCGACCGAGCCGATGGCGCGCCCCACGGCCTCGAGGGGGGCGCCCATCCACGACCCGGGCGCCCGGCCCTGCAGGGTCACGCCGGCCGAGGCGGCGGCGCGGGCCACATCCTTGGAGAACAGGATCGGTCCCCGCTGCAGCGGCAATTGCAGCAGCGGGTCATCGCTGTGCGCCGGATCACCGCCGCGATCGAATGCCACCGCGAGCCTGTTGGTATCGAGATTCAGGGTCAGCACGGTCAGCTTGTCGGGCGTGAGCGCCGTGGACAGCCACGCCGCGACGCGCTCGACCACGGTCGCCGGCTGATAGGCGCCGGCGAGCTCGCGTGAAAGCTCGGTCAACCCGCCCAGCACCTGGGCGGCGTTACGGGAGCTGGATCGTGTCGATGAGGAGCGGCTCATGATCCTCGCGAACGCCCGGGCGCGTCTGCGCGGCCCGGATATTCGACTCGTGGTGTTGGCGCTCTGCCGGCGCACCCCTGGGGCCCGGGGCCGGACGGAGGAGCGACTGACCCGAGAAGGTCCCGACGCCCTGCTCGACGAGCCCGGGCTGCTCGAGGCGTTGTGCGACGTGCGGTCGCTGGCGATGCCCTCCGCCCCGCTCTTCGCCTACGTCGCGGTCCGGCACGCCCTGCTCGGCGCGGGCATCGACGACCGGTCCCTTGCCGACTACCTCGCGGCGCTGCTGCTCGAATTCGGAACCCACGACCGCGCCCACCGGCTGCGGGCCGCGGATGACCAAACCTACAATTATCTCCTCGAAATCGTCAGCGATCTGGAGGAACAGGCGCCCGGAGGGGGGGTGCGCGCCTTCGAGCTGCAGGCGCACCTCGGCAACTACAGCCTCTGGCTCGCCGGGCTGTTTCCCGATTTCATCGCGGCCGTTCAGCGGCGCCGGGCGGGACCCGACGTGACCTACTACGATGCCTGGGGCCGTCGCGGCTACGGGCTCGCCGCCGGTCATCGCCTTGCCGCCCAGTTCGGCGTCGACGGCATCTACCGGCAGGCCGCCGACCGGTTCCCGGCACTGCGGCAGGCCCTGAACCATCTTTCCGATCGGATGTTCTTTCCGGCCGTGCAGACCGACGACCGGCTGTTGCGCAACCTGTAGGCTTACAGGAACGCCGTCGGGACGGTGGTCACGGCCGCGATCAGGGCTTCCGCGGATTTCACGTAGCGCAACAGGACCGCATACGACCCGGACAGCCGGATCCGCCGTGCCATGATGGCGGGGACGGGGCGCAGCTCGCCGGTCAGCAGCTCGCGCCACGCGGCGTAGTCCCCGGTGAGACGAAACGGCGCTGCTTCGGCTTCCGCTTCGCTGATGCGGATTGCCTTGCGGCAGGCGCCGCGATCGAGCTCGAGCCACACCCCCGCGGTCTCGGTCCAGCCGATTTGCGGTTGCGGCGTGACGACGAGCGAGAGGGCGCCGTGCGTCCAGTCGAGCGAGGCATCCCGATAGTCCGCACTGGCGTTGATCGCCCGGGCGCAGGCGGCGACCCATTGGCGCGAGAGAAACTCGAGCGAGGCCGTCACCGCACCGCCCCGGCGAAGCCGCGAAACAGGGCGTCGCCCGGGGCATCCTCGGGGTGCCATTGCACCGCCAGGAGCCACGGTTCGGCGGCCGAGGCGGGCTCCGCGCCTTCGATCACCCCGTCGGGCGCCCAGGCGCTCGCCTTGAGTCCGGGAGCGAGGTCGCGCACCGCCTGATGGTGACGGCTGTTCACGCGGGCCCGCAGCGTGTGGAGCGTGCGGTGCATGAGGGTGTCGGGCGCGATCTCGAGCTCGTGCGTCCCGTGGGCGTCGGCGTGGTCGATGGGCCCGGGGCGCTCCTCGGGGAGGTGCTGGAACAGGGTGCCCCCGAGGGCCACGTTCACGAGTTGAATGCCGCGGCAGATCGCGAGGACGGGGAGCCCGCGCGTCCGGGCCGCCGCGAACAGCGCCACCTCGATCGCGTCGCGGTCCGTGTCGGCCGCGTCGAGCGCGGCATGGGGCACGGCGCCGTAGCGGGCCGGCGCGACGTCCTCGCCACCGGTGAGCACGAGTCCCGAGACCACCTCCATGATCTCCCCCGCGGCCTCCGGGGGGAGGTGTGGCGGCACGACGAGCGGGACCACCCCGGCGTCGCGCAGCGTCGTCACGTAACTGGCGGAGAGCGCCACGCGCTCCCGATCCCCCACGGTGCGCCGGGGCGCGGTGACGGCGACGACACGCTTCACGGTGCGGGAGTGGGGGTGCCGAGCAGGGGGCACTTCGGGTTTGAGACGCCGGACCAGTCCAGCCGCACCCCGAAGACCGGGAGCGTAATGGATCCGCTCTGGACGGTCCCCAGCCGCGGATAGTCGGCCGGCGGCTGTTTCGACTCGTACACCAGCACCCCCCGGACCTGCTGTGTGGAGTCGTCGACGACCAGCAAGCCGTACCCCCAGGCGCTGTCCTGACGGGTGGGAAAGGCGGGGCCCTGGTACTCCATTACGAGGCGCCCACCGCGCGGCTCGAATCCGACTCCGACCCGGCCGGTGTCGGCCTGGCCGGCGACGCGCGCGGGGAGCGACGACGGCAGGCCGCGGGGGACGTCGGTGAGGATCGCGCGGGCGTTGTTCAGCTGCTGCTGGACGACGGTCGGGCCGGCCAGAATCGCAAGCCCACAGACCGGGGAGCGGTTGCGCGGTCCTCCGCAGGCCGCGACGGTTGCCATGAGGAGGATCGCCATCGAAGGCCGTTCACGCATCATGCGCCGTAACCTAACGGGTCCAGGCGAGGACGAGGGTGGCCGTCCGCCCCGGCTCGAGAATGCGGGGAGCGAGGTTGTAGATGTAGTTGAAGGCGTTGCCGAGCTTGAACCGGACGCTCCAGGGGCCGTCGCCCCACGACGCCCGGAAGTCCACCGTCTGCTGTCCCACACGCGGGTCGGTCTCGTGCAGCTCGACGCGCTCGAACCGGCTGGAGTACCGGAAATCGGCCCCGACGCCGAAGGCGCGCCAGGTGTAGTCCGCGCTCACGACCGCGAGGTGCTGGGGCCGGAACGGGAGGGGCTGATTGATGCTCAGGTCCTCGGTGTGGAGGTACATGTATGACGCCGTGGTGGTGAGGTGTTCGACAGGTAGCACCGTCACCGAGGCGTCCACACCCGCGAGCCGGGCGTTCACGATGTTCTGGAACTGGATCTGGCCGGTCAGAAAATTCAGGACCGGGTCGACGGCATTCTTGGCCTCGGTCCAGAACCCCGCCACGTCCACCTGCAGGCGGGAGCTCGGGATGAACAGCCGCCCCGCTTCGAAGGACCAGGCGGTTTCGGAGACCAGGTCCGGATTGGGGATCACCTTGGTGCCGTCGAAGTAGGTCGTCACGAAGCGCTCCGCGAGACTGGGCGCGCGGAACGCGCGACCCGCGGATACCCGCCACGATCCCCGGTGGTCGAGGAGCACCAGCCCCGCCCGCGGACTCACCTCGGAGGTGAGGGCGCCCGCGTCCACGGAGATGAAGTCGGCCCGTACGCCGATCGTCATCCGCAGCTGACCGAATGCCTGTTCCCCCTCGGCGTAGGCCGCGTACTCTCCCTGCGTGTGTGTCCCCGTGGCGTTCACCGTCGTCGTGTCGCCGGAAAAGAGATTGCTCCAGTTGTGGTCGTAGCTGCCTTCCACGCCGACGGTCACCGTGCGGTGCGGGTCGGGGTGGTCCACGACTCGCGCCTCCGCGCCGTAGCCGGTAGCGATCGAGTTGTCCTGAGTGGAGAATTTCGGATTCTGCACTGGTCGCAGCGGATACTCATCCACGAAGCTGGTCCGGAACGCGGACAGGCGCGCGAGCCACGACATCGCTTCCGACGGACTGCGATTGACGACGGCCGCGAGGATGCCCTTGTCGGAACGGGTGAAGTTGCCGCGACTGGAAAGGGTGTCGCCGTTGTCGACGATCCGGAACGGCTGGTAGTCCTGACCCTGCATGTTCTGGCACTCGTTCGTGGCGCACCAGGGTTCGTACACGTCGTACTGATCGCTCGCCCAGGAGCCGGAGATGTCGACGCGCGTCACGGGATCCGGTCGCCATTGCACCTTGCCGGCGGTCTGCCAGTGGTTGTCGGTATCCTGCTCGCGGTAGCCGTCCGAATGCCGCCCGCCCGCCGTGAGGGCCGCGCGCAGCGTGGGCGTGCCGTAGGAGGTCCAGGCGTCGAGGCCCTCCTGGTACCCGGTGTAATCCCGGAACGCCCAGACCGAATGGGGCGGATTGGCGTAGTCGCCTCCGGTGGCGCGGACCCCCGAGTGGAATCCATCGGGCAAGTCCCGCGAGATGAGGTTGACCACGCCGCCGAACGCCGACGAGCCGTACACGGCGGAGCCCGCTCCTTTGGACACCTCGATGTGATCGATTTCCTGGATCGGCAGGACATCCCAGTTGATGCCGCCGCGGTCGGCCTGGTTCATCGGTACGCCGTCGACGAGCAGCAGCACGCGACTGCCCAGTCCGTTCACGAACCCGGAGGAACCGCGGATGTTGACCTGGCCGTCGATCATCTGCACGGCCGGAACGTAGTTCACCGCCTCGTCGGGGGTGTTGACGGCGCGCTGCCGCAGCGCCGTGTCCGACACCAGCGCGATCGTGGTGACGGCTTCGGCCTGGGACTGGGCGCGTTTGGTGCCCGTCACCTGCAGCGCGCCGAGCTGCACGGGGAGCGGGTACAGCGTCACCGATACGCGCACCGAATCGCCGGCCGCGAGCCGCACGGCTCGCTGCTCGGGGCGATAGCCGTAGAGCCGGACCGTGAGCGTCAGCGACCCGGCCGGAACCTCCGTCAGACGAAACCGCCCGGCGGCGTCCGAAACGATCTGGGTGCGCGCGCCGGTGACGCTGATCAAGGCGTCGGCGAGGGGGCGTCCGATGCTGTCGGCGACGCTGCCGCTGACCACGCCGGTGCCCTGGGCCACGAGGGCGGGGGCCAGCAACAGCAGCCATGGGAGGAATCGGAGGCCGCGGGACGGCGTCGGGCGCGTCATGGACGGAGCGCGCGCGTCGAGTCTGGCGGCGTGGGGCTGGGCTGGAGCGAGGCTGGGCGCGGCTGCAGGCCCTGGTTGCAGGCGGCCACGAGCAGGGCGAGCCCGAGGAGCAGCGCGAGGCGTCGGATCATGCGGGACCAATCTGGGCTCTCCGCGCGCCGCGTCAACTTGACCGCCCCGAAGGCCGGGAATACGTTGATTTGCCATGCCGATCTACGAGTATCGCTGCACCAAGTGCGGGCACGCGTTCAGCGAATCCATGCCGATCGCCGAGCACGGCCGGCGGCAACCCGCCTGCCCCAAGTGCGGAGCGCGTGCCGCGCAGCCGGTCATCTCCGCCTTCTATCCCAAGACGGTCCGAAAGAGCTGATCCGCCGTGTTCGAGCGCCTGCGTGACGCTCTCCGCGCGGCGCTCGCAGCCGCCACCCCGCCGGGAGATCTGCGCGACCTGACGCGCCAGATGCGGGAGGCGGTGATCGACGCCAAGGTGGCGGTCCAGGAGGTTCGGGAGGCGGTGGCGCGCACCACGGAGCGGCTCGCGACCGAGCACCAGGCCCTGGCCGACGCCGAGCGCCGTCGCCGGCTGGCGGCCGAGATTCAGGATCAGGAAACGACGGACGTGGCCGACCGTTTCGCCGCAAAGCACCGCGAGCGGGTCGACGTGCTCGAGCACAAGCTCGCCGCGCAGCGCGAAGAGCTGGCGCTGGCCGAGCGGGACTTGGGGGAGATGCAGGCACAGCTCGTGACGGCGGAACGGCAGCGACCCGCGGCAACCGCGGGTTCCAGCGCGGAGGCCGCCTGGCGCGACATCCAGGCCGCCGGTGGATCGCGGCCCGGCGTGGATCTCCACGACGAGCTGCTCAAGGCGGACCTCGATCGTTCGGCGCGGGAGGCGGCCGCCCAGCGCCAGCTCGACGAACTGAAAAAGAAGCTCGGGAAGGAGTAGCGATGCTCGCGTTGCTGCTCGTCGTCCTCCAGCAACAGCCGCAGCCCACCGCCGCTCCCGCCGACGGGTCGAAGCGGGCGCACACCTACAGCATCGTCGCCTACGATTCGGCGACCGGTGATCTCGGGGTCGCGGTGCAATCCAAGTTTCCGAATGTCGGCGGCATCGTGCCGTGGGCCCGGGCCGGTGTCGGCGCCGTCGCGACCCAGTCGCTCGGCAATACCGCCTACGGCGACGAGGGGCTGCGGCTGATGGGGCTCGGCGCCACCGCCCCGGAAGCGATGCGCATTGTGATGCGCAGCGACGCGCGGCCTTCCCAGCGCCAGGTCGGGATGGTGGACACCCACGGCAACGCGGCGAGCTGGACCGGCGACTCCTGCTTCGACTGGGCGGGCGGCCGCACACTCGGTCCCGACGGACAGATCGTCGTCGGCGGGAAGGGGGCGATGATCGCCGGCCGCGGCTTCGCGGCCCAGGCCAACATCATGGTCTCGGACCAGACCGTGAAGAACATGGCCGACGCGTTTCAGCGCGCCACCGGACCGCTGGCCGATCGTCTGATGGCGGCGCTCGTGGCGGGGCAGGCGGGGGGCGGCGACAAGCGCGGCATGGAGTCGGCGGCGCTGCTCGTAGTGCGCGCCAACGGCGGCTATCTCGGTGCCAACGACCGCTACATCGATATCCGCGTCTACGACGACACCAATCCGATCCGCGAGCTGCAGCGGCTGTATCGCCTGCATCAGCTGTACTTCTTTCAGAGCCGGACCGAGGACCTGGTCCCCATCACCCTGGACGTGGTCCGGCAGCTGGAGCCGATCCTCCTCGTCGAGCCGGCCCATCAGAAGGAAAAGTGGCTCGACGCGCCGCAGGGCAGCGCGACGCCCAAGTTCCTGCAGGCACTCGAGAATTTCATGTACTGGGAGAACTACGACGTGCGTGTCCGCACCGACGGGAAGATCGATCGTGTCGTGCTGGACGACATCCTCGCCCGGCGCCGCCCGCACCGGTAGCGTCCCTCACTTCCGCCCCGGAGTCTCATGACCGCTCCAGCGACGACCGCCACGTCCTCGTGGTTCGGCCACCCCAGCGGCCTCTCCACGCTCTTCTTCACCGAGATGTGGGAGCGGTTCAGCTACTACGGGATGCGGGCGTTTCTCATCCTGTACATGACGGCCTCGGTGGCGAACGGCGGCCTCGGGTTCGACGATCGTCACGCCGCGACCGTCTACGGCAACTACGTGGGGAGTGTCTGGCTCACCCCGATCCTCGGCGGCCTCATCGCCGACCGCCTGCTCGGCCAGTACCGGAGCGTCCTGATCGGCGGGATCGTCATCGCCCTCGGCCACTTTACCCTCGCGTTCAAGACCATTCCTTCCTTCTATGCCGGACTCGTCCTGATCGTCCTCGGCACGGGGCTTCTGAAGCCGAACGTTTCGACGATCGTCGGGTCCCTGTACGACCCCGCGGATGTGCGCCGCGACGCGGGCTTCTCGGTCTTCTACATGGGCATCAACCTCGGGGCGTTCATCGGGCCGCTCATCGCCGGTTACTACGCGCAGCGGGTCAACTGGCATCTGGGGTTCGCGATCGCCGGGTTCGGGATGACGCTCGGGCTCATCCAGTACGTTCTGGGCAAGCCGCGGCTCGAGCCCGGCCTCGCCCGCCTGGCGGCCAGACCGAAGCCCGAGGCCACCGGGGCGACCGAGATTCCTCGGGGTGAGGGCTTCACCGCCGAAGAGAAGCGGCGCATCGCGGTAATCTTCGTCCTGTTCGTGTTCGCGAGCATCTTCTGGGGCGCGTATGAGCAGGCGGGGTCGACTCTCAACCTGTTCGGCGACCGCTACAGCCACAATGTCGTTTTCGGCTTCGAGTTCCCTTCGTCGTGGTACGTGTCCGTGCAGGCGTTGTTCGTGATCCTCCTCGCCCCGGTCACTGCCTGGGTGTGGATGAAGCTCGGGGACCGGCAGCCTTCCACTCCGGCCAAGTTCGCCCTGGCCCTGTTCAGCGCCGGTCTCGCGTTTCTGCTGCTCGTCCCCGCGGGAGCGATCGCCCAAAGCGGCGCGGGGCTCAAGGTGAGCCCCCTGTGGCTCGTCGGCGCGTACTTCATCGAGGAATGGGGTGAGCTTTCCCTGAGCCCAATCGGCCTTTCCGCGGTCACCAAGCTCGCGCCGGTGCGCGTGGTGAGCGTGATGATGGGCGTGTTCTTCCTGTCGAATTCGCTCGGGAACAAGCTCGCCGGCTGGACCGCCGGGTTCTTCAGCTCGATGCCGCTCACACAGCTCTTCGGGGCGGTCGCGGGCGTGTGTCTCGGCGCGGGGGTGATCATGGCCCTGCTGGTCAAGCCGGTGAAGGCGATGATGGGAGGAGTGAGGTAGGCCCGGAACTGGTCCTGGGCGTGTTGGTGAGCTGGGGTGGTTCTAGGGTTCAAAGGCGGGATTGGCTCGCCAGTCCCGGAGCGAGCCCGTATTATTGGCGCCACATCTCGTCCCACCCGAGGCTCCCATGCTGAAGCGGTTCGGCGCCATCCTCCTCGCCGTCGGTCTCTGCCTCCCCTATGGGTGCGATGTGCGGCCGATCACGGGCGTCTGGTCCGGGCTCCCCTCGATCGTGTTCCTGGGGATCCCCGTGCTGCTCGGCGTGCTCTACGTGCTCCAGGCCTTGATCCCCGCCGTCGGCGAGGCGCTCGATCGCCACGGGCAGGATGTCCATGGGGCGCTGCGGCTCGGCTATTTCGTGCTCGCCGCGGCCTACCTCGCGCTGGCGATTACGAAAAGCGACGGCTGGCCAGGACCGATCGACGTCGCCGTGATGCTGGCGGTGACGGGGGCGCTGTTCTATTGGGAACAGGGGCGAGGCACCAAAGCGGCCCGCGTCCCTCTGCTCCTGCTCATGTGCTTCGGTGTTCCGGAAGTCGCCTATCTCACGGGCTTCCTCCGCGAAGGCGGGCTGCAAGCCGGCGGAATGGTGGTGACTGCGGGATGGCTCGTGGCCCTGCTCGCCGAAGCGCAGGTGCTGGCCGGCGCCCCGGAAGGCTAGGCGTGCTCGGCGAAGTGGCAGGCCGCCGCATGTCCCGGCTCGACCTCCCGCAGCGCGGGGCGATCGGTACGGCAACGATCGTTCTTCATGGGGTGGGGGCAACGGGGGTGAAAGGGACATCCCGGCGGCGGGTTGGCGGGAGAGGGAACGTCACCCGTGAGCACCTGCCGCTGCCGCTGGGCCGCGGGGTCCGGGACGGGCGCGGCGGATAACAGGGCGCGGGTGTAGGGGTGGCGCGGTCGCTCATAGGTGGCCGCCGCCGATGCCTGCTCGACGATCCTTCCCAGGTACATCACGGCCACGTCGTCGGCGATATGCCGCACCACGGCGAGGTCGTGCGCGATGAACAGGTAGGTGAGCCCGCGCCGCTGCTGCAGATCGGCGAGCAGGTTCAATACCTGCGCCTGCACCGACACATCCAGCGCGGACACCGGCTCGTCGCACACGAGAAAGGCGGGCTGCACCGACAGCGCCCGCGCGATCCCGACGCGTTGGCGCTGGCCACCCGAGAGCTCATGCGGGTACGCTGCGGCGAGCGCCGGATCGAGTCCGACCTCCTGGAGCAGGGCGGCCACCCGCGCGTCGCGCTCCGCCCCCGCCGCCAGACGGTGGATCTCGAGCGGCTCCCGCAGCGTGTCCCGGACGGTCATGCGGGGGTTGAGCGAGCTGTAGGGGTCCTGAAACACGATCTGCATGCGACGCCGCAGGCGGCGCAGCGGCTCCGGAGCGAGCCGGAACACGTCCTCGCGCTCGAGTAGGAACCGGCCCGCGGTAGGCTCGGTGAGGCGCAGCAGGGTTCGCGCGACGGTGCTCTTCCCCGATCCCGATTCGCCGACGAGGCCCAGGGTGCGGCCGGCCCCGATCCGGAAGGAGACCCCCTCGACCGCGCGGATCAGATGCCGCGGCGGGCCCAGCCCCCACCACAGGCGCTCCCCCGGGTAGTGCTTGACGAGCCCTTCGACTTCCACGAGCGCCGGCGTCATCGCGTGACTCCCGAGGCGCCGGGACGCCGGCGGCCGGGTTCTTCGACGAGCCAGCAGCGGGCGCTGTGACCCGGCGCGATCTCGACGAGTGGCGGCTCGTCGGTGCGGCACCGCTCCCAGGCGTGCGGACAGCGTGGATGGAAGCGGCACCCCGTCGGCCAGGCGGACGCCGCGGGCACGGTCCCGGGGATGCCGGTGAGCCGCTCGCGCGGCTGGTCCAGCCGGGGCACCGAGGCGAGGAGCCCCTCCGTATACGGGTGCACGGGCCGGTGGAACAGGTCGGGGGTGCTGCCGCCCTCCACGACCTGTCCCGCGTACATGACCAGGACGCGATCGGCCGTTCCCGCCACCACGCCGAGATCGTGGGTGATCAGCATGATGGCCATCCCCAGCTCGCGCTGCAGCCGGTCGAGCAGCTCCAGGATCTGCGCCTGGATCGTGACATCGAGCGCGGTCGTGGGCTCGTCGGCGATCAACACCTGCGGGTGACAGACCAGCGCCATCGCGATCATCACGCGCTGACGCATGCCGCCGGAGAGCTGGTGGGGGTAATCGTCGATCCGGAGCTCGGGGTCGGGAATACCGACGAGCTGCAGCATCTCCATCGCGCGCGCGCGGGCGGCCCGCCGCGACAGCCCCTGATGCACGATCGCGCCTTCGCCGATCTGGTCGCCGACGGTCAGCACCGGATTGAGGGCCGACATCGGCTCCTGGAAGATCATCGCCAGCCGGTTGCCGCGGACGGCCCGGAGGTCGCGGGGGGACAGCGTGAGGAGGTTGCGCCCTTCGAGCTCGATCAGGCTGCCGGGGCGGATGTGACCGGGGGGCTCGGGGACGAGACGCAGCAGTGACAGCGAGGTGACGGTCTTTCCGCACCCCGACTCGCCCACGAGACCGAGGGTTTCACCCGGGTACAGGTCGAAGGACACTCCGTCGACGGCGCGCGCCGTGCCGCCGCCCTCGGAGACGAAGTAGGTCTTCAGATCGCGGACGCGCAGCACCGGCTCCGTCATGATGCGCCCGCACGGGGGTCGAGGGCGTCGCGCAGCGTGTCGCCGACGGTGTTCAGCGCCATGACCACGAGGACAATCGCGAGGCCGGGAAACAGGGTGGTCCAGGGTGCGGTGGCGAGCTGGTCCCGTCCCTCGGCGATCATGTTCCCCCAGGAAGGCGTGGGCGGCTGAACGCCGACGCCGAGGAATGACAGGGCCGCCTCGAGCAGCATCACCTGGCCGATTCCCAGAGCCAGGGACACGATGAGCGGCGCGGCGACGTTCGGCAGAACGTGACGAAAGATAATGCGCCAGTCGCCTCCGCCCAGCGCGCGCGCGGATGCCACGAAGTCGCGCTCACGCAGAGTCAGCACCTCGGCCCGCACCAGCCGGCTCGTGGCGAACCAGCTCGTCAGCCCGAGCAACAGGACGAGCGCGGCGAGCGGGAGGTGCGCCGTGAGCGCCGCGGCCACGAGCAGGATGAAGATGCGGGGGATGGCGAGCCCCACGTCCACCACGCGCATCAGGACCGCGTCGGTCCAGCGGCGGAAGTACCCCGCGGCGGCGCCGACCGCGGCGCCGACGGTCGCGGCGAGCAGCGTCGCCAGCAGCCCGACGGCAAGCGACACGCGGGCCCCATAGGCGAGCCGGCTCCACGTGTCGCGACTGTAGAGATCGGTGCCGAGCGGATGCCCCCAGGAGGGAGGCGCATTTTGCAGGCGCACGATGTCCAGCTGGCGCGACGGTCGGTACGGGGTGACGAGCGGGGCGGCCACCGCCACAGTAACGAAGAACACGAGGATGCCGATGGCGATGAGCGTGCCGGGGGGGCGCACGAAGCGCCGTCCGGTGCCTGCCGTCGCCCGCCGCTGCCGCCGCTCGAAGTGGAGGCGTAGCCACTGCGCGGCCCACGCCGACCAGGCGATCGCGGCCACGATGGCGAACCAATGCGCGCCGTTCACGCGTCGCGCGTCCGGATCCGGGGGTCGGCCGCGGCGTACAGGAGATCGGCGAGGGTGCTGCCGGCCACGACGAGGATGCTCGCCAGCAGGGCGGTGGCCGTCACCACCGGATAGTCCCGGGCGGCGATGGCGTCGGCGGTGAGCTTGCCCATGCCCGGCCAGGCGAACACGGTTTCGACGAGCACCGCCCCGGTGAGCAGAAACGGCAGGGCCAGGCCGACCATCGTGATGGCCGGGAGGAGCGCATTGCGGAGCGCGTGCACCCATACGACCCGGCGTTCCGACAGCCCCTTGGCCCGGGCCGCCCGCACGAACTCCTGATTCAGCGCTTCGAGCATCGCCGCCCGCTGGTAGCGGGCGGTCCCCGCGGCGCCGACGAGGCCGAGGGTGAGGGCAGGGAGCACGAGGTGGCGCAGCCGATCGACCAGACGCGCCGCGAACGGCGCCGCGGTGGAGAGCACCGGATCGCGCATCCCGCCGGCGGGGAGCCAGTGCAGGCGCTCGCCGAACACCAGCAGCAGCACGAGGGCGAGCCAGAATACCGGGAGCGAATACAGCGTGAGTGTGGCGGCGCGAATCCCGGTGTCCATCCGCCGGCGCGCGTGAGAGGCCTGGTAGGTCCCGAGCGCGAGGCCGAGCAGCAGATCCACGGCGAGCGCGGTCCCCGCGAGGAGCAGGGTGTTGGGCACGGCGTCGGCCAGCGCCGCCGCCACCGGCCGCCGCTGGCTGAAGGACACCCCGAGGTCCCCGTGCGCCAGGGCGTTCAGATACCGGCCGTACTGGACGGGGAGCGGCTGGTCGACCCCGAACCGGGAGCGCAGCGCCGCGAGCACGCCGGGGTCGATGGTGCGCTCGTCGCTCGGCAGAAACGGCGTGCCGGGGGCGAGATGGATGGCGAGGAAGCCGAGCGTGACGACCGCGAAGACGATGGCGAGCGCGGCGGCGAGACGCCGCAGGAGCCATGTCGCCACGCTAGCGCTCCGCGCGGTCCCGGTCGATCAGCTGGTCCGGCGCCACGCGCCAGGTCCGGATGAGCGCCGCCCAGGCGTCAGGACGGATCCGGACGTTGGCAAAGCGCCGGTGCAGGGCGGCGACGTTGTCGGGCGCGTTGAGCACAATCGCCGGGGCGTCGCCGTTCAGGGTCTGGAAGGCGCGGCGCCACGCCGCGATGGCGGCGGCGCGGTCGGGAGCGGTCACCGCCCGTTCGACCAGGCTGTCGAACGCGGGATTGGCGTAGTGCCCGTAGTTCGAGCCGCCGTTCCTCACCCAGTGCTGGGCCACGCTGGAGGAGGGCGAGGGGTCGGCCGCCCACGACTGGATCGCGGTGTCGAAGCTCCCGGACCGCGAGCGTTCGTCGAAGGCGCCGCCGTCCACCTCGTCGATCACGACCTCAACGCCGACGGCGCGCAGCTGCTCCTGGATCAGGCGGGCGTACATGCGCCGGGAGCCGCTGGTGACGGGCACCATCAGGTGGAACGACAGCTTCTGTCCGTTGCGGCCACGGATGCCGTCGCCGCCGCTGTCGCGCCAACCACGGCGCTCCAGCAGCGCGCGCGCCTGGGCGCTGTCGTAAGGGGGCACGGTCAGCTGAGGGCCCCAGAGCCACGACCAGGCTTGTGGCATCGGCGCGGGAGGCACCTTGGCAGTTCCGGCGAACACACTCTGCACCATCGCGACGCGATCGGTGGCGAGGATCAACGCCCGGCGCACGTCGGGATCGGCGAAGACCGGATGTGCTCGCGTGCTGTCGCCGTTGGCGCGGAGGTTGAAGGCGAGGTAGGTGTAGACCGTGCCCGGATAAGGGTAGACCGCCAGCAAGGAATCGGCGCGGGCCCGCGCCACGTTGGTCGGGGTGAGGAGCACCTGCAGCGCGTCCGCTTCCCCGGCCATCAGTTGCGTGACGGCGGCGGAGAAATCCGACGCAAAGCGCCAGATCAGCCGCCGGATATGCGGGCGGCCGAGGAAGAAGCCCGAGTCCGCCTCGAGCTCGAGGGATTCACCCTGGGTCCAGGCGACGAACCGGTACGGCCCGTCGCCGACCGGCGCCCGGCCGAACGGCGCGGTCACCCACTGTGCGCGCGGGGTTTCCCCGAGGATGTGCTGGGGCAGAATCCGCATGTGATACACCGCGTCGTAGAACATCTCGGGGTAGCGGTCGCGGAACCGGAATGCCACGGTGAGAGAATCGCGGGCGGTGACTGTGACGATGTGCCGCAGGGCCGCTCGATAGGGCGAGGCGACCGTGGAGTCGGTGTAGACTGCGAAACTGAAGGCCACGTCCGTCGCCCGCACGGGGTGCCCGTCCTGCCACCGGGCTCGGGGATCGAGGGAGAAGACGAGCGTGAGCGGATCGACCCAGCGCCAGCGGCGGGCGAGCAACGGCTCGAAACCGGAATCCCCGAACGTGTTTCCGGCGGGGCCGATGTCGGCGAGCTTCAGGAAGATCTGATCGAAGATGTCGCTGTCGAGCTTCCCGTCGGTGACCGGCGGGAGCAGACTCGTCGGTTGCCCGATCCCCAGGATCACCAGGGTGCCGCAGTAGTCTCCGGTGCAATCGCCGAGCGGCCGCTCCCGGCCGGCGGAAGAGGGAGCCGCGGCGGCGAGCCACAGAGCCCCGAGCACGGCGAGGAACGCTTTTCGCATCCGGTAAGATTCTCCCCGGCGACCTAGCGGCGCCAGGTCCAGGAAGGACGGGTGAAGACGGTCGAGGTGGGTCGAGGGGGGTCGCAACGGATCCAGCCGGGGGCTGCCCAGGCTCTGACGACGGCGTCCACGACCTCACTGAAGGTCACGCGCCGGCCCAGGATTTCCGACAGGGTCGTGCTTCCGCTGACCGCTGACGGCTGATAGCTGACCGCCGCTACCAGGTCCTGGCTGCCGGCGAGCAGAATCGACCCGTGCTGCAGGAACGCTCGACCGAGCCTCACCTGCGCCGAGCCGACGACTTTCTTCCCATTCACGAGGACCTCTCCGCCCACCGGCGCGGCGAAGCACGGCGCTGGACCATCCGAGAGCCGGACCGGCAGGCGGTCCGGCGCGACCGCCGCTGGCACGCCCAGCGTCCGGAGGGCCTGAACGATCCGTTCGTGGATCAGCCGATGGCTCTCACGGAGGGAGCCGAACAGGGTGATCGGCGCGGCGACGGCGTAGGTGACTTCGTGCTCGTGCCACACGGCGCGACCGCCCGTGGGCCGACGCACCACATCGATGCCCAGGCGGGCGATCGCGACGCGGTCATAGCGAGAGAGCGCTGGCTCGTTGCGTCCCAGCGACAGGCAGGCCGGGGTCCACCGGTAGAGCCGGAGGAACGCCCGACCGGTCCGGTCGGCGTCCAGGAGCAGCGCTTCGTCCTCGGCCATGTTATCGGCCCCCGAGCGGCCGTGGGGCTCGACCGACAGCCGCCACGTCTCGGTCGCGAGCATCAGGGCTCGACCTTCGCGTACTCCTCGATCGGCGGACAGGTGCAGACGAGGTTCCGGTCACCGAACGCATCGTCGATCCGGCTGACCGGCGGCCACACCTTGTGTTCACGGGTCGCGGCGGAGGGAAACGCCGCGCGCTCGCGCGAATAGGGGCGGTCCCAACGGTCGGCCAGGAGATCGGCGAGCGGGTGTGGGGCGTGCTTCAAGAGGTTCTGCTCCCGGTCCGCCTCGCCGCGCTCGATCTCGAGAATCTCGCCGCGGATCGCGATCAATGCGTCGCAGAAACGATCCAGCTCCTCCTTCGACTCGCTCTCGGTCGGCTCCACCATCAGAGTGCCGGGCACCGGGAAACTCACCGTGGGCGGGTGGAACCCGTAGTCGATCAGCCGTTTGGCGATGTCGGTCACCTCGATCCCGGCCGACGGCTTGAAGGGCCGGGTGTCGAGAATGCACTCGTGCGCCACCAGCCCCCCGGGGCCGGTGTACAGGGTCCCGATGTGCCCGGAAAGTCGCTTGGCGATGTAGTTCGCGTTCAGAATCGCGAGCTTCGTCGCCAGGGCAAGGCCGTCGGGGCCCATCAGGCGGATGTAAGCCCAGGAGATCGGCAGCACGCTGGGGCTCCCCCACGGCGCCGCGGATACGCTGCCGCAGCTGTGCGGGCCGATGCCGAGCGGGACCACCGGGTGGTCCGGCAGGAACGGCGTGAGGTGCTTGGCGACGCAGATCGGTCCCATCCCGGGGCCGCCGCCGCCGTGCGGGATGCAGAAGGTTTTGTGCAGGTTCAGGTGACACACATCCGCGCCGATGTCACCCGGGCGGCAGAGACCTACCTGGGCGTTCATATTGGCGCCGTCCATGTAGACCTGCCCGCCGTGGTCGTGGACGACGCGACAGACGTCCTTGATGGTCGCCTCGAAGACGCCATGCGTGGACGGGTACGTCACCATTAGCGCGCCGAGCGTATCCCGGTGGGCTTCCGCCTTGGCCTTCAGGTCGGCGACGTCGATTTCGCCACGATCGTTCGTCTTCACGACGACCACCTGCATCCCCGCCATGACCGCGCTCGCGGGGTTGGTGCCGTGCGCCGACGCTGGAATGAGGCAGGTAGTGCGATGCCCCTGGCCCCGTGCGCGGTGGTAGGCCCGGATCACGAGCAGCCCCGCGAACTCCCCCTGGGCGCCCGAATTCGGTTGCAGCGAGGTCGCGGCGAACCCCGTGATCTCGTTCAGCCAGCCTTCGAGCCGGCGGAACAGGTCGGTGTATCCCGGCGCCTGCTCCCGCGGCGCGAAGGGATGCAGGCGTCCGAACCCGGACCATGTGATCGGCGCCATCTCGGCCGTGGCGTTGAGCTTCATCGTGCAGGAGCCGAGCGGAATCATGGCGCTCGTGAGCGAGAGGTCGCGATCCTCGAGTCGCTTCAAGTACCGCAACATCTCCGTTTCGGAGCGGTAGCGTGAGAAGATCGGGTGCGTGAGATACGGGGACGTGCGCGTGAGCGGGGCGGGGAGGACAGTTGGCGCGTCACCCGCCAGCGCTTCACGGGCGGCACCCCCCTCGGCGCTCGCGAACACGGACACGAGATCGGCCAGGTCCTCGTCGGTGACCGTCTCGTCGAGCGCGACCCCGATCCGGGTGGGCCCGAGCCGCCGGAGATTGATCTGGCGATCCGCGGCGGCCTGGTGGATTGCGGCCGCGGCCCTCGTATCGGTCTCGACGGTGAGGGTATCGAAAAACGCCTCATGCGACAGCCGGAACCCCAGCGCGCGGAGCACGGCGGCGAGCCGCCGCGTCTGCCCGTGGACCCGCTCGGCGATGCGGCGGATCCCATCGGGTCCGTGCCAGACCGCATACATTCCGGCACATACGGCGAGCAGCACCTGCGCCGTGCAGATGTTGCTCGTCGCCTTCTCGCGGCGGATGTGCTGCTCCCGAGTCCCCAGCGCCATGCGCAGTCCGCGCCGGCCGGCGCGGTCGCGCGACACGCCGATGATGCGGCCGGGGAAGAGCCGCTTGTACTGGTCCTTGGTAGCGAAGAACGCGGCGTGCGGGCCACCGTAGCCGAGCGGCACGCCAAAGCGCTGGGAATTGCCGACGGCGATGTCCGCCCCCCATTCCCCCGGTGGGGTGAGGACCGCCAGGGCGAGGAGGTCGGTGGCGGCCGTCACCAGCGCTCCCGCGGCGTGGGCCCGCTCGCTTAGGCCCCGGAAGTCCCGCACCCGGCCGTCCGAGGCGGGATACTGCACCAGGGCGCCGATGACATGGCCCTGGAACGCGAAGGTGTCGGGATCACCCACGACAATCTCGATCCCTAGCGCTTCGGCCCGGGTCCGCACGACGGCGATGGTCTGCGGGTGGCACCCGTCGTCCACGAGGTAAACCGGACTTGGTCCGGTGGTCGCGGCCGCGGCGGTCATATGCATCGCCTCGGCGGCGGCCGTTGCTTCATCTAGGAGCGAGGCGTTCGCGATCTCGAGCCCCGTCAGGTCGGCCACCATGGTCTGGAAGTTCAGCAGCGCCTCGAGCCGTCCCTGCGCGATCTCCGCCTGATAGGGGGTGTAGGCCGTATACCAGCCGGGATTCTCGAGGACGTTGCGGAGAATCACGGGGGGCGTGACGGTATCGTGGTACCCCATGCCGATATACGACCGCCAGACCTGATTCTGGGCCTGCATCGCGCGGAGCTCCGCGATGGTCTGGCGCTCGGTGCGCGCCGCGGGGAGATCGAGGGGACGGCGCAGCCGGATTTCCGGGGGGACAACGGCGTCGATGAACGCGTCGAGCGTGGGGTACCCGAGGAGCCGCAGCATCTCCTGGACGTCCTGCGGTCGGGGGCCGTTGTGCCGCGCGGCGAAGCGGTCGGGCGCGGAATGGTTCGTAGCAGGGTTCGCCATGAGGTTCTCGTTAGTTGCGTTGCAGCGACTGGCCGGCGTCGGCGTCGGGGAAGCCGGCGTGTCCGGAGGAAGTGCGGGTCAACATCGGCTGTCAGCGGACAGCTGATCGCCTCACTTGCTCCCGATCAGCTTCTCGTAGGCCGCCGCGTCGAGCAGCGTCCCTACGTCGGCCGGGTTGTCCACCTTCAGCGCGATCATCCACCCGTCGCCGTAGGGGTCTCGGTTGACCAGTGCCGGGTCCTTCTCGAGCGCCGCGTTCGCGCCCACGACCGTCCCGGCGACGGGGCAGTACAGCTCGGAGACCGCCTTGACCGCCTCGATGGTGCCGAACACCTGCATCTTGCCGAACTTGGTACCGGCCTTCGGGAGATCCAGGTAGACCACGTCACCCAGCTCGCCTTGGGCATAGTCGGTCACGCCGACGCGGACCACGCCCGCCTGGTCGGTCGTCTTCACGTACTCATGCTCGGGAGTGTAGCGCAGATCCTTGGGAATGTTCGCCATCGGCGGTCGCTCGAGGAGGGGTTGAGTGATGCCGCGGCAAAGCTACCCGCGGCCGCAAATCGTTGTCAAGCTTGACGCTGCAGCTCCTCCCAGACTCGGCGGGCCGCGCGCTCGAGGGCCTCGCGGCTCCCGGCGTTGTCGATCACGAAGTGACTCTTGGCGCGCTTGCGATCGGGCGCCATCTGCGAGGCGATCATCCGGTCGGCGGCGTCGTTGGTGAGGCCGCGCAGCGCGCGCAGGCGGGTCCGCCGGATCGCCACGGGCGCGTCCACCAGGATCACCACGTCGAATGGCGCGGGATCGAGCGCTTCGAACAGGAGGGGAATGTCGTTGACGACGACCTTGTCCCCGCGGGCACGGGCCGCGGCGAGCAGCTCCTCCCGGCGCCGCTGCACCGCCGGGTGGACGATGGCGTTGAGCGCGGCCAGGGCGGCGTCGTCGCCCATGACCTTGCCGCGCAGCGCCGCCCGGTCAAGCGACCCGTCGGCGGCGAGCACGTCGCTGCCGAACCGCCGCGCGATCGCCGCCAGCACCTCCGTGCCGGGGGCCTGGGCTTCGCGCGCCAGCAGATCGGCATCGATGATGGTGGCGCCCCAGCGGCGAAACAGGTCGACCACCGTCGACTTGCCGGCGGCGATGTTGCCGGTGAGGGCGACGTTCAGCATGGGAGGGAGTGCGGAGTGCGGAGTGGGGAGTGCGGAACGGGACTGCAGGTGCCTGCTCCGCACTCCGCACTCCGCACCCCGCACTCACAGCAACGCTGTCTGATCCTCATCCTGTTTCGGAACCCTATGACAGTGCCGGCACCTCGCCTCATAGGCCTCGCGTCCTCCGACCATGATCGTCGGGCTGTCCCAGGCGGCCGGTCGGCCGTTGACGAGGCGCTGATTTCGCGTCGCCGGGCCGCCGCACACCACGCAAATCGCCTGGAACTTGTCCACCACTTCGGCCACGCACATCAGCGTGGGCATCGCCCCAAAGGGGAGGCCCCGGAAATCGACGTCGGTTCCGGCCAGGACCACACGGACCCCGCGGTCGGCCAGATGGTTCGCCACCACCACGATGCCGTCGTCCAGGAACTGCACTTCGTCGACCGCCAGCACCTCGGTCCCGGGCTGCCAGCGGCGCATGATTGCCTCGGAGGAGTCGACCGGCTCTGCCTCGACGGTCAGGCCGTCATGGGTGGAGACGGAGTACAGCCCGGCGTAGCGCTCATCGAGGTGGGACTTGAAGACCTGGACCTGCTTCTTGGCGATGACCGCCCGGCGGACGCGGCGGATCAGCTCCTCGCTCTTGCCGGAGAACATCACTCCGGCGATGACCTCGATCCAGCCGGGGCGGGTGCCGTGAAACATGCGGGGGAAGGTAACGGCGCCCGGGGAGGGGGTGGGGGGTAGGAAAGTGCCGGTATCTTGCGGATTGTCTGGGGACATCCCAATATTATGTCGGAATATCAAGGGTTTTCTGGCTACCCCCGTGGATAGGGGTTGAGATGCAAGGACTTTTCCCCGGACTAACCTTCAACACAAGGAGATCCCCGTGAACAAGGCGGAGCTGATCGCGGCATTGGCGATGCGGACGAAGATGTCCAAAGCCGATTCCAGCCGCGCGATCGAGGCCCTTTTCGACGAGAAGGGCATCATCGCCGGAGAGCTGAAGAAAGGCGCCAAAGTGCAAGTGACGGGATTCGGCAATTTCGAAGCGCGCAAGCGCGCCGCCCGCATGGGCCGGAATCCGAAAACCGGCGCCGAGATTCAGATCAAGGCGACGATCGCCCCGGCGTTCCGCGCGGGCAAGCAGCTGAAGATGGCGGTCAACAAGAAGTAGTCGAGCGAAGCGAAGCGCCGCACAATACGGGCTGCCCCGCTGGGCGGCCCGTCGGCGTTTCTAGAGGGGGCAGGGAGCCGGCGTCAGGCGATCACCCCGGCCCGCCGCAGGCGAGCGATCTCGTCCGGGGTGAGGCCGAGGCGTTCCTGGAGGACGGCGTCGGTGTGTGCGCCGAGCCGCGGTGGCGGCAGTCGATACTCGACCGGCGTGCTGGAAAGCCGGATCGGCGAGGCCACGAGGGGAACGGCGACGCCGCTCGCGTGGTCCAGATCCACGCGGAGACCGCGATGCCGCACCTGCGGATCGGCAAAGACCTGCGCGACATCGTTGACCGGCGCGCACGGCACCCCGCGCGCCTCGAGGTCCGCGAGCCACGTCGCGGCCGGTCGCGCAGCGAGCAGCCGAGCCACGATCGCCACGAGCGCCGCCCGATGCGTGACCCGCGCCGGACTCGTCGCGAAGCGGGGATCAACGGCGAGGTCCGACGCTCCGGCCGCTTCGCAGAATCTCGTGAACTGCGCGTCGTTCCCCACGGCGAGCACGATCGGCCGGTCGGCCGTGTCGAAGACTTGGTAGGGCACGATATTCGGGTGGGCATTCCCCCATCGCCGCGGCACTTCCCCCGACACGAGATAATTGAGGGCGACGTTGGCGAGGGTCGCGACCTGGACGTCCAGGAGCGCGAGGTCGATGTACTGGCCCTCCCCCGCGCCGGATTGGTCGCGGTGGGCGAGGGCGGCGAGGATCGCGATGGCGGCGTAGAGCCCGCCCATGATGTCGGCCACCGCGACGCCGGCCTTTTCCGGAGGGCCGTCCGGTTCCCCGGTCACGCTCATGAGCCCGCCCAGCGCCTGGATCGCGAAGTCGTAGCCGGCCCGCGCGGCCGCCGGCCCGGTCTGGCCGAATCCCGTAATGGAGCAGTAGATGAGGCGCGGGTTTTCACGCCGCAGCGCTTCGTAGTCGAGTCCGAAGCGGGCCAGGTCGCCCACCTTGTGGTTTTCCACCAGAACGTCGCTCTGCGCCGCGAGCCGGCGGATGACGGCCTGCCCTTCCGGAACGGCGTAGTTGACGGTGATGGATCGCTTGCCGCGATTCGCGGCGAGAAAGTAGGCCGCTTCGCCCGTGTCCCGGCCGGCGGCGTCGTGAAGGGTGGGAGGACCCCATTGCCGCGTGTCGTCACCCGTCCCGGGGCGCTCGACCTTGATGACGTCGGCGCCCAGGTCGGCCAGGATCTGCGTGGCCCAGGGGCCCGCGAGGACGCGCGAGAGGTCCAGCACCCGCAGGTGGGCCAGCGCTCCCCCCGTAAGGCCCGGCATCACGCTTCCCGGTAGGGACGCGCCTGCACGCGCCGGGAGCGGATGGTCGTAGCGCAGAGTCCCTGAGCCGCCCGTTCCGCTGCGCCCGGCGCCACCTCGACCACGCTAAACGCATCGCGCACCACAATCCGGCCGATCTGATCGCGGGCCAGGCCGATTTCGCGGGTCAACGCCCCGACCAGATCCTTGGCGCCGACGCGGTCCTTGCGGCCGACGTTGACGAACAGCTTGGCGAACTCCGGGGTCGCCGCAGCGCCAGTCGGAGCGGGTTGTGGTGCCCCGGTCTTCGCGGCTCCCCCTCCCCCGGGGCGCAGGGCGAGCACCGCGGCCGCCACTTCGACGGCGTCATGGCGGGCGAGCAGGGGCTCGAGGAGGGCCATCTCGGGCTCCAGGTTACCCTGATCGAGACGGGCGGTGATCTCCGCGCGCAGTGCGTCGCCTGCCGTGCGCGCGGCCCGGGCGGCGGCGGGGAGGGGGAGGGCCGAGAGGGGCGCCGCGATCGCCCGCGCATAGGCGAGTTGACCCGGCGAGAGGAGCAGGACCACGGGTCCGCTCGCCGCAATCATTTCCAGTTCCCCGCGGGTGGGGAGATCGAGGCAGAGGACCGCGTCGGTCCGCTGGGGGCAGGTCGTCCCGCGGTGCCAGAGGTACACATCTGGGCGGTCGAGCGCGTCGAGCGCTTCGCGGGTGGCGGCGCTGCGACCCTCGTGCGTGACGAGCGCATAACGGGCGGGGCCGACCGGCCGCGGCGGCCTGCCGTCGGCGTCGAGAGGGAGGTCGCCCACCAGATGGGCCCGGGGTGCATGGCGCTCCAGGAATGACTCGAGCGCGGCCGGATTCCAGGACAGGACGATGCGTTTGGCGTCCGGCATCTGCGTGAGGAGCGTGTCGAGCAGCTCGGTCTGGGCCGTCGCCATGATGGCCTCGGGCCAGGCCAGTACGACCCACGCGACGGTTTCGAGCTTGAGGCCGGTCCCCCCCCGGGCGGTGAGGGCCGCGAGGTCCGCGGGGGTGCCGGCGAGGACGTCGATCTGCCCGTGGGCGAGCAGGCGGAGCGTGCGATCGAATCCGGTGACGGGGTGGGCGGTGCAGCCGGCGGGGGCGGCGGAGGCCCATGCCACCGCGGCATCGGCATCGGCGGTGATGATGAGCGTCCGCGGCGCGACTCCGCCCGCCGCTGGCCCCGACGGCAGCAGGTCCCACAGCAGGCGGGCTTGCTCCACCGCCGGGGGAGCGACGATCAACACGCCGCGCCCGCGCTCGAGCGCGGCGCGCGCAGCGGTCACATCCGACGACCCGGTCACACGATCCTCGATTGTCAAAGGGCAGAACGGCGGAGGGGATGCTAGTTTGAAACGACGCCTCGCGCAACGCTGAGCTCAACACCTCGAGGGAGTGACGGATTCATGAGCGACGGCTTGTCGCCCAACCTGCAGCATCTCGAAACGTCGGCCACCATCGCGATTTCCCAGGAAGCCAAGCGCCGCAAGGCCGCGGGTGAGGACGTCATCGATCTCGGGGCGGGCGAGCCGGATTTTCCGACTCCTCCCGTACCCGTGGACGCGGGCATCAAGGCGATCCGCGACGGTAAGACCCGGTATCCGTCGAACGAGGGGATTCTCGAGTTGCGGGTCGCCGCCGCG